>Ga0105100_10000744_pt1 | contig 18976 bp, 18 predicted proteins | sample PPLLak12cMay2015_2_FD_87033 | JGI IMG/M metagenome (GOLD analysis project Ga0105100, IMG submission 87033) | Freshwater sediment microbial communities from Prairie Pothole Lake near Jamestown, North Dakota, USA - PPLs Lake P8 Core (1) Depth... | ecosystem: Environmental > Aquatic > Freshwater >...
AAAAACTCCGGGATTGACATTAAAGCGCAAAATCCTGGGAGTTTGGGCGCAAAGCCCCCATGAAGAAACCAGTCATTTTTTGGCATATCCATGTACAGATTCTTATGAGGAGCCGATTATATAATACTATCGCATATTACAATATGATTTGTACTATGCGAGAACCATTTGTAGCTTTGCACCCAATAAATCATAAACCTCCATACATTAAGGGTATATAAAAACATGCAACAATGCCGTCCCAAAGGAGGCGTATGGGGTGAGGGGGCACTTGATCTGTCTTGCGGTGGGCTTTATAATGGGATCGTCCATGGAATTTGATGCTGGGAGATGCGATGTTGATAAATGTTAATGGCAGGCAGATGGAGGTTGCCGAAGGTATCACCGTCGGGCAGTTGTTGGAGGAACTCGCAGTTAAAGGACCGTTTGCGGTGGAACTGAATCGGCAAATATGCCCTAAGCGGTTGCACAGCCGGGAACAACTTGGCGATGGAGATGCTCTGGAGATCGTCACTATCGTCGGCGGCGGTTAATAAGTCTATATAGTATAATCAGTTACAGGAGTCAGATGTGATGACGGACCATGATACGCGATTGAAACTGGGACCATACGAATTTAAGAGCCGGCTTTTTGTCGGTACCGGTAAATATGCCAGCTTTGAGATTATGCAGAAGGCATTGGAAGCCAGCGGCTGTGAGGTGGTTACGGTAGCGGTTCGGCGGGAAAGGCTTTTCGATGGTCAGCATCGCAATATCCTTGATTTTCTCGATCGTGATCGTTATACGCTGCTGCCCAACACGGCTGGTTGTTTTTCAGCGGAAGACGCGGTCCGCTGTGCTCTTCTGGGGCGTGAACTGCTGGAGCTGGATTGGGTTAAACTGGAAGTGCTCGCCGACAAGAAGACCCTTTTGCCCGATCCGCTGGGCACCCTTCAAGCCACGGAACAACTCGTCAAGGAAGGCTTTACAGTATTGGTTTACACAAACGACGATCCGGTAATGGCCCGGCGTCTGGAGGAGGCCGGCGCTACAAGTGTGATGCCTGCGGCCGCTCCTATCGGCTCAGGTCAGGGAATACTCAATCCCAACAATATCCGGATTATCCTCGAGCAGGCCAAGGTTCCGATCATTGTGGATGCCGGGGTTGGTACCGCCAGCGACGTAACCATCGCCATGGAATTGGGGGCCGATGGGGTATTGCTCAACACCGGGGTGGCTTGCGCCCGGGATCCGGTAGGCATGGCGGAGGCGATGAAATGCGCTATCGAAGCCGGCCGTGCCGCTTTTCTGGCCGGTAGAATCCCCAAAAAGCTTTATGCCACCGCTTCATCTCCGCTGGAGGGGACCATAGCCTCAAATGTCCAAAAATAAGCGTATCGATCCCGTCTGGTTTCTGGGGCCGCAGGGGCCGGTTGCTCAACAGTTGAGCAACTATGAAATGCGCCCTCAACAAATTCGGTTAGCACAGGCCATAGACAAAGCTTTTGAACAATCGTCTCACCTGATTGCCGAGGCGGGCACCGGTATCGGTAAAAGCTTCGCTTATATAATCCCCGCGGTGAGCCACGCGCTGAAGAATAAACAAAAAGTCGTCATCAGTACTTATACGATTTCACTGCAGGAACAGCTTGTGTACAAGGATATCCCTTTTATCCAGGACGCCTGCGGTGTGAAATTCGTCGCCACGCTGGTCAAGGGAAGGAGCAATTACCTTTGTTGGCGACGTCTGGAGCAGGCCCGCAAACGAGGCCCAACGCTTTTTGACGATAGCGCTCATATCGATCTGGTCGAACAAATAAGGTTTTGGGCATTGGAAACGCAGGATGGATCGCTCAGCTCTTTGCAGTTCGTTGTGCCAATGGCGGTATGGGAGATGGTCTGCAGTGACAATAACACCTGTATGGGGCACCATTGTGATCATAACAACACGTGCTTTTATCAGTTGGCACGACGCCGTATGTTCGGCTGCGATATTATGATCGCCAATCATGCGATGCTTTTTTCCGATCTGGCTCTGCGTCAGCAGGGTGGTAAGATACTGCCCAATTTCAAGCTTGTCGTTCTGGATGAGGCACACAATATCGAGAATGTGGCCGGCAACCATTTTGGTCTGCGCTTGAGCAATTTTCAGGTCGGCTTTATGCTCAACAGGCTGTTCAATCCCAAAACAGAAAAGGGCATCCTCGCCACTCATCGCGACCAGGTGTCCATGGCGTTGATCTCCAAGGCCCATCAACAAGCCGACACATTCTACAACGAAATACTCGAATACAGATGTTCCCAGCAATCATCCGGTGGTAACGGCCGAGTAAGGAGACCGAATTGCTTTGCCAATGTGCTAAGCGGTCCCCTAATCGCGCTGGGCGAGAATCTGAACAAACTGGCTAAGTCATGCGGCGATGAGCAGGACCGGTTGGAAATCAATTCTTATGGACAGCGCTGCCGCGATTTTGCCGCCGCAACACATTCGTTCGTCACCCAAAATATCAAGGATAACGTCTATTGGACCGAAGTTGGCTGGCGCCACAGCAATCCGCGTGTGGTGATTTGCGCTGCGCCACTGCATTTGGGGGCGACCCTGCGGCAGGTTCTCTTTGAACCATTCGATTCTGTAGTTATGACCAGCGCCACGCTGAGTACTTCTGGTAACCAGGACGACAGCAGCGATAACAAAAGTGACGGCAAAGGATTTGATTTTTTCACTTCGCGGCTGGGGTTGGATGAGTTTCGGACTGTACAACTAGGCTCGCCTTTTAACTATTCCCAACAGGTGACCGTTTATGTGGAGTCGCATTTGCCCGAACCGAACCGGCAGGAAGGGGAGTTTCTCATCGGCGCTGTCGCGGCGATCAAAAAATATCTGCTGCAGACCCAGGGCAAGGCCTTTGTATTGTTTACCAGTTTCAAACAACTGAACCAGGCGGCCGCCAATCTGGAGGATTTCTGCCGTGAGCACGAACTGATACTGCTGATTCAGGCAAAAGGAAAAGACCGCTCTTCTCTGCTGGATCAGTTTCGCTGTAATATCAACAGCGTCTTACTGGGAACCGACAGTTTCTGGCAGGGCGTTGACGTGCCTGGAGAAAGCCTAAGCAATGTTATTATCGTCAAACTGCCGTTTTCGGTACCGGACCATCCTTTGCTGCAGGCCCGGCTCGAACAGATCAAGTCTCAGGGCGGAAATCCTTTTTTCGATTATCAGTTGCCGGAGGCGATACTCAAATTCAAACAGGGATTCGGCCGACTGATTCGTACCAGGACAGACACGGGAATTGTGGTCGTTCTCGACCCGCGGGTGATCACCAAAAACTACGGCAGGGCGTTCCTCGATGTCCTGCCGAGATGCCCGGTAAAGATCGTCAAAAGCCCCGCTTCCAACATACCGGAAAATTATTAGAGCCACACGTTTGCTCACATAAACTAATCAAAAGCCCAAGCTTAGGCAATACGTGGACGCTAAACAGTAGATTGAGGTACAAATAGTTCCTGAAAGGACTGGACAGCAAAGTTGTCTGTCATGCCGGCGATGAAGTCAAACACAATCAGGCCATCAGGCGTAGCTGAAGTGTATATTTTTTTCATGTCTTCCGTGACAAATTGTTTGAAGACCCGGTAAACATCGGTTTCGGAGAAAATATCGGTTTTCTTTGGAGAAGTATCAACAAAACGGTTTGTGGATTTTAGTGTTTTGAGAAGAATATCAAATAACGACCGGAGGGTACGATCAGCATGGTCGTAATAACGTTTGGCTCTTTTGCTATTGTATATATATTTGTAATTGAATTTTAATAATTGTTTCAAAAGGCGACCTGTGTTTGGCGATAAGGTCAAGCAGCTCTTGCCAAAACTGTTCGTGACCAAATCTTCCAGGAAAGTTCCGATCATTGCGCCGTTGTTTTTGCCTAAAGCCTTGACAAGTCCGTTGGAGACGTCTGCTTTTTTTATAACTTTCGTTGCGATAGCATCTTCTATGTCTCTGCCTGAATATATTATCTTATCGACCATGCGCACGACACAACCTTCCATTGTGCAGGGCAAACCTGCTTTTTCCCGAGAGCTTATGGAGTCTAAATCTTTCATGGATTCATTTGGTTTAATGGTGTAACTCCTCCGATCTTCGCCACAATGGGAGATAATACCATCTCTAACTGCCCATGTCAGATTAAGCCCGGGGGCCTCGCGATCGAGTTTAGCAATATAATCCACTACACGAAGGCCATAGATTTCATGTTGAAAGCATGGTAGTATCTTTTCTCGTTTCGCAATTTTATCAAGAATTTTTTCGCCATCATGACCGAAAGGGGCGTGGCCGATGTCATGGGCCAGTGCGATAGCCTCGGCGAGATCTTCGTTCAGGCCAAGGCAGCGGGCAACGGTTCGGGATGCGGAAGCTACATGTAAAACATGTTCCATTCGCGTACAAACATGGTCATTGCGAGGAAAGAAAAACACTTGTGTTTTGTGTCTTAAACGGCGGAATGCCTGCGAATAGATGATTCGGTGGATATCGCGTTGGAAGTCAGTACGAAAGCGATCCGTTCGTAGTTGTTTTGTTCTTTTTTGATATTTCTTGTCTAAGCACGCGTACGGACTGGCGAACAGTTTGTTTTCTGGTCTTCGGAAGTCTGGCATATTACCTCTCCAAATAGGTTTACTAAGAGCAAAGCAAGTTCACTAGAGCTTCTTTTTGACAACAATGAGTCTCTAATGGCCTTGCCTTTGGTTTGTGCGTCATCGAATAAACTTGAAGAATTTGCCAACCCATTATGCTTCATTTCGACAAATTTCCGGTCAAAAACAGACGAAAGCCGTTCATATTCGGCAACGTATTCAAAATTGGAAAGTCCCAGCAATAAAGGATTGCAATTGCCTTGAACGAGCGAACGGGTGTCCGAATTAAAAATGACAAGTGCCTTACCGTGTGACCAGGCTATTCCCGCTTCAACCATTGCGCCTTCATCGGGGACACGGCCATTCATGTTAACTACGATCCCGTGGCTATCCATAATCTCGAAGACATCGAGTGAGAAGATAGCTCGATTAACAATAGCTGAAGCATCTTCGGCAGAAAGTTTTTGATTCCTAAGAACAGGTAAAATCTTAGCCAGTTCAAGGCCGTCCCTGTGTGGAAGAAATACCTTATAGCCGGCCCTCTCAAGTGCCTTAGCAATAGAAGACATATCTTCACGTTCTTTTGGGTTGAATAAGGGGCCAGCACAATATATCTTGTATAAGTGTCTGTCCATAACAACTCTCCTGGATTTTCCATAAGAATATCAAAATATAGGATACAATAGTGGTTTCCGAAAAGCAAGGATAATCTATACCCAATGGGTATGATAACCAGGCAGGGCGTTTCTCGATGTCCTGCCGAGATGCCCGGTAAAGATCGTCAAAAGCCCAGTCGCACATCGGGAGAAATAAATCTCAGCAGTGAATCCATGCCCCAGCGGTACAGGGTATAACTGCCACAGTCGATCCGCACCCTGCCGGACATGTACGGCAGGGCCGAAGCGGGCAAGGTATCCTGCTCAAGTTCGATGGACACCTCATAAACCGTACCTATCGGTTTTTCCTGCTCGCTAACGGGATCGTACTCGGTAAGCACTTCACCTCCGACCTTATTGCTCAGGGCCATCTTTTCGCCGAACTCGCCCATACTGTTTTGGCGATGCAGACTGACGGACGCTACCTTGCCTTTGAACTTTTCTTTACTGAAAGCGTAGAGCATCAGTTCGGCGTTTTGTCCCACCTGGTCGGCCTGCTTGAAAACGCGGGCGTAAGTTTTCTCCGGCACTAAGGCCTTGGCCAGCAATCGGCGAGTATCGGCCAACAGCAGCAAAGGCGCTGCCCGCGGAACATATTTACCCTGCAGTTTATCAATATCTCCATTACGGGTCAGGACCTCACCGGTGAACGGTACCTTGACCTGCAGGTTTGCGATCGACTGCTGTACTCTTTCTTCGTCGTTTCGGAGAGTTTTGAGACGTTCACGAAGATACTTAACCTGACCGTCATAACCGAGATGCTCATATCGGCCGACATCGATTTGGGTTTGAGCTATCTGCGATTGAAGTAGAATATTTTCGTACGGCAGTTCCAGGTTTTCCAGGCACGCTACAATCGGCGATTCGGTATCGATCCACACTCCCTCGCGGACACGCTGGTCGCAATCGACCTTACCATCCACTTCACTGCGAAGCCACTGCATCCGGGCAGGTTCCAGAATAAAGTTAAGCGTTACGTGCTGCTCCAGCGGCCAGAACAACGCACCGGCCGCCAGGATAACCAGGATCGCCAGTAATGTCAGCAAACGAACGTTCGATATACCAAAGGCCCGACGCTGTTTGGTAATCATCGAGCCGGCCTTGTATAACGGCAGAACCAACATCGTCAACAGGGAGAAAACCACAAACACCCGGCCGAACATCACTAAATGCATCCCCTTGAGCACAGCGTATATGGAAAAAGTGATCACAAACACTATAAACCAGCGATAGATCATAGCGCTGACCGAATAGAGCGGAAAAATAAACCGAAAACGATGTTCTTCCGGCAGCTCGTTCGAGCGGCCACCCAGGATGTAACGCACAAAAAAATTTCTCATGGCCATGCTGGACCGCTGACGCAGATTGGGCACCTCAATCAGGTCCATCATAACATAATAACCGTCAAATCGCAGCAGCGGATTGGCATTGAACATAACAGTCGAGATCGAACAGACGATTATCGTATTGAAAGCGAAGGCATGTATGAAACCTGGCTGCTCGGTAAAGTACCAGGCAATCGTTGCCAGGGCCGCTATCATCAGTTCCGTCAGAATGCCGCCGGCCGTGGCTGCCAGTCGATGCGCCTTATTGGGAAACGTCCACGAATCGGTAATATTACAATAAAGCATCGGCATAAAAACCAAAATCAAAATGCCCAACTCATGCACTTCCCCTCCGTAGTTTTTGCACGTCAGCCCGTGGCCGAACTCGTGCAGCGCCTTTGTCAGCCAGATAACCGCGAATAAAATAGGGACATTCCAGATCGTGAAAAAACTGGTATGAAACATAGAAGTGAAATCATGCCATCGCCCGATCACCAGGCCGGCCGCCGCCGCCAGCAGCAGCAGGTAAAACAGCAGAAACGTATGAGTCCAGAAAAAACGCAAACGTCCGATCACCCGATCGAAAAGCCGGTCGGGATCGTATATCGGAATCTTTATGAACATCAAATTGATAAACTGGCCAAACAGCTTCTTGTTCCGGTTCTTTTTCGCCGATTCATACAGTATCTTGTCCCGGTTCGGTTGGTTCATAACCAGCAGGTTTTTCTCCGTCAGAGAGCTGATGAACATGCCGATCTCATGGTTTGACAAATCACCGCTGTTGAACTGGTTTCGGTGAGCTTCTTTGAGTTGGTCGAGCGTTATGGGCCGACGCAACTGCTCGATAAGAAAATGCTCTTCGCGACTAAAACGGTAATAACGCAGCGACAGGGGGTCTTTGTACACCCAAAAGGGTTGCCCGTCGAATGTCTGGGCAAACGAAACCAGCTCTGACCGCAAAAGCGGCAGCAGAGGCTGATCGGGCGGGCACATCTTTTCATCTGATTCGCAACTCAACGAATACCTCCAAAGGCTGCGATCTTATATTCTTCTGCCGCTACAACTTGGCATAAGCCTTTATAAACGGGCGAAAAAGATAGCGATACTCGCCTTGCGAGAGCTTCTGGTAATCTTCCACCAAAGGATTGTCAATCTCAACTTTCACCTCGAACGTCTGAGTGGCGGAATTAATGGTGGGGCTTATATACACCACCTGGCCCGTAACCTTCTTGTTGACGACGTCTTCGATAAACACATCGACGGGCTGGCCCAGCCGTACATTGCCCTGCTCGGTTATAGGCAGGGTCTTGCGCAGCCGCAGCTTATCAACCTTCATCATCGCTATTATCGGCTTGCCCACCTGGACTGTCTCACCTACTTCCGAAGGTTTGACTTTGAGATTAGCCACCTGCAGAATCTCGTCCACACTCGACAGCGATACAATTACACCGTCCATCGGGGCTCGCAGCGAATGCTGCTCCAGCATCTTTTCGCCCTGTTTTAATTCAATCTCAAGCCGCTCAAGGTCCTTTTTTACCTTATCGAGTCCCAGCTTGGTAATCTGCGCACTTTGGATAGCCTCCTTCATTTCTTTTTCCGAAGCCACAGGGCTGCCACCAATTTGTTTGTTATACAATTTTTCGACAATCGCCAAATTATCCCTGGCATACTCATATTTTACCTCCGCCTCTTTGATCTCGATGGTACGTTTTATCTCTATCTGCAGCCTGATGCCTTTGATTTGAAGTTCGATCTGCTCGCAATCCAGTTGCACCAGCAGATCGTCTTTCTTGACAAAATCCTGTGGTTCACGCGTAATCTCGGCAATGATTCCACTAACAGCCGCACTGAGAACCACCATTTTCTGTGGGTCCAGGGCCCGTCCTTCCTGCAATTGAGGCTTTTGCTGGGCGATTAACGACGATGCCCCAAACAAACACACCACTAAAGTTAATACCGCTGCTTTGTAACTGATTTTATTCATGTCACCATCTCCCTTCTAGAACATACTCACCCTGACAAAATCCGCAAACTCATGCGTCACAGCATAGAACAGGCTGCGCTTGCCGCACTCGATAGCCACCTTGCCTTCCATCCCCTGTCGCGGCTCTATATCATCTCTGAGGCTTTCCGGTTCACTCACACGCACCTCAATAACATTACGGTATTTCTGCTGCCCCGTAGCCATAACGTGAGCACGACGGGCCACCGACAAAACCTTCGACCGGAAAATTTTTTTGGGATAGGCGTTGAGAATAACATTCGCCTCCAGGAACTTCCCCGTCTCATCCGGATCGAGCCTGTCATAAGCCCTCAAAAGCTCGCCCGCCTCGTCTTCGGGAACATTCACCAGCAGCCACCAGGGAGAATCGCCTGGCACCACGTCAAAAACCGCGTCTCCCCTTACTACCGGTTTCAAAGGTAATTTAGTTATTTCACTTTGACCGGTTATCACCACCCCGGCAACCGGCGCTTTGATGTCATACTGCTTCTTTTGCAGCAGGAGTTTATCCCACTCGGCCGTCAGGGCCGCCAGCCTATGGACGTACTGCGCCCTTACGTCAGCCGACTGACCGGCCTCATCACGAGCCAAAGTCGCCTCACTGACAGCGTTGGTCACACGATCTATTTCGCTGTCGATTATCCGCGTATCCAGACTCGCCAACACCTGGTCTTTGTCCACTTTTTGGCCGCTGGACACGAAAACATCCTCGATCACACCTTCCTGGGCCACGTAAGCGGAACGGGCTTCTATCGGCACCAACTCGGCCGTACCGATCACCTTAAGCTCCTTTTGAACCAGTAGGGGCGTGATGACAATGGCCAGCACTACTGCCGCCCAGACCACCAGTCGCACACGGGCCATCATATATATCTTGTCCCGTATCGCACCGACAGCCCGCACCAGGGGCGACAACGGCAAATGACGATATGTTAAACTGTTCGAAAGGGCACTGCCCGCCTCCGCCAGCAAACCTTCAATTTTTCTACGCTGCGGCTGATCGATGGCCTGTTCCGTCGCCAATTCCACCACCAACGCCCCAACCACCCGTTTGTCAGATCGGATCGGAAATATCCCCAACACCATCGAGCCGGCCTGCAGCATATACAACCGGGCCGCTGTCAACAGATCGTCACCGTCTCCCAGCCCGTCCTTAACCGCAATATTGGGATTGTCCACCAGCAGTACCTTATCGTTACGGCACACCTGACGGGCTATCTGCGTTATGCTTTTGATAAAGCTGCTTTTGACCGCCACCGATTCCACTCCAGAAACCGCTTCCATCCGGAACTTCCCTCGGCTGGAAAATGTACCTGCCATGCACCGATAGACCGTCAACAACTCCTGGGCGTAGTTAGCCAGTGCGTAACAGGTCCGTTTCGGGTCCAGTCCGCTGTGCACAGAGCTGACAAACTGCCTTAAACGATCGCTTTGGGCGATCTGTCCCTCCAATTCACGTATCTGTTGCCGCTGAAGAAATATCCCCGCATGATCGCACAGACCCTGCAAAAAACCCACATAACCTCTCACCGCTCGAGGATCCACTTCCCTCGGCGAAATGAGCAGCAGTATTGCCGTTACCTTGTCCATCGCCATAATCGGCACGAACAGCAGCGTATGCGGCGAATCGTTAGCTCCCGCCTTGCCAAGGCCCCCATCATACATATCCGTCCCGCCGTAAGACGGCAGAACTACCGGCCCTGACGTCTCAGCCACCCTGTTAAGGGCATTGCCCAACAATTCAAACTGTCGGCCCTGCTCCTCCAGACCGGCCAAGGCCAGATTTATATGGCAGATGGTAGTCAATTGGCTATGCTCACCGATTTTCCAGACCGCCCCGCCATCGCCAAGGACCGCCATAACCCGCTCCAGGAACAGGCGAAAAAAATCCCCTCTTGTGTTGTCAGAGACGCTAAGTTGAGCTATATCCCGCTCTAAGGCGGCTAATTGTTGACGAAAGGCTGCACTTTCAACATCGGTTTCCATCTAACAGGTGTCCTAATTAAGTCTTTTGGGTAAGAAACGATACGATAATAACAGAACCAAGCGACTATTGAAACACTTTTTCCACCGTTTTGAAATATTTTGGCCACGTCGTGTCAAAGAAAACCACCGATTTAGCTTTCGTCAAGCCCGCCGAGTTCCCTCCAACACTTTTCAATTCCTACTCACCCAAATTCTGCGCAGAAACCAAGCAACACCAATAAGTTACGTCATTTGCCAAATAATAATTTTAAAAAAATGCTTGCAAAAAAATTGTGATTCGCTATCATCGTAGTCAACTGGTTGTTTCTTATGCCAGTGGAGGCGTATATGATCAAGATCGAATCTGGCACGAAGTTTTCTCGTTAAGACGAAAAGGAAGAAGATTATTCTATAACAAAGTTGAGTCTGTCATTTTTTTACAACTTTGATATATTTGACGTGGCAGCGTGTTTAGTGTTGCTGAAATAATAAGGAGTTTTTTGATATGAAGGTTACAGTTACATCGAATGGTCAGGAGATGGATTCGGAAGTTGACCCTCGTTTCGGGCGGGCGAAATGGTTTATTCTGGTGGACACTGATTCCGGGGAACATGAGGCGATCGACAACAAGCAGAATCTCAATGCGGCCCAGGGAGCCGGCATCCAGGCGGGACAGAATGTTGTCGAGCTTGGCGCGGAAGCTGTTATTACCGGCAACGTAGGTCCAAAAGCTTTGCGGGTTTTACAGGCAGCAGGCATTAAAATATATCTCTGCAGCAGTGGTACTACGGTGGCTGAAGCTATAAAGCAACTAAAGGCGGGTGATCTCAAGCAGGTTAATCAGGCTAACGTGGAAGGACACTGGGCTTAAACGATGAAAACTTTTTTAGAGTGTGTACCGTGTCTTGTCGGTCAGGCTTTGGGAGCGGTCAGGTTCGTAACAGATGATGAATTGATTCACGAGGAAGTGCTTCGTAAAGTAATGGCCAAGGCCAGTGAGATGGACCTTTCAATGACGCCGCCGGAAATGGGGCAGGAAATTCACAGGTTAATCCGGCAAATCACCGGCAACAAAGATCCTTATCGAGATATCAAAGACTATTCCAATCAGTTGGCTTTGCAAATATATCCCCGGCTGAAGGAAAGGGTCGGGCATTCAGCGGATTCCTTCGAGACAGCGGTGCGGGTTGCGATCGCGGGTAATATAATTGATTTCGCGAAAATGAACGATCTTGATGACGCAAAGATTCATCAGGCCATTGAAGATTCATTTACAGCGACTTTATCCAAATCTGCGGTGAACGATTTACGTAACGCAATAGACAAAAGCAAAAATATTCTTTATATCGGTGATAACGCCGGTGAGATTGTTTTTGATCGGTTGTTACTTGAGCAGTTACCCTGTGAAAAAATAATGTTTGTTGTCAGAGGCAGTCCTGTTATCAATGATGCGACAATGGAAGATGCTCACAAGACAGGTCTTAGTGAAGTTGTAAAGGTAATAGATAACGGCTCAGACGCTCCGGGGACGATTGTGGAGACGTGTTCGGAACAGTTTCGCAAATGCTTTGATGAAGCCGATCTGATTATTGCCAAGGGACAAGGGAACTACGAGACGTTAAGTGATGTTGATAAGGATATTTTTTACTTGTTCAAGGTGAAATGCCCTGTTATTGCCAAAGATGCCGGCGAGAAAGTAGGTAATCTGGTACTTCAAAGAAAGAAGGAAAACCATGCCAATTTATGAATATCGATGCAAAAAATGTGGACAAGTGACGAGTTTTTTGGAAAAAGTTGGCGGCAAACAAAAACATACCTGTAAAAAATGTGAATCACAGGAACTAGCGAAGGTTTTTTCGACCTTTTCCACATCATCGAAGTCTTCTTCAACGGGTGATTCGAGTTGTCCTACAGGTACATGCCCGCTATCGTAGCAAAACAAAGAGATAAACAGTAATGAATACACTTATTGTTTTTAACCGTCCCCCATACGACGGGACCGATGTCACGTGGAATGGTTTGCGATTGGCAGAACAACTGCTTAAGGTTGGAATTGAAGTACGGATATTCCTGATGAATGATTCCGTTGATCTGGCACGGGATGCATCAAAAGCACCCGAGGGGTATTTTGACTTGCAAAAAATGCTAAAGGATTTAATTGCCGAAGGTATTACGGTAAAAGTGTGTGGGACATGTAAGGCCCGGTGTGGCTTCTATAAAGGCGAACCTTATTTTGAAGGCGCTCATGACGCTACGATGCCGGAGTTGGCTGATTGGGTCAAGCGAGCTGACAGGATTGTTACATTCTGAGGAGATTATGGACGAAATAACCATACATCCGATAGGTGTAATTCATTCACCCTATAAGGAGGCAAAGGACATTCCCATTCAAGGAAGGTTCAAAAGTGAAGTAGCGGCCTGGATAGAACTGAAAGAAGAATACACACCCGGGCTGAAAGACCTGGATGGCTTTAGTCATGCCATCATACTATATTATTTCCACAATTCCCAAAGGGAGGAGCTGGAGGCAGAGCCGTTTCTTGAGGGGGTCAAACATGGGATATTCGCTATGAGGAGTCCGCATCGGCCTAATCACATAGGTCTTTCGGTTGTAAGGATCAAGATCATCGAGGGCAACAAGATGCATTTTACAGAAGTAGATGTTTTGGATGGGACGCCAGTACTTGACATCAAGCCTTACGTCAAATATTATGACCAGCGAGATAATGTAATTTGTGGATGGTTAGACAAACATTTTGAGAATGGAGAAATTCCCAATAAAACAATTATAAAATGATGAGATCACGTGTTAGTTAAGGAGACGTACATGACAGATGATAAAACGTGCGAAGGCTGTCAGGAGGAAGGCTGTTCTATCGGCGCACAGCGCAGCGAGGAAAGTATAGAGCAGATGGAACTGACGGAACAGATGTCACGAATTGAGCACAAAATAATCGTCCTTTCCGGCAAGGGCGGCGTGGGCAAAAGCACGGTGGCGGCTAATCTTGCAGTCTCATTAAGCCTTAACGGCAATCGTGTGGGGTTGTTGGATGTGGATATTCACGGTCCCAGTATCCCCAAACTGCTCAAGCTCGAAGGACACAAACCAGGTCTAAGAGATAACGCAATCGTTCCCGTCGAGATGAGTAAAAACCTGAAGGTGATGTCCATAGGATTTATGCTTCCCAAAGAGGATATCGCCGTCATCTGGCGTGGCCCGATGAAAATGAATGTGATCAAGCAGTTTCTTAAAGATGTGGACTGGGGGGAGTTGGATTTTCTTATTATTGATTCACCTCCCGGAACAGGTGATGAGCCACTGTCCGTTTGCCAGCTTATAGAAAACCCGGATGGCGCGATAATCGTAACCACTCCCCAGGAAGTAGCCCTTGCCGATGTGCGAAAATCCATTAATTTCTGTCGGCAACTCAAACTGCCAGTGCTGGGCGTAGTCGAAAATATGAGCGGCTTCGCCTGTCCGAAATGCGGTGAAGTAACAAACATTTTCAAAAGCGGCGGCGGACAGCGCATGGCCCAGGAAATGAACGTTCCATTTCTGGGCAGTATCCCAATAGACCCGCAAATATCAGAGTCCTGCGACGCGGGAACGCCATATATTTACCATTACAGCAAAACTGAAACAGCCAAAGCTTTTCAAAATGCTATTCAACCAATACTTGAATTGTCGTCGGATAGCAAAACCATTGCGTAGATACCTTCACCAGAGAGAAAACTGCACTATTGACTGAGTGATGCCAAGACTTATAATGTTTGTGCTGACATAAAGAAAACTAATGGTAGCTCTAATGTGGATTAGAAGGCGAAAAAATCGGCATGCGATGAGACAGCTCGTCAGTTATGTCCTGCTGGCGTTTTATCTTTTTGCGACATCTGCGACCAATCTTTTTCATACCTGTACGCATGGCGGTAATCTGAGGCATAATGTTTTCAATCATGGTATTTTGCAAAACGACACTGAGTGTGATGTCCACTGGCAACATAAAACCATCTGTGAATACCGCGGTGCGGTGCACCAGCAGAACCATGATGGAACTATGTGTGCCGCATGTCTATTTTTGGCGGTCAGTAAAACTACGGTCCCTTTGGCCATATTGATTGAGTATGCCGTCCTCGCGGTGGCACACAATCCATTCGGCGAGACAGCAGTTGCTCACGAATATATCCTTTCCGGCCTGCAAACCCGGGCTCCTCCAACTACCATATCATAATATCTACTGTATTATAAGATCGAATAGCACTATTTTTCGCGGATAAGATTGTCTGTGTTATCATACGGCTATATCCAAGGAGACATAGAATGCAGATGAAAAGCATATTCTGTGTTGTTTTCTTTATCGTTGGGTCTGCCTTGTCCAATACAGGTTTTGCCCAGAACGAGAAAACCGCAAATAATGATATTGAAGAACTTAAACAGAAGGTTGTGGAAATGCAGCATCAGATAGAAGAGCTGAAAAAACAGCATACTGTTGAGATTAAGGGCCATGAAAGCAAAGATGAAACGGATTATTTGCGTCGATTGGCTGAAAACATAACGAAAAAAGATGAGGCTGAGGTAAAACCCGCGGTGGAAACCGTCTTCACCTCCGGTGAACTGAGCTTGCAGGCCCTCAATCCGGAAATCAGTGTGACTGGTGATATGCTGGGCTATTACAAGCACCAGACAGACACCAGGAAACGCAGTGATTTTATCTTTCGTGGGCTTGGTTTGCATTTTGAGGCTTATCTCGACCCTTATTCAAGATTCAAGGCCGCTGTGCCTATAAATGAAGATGGAGCTGAACTGGGTGAAGCATATTACACACGTTTCGGGATACTTGATGGAGTGAATCTGACATTGGGAAAGTTTCGCCAGCAGTTTGGCGTTGTTAATCGCTGGCACAAGCATGCGCTTGACCAGGTTGATTTTCCTCTGGCACTACGGAAGATTTTCGGCGAAGGGGGACTGAATCAAACGGGGGCATCTGTGGATTTGGCATTGCCAACAAGAGGAGAAGCTTCGCAAGAATTGACTTTTCAGGTTACCGATAGCGAGAATGACCGACTCTTCGGCGGTGATACGCTGGGCAATCCCTGTTTGTTGCTGCACTATAAGAATTACCGCGATCTTTCTGATAGCACTTATCTCGAATGTGGCTTGACGGGCCTGTTTGGCTGGAATGATGTATGGGAGGTAGGTTCAAATAAGGAGCACGATGCGCTTGGTACACAGGTGTTTGGTGCTGATTTGACTGTGAGCTGGGAGCCGGCAGAACGTATGCGATATCGCAATATCGAGTGGCGTAGTGAGGTTTATGTGCTCAATCGAGACATCGTAGCTCCAGATGGCTCCGGAAGGGATAATCTGGACGCGTGGGGCGCCTATAGCTATGTCCAAACAAAAGTATCCCGTACTCTAGATATCGGTATCAGAGGTGACTACTACAAGCCGGATTGCAAAGATTACGCAGGAGCTTCTCTGGAACCTCTAGCTTATGCCAGTGCGAACGCCTATCGTTGGCAAATTGGGCCGTATATTACGTGGCATCAAAGCCCTTTTGTTGAATTCCGCGTTGAGTGTGACCATGCGGATGGACATAGAATGGAAGAACCTGAAGATGTGTTGTGGCTGCAGATGATTTTTGCCGCAGGACCACATAAACACGAGCGATACTAAGAAAGGCGCCTATCATGAATAAAACAATACTTTCTGTGATTGTATGTATATTGATCGTCTGGACAAGTTTGATATCGATCGGCCAGGCTGTCGCTACAGATGACAGAAGCAAGCTGAATGTCGTAACTACACTGCCCGATTATGCGGTAATCGCAAGGACAATTGGCGGTGAGCGTGTTTGCGTCAGGTCGATTGTTCTTGGCAGCCAGGATGCACATTTTATCAGGCCCAAACCGTCTTTTGTAAACGCCATGCGCAGCGCAGACGTTCTCATTTCAACTGGGTTGGATCTGGAATTATGGCTACCTACAGTGGTTAATAAATCCGGCAACAAGCATTTACGCAGCGGCCAGAAGGGATATGTTGCCGCTGCCCAGGACATGCGTTTGCTGGAAAAACCGTCAGTTGTTTCTCGATCTGAGGGTGGTGTTCACCTGTATGGTAATCCGCATGTTACCTGCAGCCCGATCAATATGAAGGTTGCCGCGCGAAACATAGCAACCGGACTTATCGCAAATGATGCCGAAGGTAAGAAACTTTACGAAGATAACCTGAACAAGCTGCTGGGCGAATTTGACAGGCGGCTGTTCGGCGACGATCTGGTTAAGATTATCGGCGGTGAAACTCTCTGCGGTCTGGCAGAAAAGGGGAAACTTATAGAATTCCTGCAGGAGAACAAATTCGAGGAAAACCCGTTGATTGACAAACTTGGCGGATGGATGAAAAAGATGCTTCCCCTGCGAGGGACTTCCATTGTCACCTATCATAAGAATTGGGTTTATTTTGTCGATCTTTTCGGCTTGAAAGAAATCGGCACAATCGAACCCAAGCCCGGCATTCCCCCATCACCAAAACATGTAACCGGTCTTGTCAATCTGATGCGGGAAAGAGATATTCGTATTATTCTTGCCGCCAATTATTTTGACGAACAACAGATCAGGACTATAGCCAACCGCGTAAATGCCGAGCCTGTTATCGTTCCTTTGTATGTTGGCGGCGTGCCGGGTATTGATGATTATTTTGAGCTTGTTGACTATTGGATTGATAGATTGTTAGAAGCGGCCCAAAAGAAAAACCTTGTAGGTGAGGGATAACTATATGTCAGAAACGATACGTTTTTTTTCTGTTCAGATTGCCTTGATCGCCGTGGTTTTGATTCTGCATACTTATCTGGGCCTGCATATAGTCAGACGTACTCTTGTTTTTTCTGACCTTGTGCTGGATCAACTGGCTGCTTTCGGTGCTCTTGTCGGCATAGCTCTTGGTATCCAATATGGCTCCGGGCCTTCTTATATGGTCTCGATGGTAGCTGTTCTTTTGGGTTCGCTCCTGCTTGCTGTAATAAAACCCACAGGCAAGGTAATACCCCGCGAGGCTGTCATTGGGATTATGTATGCATTGGCCCTTGTTGGGTCTCTTTTGCTGGGCGACAAACTTAGCGGCGGCGGAGCCTATGTTACCAAGACCCTGGCCGGTTCCATGTTGTGGGTGACCTGGCCCCTGGTTGGGATAACGAGCTTTGTTTATGTGATACTTCTGCTATTTCACTACAGGTTTCGCCATAGATTCATCGCCCTCGCTGAAAAGAACCAGGGGCCAAAACAAAAGATAAAAGACGAAAAGCTATGGGATTTCCTGTTCTTTACTACCCAGGGGATCATTACGGTTCTGATCATGCCAATCGCCGGAGTGCTGCTTGCTTATGCGTTTCTCATGATACCGGCAGCCATTGCCGCGATGTTTACCAAAAGATGGGCAGGCGGTGTTGTGATTGGCTGGATTATAGGTTTTTTCGCGTGTGTAATCGGGCTGTGCCTGTCTTATTCCTGCAACCTGCCCTATGGCCCGACATTGATCTTATCCATGGGATCGTTTTTTGTTATCGCAGTGATTTTACGCTCTGTAATTCCAAAGAGTTAATCGTAAAGGCTTAATCTATGTTGCCAATAATTCAGACGCTTGGACTGTCTTTTCTTGCCTGCGTAATGATGGTTATGATTCTTGGGTATCTGGGTATTCACGTACTCAAAAGAGAAGTTATCTTCATTGACATAGCCCTGGCCCAAATTGTGGCGGTAGGTTCAATCGTAGCCCATCTTGCTTTCGAGGCACATGGTGATTCCATGGTTGCTTATGCGATTGCATTTGGCTTTGTTTTGTTGGCGTCCGGTTTTTACGCCCTGGCGCGAAGCCGGGTTGTGCAGATACCGCTGGAAGCGGTGATTGGGGTTTCTTATGCTATTGCCGCTGCCGGAGCCCTTTTTTTGGTCGGCACAGCACCTGGCGGCCACGTCCATATCCAGGAAATGCTCTCTGGAAGTCTTCTTTGGGTAACGTGGACAGACATTTTTATGTCTCTGGCGGTATTTTCTGTGGTCGGCCTATGTCTTTACATCCTTCATAAACCGATGAATCGAATATCCGACAATTACCGGGATCCGTATGCAAACATGACAAAAACGATTGGCTGGGATTTCCTGTTTTACGCATTGCTTGGGCTTGTGATTACCCTGGCGGTCAGGATGGCCGGGGTGGTTGTTGTATTCGCTTTTCTTATCATCCCCGCTACCATATCAGCGGTCTTTTCTTCTCATAGCACGATCAGGCTGGTTATCACATGGACAGTTGGAACTGTCTCATCATTGGGAGGGCTTTTATTCGCATATTACCTGGATTTTTCAGTCGGCCCGGCAATCACGATGTGCCTGGGAGTGGTTTTGGTTATCGCGGCCCTGAGTAGGGT
>Ga0105100_10000745_pt1 | contig 18973 bp, 5 predicted proteins | sample PPLLak12cMay2015_2_FD_87033 | JGI IMG/M metagenome (GOLD analysis project Ga0105100, IMG submission 87033) | Freshwater sediment microbial communities from Prairie Pothole Lake near Jamestown, North Dakota, USA - PPLs Lake P8 Core (1) Depth... | ecosystem: Environmental > Aquatic > Freshwater >...
AGCAATCGTAGGCGCAGTGGTTGCCATGTCATTGGCGGTGAGTACGGTGATGGCCCAGCAGGCTGAGGCAGGCAAGCCGCGGCAGGAGTTGAAGGGGCCGGTGAAGGTTTTCATCCTCGCCGGGCAGTCGAACATGGAGGGGCAGGGCGTGGTGTCCTTGGATGGAGAGAGGGACTACAACGGCGGCAAGGGCAACCTTGTCTGGTCGATGAAGAATTCGAAGAGTGCCGGGAAGATGAAGTGCCTCAAGAACGAGAAACGGGAATGGGTGGTCCGGGATGATGTGCAGATATCATTCAAGGTTGGCGACAAGGTCCGCAAGGGCGGACTGACAGTCGGTTATACCGGCTATGGCGGGAGCAGCCACATCGGGCCTGAGTTAGGGTTCGGGTTTGTGATGGGGGACTATTTTAAGGAGCCGGTGCTTTTGATCAAGACGGCCTGGGGCGGCAAGAGCCTGTACGTTGATTTCAGGCCGCCAAGTGCCGGCGGCCAGGTAGGGCCCTTCTACACGAAGATGGTGGAAGAAGTTCGCGCGGCACTGGTTGAGCTTGGGGATCAGAAATACGAGATTGCGGGCTTTGTCTGGCAGCAGGGCTGGAACGATATGTGCACCAAACCGGCTATTCCTGACTATGCGCAGAATCTTGTCAACCTGGTAAAAGATCTTCGCAAGGAATTCAAATTGCCGAATATGCCGGTGGTTGTAGGTGAACTTGGCAATGGCGGACCCGTGACAAGCGGCGATATGTTTGAGTTCAGAAAGGCGCAGGAAGAAGGAACAAAGCAGATCAAGAATGCTTTATTCATAAAGACCACCGACTTTGCCCGGCCTGCAGAACTTTCGCCCAATACCGGACACGGACATCACTGGTACGGTAATGCGGAAAGCTACTTTCTGATTGGCGATGCGCTGGGTGAGGGAATGAAGAGCCTGTTGAAGAAAGAGAGAGAAACCATGATAAGAACATTGATTGAAAGGATGAAATCTCGTGGTACCGCCGCGAAAGCAGGCGGAAACAACCCCCTTCTTCCGGCCCTCCGGTCCGGCTTGAGCGAGGGTAGCAACGCGAAGCCCCCTCAACGGCCTTCACACCAAAGCAATTTCCTGGCATTGACGCTATCGGCTTTGGCGGTGACGCTCCCGATGAACCGGGCTTGGGCCGCCGAAGCAGCAGAACCGCAAAAAGCGCTGCCGCTTCCCGGGGAAGTCTTCGAAGTCGCCGGCCGCACCGCATTCGTGATTCTCCCGGCGGCTGAGAACCTCCACCCGAATCGCCCCACCCCGTGGGTGTGGTATGCACCTACGCTGCCCGCCCTTCCCGAAGCCCGCGAACGCTGGATGTTCGAACGGTTTCTGGCGGCCGGCATTGCCGTGGCGGGCGTGGACGTCGGCGAATCATGCGGCAATCCGCAGGGACGCGCCCACTTCACGGCCTTATACCGGGAGTTGGTGGAGCGACGCGGGTTCAGCCGCAAGCCCGTCCTGTTGCCACGCAGCCGCGGCGGGCTGATGCTCTACAACTGGGCTGTCGAGCATCCGGATTCCGTCGGCTGCATCGCCGGCATTTACCCTGTCTGCAATATCCGCAGTTGGCCCGGCCTCAACAAGGCCTGCGGCGCCTACGGCCTGAGCGCGGAACAACTCGACGAACAGCTTGCACAGCACAACCCGATTGATCGCCTCGCCCCGCTGGCCAAGGCCGGCGTGCCGATTTTTCACATCCACGGCGATACGGATGACGTGGTGCCTCTGCATGACAACTCCGGCTTGCTTGCCAGCCGCTACCGCGAGCTGGGCGGTTCGATGCGCCTGCGGATTCCGCCCGGCCAGGGCCACAATGTCTGGGACGGCTTCTTTCAATGCCGGGAACTCGTCGAGTTCGTCATTGCCCACGCCAGCCCGGTGGCGGAGCGTGAACCATCGCCGGCCTTGTTCCGTGACCCGCCCATGGAGGCCAGGCCCGGCGCATTCTGGGACTGGATGAACGGCAATGTGGATCTCGACCGGATGACTTACGAACTCAAGGAGATGAAGGCCAAGGGCATGTCCGGCGTGGAAATCTGGGACATCGGCGTGATCCTTCCGATTCCCGAAGAACCGATCCCGGCGGGTCCGGCCTTCCTCGGACCTGAATCGCTCAAAGCCGTCAACCATGCCATCGAGCAAGCCGACCGCCTGGGCTTGCACTTGGGAATGGTCGCTTCGAGCAGTTGGAATGCGGGCGGTAGTTGGGTGGAGCCGCGCGATGCAATGAAGGGGTTCTATCATAGCGAAATCACTGTCAACGGTCCGGCCAAACTGTCGCAGGCCTTGCCTTTTCCTAAGTGCAGCGCGCCCAAAGGTGCCAATGGTCTGCCGCTCTACTACAAGGAAATCGCCGTACTGGCTTTTCCGCAGACGACGAACAAGGTCATTCGCGACACTGCATCCGTCGTCAACCTCAGCGAAAAGATGAACAGCGAAGGGCTGCTCACTTGGGATGTTCCTGCCGGTTCCTGGGTGATTGCGAGGTTTATCACCAGCAATACCGGACAGAAACTGACGGTGCCCAGCCCCAACTCGAACGGCCTGCTCATTGATCACCTTGACGGTAATGCGGCCAGGCGCCATTTCCGCTACATCATTGACCAAATCCTGAAAGTGCGGCCGAGCCTGGACGCATTGCGCTACATGGAAGTGGATAGCGTAGAGGTTGATAATCAGACGGATTGGACCGACTCCTTTGTGGCGGAATTCCGCCAGCGGCGTGGCTATGACCCTGTTCCGTATCTGCCAGTGCTCAAGGGGAAGAGCTTTGCCGATCCGCAGGTCACCTCCCGCTTCCAGCACGACTATCATAAGACCGTAAGCGACTTGTGGATTGACGGCCATTACGCCGCTTCCAGGGAGTTTCTTAACACTTACGGAATGCAGCTGGTGGCCGAGGGTGGACATGGCGGTTACCCGCGTGCCGAATCGTTGCGCGCCTGCGGCGTGGTGGATATAATTCGCGGCGAGTTCTGGAACGGCTCGCAGTTCTGGGTGGTGAAAGAGGCGGCCTCTGCCGCACACATTTACGGCCGGCAGATTGTGGATTCCGAGTCTTTTACCGGCTGGCGGCACTGGCAGGACGGGCCGCTGGAATACAAGCGGCTGGCCGACACGGCATTTTGTGATGGTCTGAATCGCATAACGTTCCATACCTTCGCGCACACTCCGCCTTCAGGAGGTGTGCCTGGAAATATGTATCACGCCGGCGAACACTTCAACGTCAACGCCACCTGGTGGCCTAAAGCCGCACCCATGTTGTTCTATTTCTCGCGCTGCTGCTATCTTTTGCAGCAGGGTCAGCCGGTGGCGGACGTCTGCTTCTACTACGGCGACGACGCGCCCAACCTGGTCGCCACTCGCCGGATTGGCCCCGATTCCAAGAGGCTGGATGGCGCCACCTGTGCCCATTGCGGGAGGCCCAACCCGGCTCCTGCCGACGCGCTCGGAACCGGTTACGATTATGACGTCATTAACTCCGATGTGATCGAAAACCGCATGGAGTTCAAGGACGGCCGCCTGACTCTGCCCCATGGCGTGAGTTACGAGGTCATCGTCTTGCCCGAACGCACCGACATCCCGCTGTCTGTTTTAACCAAGCTGGAAACTCTCGTTCGCGAGGGCGCGACGCTTCTTGGCCCCAAGCCCGAGCGTGACACTTCGTTGGCGGATTACCCCCGCTGCGACGAACAGGTCAAAACCATCGCCGGGCGCATCTGGGGTCCCGGCAACGACGGGGAAGCCTCCGGGCGCTCCTACGGCAAAGGCCGGGTCATCGCGGACCGCAAGCGGGTCCGAGAGATCCTCCAGCAGCGCGGCATCGGTCCCGACTTCGCCTACAGCAGTCCAGGAAAACCGGCCGACCTCGACTATATCCACCGCCGCACTCAGGACGCCGACATCTACTTCGTCACCAACACGAAAATGGAAGATGCCGAGGCGGATTGCACCTTCCGGGTCACGCAACGGCTGCCCCAGTTCTGGCACGCAGACACCGGCAAAATCGAGCCATGCACCGACTACAAGCGCGTTCCCGGCGGTATGAAGCTGAAACTGCGGTTGCCGCCCGCCGGCTCGATGTTCGTCGTTTTTTCCGGAGCCGCTCCGGAAACCGATCCGACACCGGAGCCGAAGGCGGACAGCAAGCCTACCGCGCCGCTCGACATCGTCGGGCCGTGGGAAGTTCGCTTTCCCCCGAATCTGGGAGCACCTCCATCGCGCGTTTTCGACGAACTCGTTTCCTGGACCACGATTCCGGATGACGGTATCAAATATTTCTCCGGAACCGCCACCTACCTCAAGGAATTCGAGGTTCCGGCCTCCTTTCTTATCGCTGACGGCCGGATGGAGCTCTCGTTGGGCCAAATCCGCAATGTTGCCGACGTGACCTTGAATGGCAAACCACTCGGGATTCTGTGGAAACCGCCCTATGTTTGCGACGTCACCGGTATGATCCGGAGTGGAAAGAACGAATTGAAGGTGGAAATCACCAACCTCTGGGCCAATCGCATTGCGGGCGATGAGAAGTTGCCGCGCGAGAAGCGCGTGACCCGCATCACTCAGAAGTTGTCTGTCCCAGGTCCTCACCCCTCCGGCCTCTTCGGTCCGGTGCAGTTGCTTCCGGCGCAGGAAGTTGCGGTCGGGAAAGAGTGGAAGTCGGAACCGCCCGCCGACTGCCCGTTCGAGGCCTCGGATGCTGTCGCGGGCATCTTTTTTACCGGAAGAAACAAGACATACACAGGCGCCGACACATGGTACCCGTCATGGGCGTCGGATGACCGGCTGTATTCGCCATTCACCGACGGGAAGGTATATTCGCCGCTCGCCGACGAGAAAACCAACGGTGTGTTCTCGGGTTCCGGTTATAACTTCGAAGAATTGAAATCCCCCGTGACCGGTTTTGCTGTGATCGAGGGAAACGATCCTACCGCCCTGAAAATCATTCAGGCCGGCCTGATCCCTCACGAGCCGTTCCCGTATGGCGGCCAGTATCCCTGCGGCAGTTTGGTCCACAACGGTGTCTGGTATTACGGAACGTACTGCCTCGACTGGCATAAGGATCCATGGGACGTAATGGGGCCGTTTGTGGGATTTAATATCTCGAAGGATTTTGGGCAGAGCTGGCTTTCCGAGCAGCATACTGCCCTGAATCCGATTTTCTGGGAGTCCGCGAAAGATGGCCGCACTGTGAAGATGTTTAAGATGCAGGAGAAATACGAGAAATCAGAGTATTCAACGGGCAAGGCCAACGCCAAGGTCAAGATCGGGGCACCACATTTTGTTGATTTCGGAAAGAACATGGAGCACTCGCCCGACGGCCGTGCGTACATGGTGGCGCATGGTGCGACGCGTCCTGGTTCCTACAACACTTGGGCGGCCGGAGACCACGTCTACCTCTTGCGAGTTAAGCCGAGCCCCAAAACGATCAACGATCCCTCCGCCTGGGAGTTTTACGGGGGGAAGGACGACAAAGGCAATGCGGTCTGGACCACCGACTTCCAGAAGATCAAGCCGCTTCTTGAATGGAATGATCACATGGGGATCGTCACGGCAACCTATGTTCCTGGGTTGAAGAGGTATATCATGTGCGTTACCGACGGCAGGGGGCCGAAGGGGGACGGCAATGGCCCTTACGATACTTATCTGCTCGAGTCGAGAGATTTGACCGGTCCGTGGAAGCTCGCGTCGTACATGAAGGCCTTTGGCGAGCAGGCCTATTTTGTGAACCTGCCGAGTAAATTTATTGCCGCTGACGGTAAGACCCTCTGGCTCTCTTATTCACATGGTTGGGGCCATAGGAAACCGAACCCGCCGGGCAGCAGGTATGCGTGGTGCCTGCAGGAGATAAAACTGCTGGGGCGCTGACGTAATAAGTATATTAGGAACAAAATGATCATGAGAATTACACGAATCCAATTGCTTTGTTTGATGGCCGTCTCAAGTGTGGCGGCCGGGGAAACGGATCGCACACTGCCTGCCGATGGAAAGGGGTTTGCCTGGGAATCCTCAGTTCCTTCGGATTGCCCGTTTCCAAGATCCCCCAGCCTGACGGGCCTGTTCTTCACGGGTCGCCACAGTGACTATAAATGCGGAGATACCTGGTATCCCTGCTGGGCGAGTGATGGGAACCTCTACTCACCATGGACCGATGGCAAGACGGATGGAGTCACCAGCGAATCATGGAAGGTGCCAGCCCACACCGGCCACGCCGTGATGATCGGTGATGATCCCCTGAAGCTTGAGATTCATAACATCTCCCCGCCCAAGGAGGCCGCAGCCGCGCCCTATACCGGACGCTATCCGGCCGGCTCGCTGGTGCACAATGGCATCTGGTATTATGGCACCTACTGCCTGGGTCCTGATGATGGGACCACCGTGCATAACGGTTTTACCTGGAACTGGCCCAATCTCGGGCCGATGCCTGGATTTCAAATCTCCAGGGACTTCGGAAAGACTTGGGAGCCCTCGCCGCTCACACCGGAAAAGCCGCTGTTTCCCGAGCCTCGCAAGTTCCTCGGTCCGGTCAAGATGGGTGCTCCGCATTTCGTGGATTTCGGCAAGAACATGGAACATTCGCCGGATGGGAAGGCCTACCTGATCGGCATGGGTGCGGAAGAGAACGATCCCAAGCCGCGCCCCTGCATCAAGCTTGGCAAACCGGGTGAGGCCTATCAAGTGGTCGAGGGTTGCACGAGCGACTTCGCCCATGCCAACCTGAGCTGGGTGACAGCCGATCAAGCCTACCTGGCCCGGGTCACGCCCTCGCCGGAAACCATCAATGACCCGAAGGCCTACGAGTTTTTTGCCGGTCATGACTCGTCCGGTAAGCCGGTCTGGACCCGCGACTTCAAGAAGATCAAACCGCTGATCGAGTGGAATAACCACATGGGTTGTGTGACGGCCACTTATGTGCCCGGCCTGAAGAAATACCTGATGTGCGTTACCGATGGCTGGCCGACGGTGGCCAAAATGACGTCCTACATTCTGGAAGCCGACGTTCTAACGGGCCCATGGCGCATGGTTTCCTACATGCCGGACTTCGGCGAGCAAGGATACTTCCTCAATTTTCCGAGCAAGTTTATCAGCCCCGACGGGCAGTCCCTGTGGCTGTGCTATTCCGCGAATTTCAGCGCCGGCTGGAACGGCGTGAAGCTCAACTTCAACCCGCCCGGCGGGCGTTATGGCTTGTGTTTGCACGAAGTCAAATTGCTGGGACCAAATGGTAACTAAAGAATTGATCAGAATAACCCAAACTCAAAAGCGGAGAATAGAAAATGCACAAGTTGAAACACACATTAAAATTGATTAAGCAGAATTGTTATAAGTTGTTTTTTGCGGAAACGCTGCTCCTGCTACTGGCGTCGGCTGTGACGGGGCAGGCGGGCGTGATGACCTGGAATCCTGAGACCCGGATGATGGCGTTCTCTGCCGGGGATGGAAAGCCCTGGCTGAGCGACGGCAGCGCGAAGGTTGTGCTGACCGGCGGCCAGGTGATTTCCACGAGTGACAAGCGTTTTAAGGTCACATGTACCGAACATCGAGAGAGCTGGGTTCTGGCGGGTGTCGATGAACAGAAGACGCTCGACTGGGAGATGCGAATTGCCTCTGTTGATCAAGGGTCGGTCCGTATGGACTGGACGGTTTTCAACAGCAGTACCCAGGCGTTGAAGCTGGACCGTCTTAATATCCTTGCCGGCAAGCTGGTGGGGCAGGCTGATCCGGCGAAAAATAGAGTTATTGTAAGCGGGAACAATTCGTGGACCGGCGGCAATGTGGCGCGCCTGGTGCCGGAAGAGAAGATTGAGAGTTTCTATACTGTGGCGTTGCAAAGTCCGCCGCTCGCTGCGGGGTTCCTTGCCGGGCGGCACAATCTCGACAAGTTTCTGCTGACGCAGGGGACGAACAGCCTTGATCTCACGGCGTATGGGGAATGTGACCAGTGCGTGCTGCCGGCCGGTGCCGCGCGCAGTGCAGATCCGCTCTTCCTGTCCGGCGGCGGGCATCCGCTCCGCCAGATGGAACGCTTCGCCGACCTGGCGGCCCGCGAGAATGGCGTGCAGCTCTGGCCTGAAAATTTTGCGACCTGGTGCAGTTGGTATGCGGGGTGGATGAGGCAGGAGTCGATGTATGAGTTCAAGGGCGGCCTGGAAAAAGGGGTTGAAACCAATATCACGCTTATTTCCAAGTTGCTGGGGACGCGCGGGACGCCCTCGATGCGGGTCGTGGATGACAGCAACGAGATGCCATACGGCGACTGGGATAATAGCACGCTGGCCATGCCCAAGGGATTTCAACGTTCAGCCGCTCTGATCAACCGCGCAGGGATCAAGGCGGGCGTGTGGTATCCTCCTTACTGGGTTTCCTCGGGGTCGCGCCTTTTCCAACCGCATCCGGAGCTGCTGTGCCGGAACGATGACGGTCAGGTGTCGGTGGGGGATCGTGAATTTTACGGCAACCATCTGGCCTTTCTTGATTCATCAAATCCGGCAACGGAGGCACAGATGGAAAGCACGGCGCGCGACTGGCGTGAGCGCGGCTTCAGGTATGTCATGACCGATTTCATGCTTTGGGGTGCCTGGGAAAAGAAGCGTTTTGATCCCACACTGACAGCGGTTGAGTCATACAACCGGGGGCTGGCGGCGATGCGAAGGGGGTTCGGCAAGGATACGTACTGGCTGCACTGCGGCGCGCTGCTGGGCCCGGCAATGGGCTTTTGCGACGGGATGCGCATCAGCGGCGATTCGCATGGGGGCGAAATGTATTCGTATGAATCGGCGGCGACCCGCTGGTTTTATAACTGGCGGGTCTGGATCAACGACCCGGATGCTATTGTCTGTCGCCGCTATGGTGAATCGAAGGGTGTTGAGTGGAGTCGCTGCTGGATGTCCTGGATGGCTCTTGCGGGGAATGTTCTGACATACGGAGATACCTTTGATGATTTGCCGGCGGAGTTTGTTGACGTGTACCGGCGGGTGCTGCCGCCTTTGCCGGTGGCCGGACGCCCCCTGGACCTTTGGGAGAATGAACCCTACCTGCTCTGGGGCATGGACCCGGGAGCTGCCGACGGCGACTATACGCTGTTCGGTGTTTTTGAATTCCAAGGGAAACGTATAGGTCATAAGATTCGGCTCAACCTGGATGAGATAGCCGCCCGCAGCCGCAGTTGGGATCAAAAGCCCAAGGAATCACCGGCCACCTGGCTGTTGTGGGATTTCTGGATGCAGAAGCTGACGAAGGTTGACGGAGCAGCGATTACGATTCCTGTCCCGTCGAAATCGTGCCGTGTTTTCTCGTTACGTGCTGATCTTGGACGGCCGCAGTTGCTCGGAACCAGCGGTCATTTCAGCCAGGGCACGCTTGAGACACGGAATATCACATGGAATCCGAACCAGGCAAGTCTTGTGGGAAGAGTGCGCGGAAACGGGGGCGAGCCGACAACCCTGTTTTTCTATATGCCGGACGGCATGACGTGTAAAGCCGCCTCACTTGGATATGACCAGGTGGCTCCGAAAATCGTCGAGCCGGGTGTTCTTGCACTTGAGGTGCCGGCTGTTTGCGATGATCCGATCCCGTTTGCTTTACAGTTTACAGGCACCCCTGGAAAGCCGGCCACTCGTCCCTTCGCCGCCGGACCTGTCGGCGAGGTGCAGAGCCTAACCAGCGAAAAATAACATACATATAGGAGTACACATGAACAGACTCACATCCCTTATCTCCGCCGCGCTGCTACTGACCGCATTCCCCGTCAGAGCTGATGATCTGGAGGGCAACTTCCGAAATCCGCCGGACAGCACACGTCCGTGGTGTTACTGGTATTGGATGAGTGGCAACATCAGTAAGGAAGGAATCACCAGGGATCTTGAGGCAATGTCAAAGGTCGGCATCGGATCGGCATTGATCGGCAATATTGGTCAGACGGCGCCGCTCAAGGGGTCGGTAAAAGTTCTGTCCGAAGAGTGGTGGGGCATGATGGTCCACGCTGTCAGGGAGGCAGCGCGAACCGGCGTGGACATCGGGGTTTTCAATTCGCCCGGCTGGAGTCAATCCGGCGGACCCTGGATAAAACCTGAGCAGGCGATGCGTTACATTGTACGGAGCGAGACCATTGTGAAGGGCCCTCTCAAGTTTTCAGCGAAACTTCCTGTTCCGACAGAGCCCTACATGGACCTGGCGGTGCTTGCGTTTCCGCGTCCTGCCGAGGATGGCGACAATGCCGCAGCCCGCAAACCGGCTATTACTTGTTCAAAAGGTGACGCGCCGGAAAAGCTGGTTGACGGTGATCCGGCGAGCGTGTGCAAGTTTGCAGAGAACATCGACGAAGCCAATCCTGTCTCGGTCCTGCTGGATTTCAAGACTGCCTTTACCGCGCGCAGTCTGACTGTGAAACCTGCGCCTGCCTCAATTGATATGGATGCGCGTCTGGAGGTCTCGGACGATGGCTCGACATGGCGGCAGGTGCGTTCTTTTAAAATTGATCGGAGAAATCCCTCGTTAAATGTCGGCTTTATGCCTTTTGGGGCGGTATGTATTGTGTTTCCTGAAACATCAGGCCGCTACTGGCGTGTGATGTTTCCCGGGAAGCTGAAGGTGTTTGGATTGGCTGAACTCGATCTCAGCGCGGCGGCGCGAACAGAGCTCTTTGTCGAGAAACAGCTCGGTAAGACATTCCAGGACCCCATACCGCCGTGCAACTATTATTCATGGCCTGATCAGCCCGGATTGACACGGCCTGCGCTTGCGATCCGGCCGGAACAGGTGGTGGATATCAGTTCCATGATGACTGTGGACGGAACGCTCACATGGGATGTTCCGGACGGAGAGTGGGTTATCCAGCGCATGGGCCTGACGCCTACCGGCACCAGGAATGGGCCGGCTAGCCCCGAGGCCACTGGACTTGAATGCGACAAGATGAACAAAAAGCATATTGCCGCCCATTTCGAAGCACATCTTGGCGAGCTGCTGCGCCGCCTGCCTGCGAACGAGCGCAAGGCATTCAAATATTGCGTGGCAGACAGCTATGAAATGGGCGCGCAGCACTGGACCGACGGGTTTGGAGACCTCTTCAAAATCCGTTACGGTTATGATCCTAAACCTTTCCTGCCGGCTCTTTCGGGGCGTGTTGTAGGCACGCCGGAAATGACCGATCGTTTTCTGTGGGATTTGCGCCGGCTTGTGGCTGATGAAGTGGCGGAGAGTTATGTCGGCGGCTTGCGCGAGGTTGCCAACAGGAACGGACTCAAATTGTGGCTGGAGAATTACGGGCACTGGGGATTTCCGAGTGAATCCTTGCTCTATGGAAAATATTCCGATCTGGTCGGCGGCGAGTTCTGGTATGGCTTAGAAGACAGCCTCAACGCGCTTGAATGCCGCCTGGCGGCGTCAACAGTGCATGTTTATGGCAAGAAGATTTGTTATGCGGAAGCATTCACGAGTCACAACGATTTTAATTTGACTCCAGCCCAGATCAAGACGCGGGGCGATCAGATATTTGCCGAAGGAGTAAACCATTATGTCTTCCATGTATCTGTGCATCAGCCCGATTTGAGCCCTGGTATCATCACCCCATGGTTCGGCCTGCCGCTGCACCGGAAGAACGCCTGGTTCTTCGAGGCGAAGAGCTGGATTGATTATGTGCGGCGCTGTCAATACCTGCTCCAGCAGGGCCGTTATGTTGCGGATGTGGCTTATTTCATGGGGGAGGACACACCCATGATGACTGGTTCGCGTGAACCGGCTATTCCTCCAGGTTATGCGTATGATTTTGTCAATGCCGATGTCATCATGAACCGCATGAGAATGAAAGACGGACGGTTCACATTGCCGGATGGTTTGTCGTACAAGTTGCTGGTATTGCCCCCGGGAAAGACCATGCGGCCCGAAACGCTGGAAAAATTGAAAACGCTGGTTAAGGAAGGAGGCGCGATTTATGGCGCCGCACCGGAACGTTCGCCGAGTCTCGAGAACTATCCGGCCTGTGACGCACGGGTTCAAGGACTGGCTGGAAGTCTGTGGAGCGGGAAAGATGAGGATACTGGAAAGGGCCGCGTGTTTACCAAGGGCGGCCTTGATGATGTCCTGAAAACGCTGGCCTGTAGTCCGGACTTTGCCGATGGCGGCGGGCTTCTCTGGATTCACCGCCAAACCGCGGATGGTGATATATACTTTGTGACGAATCAGGAGGATTGCAGGAAACAGGTTGCGCCGGTATTTAGGGTGGACAGCGGGTTACAGCCGGCTTTTTGGAATCCGCTCGATGGTTCAGTAACACCCTGTGGCCTGTTCTCGGCTGAAGGGGCAGGGGTGCGTGTGCCGATGACGCTGGAGCCGGCAGAGTCGCGGTTTGTCGTGTTCTCCAGGACGCGCCGGGCACATGTGGCAGCACTCAAGCCGGCCGGTGAAACAGAATCTGCCGTGCCGGGCGCTTTGGTGCTTTCGGACAAGAAAAAAGGCACGCTTATCACGTGGCAGAACATGGCGTATGACGTCACGCTTGCCGACAAGAAAGAGTACCGTGTTGGTGGAGTTGATTTGCCACCGCCGCAGGTGCTTTCCGATGGATGGCAGACGACGTTTCTGGAGGGATTGGCCGGGACTGCTCAGTCGCGGATTACCTTCAGCTTCAAGAAGCCTGGTCCGGCCGATCTGAAAGCACGCATCATGCTGGACCTTGGATCGGTTGTTAACATGGCGCGGGTGGTGTTGAATGGAAAGTCGTTTGATACGCTCTGGTGTGCGCCTTACCGGCTGGATGTTACCGATGCAATCTGTGGAGGCGAAAACACTCTTGAAGTATTCGTGACGGGAACAACCGCTAAACGCCTGGGGCCCGCCAGTCCTGTTCCCTCGGGTGTTGCCGGTCCCGTTCGTATCCTTGTCGGTGCGGAGATTCTATTGGAATCAGGCAACTAGGGACCTCGCAGGGCAGACCGAGAATGCGGAAAGCAGGCATTGACGTTCTAAAAATAGCAGGATGTAAAATATATGAAAACGAAAACAAATATTGCTCGAATCAGCATACTCGTCATCACCCAGTTGCTGACCGCATTCCCCGTCAGATCTGATGATCTGGCGGCCCCAGTTACGGCTCCGGCGGATTTCTGGATCCTGGATCAGCCGGGTCGAATCGCGCACGCCTGCGGCGGCAAGGAACCGCTGGTGCTGTGCATGCAGGGACGGAAGGTTGTGATAAAGTGGAGTCAGAGTGATGAAGGATTGACATTGTCTGTGCCAAAAGAAAGGCCGTGCAACTATGCGTATGTTTACAAGATCGATATTCAAAAGTAAGCGGCGCGACAAGCTCGCGACCGCTACCGCTGGAGATTTTATGTGCTTTCGTGTCCTTGTTCTTGTCCTGAGCTTTTTCTCGCTGCCGTTCCGTGCCGGAGCCGCCGACGTGCCGCTGGTTACGCTTGGCGGTGAGGTTGGTGCGGCGGACAAGGCTTCCATCAATCGTTTCCGTTCCGCTCCCTATGATTCGCTGCCCTGGATACGGGCCGATCTCACCGGGGAGAAGGTGTCTGAGTTCGACGATAAATGGGGACACATTAATCATCGTCCTTTTAAAAATTTCTCTGGTGACATTTCGGGCCGCTTCATCGAGATCATGGCGATGAACGCCCGAGGATCCTTTGAAGTGCATCCTCTACTAAAGGACCTTTTGGCTGAGGTGCCAAAGCTGCAGCGACCGGGGGGGTATTTCGCCGCGTCTGGAACCATCGACTGGCAGCAGGCAATTGATTTCAAGGGCAAGGGCAATATGATGCCTGGCCTGTGGGGCAATGCGCGATTGCTGTGTGGACTGGTTGAAGCGAGTCTCGCTTTCAAGGATCCGTCGTTGCTGACGACAGCTAAGAAGCTTGGAGACTTTTATGTTGACATTCTTCCCCGGTTCACCGACCCGATGCGTTTGAGCGAATACACCGGCGGAGGCACGTATTACTCTGGCTATGTGACGTGCTATTTTCCGGCAATGGAGGGGTTGGTGAAACTGAGCGCGCTCACCGGCGAGAAGAAGTATCTCGAAACCGCGATCACCATGGCGGCTTTCTACAAGTCATTTGATAGGTTGCCGATTGATCATGCCCACGGTATGCTTTGCAGCCAGGTTTCTCTGCTCCTGCTTTACGAAGCGACGAAGGATGTGTCGTATCTGGAGCGAGTTGAGAAGCGATGGAGTGATCTGGTTGAGGGTGGCTACATAAATCCCGCCGGAGGCATTCTGGAATGCTGCCGGGTTACTAATGACAGGGACGAAGGTTGTGCCATTGCAGACTGGCTGAGGTTCAGTCTTGAACTGGCACGGGTCACTGGCAAGACACGCTATTGGGAAATGGCCGAACGAACTCTGCATAATCATTTCCTGCAGAACCAGACGCCTAAGGGCGGTTTCGGTCATCGCAATATGCTATGCGACAAGGACGGCGTCTACGGCTTTGAAGGGAGCATTGAGGAAGCGGTATGGTGCTGCACTTTTCACGGCCAGCTTGGTTTTGTGAATCTGCGTTCGCATCTTCTTAACCGCAGTGAGGCGGATCTTATCTGTAATTTCGCCCTGGATTTCACCGCCAAGTATGCGGATGGAACGGCGGTATCCGAAATACGTCCGGTTGCCGCTGCGGGCGAGGTGCTGCGTCAGCGCATACGTCTTGACGGCCTTCCCGCCACAGTGCTGCGGGTGCGACAGCCCCACTGGGCCAATGCGGTCACGGCGGTGGCTGCGGATGGCAGTGCTCTGCCGCTGGTGACCAAGGATGGTTTCTGCGCCACGGCCAGGCGGGTGTCAGAGGCGACCTTCATCTATGCCGGCGGGATTTATGCCGAGGACCGGCGTTGCAAGCGCCTGCCTGCCGGCCCGGTCGCCGGGGAGGCCTGTGTCATCGGTTATGGTCCGAAGCTGTTCGCGGCTCAGGGCCGCACGGTGGCGGTGCCGACCTGGCCCACCACCATCGAGGCACTCAAGGCGCAGGGCCTGGAGCCATTCCCCGCGGCATTGCGCGACAAGGATTGCTGTTTCGTGAGCGGACCTCTGTCGCTTGCTGTTTCCGCCAAGCCCGTCGGGGGTACCTCGCCGATTACTGAGCCGTATCCCTATGTCAGCACCGGAAGTTTCACCGGACCGGCGGTGCCGGAATCGCCCGATCCCCTGGTTGCCTACCGTTGGCCCAGTCCAAAGGCCACCGATGGACTCGAGATCTATTTGCTGAAACCCACTACCGTTTCAAGCGATACCGCTGCGTCCTTCGACAACCTGGGTTCGCTGACAACCGATCATCCGAATGTCACGGTCAACGGGGCGGGTTCGATCAGGATGGATTTCGGGCGGGAAAGCGCGGCCTGGCTGGAGTTCGACAGCCCCGACTGCCCGGGCGATGTCGAGATGAGCATCAGTGAGTACAACCAGCCCGGCCCGGAAAAAACGAAAGCCCCGGTCAAGCATGGCAATACATACCGGCTTGAACTCAACGACGAGCTTTACGAAGGGGTGCGCTTCGCATGGATTCACGTGAAGGCGCCCACCAGGCCGTGGCGTATCACGGGCATCCGGGCCGTGTGTCAGGTCAAGCCCACCAACTATGACGGCGCCTTTTCCTGCAGCGACCCCATGTTGACCAAGGCATGGTATATGTGCGCATACGGGGTGAAGATATGCCTGGTCTCAAACTATTTCAGCTCGATATTGCTGGAACGAGGCGACAGAATACCGTGGGTGGGTGATGCTCCGGCTTCGCAGGCTGCGGGACTCGTTGCCTTCGGAAACTCGGATTTTGTCAAGGCGAACATCGACCTCACGGCCGGTGGCAACAATGGCATCATCGCTTACTCGCTCTATTGGGTAATCGGACTGCTTGATTACTATCAGTACACTGGGGATGCCGCGATGATGGAGAAGCATATCAACGCCACCTGCGCGATCCTCGATCATGCATACAAGGTCTATGGAACGAACCCAGCCCTCCGCTTCTTCGGCTGGGACGAGCGATTATGCACTGGATTTGAAATCTGGTACAGGGCCGCGTCGCCGGAAGCGCAGGAAGCGCAGAATGCCTATAAAATGCTCTCGATTCGGATGTGGAGTGATTTTGCGGCAGCTATGGGCGCTTACGGACGTGCCGACCTGCAAGCCAAATACAACGGTTACGCCGAGGCGAAAATGGCGGAGCTGCGCAAGAACCGCGACTGGCACTCCCAGTTCGGACTGCATGCGCTTGCGGAGGTGGCCGCTTCCGGACTGTTGAACGACGTTGAACGGAAGGCGATCGCCGAAAAGGAATTCCTCGACCGGGTGACTCGCTTGTCGTTCGATCCCTTTTGTCAGTTGTTCATCATTCAGGCAATGGCGTGCATGAACCTTTTCGATGAGGCCTTTACGTCAATCAAGGATGTGTGGGGAGGGATCATAAAACTGGGTGGAACGACGCCATGGGAATGTTATCGGCCATCATGGAATATCGGAGTCGGCGTATGTGATCCTGTGCCGAACAGCCAAAGCGGCATTACGAGTCTCTGCCATCCCTGGGGGGCGGGGCCTGTCAAGTGGCTCAACGAGGAGGTGCTTGGCATCAAGCCGACAACCCCGGGTTTCAAAACGTTTGATGTTGTCCCCCACCTTGGCCGGTCGCTCACCCGTGTGGCGGGTAAGACCCCGACACCTCATGGTGAGATCAGCGCCAGCTTTGATGTGAACACGGGCAAATGCAAGGTGACCGCTCCTGCGGGCACTGTCGGGAGAATCGGGATACCGAAGGTTGAGAAAACAATCTCTGCGATATCTGTCAACGGAACAAAGGCATGGGATGGCGTGTACCACGCGGTGACTGGAATCGGGAGTGCGAGCCAGGATTCAGAGTTTGTCTACTTATCCTCTGTGCAGCCGGGAACCTACAGCATAGAAGTATCGTACAGCGGGAACACACCTGAGTATAATGAACCACCGGAGAAGTATGCGGCGCAGTCGTTAAAACAGGATAAAACCACGGGGGGCGACTGGGGTGGCGTATATGTCAAGGACGGGTATATTCTTTGCAATTATAACAGAGAAGGCCGTGATGAGAAGGTGCTGCCGCCGTATGTTAAGTCGGTTGAATATTACAGGGCGTTCCCCAAGAGCGGATTGCCTGATCCGCAGATGTGGGCCGCGGAGACTGCCGACAAAAGGGCCCTGGCGCCCGACAGGCACAACGGGTCCGGCCGCAAAGCCGCTGGTTATTCAAACAGTGATCAGACGATGTCCGTGACCATTGGTATTGACGGGGAACGGGAGTACCAGGTGGCATTGTATTTTGTGGACTGGGACAAGAATGGATGCCGTCAGGCGGTGGAGATGATGGACGCCGGAACGCTCAACCAGGTTGCCCCGGTAAAGATTGTGGATGATTTCTCAGGGGGTGCATACCTTGTGTATCACTATAACAAGTCTGCAAAGTTCAGGATCAATAAAGTGCGGGGGCCCATTGCATCGCTCAGCGGCATTTTCTTTGATCCGGCGCCGGCGGGTGAGGTGGCCTTGCGGACACCGCCTTCGGGCAAGGTGGCGGTAGCGTTGTTGACGGCACTCAATGCGGCCGAGCCTGAATCGGTGATAAGGAAACTTAAGATTGAGGTGGTGAAAACATTACCCAGTCCGGTCATTGGGAAGGACACGCCCGGAGCCGAAACGATCCCTGGAGGATTCGAAGGCGGAACATCGGTCAAATTGAAAATCGGCGGCAAGACCCAGTATCACCTGTTTTCCACCGGGATGCAGAAACTGGACTGGTCAAGATTCCGCCTCGAACACTGGATCTCGGATGACGGGAACCGGTTCCAGCGCAAGGAAATCCTGATGGAGGATTCCATGGATACGAACGGGTGGAAGCATCTTCCCCTTTTTCCCTACCCGTTCTTTTCCAAGCCTGACGATCGCTGGTACATGATCTTCTTTGAGTATGTCGTGAAGGGAGCTTGGAGCGGTCAGTGCGGAACGATGTGGTGCGCGCCCTGCAAGCGCGCCGGCATCGAGGGAATCGATGGGCCATGGGAATTCGAGAAGCGCTATGTCATCGTGCCTAAGAAATGTGCCCCGATCAACAACGTCATCCCAGTATCAACATCTCTCAGTATTCCATTCCAGATTCTGGATGGACGCTGGGCAGTTATGGTCAGCACGGACTACTTTGAGGAGGGAAAGCAACGGTGGCCTGTAGTGCTTAACTTCTCTGATAACCAAAAAGGTCCGTTCAACCCTCCGGATACGGCCGTGGTGCCGCAGATGATGGAGCCTACCGACTTCACAGAGAATCCGCTGGTGCTCAAAGTCAAGGGGCCAAAGAGCGGACGCGATTACTGGGTCGCGGTGTTTGATTTCATAGCACCAGAGGTAACTGCCTACCAGCCAAAGAATGTGTTTGGCTTTTCATATTCAGACGATGGGATCAATTGGCCAAAGGAACATGGACAGGCGGTCAACATTGACAAGGGGCTTGCTCCCGGGCAAACAGGCTGGTGGCGCGGGGCATGGGCAATACGCACCCCGCATATGATGGTGGATGAGGGCGACGGCACCTACACGGTCTTCTTTACCGGAGCCTCAACTGATAATTATTTCGCCGGGTTCCGTGCAATGGGGAAAACGACTGTGCGGTTGATCGAAGAATGATGGTTCGGGGGGCTAGGGGGGGCTGACCCGAATGGCGCTAACCCAAGTTACGCGGCTAAAAATATTTTTTGACAATTTTCGGCATCAAATCGTAGATTCCAGCCCTTGAGCGGGGGGAAAATCTCGAAGCACGATGTAGTGAAGACCTACCCTCTTGTACTGCTGTAAAAATATGCCATTCTTATAATTGGTTCCTCATAAGAATCTGTACAGAACACGAGGCTAAGAACTGCTGTATCCTATTGACCTGCAAGGAGATACGTCATTTGTCGCGACATTCGGAAGCAACCCTTGGATTTATCGCATTG
>Ga0105100_10000746_pt1 | contig 18953 bp, 19 predicted proteins | sample PPLLak12cMay2015_2_FD_87033 | JGI IMG/M metagenome (GOLD analysis project Ga0105100, IMG submission 87033) | Freshwater sediment microbial communities from Prairie Pothole Lake near Jamestown, North Dakota, USA - PPLs Lake P8 Core (1) Depth... | ecosystem: Environmental > Aquatic > Freshwater >...
CGTCCATCCCAACGACCACGTCAACATGGCCCAGTCGACCAACGACACCATCCCGACCGCCATTCGCCTGGGCTGCCTGTGGCGACTGGACGAACTGCTGGATTCGGTCGACGCGCTGGGCCGGGCGCTGCGTGAGCGCGCCGCCGCCTTCGACGACGTCGTCAAGTCCGGCCGCACGCACTTGCAGGATGCGGTGCCGGTGCGCATGGGCCAGGAGTTCGGCGGCTACGCCCGCGCGGTCGAGCGCGACCGCGAGCGGATCGCGCGCTGCGCCGATGGGCTGCGCAGGCTGGGTATCGGCGGAACGGCCGGGGGGACGGGCCTGAATGCCCATCCTGAGTACGCCGGGCGCATGGTGCAGCGGCTGGCCGAGCTGACCGGATGGGAGTTGCAGCTCTCCGACGACCTGTTCGAGAGCATGCAGTCGATGGCCGATCTGGCCGACTTCTCCGCAGCCTTGCGGACGCTGGCCCTGACCTTGATCCGCATCGCCAACGACATTCGCTTGCTGGCCTCCGGCCTGCGCACAGGCCTGGCGGAGCTGCGCCTGCCGGCGGTGCAGCCCGGCTCAAGCATCATGCCCGGCAAAGTCAACCCTGTCATGGCCGAGATGCTCGACATGGCCATGTTCCACGTGGTCGGCTGCGACACGACTGTGGCGCTGGCGGTGCAGGCGGGACAGCTGGAGCTGAACGTCATGATGCCGGTCATCGCCCACAGCCTGTTCGAGAGCATGCAGGTCATGATCGGCGCCGTATCGGCGTTTACAGAGCGCTGCGTGCGCGGGCTGGACGTTGATCGCAAGCAAGCCGAGAACTGGCTGGCGCGCAATCCGATCGTGGTGACGGCGCTCAATCCGCTGATCGGCTACGCCGCCGGCGCGGCGTTGGTCAAGGAGGCCCTCAACAGCGGGACCGGCCTGCACGAACTCGCCCTGGCCAAGGCGGCGCGAGGCGAGTTGCGCCATCGGCGCGCCGATCGACCGGTGACCCCGGCCGAGATCGAGGCCGCGCTGGGTGACATGCGCAGACTGACGGAAGGGGGGATTCTGGACGAGTGAGGGGGACGCGCTGCCAACCTCGGAGGTTATCTTGAACCTCCGAGGTTGGCAGCGCGTCGGCTACTTCACCAAAAACGCCGTCACGTACATCACCACCAGGCCGAGAAAGAAGCCGGCCAGGTTGGTCAGGTTCACCGGGCTCTCGCCGGCGGATTCGGCCTGACGGCGCAGGAGCGCGCCGACCTCCACGATCACTTGCCAGATCGCCCCGGCCCCGATGCCCAGGAACAGGGCCGCCAGGACGGGTGAGAAGGCGAACCCACCCAGCCACGCGCCGAACACGGCCGGCAAACCGGCCAGCAGGACCAGCCCGACCAGGATCAGGAGTCGCGTCCGCTCGCGTGTGAGCGGAGCGGCGATACCGACGCCCTCGGTGATGTTGTGCAGCGTGAATCCGACCACCAGGAACGAGCCCAGGGCGGCCTCGCCCAGGGCGAAGGCGGCGCCGATCGCCAGCCCCTCACCGAAGTTGTGCAGGCCGATGCCGAGCGCGATCAGCCCGGCCACGAACAGGTTCGAGGGGGCGGCGGCCCCGCGCGCGCGGCCGCTTCGGCCGACGGCCATGATGCCCAGCCAGGTGAGCAACGCCGCGAACAGAACCATGGCCGTCCCCTGGAATGTCCCGGGGATCTCCGCGGCCAGCTCCAGGGCCTCAAGGACCGTGTCGATGAGCAGGAACACGAGCAGGCCGACGGTCAATGCCAGGACGGCGCCCATGCCGCGGCGGCCGAGGCGGCGCAGGGCCGGCAGCCAGAGCATGCCCAGACCGACCGGCACGATCCCCACGTAGATCCCCAGCAGACCATAGGTCAGGAATTCTCGTCCACCCGGCTGCGGCACCTCGACGGCCACCTCCAGCGTGCGCGAGAACGTCAACCCGGTCGAGGTGATCAGCGTGACCGTGACCGGCTCGGCTTGCACCCACGGATAGGGGATCGACAGGGTCGAGCTTCCAAGGCGGGGCAGGGTGGCCGACGGCTCGGCAGCGAAGGACCAGTAGGCGTCGTCCACCGCGACCTGGGCGATGGTCGTGGGCTCGGCGCCGGCGTTGAAGATCTCTACCCGCAGCCCGCCGGAGACGGCTTGGATGCGCTGGATAGCCAGGTCCTCGATGGGAGGCAGATCGCGGCGGGCCAGTCGCAGCGGGTCGCCGGCCAGGAAGGCCCACACCATCAGCGCCAGTATGACCAGCGGCAGAATCCAGATGAGCACGTTGCCGAGGCGGCCGCGTGCGGACAGGCTGGCGTTCATGCGGCCTCCTCGGTCGCTTCGAACATGCCCATCCATCCGAGCTCAGCGAATTCGCTCTGGTGGGCGTGGAACATGTATTGCCCCGGGTACTCCAGGCTGAACTCGAGCACGTGCCGCTCGCCCTGGCCCATGGTCACCGTATCGGTGAGTTCGAAGGTATCCAGCTGCGTGCCGGTCCGGTACAGGCGATACATCCCGGCGTGCAGGTGGAACGAGTTGACCAGATCGAATTCGGTCAGGTTGACCAGGTAGACACGGATCGGCTCACCGACGCGCACCGGGATCGGGTGGCGCATGTGATGGAACCCGACCGTGTTGACGGCGTAGACCTCGTTGGCGCCGTCGAGGTTGGTGTCGAACGCGTTCATCACCATGACGAATTCCCGCGCCGGCGGCCGGCCCTGGGCTGGGTCGATGATAAAGGCGCCGTACAGCCCCTTGTGGATGTGACGCTTGAGCGGCATCGTATGACAGTGATACAGATGCAGCCCGAAGGGGCGGGCTTCGAACTCGTAGGTGAAGGATCCGCCCGGCTCGACGTTGGGCGTGACCCCGTCCATGCTGGGGGGGTGGATGCCGTGGAAATGGATCGTGTGCGGATGGGTCGTCCCATTGGTGAACTTGACTCGCAGCAGATCGCCTTCGCGACTGCGGAAAGTGGGTCCGGGGACCTGGCCGTTGTATGTCCAGGCCGGGAACCAGACGCCGGGGGCGATCTCGATATCCTTCTCGATGCCGATGACTTCCCATTCGCGCACGGTACGACCGCCGGGCTCGCGAGTCTCCTTCCCCCAGTCGAAGGCGGCCATGAAGACCGATGGATCGAAGCGCGTCAGGTCCACGTCGCCCATGGTCCCGACGTGGTCATGCTCGCCTTCAGGGTGGTGTTCGGTCGGGTGCGCGCCGGTGCCGCCGCTCTGCGGGCGCGTGGCCGCAGCCACGCCTACCAGCGCGCTTCCGCCCAACAGGCCGGCCTTGATAAAGTCGCGCCGGCTGACCTTGTGGTCCAGTTTGGCTGTCATTCATGTCCTCGATGATTCGGTGAGGCGCTCGACCGAGACTGCTTCAGCGACGCGCATCCCGAGCAGGGTGTCACTCTCGCGGCCGGCGATCCGGATGCGCAGCACGCCATCAAACGGCTCCCGACCCAGCATGGTGACCGACGCCCCGGGACGCAATCCGATCTCGTCTAGATAACGGAGCAGGGCGGAGTCTTCGTCGGGGACCTGTGCCACCCGCGCCGACTCGCCCGGCTCGAGCCCTGCCAGCGGCAGCTCGGTCCGCACCGGCAGCGTGCCGTCCTTGTGCGGGATGAGGGCGCCGTGCGGGTCGACCGTCGGGTGGCCGAGCCGATCGGCCAGGCGATCCTCGACGGCCTCGGACAGCGAGTGCTCCAACCGGTCTGCCTCCGCGTGGATCTGGTCCCAGGGGATCTCCAGCTCCTGATGCAAGAAGGTCTCGAGCAGGCGGTGATGACGCAGGATCTCCACCGCCTTGCGCCGGCCTTCCGGGCTGAGTTCCGCGCCCCGGTGGCGATGGTAGACCACCAGTTGCGGGTTGACCGCGGCCAGCTTGCGCAGCATCCCGGTGACCGAGGCGGGGGAGACCCCGAGCCGGCGGGCCAGCCCGCCGGTCAGGGCCCGGCCACCCTGTTCGGTCAGCTCATACAACGCCTTGAGGTAGTCTTCGCTCGAGGGAGATAGCATCGCCTCACCTTGGATTTAATTACACCTAAACTTGTCCGATATTACCGGTTTCAAGTGACCTTGTCAAGGGCCTCTCACCCTGCCGGGGTATAATCGGAGCGCTTATGTCGCCTGAGTCGGTATCGATCAGTCGCCGGGCCTGGAAGGCGATGGAGCGGCACGTGCGCCAAGGCCTGCCCCTGGAAGTGTGTGGCTTGCTGGCAGGCCCGCCCGGCCTGGGGCTAGAGGTCCTGCCTGTGGCGAACGCCGCAGCCAGTCCGACCCGCTTCCGGATGGAGCCGCAGGGCCAGGTAGATGCACTTTTGGACATCGAGCGCAGGGGCCTGGCGCTGGTGGCGATCTACCACTCTCATCCGGCCGGGCCGCCGGCGCCCTCGGTGACGGATCTCGAACAGGCAGCCTATCCGGAGGCGGCCTACTTGGTGTGGGCGCCGGACGAAACGGGATGGTCGTGCCGAGGTTTTGCCCTCGGGGAGGGAGGGTTCCATCCCATCCCTGTGGAACTCAGCGGCTGAGGAACGACCGATCGGCGACGGTGTTTGCTAATTCAGGGCGCCCGTGCGTCCAACTGGGGACAATCGCGAATGCATGTCTTGGTTCTCGCTCTTGGACTGGTCGCGGCCTACCTGCTGGGCGCGACCCCCTTCGGTGTCCTGATCGTCCGCCTGGCCACCGGGCAGGATGTCCGGCAGGCGCACAGCGGCCGGACCGGCGGGACCAACGTCGCCCGGGTAGCCGGAGTTTGGGCTGGCGTTTTGACGGGCCTGCTGGATGGCTTGAAGGGAGCTGTCGCAGTCTGGATCGTGCGCGGCCTGGCTGGCGGCGCACTGTGGCTCGAGGCAGCCGCGGCGGCCTTGGCCGTCTTGGGTCACAACTACTCCGTATTCCTGCTGGAGAAGAGCGGTGGCCGGCTGCGGTTGCGCGGCGGCGCCGGTGGAGCCACGACAGTCGGCGCGGCGATCGCCATGTGGGCACCGAGCGCCATGGTCATCCCGCTGGCCGTGGCGACGCTGTTCTTGATCGGCTACGCGTCGGTGGCAACGATGAGCGTCGGCCTATTCACCGCGGCTGCCTTCCTGTGGCGGGCGATCGCCGGGTTGGGCCCCTGGGAGTACGCCGCCTTCGGGGTGGCTGCCACGGCCCTACTGGTCTATTCCCTACGCCCGAACATCCGCCGGCTCGTCGAGGGCAGTGAGCGGCTGGTCGGTCTGCGCGCCTACCTTCGCAATCGCCGGGGGCGGGGGCGGGGACCCGGGCCGGAAGGCCCAGGTTGAGGCGGGAGCCCATCAGCATGCCGCCGCGCCTGTGCGCGGCGGTTTCGATTCATGCGGCCGTCGGCGCCTAGCGCAAGAACCCGATGCCCAGAAGCGCCAGGATGGATACCGCAGAGAATTCGATGCGTGCGCCGCGGTCGATCCCACCGCGCAGGTGCGCCTGGATCAGGCCGGTACCGATGTAGGCCGCCAGCGCGAGAATCAGCGCCGACCGCAAGGGCGTAATCGGCCAATAGTGCAGTCCCCAGGCAATCTGCGCCGCAGCCACGCCGATCACGGAGGCGTAGATGCCGCTTTCCAGGCGCGGGCGCTCGAGCAGCAGGAGTCGCCAGGCGACGGCGGTGGCTGCCAGGAAGACCAGCGGGATGGCAAATGTGGCGCGCAGGCCGCCCGCCCGGATGGCATACAGGCTGCCGGCCAGGAGCAGGTAGGCCAGCGCCGTGAGGCCCACGGCCGCGCTGTCGTAGCGCGGGTCGTCGAAATCCACCAGCATGAACTCTGTTGCCAGGACAGTCAGGAGCAGGACCGCCGCCAACATCAGGCCGACCCACCAGGCCGGGCCCTGCGGAATCCGGGCGAGGATGGCGCCGGCGCCGAGGGCCGCCAAGCCAGGGACGATCCAATGCTTGGCGGTGCTCCTGCCGGCGGGATGCCATGGGTGGGCACGGATCAGCCAGTCGGCACCGGCGGCCGCCAGTGCGCCGGCCAAGACCAGCATAACGGAAAGCGTGTTGACCTGTACCCGCACAGCAAGGCCCAGCAGGCGGATCTCGGTCGTCAGCGCGGGCAGGACGACGACGCGGGTGAGGATATACGCGACCAGGACGAGCGCAGTCAGCACGCTCAGTCGGTCACGGTCTGGCTGCGGACGCTCCCTATCCATTCTGGTGGCCGGCGTACGGGTACACCATAGGGGTCAAAGCGCAGCCAGGATCTCCCGGCTGTGACCGTCGGGCTTGACGTTCTCGAACACGCGCGCAATGCGTCCTTGCTCGTCGATCAGGAAGGTAGTCCGCAGCACCCCCAGATACTCTTTTCCCATGAACTTCTTCGGACCCCAGACCCCGTAAGCCTCGCTGACCGCGTGATCCGCATCGGCCAGCAAGGGGTAACGCAAGTCGTGCTTCTGGCCGAACTTGGCCTGGGCACCGACCGGGTCCGGGCTGATACCCAGCAGGACGACGTCCTTCTCGCCGAATCCCGCCAGATCATCGCGGAACTGGCAGGCCTCGGTCGTACAGCCGGGCGTGTCCGCCTTCGGGTAGAAGAACAGCACCACCTTGCGGCCGCGCAGGTCGGAGAGCCGCAGGCGGGCGCCGGTCTGGTCGGGAAGCTCGAAGTCCGGCGCTGGGGTCCCTACGTCAGGGATGGGCATGCTCACCTCCGACGACGCAGGATTCCATAGGATGCTACCACAGGTCGCATTCTGGGCACGGAGCAAGCGCTCTTGGACGGACCGTCGATCGCGCCGCGGACCTGGGATGGTCCGTCCATTGCGGTCGACAGACGGGTCTGATACACTCTGCGCGAGCGCACGGGGGATGAAAGCGACGCGGCCGAAAGGACCGGGCGGTGCATGGTCCGACCGGGTGGCCCGCGTGGCGCCCCTCAGGAGCATCCGGACCTTTGCGAAGTGAGGAGGAGTCCTGATGTCGCCGATCTTGAAGAAGCCTGCTGCCAAGAAGAAGATCGTGGTCAAGAAGACGACGCGGCCGACCGTCAAGAAGGCGCCGGCCAAGCCGGTCCTCAAGCGGGGTGTGAAAACGGCCGTCAAGCCGGCCGCCAAGCCGGCGCTCAAGCCCGCGCTCAAGCCGGTGCGGAAGCCGCTGGCGGCCGTCAGGCCGGTGCTCCCCAAAGCCGGAGTGCGCCCTGGCCTGGAAGGCAAGACCAACCAGGACGTTATCAACGTCATCTACAAGGCGGCTGAAGAGCTGAGGATGCCGGCCTGGACGCTCCTGTCCAAGGTGAAGCTGGAGCACCTGGTCGACGCCCGCACCGCGCCATACACCGGCCCGGCGATCGGCGATCTGCCCGACCTCACGGCCGAGCAGAAGGCTGTTCTGTCGAAGACGCTCCTGGGGTACGTGCGCCCGAAGTAGCAGCCCGAGCGGGCATCGTCGCTGGGGCGCCTCCGACGCCCGGAGCGTGTTCGAGCCGGACCGTTGGAGCGCGGGCGCTCGACGGCTTTGGAGCTTGGCCCCGCGGCGGGTGAAGGAGCGCAATCCCATGAGCGGCCCGAGTTGGTGAGCCCACAGGCGACGGGCCCGGAAGACCATCAACTGCATTCACGGAGGCAGGCATGGATTTTGGCAAGGCGTTCACCTACGTTTTCGAGGACAAGGACTGGATCAAGAAGCTGGCCATCGGGGCCGCCCTGGCGCTGACCGTGATCGGCATGATACCCGTGCTGGGCTGGGGATTAGAGGCCGCCCGGCGGGTCCACCGCGGCGAGCCCGGCCTGCCCGAGTGGGCGGATTTCGGCGATCTCATCCTGGATGGTCTGAAGCTCTTCGCCATCATGTTCGTATGGATGATCCCCTTGTGGCTCATCGTTGGCTGCCCGGCCGGGATCGTCGGCGCGGTGGCTGGGAGCGCCGACCGGCCGAGCGACGCGATCCAGACCGTGTCGGCCCTGGTGCAGGTCTGCGGCGGATTGATCGGCTCGGTCTACGGTCTTGTCGTAGGGGTGTTGATGCCGGCCGCGGCCGGGCACCTGGCGGTGACCGGCGAGCTCGGCCAGGCGATCAATCCGGCCACGGCCTTCAAGCTGGTGCGGGCGAACTTCGGCACGTATGTGATGGTCTGGCTGGTTTCGGGCATCGCCGCCGGTGTGCTTTCCTTTGCCGGCGTGTTGCTGTGCGGTATAGGAGTCTTCGTGGCCGCGGCATACCACAGCCTGATCTTCGGCCACCTGGTGGGGCAGGCCTACCGTCAGAGTGAAGGCGCGCTGACCGCGCCGCCTGCAGCAGCGTAACCCGTTCGACTCTTCGAACAGTCAGCGGCCCGCCGGTTGACCGGCGGGCCGCTGTCGCGTCGCCTGTGGCTTCAGTCAATTCGTCCCGGGATCTCCATGCTCATGCCTCTTCCGGCGAAGAACCGTCCCCCAGGGCTGGCGATGACTTCTCTGGTCATGTCATTGCGAGGAGGCCCGCACTCGGGGCCGACGAAGCAATCTCCTCACGGGCGTGGAAACCGACGAGGAGATTGCCACGGCGCCCTGACGGGCGCCTCGCAATGACAAGACAAGGGGATTGCCACACCCCGCACGGCGTGCGGGGATCGCTTCGCTCGCACGATCTGGTATTGGGCGGACTCGCTTCCTCCTCAAGGAAGCCGTGCAATCACATTGCCCATCGGGGTGACGTCGTATCCAGGCATCGCCGCCACGGACTCCCGGAACCGGTCGTCCTTGAGAAGCGAGAGTAGCGGTGCGAGCAGCGGCGACTCGGCGTGCTGGCGCGGGATGACCAGATCGTAGCGTTCGTGGAAGAGGGGGACGAAGCCCAGGTCGAGCGCTTGAGCGGCCGCCCGGATCCCGAGCCCACAGGCGGCCGAACCGGAGGCGACGGCCGAGGCCACGGCCAGGTGCGTGAACTCTTCGCGTTCGTAGCCCAGCACGCTTTCGGCGGGAAGCCCCAGGCGATCAAGGTGGTAGTCGAGGAGCAGCCGAGTCCCAGCGCCGCGCTGCCGGTTGACGAACGAGACCTCCGGCCGGTCCAGATCCTCGATCCCGCGGATCCCCATCGGATTCCCCGGCGCTGTGATCAGCCCTTGTTCGCGGCCGACCAGCGCGACGACCACGACCGGCACGTCCGGCAAGTAGCGCCGGATGTAGGCCAGGTTGTACTCGCCAGTCTCCGGATCGAGCAGATGGCTGCCGGCCAGATGGGCCTCCTGGCGGCTGAGTGCGTGCAGCCCGCCGAGGCTGCCCACGTTGCCGGAGATCAGCCGACGGCCGAGGGGGGCCAGGAACTGCGCCATCAAGTCGATGGTCATATCGTGGGAGCCGAGCACGACGATCGAACGATCGATCTCTGCGGGAGTCCGATACAGGCGCACCGACACCGTCTCACCGGCGGAGTGTCCCTGCACGCCGGCCGGGATGAGCACGATCCCGTCGGCTCGCACCAGCGACGTGATCACGCCGGCGCCGCGCGAGAGCGGCGTCGCCACCACGCGCTCGCCGACACGCCCGACGGAAACGCGCAGGTATTCGTCGTCACCGGCAGACGAGTGGACCTTGCGGGTCAGTACCGCGGGCAGCGTATCCGGCTCGTCCGGGGAGCGGCCGAGCCAGTGTGCCAGGAGTGGGGCGACGAAGATCTCACCGGTGAGTGCCGCCGAGACCGGGTAGCCGGGAACGCCGATCACCGGCCGCTGGGTGCCGTCGGCGCGCCGGAGCATGCCCAGCACGACTGGATGCCCCGGGCGGACGGCCACGCCGTGGACCAGAAGTTCACCCAGTCCGGCCACGACTTTGGCCGTGAAGTCCTCCAGTCCGGCCGACGATCCGGCGTTGACCAGGATCAGATCGTGAGATTCGGCGGCTTCGGCGACGGCGCTGCGGATCGCCTCCAGATCGTCGCGAACGATCGGCCAGCGAGTGGCCGTCCCGCCCCAGGCCTCGACCTGTGCCGCCAGCACGAGCGAGTTGTATTCGACGATCTGTCCCGGCAGTGGCGGGGTTCCGATCGGCACCAACTCACTGCCGGTAGGGATGACGGCCACGCGCGGCCGGCGGCAGACCACCACCTGGATGTTCCCGCTTCCCGCCGCGGCGCCCAGGTCGACCGGCCGCAAGCGGTGCCCGGACGGCAGCACCAACTCCGTGGAGACGATGTCCTCGCCCATCAAGCGGACGTGCGACCAGGGGGCCAATGCGGCGCGCAGCCGGATCGTCTCGAGCGCCCGGCCGTCGCGGCTCTCTCCGATTGGCTCGACATTCTCGACGGGCACGACCGCATCCGTATCCGGGGGCATCGCATCGCCCGTGTCGACGTAGTGAGCGCCCGACCCGACGGCCAAGTCCACTGGGTGGCTGTCGCTGGCGGTGAGGGTATCCGCCGAGCGCAGGGCGTAGCCATCCATGGCGGCGGCGTGGTAGTGCGGCGAGGACAGGCTGGCCCAGATCGGCTCGGCCGTGATGCGACCTAAGGCCTGGTCGAGGGGGACGGTCTCGCGGCCGAGGGGCCCCCACAGCCCGGCGCTCTCGAGGGCCCGGCGGAAACGCGCCTGGGCCTCCGGCAATGGGATGTCGCGCAGGTAGAACGAATCGGCGGGGGAAGTCATCGTCGTCAGACCTCGCCGTGCCCTAGAAGAGCAGCACGTCGACCTCGGTGCCGGCCGGAAGGCCGGTCGCCTCGGGTGGGACGCGCACCAGGCCGTCGGCGCGCGAGAGTGTGAAGATCAGATTCGATCGTCCGTAGATCGGCTCGGCCTGACGCCCTGGCCCACCGGTCAGGCGCACGGGCTGGTAGTCCTCCCGCCCGGCCTCGGAGGCCAGGTTGGCCGTCAGCCGGGCGCGCACCGAGGGCTCGGCCGGAGTCCCGGTCTGCCCCAGCAGGCGGCGCAGCAGCGGCACGACAAAGACGCGCGCGATGACCAAGGCGCTGACCGGGTTGCCCGGCAGGCCGACCACGGGGATGTTGCCGCAGACCGCCAGGATGGTCGGCTTCCCCGGCTTGATCGCCACGCCATGGACGACGACCCCCGGCGGGCCGAGCTGCCCGATGACGCGCGCGGTCAGGTCGCGCGCGCTGACGGAAGAGCCGGCCGTGATGAGAACGACGTCGCTGTCGGCGTGGGCCTCGCGGGCTGCGGCCAGGAGCGCCTCGTACCGATCGGGCAGGATCCCTTGCGTGGCCGGTTCTCCTCCCGACGCTTCGACCAGGGCCGCCAGGGTGTAGCTGTTGACGTCGCGGACCTGGCCCGGAGACGGAGTCGCGTCTGGAGGAATCACCTCGTCACCGGTCGACAGAATCGTCACACGCGGACGGGCGGCGACCGTGACCTGACGGATGCCCAGGGCCATCATGCCGCCGATCTCCTGCGGACGGACTCGCTGTCCGGCCTGGAGCACGATCTGGCCGGCCTGGACGTCTTCGCCGATCGGGATGACGTTCTGCCCGACTGCCATCGGGCGCAGGATTTCGACCTCGTCGGCGCGGACCGCCTGCGTGTCTTCGACCATCACGACGGCGTCGGCCCCTTCTGGCAGCATTCCGCCCGTGTGCACCAGCGCCGCTTGCGCCTTGCCCAGGCGGATCTCCGGCGCCCGTCCCATCGGCACCTCGCCGGCCAGCGTCAGGTAGGCGGGCAGGGAGGGGCCGGCGCCGTAGGTGTCGGCCGCGCGCACCGCATAGCCGTCGACGGTGGAGCGGGGGAAGGCCGGCAACGGCTCCGGCGCGGTCGCGTGGGCAGCCAGGATGCGCCCCAGCGCGGCCTGAGCGGGGAGGACCTCTGTGCGGACGGGGCCAGCTGCCGGGAGGTAGGACAACCAACGATCCAGCGCTTCACTCGGGGGGAGCAGGCTGAGGAATTCGGGCATCGTCAACCAGCCAGCACGTAACCGATGAGCTCCAAATAGGCCGTCAGCGCGAACAGCGCCATGCCGCCGGCCGTCAGCGAGCGCCACTGGGGGCGGAAACCCTGCCGCAGGCGGTGCATTTGCCACACCTGAGCCACGGCCAACGGCAGCGCGATGACCGCCCCGCCCGCAACCCGCTGCGGCAGCCCGTTCAGCGCCGCAAACAGCATGCTGGCCACCGCGAAGCCGATGGCGGCGTCATGCAGGCGCATGGCCGCTCGCCAGCCCAGGCGAACCATCAGGGTACGCTTGCCAAGGCGGGAATCCGATTCATAGTCGGGCGTCTCGAAGGACAGGATCATGGCGAAGTGCAATGCAACCAGAGGAGCGGTGCTGAGAACAAGAAGCCAGCTCACGCTCCCGGAATGAAGGCTTTCGGCGAAGGCCGGCACCAGCGCGGCGACGACCAACGACGTGGTCACCTCCCCGTAGCCGGAGCGTGCCAGGCGCAGGGGCGGGGCGCTGTAGAAGTAGGCGCCCAGGAAGATGAGCGCCAGGGTCAGCCAGCTGGACGCCCCGGGCATGCCTTCCAGGGCCAACAGAGAGGTGAACACCGCCGCGAGGGCCAGACAGATCAGGGCGGCGTTCAGCGCCGTTCGGCGCGGCAGCCCATCGGCGCCCAGGGCGCCGCTGCCGCCGGTCAGCCACGTCCGCTCGTTGTTCGCCGAGTCGATCTCGGCATCCTCGTACTCATTCAAGTAGTGTGTCATCAACTGCAGCGCAGTAATGACACCCTGGCCTAGAAGCAGCAGGCGCGGCTGGAGCACGTGTCCGTTGTAGCGGGCGATCGCCGCGCCAAGCGCGAACACCAAGAGGCCGCCGACCAAGAAGAGCGGCCGGCTGAGGCGGACGAACAGCCACACGCGGCGCCAGGCGGACATCAGGTGCTGTCCCACGGAAGCGTAATCGCCTGTCCGCCTTCGGGGTCGTCGTCGGCGTGTGTGCAGACTCGCAGCAACAGCGCCGGACCGCCCAGTGCGCGTACACCGAACCCCACGCCGAAGGGCGCCAGGACCTGGGTCGGGGTGCGGGCCTGATGGTCGTGGCGCTGCCCGCGGCTGGGTGACCCGTCGCGCTGGTCGAGCCAGCGGAAGATGACCTCGCCCTCCAGCAGCGTCCAGACTTCGTCGGCGATGCTGCGCAGGCGCAGGGCCGCCGCGGCTTGCGGATCGACGCGGACGACCTCCGCCGATCCGAAACGCCGTAGCAGATGATCGGTATCGCGCAGCCCAATCCAGCGCCTGCGGCCGTCTTCATGCACCGATTCGATCTCACGGATGCACAGGTCGGGGATTTCGCGCATCATCGATCCGCCTGGCCGGACGAAGCAGCGCCGGATTGAGAGTCGGCCTGAAGCGCTCGGCGCACGTCGCGCAGGTGCAGCATGGTGTGTCGGTAGATGAGCTGGAGCATATCGCCGAGCTGGGTGTCGCCGAACCAGGGATGCCAGCCGGGCCGCCGAAGGTCCTCCTCGGTGAGCTCAGCCACCAGGGACAGGGTGTCGCTCCGGGCACGATCGAACTCGCGGCGCAGATCCTCGCGGCTCACCTGGGCCAGCGCCGAGACCTCGCGGGCATTGAACGCGTCGATGTCGAAATCACGCGACGGTCCTGAGCCGCCGTGCAGCGCCTCGCGCAGATAGTGGACGAAGGTGCGCTCGGCGGAGACGAAATGCGCCAGGATCTCGCGCACCCGCCATTCGGCACCCTCGGCATAGACACGCCGCTCCCAGCCTTCGTCGGCGAGTCCGCTGAAGAAAGCAGCCGCCTTCTCGCCCTCACTGAGCAGCCGCGTTCGGATTCGTTCGATCTCGGCTCCCATCACCGGCAACCTTTCAGGTCAACCGATCTCCACCGTCGACAGTGATCGTTTCGCCCGTCATGAAGTCGTTGCGCAGGAGAAAGAGCACGGCCTGTGTGATATCGTCGGGAGTACCGGTCCGCTGAAGCGGCAGCCGGCTGCCGAGCGACCGCCAACGCTCGGCTGACATACGCTCCGGCCGGAGCACCGGTCCCGGAGCGACGGCGTTGACGCGAATGTCCGGCGCCAGCGCCAGCGCGGCGACCTGCGTGAGCATCTCGATCCCGGCCTTGCTGATCGAGTGGATGGGGTAGCGCGCCCAGGGGCGCAGGCCGGCGACATCGGAGATGTTGACGATCGAACCGCCGCCTCGGCGCTGCATGCGCCGGGCGGCCTGCTGCAGGCAGAAGAAAGCGGCCTTCAGGTTCAAATCGATAGTCCGCTGCCAGTCGGTTTCACTGACGTCGAGCAGGTCGACCGCCTCGAGGATGGCGGCGGAATTGATCAGGATATCCAGCCCCTCGATTTGCTGCGTCGAACTCAGGTCGGCGGGCAGGGCGACGGCCCGCCGGCCGAGCGAACGAATCTCGCCGGCCGTGTCAGCTGCCGGCCCGGCCGAGGCATGGTAGTGGAGGGCGATGTCGCAGCCCGCTTCAGCCAAGGCCAGCGCCAGGGCCCGGCCCAGGCGATGAGCCCCGCCGGTCACCAGCGCGATCTTGCCCTGCAATTCCACTGGGATCTCGCCTCCAGCGCCCGGCGTGCGGTCGAGCGAGTGACTTCGCCGGAGAGGCACCCTGGCACCGAGCGGAGGCTGCGCGGCCGGCATGACCTGCGGCAGGATGCGCCCGGGCCGTCTCCCCGTCAGAGCCTTAGGATACCATGGCTGGGACGGCGGCCTGCGGCCGAGGCGAAACGAAAGCGGGGCGGCCTCAAGGCCGCCCCGCGCGATCCCCTGGCTGAAGGCTCAGCCGCGGAAGAAGTTGGAGACGAAAAACCAGACGTTGGCGGGACGCTCTGCCAGGCGGCGCACGTAGTACGGATACCAGGAAGTCCCGTACGGGACGTACAGGCGGACCGGGTAACCCTCCGCCGCCAGCTGGGTCTGCAAGTCGCCGCGAATGCCGTACAGCATCTGGAACTCAAGCGCCTGTTTGGGGAAGTTGACCTGGGCGGCGTAGGCTTTGGCCGCCTCGATCCGCTTGGGGTCGTGCGTTGCCAGCGCAACCAGCGGCGGGATCTTGCCGTCGGGGGGCTCGAGGCGGGCGCCGTGTTTCAGGCTGGCGTCGATCATCAGGCGCGCCAGGCGGTCGTAGTTCTCGTCGACGTCTTGCTTGCGCGGATAGGCGACGGTGGCGGCTTCTTTGTAGGCGCCTTTGCACAGCCGGATGGGGGTTTGCTCGGGAAGCAGCTCGAGCATGTCCTTCTCGGTCCGATACAGATAGGACTGTAAGGCCAGCCCGACGTTGGTCATGCCGGAGGCGCGCAGGGCGCGGTAGAGCTTGATCGTCCGATCGACGGTGGAGGCATCCTCGATGTCGATGCGGACCATCATGCCGCACTCGGCGGCCTTGTGCAGGATGCGGCGCATGTTGTCCAGGCACAGGTCGTAGTCGAGGGCCATGCCGAGCTGCGAGAGTTTCAGCGAGGCATTGGAGTGCACGCCGGAGGAGCAGATGCGGTCCATGATGACCAGGTAGTCGTCCGCGGCGCGGCGGGCCTCCTCGGGGTTGGTGACGTTCTCTCCCAGGTGGTCGACTGTGGTCAGCAGGCCGCGCTGGTTGATGGACTGGATGGTGACGATGCACTCATCCAGGGTGTCGCCGGCGATGAAGCGCGCCGCGGCTCGACGGGCGAACGGCCAGCGCGTCACCAGGCGCCGGGCCCAGGCGGCCTTCGAGAGGTAGATGAGGATTGCTCTCAGCATGTCTCTACTCCTGAGAATGGGATCCGGGCGAGATTGCGAGAGCCGGCTCTCGATCGCCGCCGTCAGTCCGGCGCAGGTCCCAGACGCGAGCGGTTTCAGCGTCGGCCCGGCGGGGGCAGACGTCGCGGTGTCTGGCCCGCGCCAATGGACTCGGTCGATCGACCCTCACGTGAGCATGGCTATCGGTCACAAAGACGTCTTCGGCGAAGCAGGCGTGCGGCGGCTGGGATTGAAGCCTTGGTCGGCCCTCCACGATGGGATGCAAGTTGGACGCCGGGGAGACCGGGCAGGGAGTGGCGGGAAGGGGGGTAGGCATGCTGATCCGCTCGGCCGGGGGAGACTCCGGCGCCGGAACCGCGCCCGGCTCCGGGTCCATCGGCACCATTGTAGCAACGTTTCCGGGTCTCGGCGACACCCCGCTCGGTCGGACAGGTAGATCGGCCCCGGGTGGTACAATCCGCCGCCTATGTTCCCGGATCCCAAGGCAACGACGCAGCCATCGGCCCGGCAGATCCCGCCCGTCTGGACCGGTGAGACGCAACCGGTCAGCATGGTGCGCCCCCCGGCCCGTCGACGCAGGCTCCCGCCAGGGGCGGTCCTGCTTGGCCTGGTCGTCGGGCTGGCCGTGGGCCTGTTCCTTCTGGCGCCCTGGCGGACGAACCTCCTGCTGTTGGGGATCGACCGTGCGCCGGAGGGTACGGACCTGGCACGCAGCGACACGATCATCCTCATGACGGTCGTCCCGCCCCGGCCCTATGTCGGGATGCTGTCCATCCCTCGCGATCTGTGGGTCACGATCCCCGGGTACGGTGAGAACCGCATCAACGCCGCGCATGCCCTGGCGGAGGGGGCCGACCCGGGTAGCGGCCCGGAGCTGGCGGTCGAGACCGTGGCCGTGAATTTCGGGGTCGATGTGGACTACTACGTCCGGCTGAGATTCGACGGGTTGCGGCGGTTCGTCGATGCTCTGGGTGGGGTCGACCTCGTGCTCGACCAGGCGACCGCGCTCTACTCCGCCGGCGAGCATCATCTCACCGGCGAGCAGGCTTTGGCCTTCGTTCGCGACCGGGCCGGGAGCGATGACTTCGCCCGCATGGCCCGCGGCCAGCTCTTCCTGCGAGCGCTGATGCGCCAGATACTGAGGCCGTCCACCTGGCCGCGCCTGGTCGTCGCCGTGCCGCTGCTGGCGACGTCGATCGACGCGGAAGTCCCGCCCTGGGTGTGGCCGCGCTTGGGGTTGGCCCTGCTGCGTGCCGGGCCGGGCGGGCTCGACGGTCGCACCATCTCGCGCGACATGGTCGCGCCGTTCACCACATCTGACGGTGCGAGTGTGCTGGCGCCTGATTGGTCGCGGATCAATCCGCTGCTGTTGGAGATGTTCGGACAGTAAGGGGCGGCCGTCAGCCTAGCGGAACCCCGTAGGCCAGGCGCGCCAGAGACTCGAAGAACTGAGGGACGCCGTCGCCTGTGGCGGCGCTGGTCTCCACGTACGGGGCGCCAATCGACTGCGCGTACTCGCGGCCCTTGTCCATCTCGACCTTGCGTTCCAGATCGATCTTGTTGCCGATCACGATCGTGGGGACGGTGGGGATGACGCCGAGCAGCTCTTCGCGCCAACGCGGCAGGTCCTCGAGGGTCTGCGGTTCGGTGACATCGAAGACCAATGCCGCGGAGCGGCCGCCCTTGTAGAAGCCCGGCCGCATGACGGCGAAGCGCTCCTGTCCGGCCAGATCCCAGATCGAGAGCTTCACCTGTCCGCCGGGCAGGTCGACGAGCTTCGTCTGGAAGTCGACGCCGATCGTGGCGACGCGCGAGGAAGTGAAGCTGCCCTCACAGTAGCGCCTGACGAGGGAGGTCTTGCCGACAGTCCCGTTGCCGACGATCAGCACTTTGAGGACGGGGATGGTGGTCATTGTGGCGGGCATGGTCCTTGGCTGAGGGTGGCCACCGAATGCGGCGGGCGGATCAGGATCGTCCCAGGAAGAGCGAGTGGGGGAAGACCAGCCGCTCGGGATCGACCGGCGGGGCCTGCAGGAACGGCCGGTTGGCTTGCTCGAAGAGCGTGTGCAGCTCCTCCAGCGATCCGAGCTGCCTGCCGGCAGGCTCGGTGTTGAACAACGCCATCAGCGTCGTGTATTCGCCTGACACGAAACACACCCAGCGGCCTCCTTCGATCTGCGTCGAGCGGACGCTGGCGCCGAAGATCTCCTGGGTGGCTGAGCGGTAGGAGGAAAGCATCGGGATGGCCAGGGCCGGGTCGATCTCGAAACGGCCGATGGTGCTGAGCGGGATCCCGGAGTCGTTCTCGTACACGGCATAGCCAAGGACGGCGGCTTCGTGCGCCCGGCGAATGATGACGCTCTTGCCTTCCGAGGCGGCCTTCTTCCATGACTCGCTGTCGCGGTCGGACTCGAGCCATGTCTCGATCGTGCGTCGCTCGTTCTGGTAGTGTTGGAAGAGCTCCTGGAACTGCGCCCGGTTGACCGTCCCGGCGGCGAACTCCTCCGCCAGGCGGGCCATCTTGGCCTTGACCCGTTCCAAATACTGCACGGCCTCCAGTCGGCCGGCGATGGGACTAGGTTGGGCCGGGGGTTCTGGATGAGGCGCGGGTGGCTGGACAGGCTGCCTCGCCACCGGAGTCTTCTGGGCGGGCTGCCGCCGGCGGAACCAGTCTCGCATCACGGGTCCTTGGATCCCTGGTTATCGGTATCATTATACTCCCGCCGTCCAGGCGCAAGCTCGGGGGCGGGCCGTACGGCGCCCGTCTAAGGGCGCGAATGGAGCGAATGCATGGACGTCCTGGCTGCCCTCGCAAAGCGATCTTCATCCCCGGCTCGATCGGCTTCCTGCTCGTCGGTGCCACGATCGGCTTGCTGCTGTTGTTGGCCGGCCGGCGGAGGCGAGCCTGGGCGGCGCGCTGGCTTGCGGGTCTGGTGCTGCTGTACTGGATCCTGAGCCTGCCGGCCGTCGCCGGCGCCCTGGTCCGGCTGATCTCCAGCGGCTTCACGCCCGTTGAATCGGCCGAGCAGGCGGACGGAGCCGAGATCGTGGTGCTGCTGGGCGGGGGGGCGGCCACGCTGCGTGCGGGTGAGGAGGAGCTGTCGCTGCTGTCGGTTGAGGCAGGCATGAGGGTGCTCGAGGCCGCCCGGGTGGTGAAGCTGATCGACGCCCGCTGGGTGTTCGCTTCGGGGGGCGCCTCGGCCGAGGCCGGCGTCCTGACACCGGAGAGCGTGATCCTGCGGGAGGCGCTGATCGAGGCCGGGGTGCCGGGCGAGCGAATCGTACTCGAAACGGACTCGCACGATACCCATGAGCAAGCCGTAACGCTAGCCGCATCACCAAGACACAACAG
>Ga0105100_10000751_pt1 | contig 18828 bp, 18 predicted proteins | sample PPLLak12cMay2015_2_FD_87033 | JGI IMG/M metagenome (GOLD analysis project Ga0105100, IMG submission 87033) | Freshwater sediment microbial communities from Prairie Pothole Lake near Jamestown, North Dakota, USA - PPLs Lake P8 Core (1) Depth... | ecosystem: Environmental > Aquatic > Freshwater >...
CAGGCGTCGATCTCGACGGCGTAGACGTTGGTGCGCTCCAACTCGGCTTCGGTGATGGGTAGGTAGTCGGTTCCGGGCCGTAGGTCGGAGAAGTACTTGTCGAGCAGCGCCTGCAGGGCGGCCTGCTTCTCCTCGGTCGTATCGACCAGGCGGCCGCGCCCGAAGGCGATCACGCTGGCATACTCATTTTCGAAGTCGGAGGCGTGCTTGCCGGGGATCAGCCGGCCGAGCTCGGCGACGCTGAAGCAAACCCGCGCGTTGTGCTGAAGGTTCTGTTGGGTCCGCCCGCTGCGCGCGCCGTGGAAGTAGAGGCGCCGTTGCGCCGCATCGAACCAGAACAAGCTGACGTGCAGGAAGGGTTGGTCGTCAAAGCTGGTGGCCAGATAGCCGTAGGGGGCGCGGGCCAAGAGCGCTTCGATGGCCGCATCATCCGGCATGGCGTACTCGGCACGTCGCAGTTGAGTCCAGTCACGCGCCTGCATGGCCAGTCAAGAGGCGTGAGCGCCGCCTGGAGTGCGGCTCACCAGCCGCGCGTTGCCAGGCGCTCGGAGTCTTGCAGCGACGTCACGCCGATGCCGACCATCGGCTCGCCCAGGTCCTTGCTGACTTCGGCCAGGATCTGGGGATCGTTGTAGTGGGTGACGGCGGCGACGATCGCCCGGGCGCGGCGTTCGGGATCGCCCGACTTGAAGATCCCGGAGCCGACGAACACCCCATCGACGCCGAGCTGCATCATCATGGCCGCGTCGGCGGGCGTAGCCACCCCTCCGGCGGCGAAGTTCACTACCGGCAGGCGGCCGAGCTCGCGCGTCTCCTTGACCAGCTCGTAGGGCGCGCCGATCTCCTTGGCGTATGCCATGAGTTCCTCGGCGGCCATCGTTTGCAGCCGGCGGATCTCGCCCAACACCGAGCGCGCATGCCGCACGGCCTCGACCACGTCGCCGGTGCCGGCCTCGCCCTTGGTGCGGATCATGGCCGCCCCTTCGCCGATGCGGCGCAGCGCCTCGCCCAAGTTGCGGCAGCCGCAAACGAAGGGCACCTTGAAGCCGTGTTTGTCGATGTGGTGGTGCTCGTCCGCCGGAGTCAGGACCTCGGACTCGTCGATGTAGTCAACGCCGATCGCCTCCAGAATCTGGGCCTCGACGAAGTGCCCAATGCGGCACTTGGCCATCACCGGGATGGTCACCGTGTCCATGATGCGCTGGATCAAGCCCGGGTCGCTCATGCGAGCGACGCCGCCCTGCACCCGGATGTCGGCTGGGACGCGTTCAAGGGCCATCACCGCCACGGCGCCAGCCGCCTCGGCGATGTGGGCATGCTCGGGTGTGACCACGTCCATGATCACGCCGCCTTTGAGCATCTGTGCCAGGCCCTTCTTCAGGGCGAATGTGCCAACTTCCTTCTCCACCCTCGCCTCCTGCTCGGAATCTCTCTCTCCAACCCCATTCTACCACGAGGAGTAAGACGGCCTGTCGGACAGGGCTTGACAGCCAGGCGATCAGTAGTACAATGCTACAAAGATACAAAAAGACAATGAGACAATAAGGACAATTTAGGTGCAGCTGAGCATCGACTTCCGCTCCAAGATCCCGATCTACGTCCAAATCGTGGAGCAGGTCAAGCAGCAGGTGGCAGCAGGCGGGTTGCCACCGGGTGAACAACTGCCAACGGTGCGGCAGCTGGCAGCCGACTTGCGGGTGAACTTCAACACCGTCGCCCGCTCCTACCGGCTGCTCGACGAGGCCGGGTTGATCTCGACCCAACAGGGCAGGGGCACGTATGTGGTGGGAGCCCCGCCGGCCTCGATCAGCGGAACGCTGCGCCAGGAGGCGTTGCACACCCTGACCCGCCTGTACTTGGCCGATGCCGCCCGCCTGGGCTTGACTCCGGACGAAGTGGCGGCGGCTTTACCGGCGATGATCGAACGCTGGCGTCAGCTCGGCATCCCGCCGGCTGAGGCTGACCCGGCCGATGGCGGTGACCCCGCCCGGAGAGGATGACCTATGGTTGGCAGAGAGACCACCCCCAACAAGACTACCCAGGCGCAGGCCGCTGCCCGCGTCTCGGGCGTTGCCGTGACCGCCTTCGTGGTGACGCTCGGGGTGTATGTCGCCCTGCTGCTCCTGCTGCTCGACGGTGGTGCCAGCGATTGGCTGATCGGACTCGTCTCGCTGCTGATGATCGGCTTGGCGCTCTTCTTCCTGCTCTCGCTCAAGATCGCCGCGCAATGGGAGAAAGCCGTTGTGTTGCGGTTGGGCCGGTTCCGCGGCTTGCGCGGCCCAGGCCTGTTCTGGATCGTGCCCATCATCGATGTGGTGTCCTCGTGGATCGACCACCGAGTGATCGTCACCCGCTTCATTGCCGAGAAGACGCTGACCAAGGACACCGTGCCGGTGGACGTGGATGCCGTGCTGTTCTGGTTAGTATGGGACGCCGAGAAGGCGGCGCTTGAGGTCGAGGACTACCAGGCGGCGATCGCCTGGGCGGCGCAGACCGCCTTGCGCGAGGTGATCGGCCAGATGGAGCTGGCGGACATCCTGGTTGGGCGCGCCAAGATGGACAAGGACCTGCAACGTATCATCGACGAGCGCACTACGCCCTGGGGCGTGACCGTGCAGTCGGTCGAGATCCGGGACATTGTCATCCCGCAGGCGCTGGAGGATGCCATGAGCCGCCAGGCCCAGGCCGAGCGCGAGCGCCAGGCGCGGGTGATCCTGGGGGAATCGGAAAAGCAGATTGCAGCCTCTTTCGCCAAGGCGGCGGAGGCCTATGTCAACAATCCGACGGCGCTGCACCTGCGGGCGATGAACATGCTGTACGAGGGTCTGAAGGAGAAGGGGGCCTTGGTGATCGTTCCCTCCACCGCCGTCGAGACCATGGGCCTGGGGGGATTGGCGGGCCTGGCCGCGCTGGCGGGCACTCCGCCGCCGGAGAAGTAGACAATGGCCCGAGCCCGTGGCCTGGGAATACCGCCTCGAAGCGTTTGGGGGGACCTTCAGCACCCCCAAGGGCGAGCGCCTCGAGGCCACCGCTCGACCCGTCGGGATTCGAGGCTTATGGGATGGTGGCGTGATGCAGCGTCCGTCGAGCTCTTGCTTCACGCTGACCAGCACGCTGCCGAACGGGGGTACCGTGCAGCGCTCAGTCGCTGTCCGGCGTCCGTATGGGCTCCGAGGCGGGCCTGCCGCTCGGCGGCCCGGGATCTAGCCACGGGTTGTTGGTCCTTGCCAGCACAGGGCAGAGGCCAGCTGCTGGGTGTCCCGAGCGGCAACCCTGACTGCCTCACGCTGGGCGCGAAACAAGCCGGTGGCTGGGAGAGGAGGCGATCCTCGCCCCCAGGACGGCTGGAAGGTCGATAAGGATAGGTTGACAGGGCCCGCGCTCGGCGTGCCGGCCCCAACCCGAAGTTGCCGGATGGCCTGGGTTTCACGTGAAACCAGCCGACTCAGGCGGTCCAGGAGAGAGGGAGTGTCATGTCCACTCGAGCCGCAACCATCACCAGCCTCGGCCTGCTCGCCCTGGCAATCAGCGCTGCATTGGTGCTGTACCCACAGATGCCGGACCCGATGCCTTCCCACTGGAACGTTGCCGGCGAGGTAGATGGCTACATGTCCAAGTTCTGGGGGTTGTTCCTGATGCCGCTCATCGGGGCCGGGGTGTTCCTGCTGTTCCTGGCCATTCCCCGGATCGATCCGCTCAAGGCCAATATTGCCGAGTTCATCGGTGCTTACAACGTGATGATGGTGCTGCTGATCGGGTACTTGCTCTACATCTATTCCCTCACCCTACTGGCGGCGCTTGGCCGCCAGTTCAACATGACCCTCATGCTCCTGCCGGCGATGGGGGTGTTGTTCATTGCCATTGGCTATCTGGTCGGGAAGGCCAAGCGCAACTACTTCGTAGGCATCCGCACGCCCTGGACGCTGAGCAGCGACACCGTCTGGGAAAGGACCCATCAGCTGGGGCGATGGATGTTCATCGGGGCCGGCGTTGTCTCCATCCTGTGTGCCTTCCTGGGAGAGAGCGGCTTCTGGGTCTTCACGATCGCTATGCTGTTAGCCGCCTTCGTGCCGATCGTCTACTCCTACGCGCTTTGGAGGCGTGAAACTGCGGGGTAGTCGTCATGGGTGCTACCGTGGATGCCCCCCAGGACTCGGTGATTGACGTCAGCAACTTGCACCGAACCTTCGGTGCCATCCGCGCCGTAGATGGGCTGACATTCGACATCCGGCCGGGGGAGGTCTTCGGCCTGCTCGGCCCCAATGGCGCGGGCAAGACCACGACGGTCCGCCTGCTCAACCGGATCCTGCCTCCTTCAGGGGGGTTCGTCCGGGTGCTTGGGATGGACCCTGCCCAGCAGGGCGGGCAGGTGCGCCGCAAGACCGGCGTGCTGACGGAAAATCCGACGCTGTATGAGCGCCTCTCCGCCCGGCAGAACCTGACCTTTTACGGCACCCTTTCCGAGATCCCCGAAGCGAGACTGGGCGGACGGGTGGAGGAGATGCTGGGATTCTTCGGGCTGGACGGGCGCGCCGGGGACAGGGTCGAAACCTACAGCAAGGGGATGAAGCAGCGCCTCGCCCTGGCGCGGGCCCTGCTCCACCAGCCGCCGCTGCTATTTCTTGACGAACCCACCTCGGGTCTGGATCCGGAGGCCGCCCAGCAGGTCAACGCCCTGATTGAGTTCCTCAGCCACAAGGGGCAGACCATCGTGCTGTGCACGCACAACCTGACGGAGGCCGAGCGCCTGTGCGATCGGGTGGCGGTCATGAATGCCGGCCGGTGTCTGGCGCTGGGAAACCCGGCGGACATCTCGCGGCGGCTGTGGCCTGGCACATGGCTGGACGTCGTGTTCTGGCAGGCGCCGTCCCCGGCGCAGCTGGAGCTAGCCCGGAACTTCCCCGCCGTCGAGCAAGTTGACCTCGGTCCGGAGTTGCTCTCGGTCCGGCTGCAGAGCAAAGAGGCCATCCCGACTTTCGTTCGCCAGCTGGTGGAGGCAGGCGCATCCATCCTGAGTGTCAACCCGCGGTCCCATTCGCTCGAGGAGGTGTACTTCGCCATCCAGAACAACCGGCAGGACGGGGAAGCATGAACTGGCGCTCCATCCGCGCGATCGCGGTCAAGGATCTCCGCGAGGTACGCCAGAACAAGGCGGCTTGGGTGCCGGCGGTGGTCATCCCCCTGGTGTTTGCCGTGGCCATGCCTTTGGCGTTCACCCTGCTGCCGCAGTTGATTCCTGCGGAGCAGGTGGCCGGGGAACTGGGCGAAATGCAGGAGCTGGTCGCCCGCTTGCCCGCGGCTGTCCAGCAGGTCTTTGTCGACAAGGGGCTTGAACAGGGCTTTGTGATCTACACGACCGCCTTCCTGCTTGCCCCCATGTTCCTGATCCTGCCACTCATGTTCTCCTCCATCGTAGGCGCCGACTCGTTTGTTGGGGAGCGGGAACGCAAGACGATGGAGGCGCTGCTGTACACTCCCTGCAGCGACCGGACGCTGTTCGCAGGCAAGATCGTTGCCTCGGTTGTCCCGGCGATCCTGCTATCGTGGGTCAGCTATACCATCTACATTGTTGTGGTCAATGCCGCCAGCTGGCCCCTGTTCGGACGCATCTGGTTTCCGCTGGCTGCTTGGTGGCCGTTGATGTTTTGGTTGACTCCGGCCATCTCGCTGCTAGGCATGTCCGCCACGGTGCTCATCTCTTCACGGGTCAAGACCTTCATGGAAGCCTACCAGCTGACGGGCTCACTGGTCGTGCTCGTCCTGCTGTTGGTGGTGGGGCAACTCAGTGGCGTGCTCTACCTGGGTGTCTTCTCGACCTTCGCCCTTGGCACACTGGTGTGGGTGGTGGACGCCGCCCTGATCTACGTTGGCGTGGGCACATTCCAGCGCACGCACCTGATCGCCAAGATCTAGCAGGCAGCCCGGGCCCGTAAGGACGGATCCCGGGCAAAGCTCGCAGGCGACCCTGGCGGGCGGGCGCGGCTCTGGCTCGAGCGGGGTTGGCGCAAAGGCCTCGGATCGCCAAGGCGCGCTTGAGGCGCTGAGCCGCGAGGGCTGCAACGACCGGGGTGCAGCCCAAGCCGCGCTGCCGGCCCACGGGAATTGCCAGGCGAAGAAGCGGAACCGCAGCCCGAGGTCGGAGTTGGGAGGCAACTCGGTCAAGAGGCCTGTTGACGGGTGTCGCCCAGCCAGGCGTACCTCGAGACATGGTAGGGATTCCGCCGCCAGAGTCCTCCTGCAGCATGCCTGCGACGTAGGTCGTGGCCCGTGGGGCTGGCGGGCGGGCTGAAGCGCCGCTCGCCGCCCGGGCCGGTACGATCCTGGCCGAAGGTGCCGGCTTGGGATGGGGCCAGAGGTGGCGCCGACGGGGCCGGCGCAGGGCAATCCCGCCGATCTGGGCGCTGGCCCGAGGCAGACGCTTCGACGCCGCCGCCGACAGGGCGACGGCCCTGTTTCACGTGAAACACCGCCGCCGAGCCCCGGGCGAACGGTGCAGCCTGCGAGGAGATGCGATGAAGTCGAACCGGGGCGTTGTGGCCTACCTACTGCTCAGTTTTGGCATGGCCTGGACCCTGTGGGAGGCGGCCTTCCGCCTCGGCCTCGGTCCGGCGAGCCCGTACTTCCAGCTGGCGATTCTGCCGGGGGCCTTTGCCCCGGCCGTGGCGGCATTGATGGTGCGTGCCTGGGTGACCCACGAGGGCTTCGGCGACGCCGGCTGGCGTCCGAATCTGCGCCGCGCCTGGGGCTACTACCTGCTGGCCTGGTTCTACCCGCTGGCGGGCGTGGCGATCATCAGCGCCCTGGCCACCGGCCTGGGGCTGGCGGAGCCGGACCTGACGCTTGGGCGGGCAGCCGACGCCTGGCTTGGGGAGGCGGCCATGCCAGCGGCGCCGTACCTGCTCTGGCTGCTCCCGCCCCAACTGCTGCTGAACGCCCTGCTGGCGACGCCACTCCTGTGGGGCGAGGAGTTCGGTTGGCGGGGCTACCTGCAACTGCGCCTGTACCCGGGCCGGCCGCTGCTGGCCGCCCTGGCCACCGGCGTGATCTGGGGGTTGTGGCACCTGCCGGTCAACCTGCGCGGCTACAACTTCCCCGGCCACCCCGTCCTGGGCATGCTCGTGTTCACGGTCAGCACCATCCTGCTCTCGATCTTCTTCGGCTGGCTTCGCCAGCGGACCGATTCGATCTGGGCACCCAGCCTGGCGCACGCCGCCACCAATGCTGTCGGCGGGTCACTCATGCTCCTGCTCTTCTTCGGCGGCGGCGATCCGCTGTACGTTGCCTACCTCGGAATCCTGGGCTGGGTGCCGTTGGGGATCTTGGCGGGATGGATCGCCTGGCGCGGCTACCCCAGGGGCCGCGCGCCGGTGGGGGCCCGCTAACTCGGATTCCCCTCCACGGCCATTGGTCCATCCCTGCCACTCCACCCTGCCGGCCTGGGCCTCAACCTGCCAGCTCAGCCCGACCGGCTTGCGAGCGCCAGCCGCTCGCAAGCCGCAGTGCACAGCCGCTTGCCTTGGGCGGGGTTGAGGGGAGTCTGCCACCTGTCCTGCCGCATTCCACCGGGCAGAGATGGGCGCCGGCGACCCCCTGGGGCGGAAGCCCCGTGGCGCATGCCGGCGCTGCGCGGCAGCGCCCCCCGCCGGGACCACGTAGCTCCCACAGGGGCATACAGGTACAATCGGCGGGCGGGCAGCGCCACGCCGGACTGCCCTGCGGGAGCAGCCGTTGTCGGACCCCCACCCCGTGCTCTGTGACTACGAGGGCTCGGACTACCAGCAGAGCTTCTGGGATCGAGGCGGGCGCGCCTACGAGGATGCGGTTGAGGCGATTGCGCTGCGGCGCTTGCTGCCCGGCGCAGGATCACGCCTGCTGGACCTCGGCGCCGGGGCCGGGCGCAATGTGCCGCGCTATGTGGGATTCGAGCAGGTGGTGCTGCTGGACTACTCGCGCACCATGCTTGAGCAGGCCCAGGCTCGCCTGGGCCTTGGCGACCGCTACCTGTACGTTGCCGCCGATGGCTACCGTCTGCCTTTCGCCGCCGGGCTGTTCGACACCGTGGTGATGGTGCGGGTGCTGCACCATATGGCTGACCCGCAAGCGGTGTTGCGCCAGGTGGGCGGCGTGCTGGGGGCACGCGGCACATTCGTGCTCGAGTTCGCCAACAAGCGCAATCTGAAGGCCATCGGGCGCTGGGTGCTGCGCCGTCAGGCGTGGAACCCTTTCCGTCCCGAGCCGATCGAGTTCCTGCCGCTGCACTTCGACTTCCATCCCGGCACGGTTGGAGGCTGGCTGGCTGACCTGGGGCTGACGGTCGAGCGCACGCTGACGGTCTCTCACTTCCGCTCGGCGCCGCTCAAGCGACTCGTGCCGCTGGCGTGGCTGGTGCGCTTCGACGCTTGGGCCCAGCTCACCGGTGGCTTGTGGCAGCTGACGCCCAGTGTGTTCGTGAGGGCGCGGGCAGACGAGAAGCCGCCTGCGGCGCAGGGAGCCTTCTGGCGCTGCCCAGATTGCCGGTCGCTGGCCCTGAGCCGGACGGAAGCCGGTTGGGCCTGCGGCGGATGCGGCGCGGTATGGGAAGTGCGTGGCGGCATCCACGACTTCCGGCGGCCGCTCACCGGGCACGGCGCGCCGAAGCTATAATCAGCCAGCCCGGACAATGGCCGAGGGAGACTTCCAGCATGCTGCCGCAACGCAATACCCACACCGTGCAGGTCGCCGGAATCGAACGCCACCTCCCGCTGTTTGAGGTCGCACCGGGGCTGCGCATCGCCGTCCTGAACATCTTGGGCGACACGGAATTGGTGCAGGCCTGCGCCCAGGCGCTGCAGACCGCGCTGCATTCGACCGCCTTCGACCTGATCGTCACCGCCGAGGCCAAGAGCATCCCCCTGGCCCATGCCCTGTCGGTGCTCACCGGCAAGAGCTACATCGTGCTGCGCAAGACCTACAAGCCCTACATGGGTGAGGCGGTGCGGGCCGAGACGCTCTCCATCACCACCGGCAAGCCCCAGCTGCTGATCTTGGACGAGAAGGACCGAGAGCGGGTGGCGGGGAAACGAGTGTTGTTGCTCGACGACGTGATCAGCACGGGCTCAACGCTGCAAGGGATGCGCAAGGTTCTGGATCTGGCAGAGGCGAAGATCGCCGCCGAGGCCGCCATCTTCACCGAGGGCGATCCGGGGGACTGGCAGCACATCATCTCCCTCGGTCACCTTCCCCTGTTTAAGGACGCCTAGCTCTTTCGACAACGCACTGAACAGCGGCCCCTCCCGGAGAGACCAGCCGGGAGGGCCGCTGCGTTTCACGTGGAACCGGGGCGGTCGGCCGCACCTATGGGACGGCAGGCGGAGATGGACATGCTGACAAAGCGCGCGGCGACGGCGCGGGCCTGCTCTGGCGTAAGCGGGGACCAGTCCTGATCCGCAGCGAGGGCCAGATCGGACGGAGCGCTGCGATACGTGATTTCCAGCCGGACCGCCTCAAATCCAGCTGCCCGCAAGGCATCCTGAAGCTGGGAGCGGGTGAGTGCACCAGCAGAACAGCTTGCCCAGTCAAGCCGGGCTCGGATGGCTTGCGCCGAGAGCGGGAAGCCCTCCAAGTCAGGATCGATGACGATGTCGGAGACTGCCAGGCGCCCGCCGGGGCGAAGCACGCGCAAGGCCTCGGACAGCGTCCGCGACTTGTCGAGAGTCAGATTGAGGACGCAGTTGGAGAGGATCACATCTACGCAAGCGTCGGGCAATGGGATGCGTTCGAGCTCGCCGTCCAGGAAACGAACGTTGCCAGCGCCGGCCTCGGCCGCATTGCGCCGGGCCAATGCGAGCATGACTGGGTTGGCGTCCAGCCCGTAGACGAATCCGGTGCTGCCCACGCGCTGTGCCGCCAGCAAGACGTCCAGTCCGCCTCCCGATCCCAGGTCGAGCACGGTCTCACCCGGACGGAGCTCGGCCAGCGCCAGAGGATTGCCGCAACCCTGTGCGCTGGCGACGGCGCCGGACGGAAGCCCGGCCGCCGTCGCCAGATCCGCCTGGGGGCTGCAGCAGGAGGAGCTGGCGCAGCAGGAGCCGCCGGCCGAACGGGCGACGGCCGAATAATGCTGTTGCACTTGCAGACGGATACGATCAGGCGCTTCAGAGTCCATTGATTGCCTCCATGGGCTGAGCTTGGGTGTTGATCGAGAGGGATTGGAGATAGCTCTGCAGCCGGCTGCGGCGAGCCCGCAGGTCGGAGGGATCGATCCGGTAGTAGGCCCACAACCCCTTGCGGTCCACGGTGACGGCGCCCGATCGGAGCAGCAGGCGCAGATGATGCGAAATGGTTGGCTGCTTGACCGGCAGGGCGGCCTCCAGGTCGCAGACGCACACCTCCCCGCCCCGCTCCGCCAGAATGTCGAGAATCTGCAGCCGCACCGGGTCGGCCAGCAAGCGGAAATCCCGAGACAGCCCGGCGGCTGCTTCGGCGTGCAACCGCACGTCGCCGGGGAGCAGACCACACCGCGGAGGTGCAGGACGATGCCCGAGGTTCGCCATGCTGGAACTCCTCCTGAAAGTGGGTCCAGTCTAGTCTATATATCGAAGACTGTCAATGTATGGGGCTGAGGGGCTGGGAGCCAAGCGGGTCGCCGGAGCCCGGCGGCGGGACGGAAGTGGCAGAGAGCCCCCGGCTGCGCCCAAAGTGGCGCAGGGATGTGTCGATAGCTGTGCCCTTCCCTTCCGTCTACAACCAGGTGCGGGACGGTGCCTGTGACGGAACGCGTGGTCACCCTCCAAGCGCTGCGGGCCAACAACGGCGAGACGGGGCGACCGCGCTTCATCGCCTTCGAAGGTGCCGTGTACGACGTCAGCCGCTGCCCGAACTGGCGCGTCGAACTGCGCCAGAGCCAGCACTTCGCCGGCCAGGATCTGACGCAGGAACTCAGCCAGGCGCCGCATGGACCGGAGGTATTCCAGCGGCCGTGTGTTCGCCGCATCGGCGCGCTGACGAAGTAGTTGACTTCGCCCTCTGATCAGGGTGGGCGCGTCTGTTTCTTGGCGTGATGCCCTGTCTGCTTTCTGTCGGTCGAAGCTAGTGGAGAGACAGCGCCCGGCGGAGAGGTTCCCCAACGTGTCACGGGCCCATACCGGGGTGCGCCGATCGAACGCTGCGCCCTCGGGTGGCACATGGCTTGGACGACGGCGTGGCCTTAGCCGCAAATCGACTGGTTGGCGAGCCGCTCCGCCTCGAAGGTCCCCCGAAGCCCGTCTCCGTCTGCAAGCCCCAGACTCCACTGGCCGCATACCGCCCCGTCGGTTTACGTCTTGTCAAGTGGTGTAATTAGTGTGCTCCACAACTTCCTTGAGTCGCGGTCTTCCCTTCAGTGAACGGGCGCCAGGTGGAAGACCGCCGGTTGGCAGGCATCCGGCCCGTTGCAGCAGGCAGCCAGGCCCTCGGCGTGGCCGCCCTCGAAGCGGGCTTCGCCGGGGATCGACCATGGGGAGGCGGGCCACAAGTGGAAGGACACCTGACGCGTGCCTGTGGCCGACTGCAAAATGTTCGAGGGGGCACCGTTCGGTGCGCAGCCTGAGGTGAGCCTCCCCCGGTAGTGCTCCACCGGCGCCGGCCTGGATTGGCTCAGCAGCCTGACAGCCGGCCAGGGCCAGCGCGCACATTGCATCGATCGACCGCCATTCGAAGGGGAATGTACGCATCGCTTCCACCTCTGGATTCAGCCCGCAGGTATTTCCCTGCGGGCTGAGCGTGTGGTGGGGGCTGTCCGCCGTCGGGCTCACGGCCAGGTGTAGCGCACCAGGTAGGTCAGCGTGTGCTCCCCGTTGGCCGGCACCGGCACGCGGAACTCGATCGTCGACGAGTCGAGCTTGGTGTAGTCGTCGGAGGTGGTCAGCACCTGCCAGTCGCTCCAGCGGAACAGGTGCTCGACGACGCGCACGTCGACCGGCTCGTCCTTGTGATTGCGCAGCGTGATCCGGAAGCCCTCTTCGAGACTGTGATCGGTCGGGCGGGTGAAGTCGGTCTGGATGCGTTCGCCGACAATATCGAAGGCGTCGCCGACGTACAGCCGCACCCGTTCGCCCTTGGGCGTGTGGTCGATGGTGTCCTCGCCGATCAAGAGCGCCGCGCCGTCCACGTCTTGCTGATACACCCGCACCCGTCCGCGCGGAAGATCGGCATCCACTTCTTCGGTGTCGAACTCGACCATCACCATCACCTTCGGGTTCGAGGCGATGCCGTAGGAAGGATCGGTCTGGGCATACCCCTGGAACGTGCAGTACCAGTAGTTCTCCCGGCACTGCAGGCCGTCGTAGACGAAGAACTTGTCAGCGGGCACATTGGCAGCGCTGACGAACTCGATCTGCTTCGACTCGTTGTCGCGCACAGTGACCGGGCGCGGGATCTCGTACAGGTGATACTCGAAGAACTCGCGCTGCTCCACCGGGGCGACGGTCGGCTGGGCGGCTCGCTCCAACTCGAGGGCGTCGGCCGCGAAGCCGGGCTGCGCCAGGCGCTGCAGGTCGCCGGCAATCAACTTGAGCAGGGCATCCTGGAAAGTGGCGCCACTGGTATTGCTGAGCGAGATCCAGCCATCCAGGTCGATGGCGCGGTCGTTCGGGTCGAGCAGCAGCACATAGTCGGCCGCCCACGACATTCCCCCGGTCAGATAGGTGACCTCGACGTCTTGCCGTCCGGCCTTCTCGGCGAGCACTTTCCAGGCGAGGGTGGGCCGGGTGATCAGGCCGTCGGGCAGTTCAGGGAAGGAGAGCTCACGCACGCTTGCAGCTTGGATGACGGACACTTCACCCCCCGGGGTGCGCAGGATAATATCGCCGCGTCCGCTGAGCAGCGTCCCGGTATGGGTCTTTCCGTCCTCGGTGATGACAGCGATCGTCTCGTCCAGGTACTTCTCCAGCAGGGCAGCCGAACCGACCAGGTCGAATTCGTAGTTCTGCTCCAGAACGGCGGTTCCGCCCGGATCGCTCAGGGACTTGAACAATACGCTGGTCGGATCGATCAGCGCGGCCACATCGCTGAAGTCGAGATCGTTGAGCCCTGACTGGAAGGTGAACTGGCGTCGGTCGCGCACCAGCGCCGTTCCCTGGTTGTAGATCGTCAGGGCGACGCCGCTTTCGGAGGCCTCGGCCGTGGGCGTGCCCGCAGGCAAGGCGGGCGTCGGAAGGATGGTGGCCCAGGTGCAAGCTGCGATCAGCAGGCCGACCAGCATCCACGGCAGCAGGCGACGAGGGGCAGACGGGCTCGGGGCGGACATGGCATTCCTCCTCAGGTTCTTGCTTGGACGGTCTGCTCGAAAGACGTCGTGTCGGCCGGAGGAGTTCCCATGAGCGGCGCATCCAGACAGGATCGCTCTGATATAATCGTCCGCCGGAGAGTGAAGCGATGTTCGGATTGGGATCTCGACGGGACGCGGAAGCCAGGGCGCAGGCCGGCGGACGCCTTCCCCCGGGGCAAGCGCTGACCCAGAAATTTCCGGTGCTGCACTATGGCCCAGTGCCGCGCTTCAATCCGGCCACCTGGGACTTGCGCATCTGGGGAGAGGTGGAACAGGAGCAGCGCCTGACCTGGGATGCCTTCCAGCAGCTGCCGCGCACCCAACTCCACATGGACATCCACTGCGTCACACGCTGGAGCAAGTTCGATACGGACTGGGAGGGCGTCGCGCTGCAGACGCTGATCGACCAGGGATTGCTCAAACTGAAGCCGACCGCCAAGTTCCTGATGCAGCACTGCGAGTACGGATTCACGGTCAATCTGCCGCTTGAGGTGGCTCTGGCCGACAACTTCCTGATGGCCACCCACTTCGACGGCCAGCCGATCACACCCGATCACGGATACCCGCTGCGCGGCGTGGTGGGCTCCGTCCCCGGAGAGGACCAACTCAAGGTCCCGTACTTCTGGAAGGGTGGGAAGTGGCTGCGCGGGCTGGAGTTCATGGCCACGGACCGGCTCGGCTTCTGGGAGCAGGCCGGCTACCACAACGAGGCCGACGTCTGGAAAGAACAGCGCACGACCGGCTGGTGAAGCTGTGGCCGACCCATCGGCGCCCGCCTCTGGCGGGCGCCGGGCCGTTATCCGGCGAGCGGCGCGATAATCGATTCGGGGTGGTATGACCGAGGTCGATGAGTACGCCGAGGCACGCCGGCGCATGGTCTCGGAGCAGCTGAGCAGCCGCGACATCCTCTCGCCGCGGGTGCTTGAGGCAATGCGCCAGGTACCGCGCCACCGGTTCGTCCCCGAGGACGAGCGTGACCTGGCCTATGCCGACGCCCCGCTGCCCATCGGCCATCGCCAAACCATCTCGCAGCCCTATATCGTGGCGCTGATGACCCAGTTGCTGGACCTGCAGGGGGACGAGCGCGTGCTGGAAATCGGCACCGGGTCTGGCTACCAGGCCGCCATCCTGGCGGTCCTCGCCGGGCAGGTGTACAGCGTCGAGCGGCTTTCCGAGCTCTGTCAGCGGGCACGGGCGGTGTTGTCGGATCTGGGATTGGGCAATGTGACCCTCGTTGAGGGGGACGGCACTCAGGGGTTGCCGGAGCATGCACCGTATCAGGCCATCATTGTCACCGCCGCCGCGCCCGGGATCCCCGAGCCGCTGAAGGAGCAATTGGTGGAAGGCGGGCGATTGGTGCTCCCAGTCGGCGGCCGCGGCGGGCAGATGCTGGAGCGTTGGCGACGGCGTGGCGGCCGCTTCGACCGAGAGCAGATCGCCCCGGTGGCCTTCGTGCCGCTGATCGGACAGCACGGCTGGTCGTCAGAGATCTCGTCCTTCTTCGGCTAGCCTGACGGAGGGGTTAGATAGAGGACTGCCGTGCCGCGCTCGCCGTCCAGGGCCAACGAAGCCCTCCTCGACCCAGGAGTCTGCTCCAAATCGACCACCAGAATGCAGCGGCTCCAGGCGGCGTCCTCCGCCAGGAGTGATGCCAGGGCATTCTTGGCGGAGTGGAAGAACTCGGCGGAGAAATACGTCGCCGGATCCTGCAGGGCAACCGCAAGCGGGTAGATCCTGGCCTCGAGCAGGTCCTGGAAGAAATGTGTGCCATAGGAAGGGTCGGGGGCAGTTGCATCGGCGGATAGCTCGATCAGGGCACGCGTGTTGTAGATGTCGGCGTAGGTGACCGGGATGCCCAAATCGGGATGGGTGCTTCCCCAGCGTCCCGGGCCGAGCAGCAGGAAGGTCTCGCCAGCCAGCCGGCGATTGAGGCGCCCAATCACCTGGGCGAGCTGACGCCGGTCGGCATCCGCCTGCAACCCAGCGTAGGCCTCGGGCGGGATCAGGACCAGGTAGCGGATCGAGCTCACCTGGCCGTCCGGCATCATGCCCTGGGCGGTGAGAAGTCGATCCTGTTCTGAGATCTCGGTTGGGGCCGGCACCTCGATCAGATCCGCCTGGTTCTGCGGGCGACACTGGACCAGATGCAGGTAGGGCGCCGGTGAGGCGCCGTCTTCCCCCTCCAACTGCAAGACAAATTCCACATCGACCGGGACGCCGTAAGCCCGCTCGAGCGTGTGCAAGGCATCGCGCAGCAACGCTGGGAAGGGGGTGCGCCGCAGCAACCCGTCGAAGGTCAGTGTCAGCTGCTCGGGTTCGAGGCCGAGGGGAAGGCTGACGATATCGGCCAACGTCCCTTCTTCGAAGCGCTGGGCAAGGTAGCGTAAGTGTGGCGTGTCGGCTGACAACAGGTCGGCCACGGGCAGGGTGCGGAAGGCATTGGCGGCCAGGTCGATCACATCGACGTGGTGCTGTGAGTAGCGTCGGATGCGCGCCGGGTCGGCTTCCGGCCGGGAGGCCGGGTGGCTGAGGGCGATCAGCCGGGCGTAGTCACCCCCGATCTGGTCGACGGCGCGCGTCCCCAGGCCCCACACCAGTCGGGCGAATCCATCCTCGCGGCGGATCTGGGGGTTCCAGCGGAAGGCGTTGCGTGAGTAGGCCACGCCAGCGGCGTCGGGTAGCAGGACCCCCTGCTGGCGGCGTCCCTGCACCTGCTGGATCAGGATGGCCATGCGCTCGTCGTAGTCGACCAGGCCCATGCGGCGGCGATAGAGCAACACGTCCGGGCTGTACACGCTGGCATAGATCGAGCGGATGGCGTCCAGCAGGGCGGCAAGGTTCTCGGCGGGTGCGCCCTGATTCGGACAGAAGTGGCTCTCGTATTTGCCGGCGAACGAAGTCCCGAAGGAGTCCTCCAGCAGGCTGGACGAACGCACGATCAACGGAGCCCCGGCCGCCTGATCCAGGATCTGGTGCATCCCTTCGACGATCTCGGTTGGCATTTCGCCGCCGAGCGCCAGGGTGCGGACCTCCGGGTAGTCGACGAGCATCGCCTCGTGATCCTTGTACTTCTGATTGGCGAAGCGGACCAGGCCGTTCATCTGCACGAATTGGCGGAAGACGTCGGCGCCCAGGAACCACGAAGCGGGGAGGCGCAAGCTGAGGCGCACGTCAGGCGGCGCCGACTGACGCAGGATCTTCTCGGCCAGCAGCATGCCGGCCGCCTTGCCGCCGATCTTGCCGCGCCCGTAGCGCCGGGCGCGGATGGCGCGCAGGTCGGACATCTCGAACCAACGACGGGCGATGCCGACGTAGCTCAGGTGATCACTGATCATGGCCTTGATCAGGACGACCTTGATCTCTTCCAGGTGATGATGCATCCGGGCGCGTTCAGGCGGCGGCAACGCTTCGTAGGCTTCTCCCTGGGCGAAAAGCATGTCCCAGGGCGCCAGTTCAGGGTGGAAGGTGAGCGTCACGTCTTCGGCGGGAAGCCGGTCGGCCAGGGTCTGGCGCACCAGCTCCTCGAGCAGATCGTGCGGCAGGTTGTAGGCGAAATAGAAATCGGTCAGTTGTTGGCGGGTGATCCAAACCCGCTGTTGCCAGACGTCGGGCGATTCCTGTGCCTGCGGATCGGTGATGCCCTCGCGCACCTGGGATTCGCGCGCCTTCTCCAGCACCTCATTTTCGAAGACCTCACCGAGGATCACGCCACGCTGGAACAACTCGTGGCGCATCCGCTCACGAATGCGATCCGCCAGGATCGGATAACGCGTGAGCTCGAGGTAAACGGTGAGCACGCGGGGAAACTGATCGGGATCGAGGGCCATGACGGGTGGGGTCCGGTTGCCGTGCGCGGGAACCAAAAGAGGCGGGGTTCCCCGCCTCCCAGGTTGTGCGGCGGAGTCGGCTAGCGGCCCAGGTGCATCGGCATCACGACGTGCAGGAAGTCGTCGCGGCCCACCGGGCGAATCACGCCGGGGGCGGTCGAGGCGGAGGTTTCCAGGGCAACGTTCGGAGTGTCGATCACCGAGAGTACGTCCACCAGGAAGCGCACGTTGAAGGCGATCTCCACGGGCTCGCCGTCGACGGTGGCCTCGACGACCGTCTCGTTGGATCCGGTTTCAGCGGCAACCGCGGTCACCTCGAGGTTGCCGGGCTCGCTGCCGCTGCCGGGCGTGATGCGCAGGCGTGCGCTGTGCGCCGCCTCGCGGGCGAAGATGTCTGCCGCCTTGCACGCCTTGAGGAAAGCCGTTGTCGAGAGTACGGTGCGCGTCCTGGAGTTGTCGGGAATGATGCTGCGGTAATCCGGGAAGGTCCCGTCGATCAGCTGCGATACCAGCTCGACGTTCTTGGTGCGGAAGATCACCTGGTTGCGAGCCGCCGGCAGCGACATGCTGACCACTTCGTCGCCGTCGCCCAGGATGCGGGCCAACTCGGCCAGGGCGCGCGACGGGATCACCACCTTGACCGCCGCCGCGCCAGGGCTTGAGAGATGTGCGGTGCGTACGGACAGGCGGAACCCGTCGGCGGCGGCCATGGTCAGCTCGCCCGAGCGCAGCTCGGTGTGCACCCCGGTGAGCACCGGCCGGGCATCGTCGCTCGAGGCGGCAAACACCACCTGGCTGATCATCTCTTTGAGGTCGGTGACATTGAGCGTGATCCCGTCGTCCAGGTCGGAGGGGGGCAGCGGCGGGAATTCCTGAGCGTCCAGGCACTTGATGTCGTTGTTGTAGGCGCCGCAGACGACATGCAGCGTCTGGGTGCGAAGCGTGAGATCCATCTCCACATGATCGTTGGGGAGCGTGTTCACCAGGTCGACGAAGGTGCGCGCCGGCACGGTGGTGGCGCCATCGTCCTCGACCTTGGCGCCCACCCAGCAGGAAATGCCCATCTCCAGGTTGGTTGCCGACAGTCGCAGACGGCCGTGATCCGTCGCCACCAGGATGTTGCCGAGCACGGGCAACGTGCTGCGCGGGGCAACAGCGCGGGCGGCGATGCTCAATCCGCGGGCCAGGTTCTCTTGCAGGCAGGTTACCTTCATGCGGGGTGCTCCCTCCGAAGGGCGAAACCAGGGGGTCGAGGAAGTATACAACGAAGCCCGGCGGCCGACAAAGCCCGGCGGCGTCTTGGAGGATCGGAGCCCCCGGGGCTCGGCACGCAGCTGGACGGGAAGGGAGTGCGCCCGAGCACCAGTAGGCCGCTTGACTGCAGGCCTGCCCCGCTTGGGGGAGAAGGGCGACGGGGTTGGTGCCCGGGCGCACGGCCTGCACCCGCGGCTGCCGCTCGTCGGGCAGAGCCTGCGGTGCAGCGGCCGTGTGGGGGCACCAACGGGTGTGGCTCTGCCGACAGACCCGGCGATGCCGGGGTTCGCGGTCTAGACCGGTGCACGAACGAGGTGCTGGGCGGGAGTGTGCTTGGCGAGTATGTTGAAGGGCGGGCAGCCCTACCGGGCATAGGCCGGAGGGGGCCGGCCCTTGCTCAGCTCGACAAGCCTCGGCCTGCGATGGCTGACCTGGCTGCCGGAGCCGCGGGGTAACTGGTCC
>Ga0105100_10000752_pt1 | contig 18824 bp, 14 predicted proteins | sample PPLLak12cMay2015_2_FD_87033 | JGI IMG/M metagenome (GOLD analysis project Ga0105100, IMG submission 87033) | Freshwater sediment microbial communities from Prairie Pothole Lake near Jamestown, North Dakota, USA - PPLs Lake P8 Core (1) Depth... | ecosystem: Environmental > Aquatic > Freshwater >...
ATGGCGGTCGAGATGTCGCTCAGCCGGGCGCCCGCGAAAATCCGGCCGTAGGCCAGATAGAGGTTGGCCGGCAGAACGTCCATCTCCAGCCCCAGCGCCTGGGGCGCCGCCAAACCGTTGGCCGCCAGGAGGCCGGGAATTTCTTTGGGGCTTCGAATGGCTTCGATCCGCGCGAGCGGGGATTCGGCCCGGGCGCGGGCCACGTCCTTGCGAACCAGCAGCAGCGGCTCCCCCTGGGCGGGAACCCACAGGTGGGACTGCTGGATGGTGCCGGCAAAGTAAAACAGATCGGCGGTTTGCAGGATCAGGGCGGCGTCCAGGCCTTTGCGGGCGAGCTGCCCCTGAAGGGCGCCGATGCGCCGGGCGATCTCGGAACGGGGGACGGCCATTGCGCTGGGGGCTTGCATGGCGGGCTCCTCTCTGGGAAACGTTTGGCTGCGTTGACGGGCTCCGTGGAAGGCCCGCAGGCAGCGCGGCAATTTGCGCGCAACCGCGTTGCGGGATGACTATCAACCGAAGCCCGTGCGCCTGTCAAGGCGCGAGCGGCCGGGCCGGCTTGCAAAGACCGGCGTTTCAGGCTAAGAGAGCACCTGGCGCCGATCGCCCGCAGCCAGACCCCAAGGAAAGCCTATCGCATGGAGCGCCTGGACTATTTCATCAGACGGTTTTTTCTGGTGATTCCGACGTTTATCGGAATCACCCTGCTGTGTTTCACCCTGATTCAATTCGTTCCCGGCGGGCCCGTCGAGCAGATCCTGATGCAGATGAAAGGCTTCGACGCCGTCGAGGCCGGCGGCGACGTCAAGCTGCGGGGGACGATTTCCGAACAGCAGCGCCGGGAAATCGAGGCCCACTTCGGTTTTGACCGACCCATTTACCAGCGCTACTGGAAATGGCTGGTGACCGACCGGCTGGGCCTGCGCATGGAATCCTACAAGTTCCCCAACAGGACCGCCTGGGAGCTGATCAGCGAGCGCTTCCGGGTGTCGCTCATTTTCGGCGTGACCGGGTTTCTGCTTTCCTACCTGATCTGCATTCCGCTGGGGATTGCCAAGGCCCTGCGGCACGACAAACCTTTCGACCTGGTATCCAGCGCGCTGGTTTTTGTGGGGTACGCCATTCCCGCCTTTGCCTTCGGGATGGTCCTCAAGATGCTGTTCTCAGGCACCGTCGACGGCCTCTGGGACGTTTTCCCCGTATCCGGCTTCCACTCCGACAATTTCGAGCTGCTGACCACGGGCGGCAAGCTGCGCGACATTTTCATGCACATGTTTCTGCCGGTGCTGTGCTACGTGATCGGCAATTTTGCCGTGCTGACGCTGCTGATGAAAAATGCCCTGATGGAGCAGATCGGCCGTGATTACGTCCGTACCGTGCTGGCCATGGGCGGCAGTTTCCGGCGGGCCGTCTGGGGGCACGCCCTGCGCAACGCCATGATTCCGATTGCCACCGGTCTGGGGTCGATCCTGACCGTGATGTTCGCCGGGTCGGTGATCATCGAGCAGGTGTTTGAAATTCCCGGGATGGGCCGTCTGAGCCTGGAGGCCATCGTCGGACGCGATTATCCCGTTTTTATGGGGATTCTCTCCTTGACGTCCCTGCTGGGCCTGCTGGGCAACATTCTTTCGGATTTTTTCTACGTGCTCATCGATCCGCGGATCAATTTCCAGGAAAACTGAGCGGCCCATGATCGCCAAAAAAATCAAAAACCCCTTGGCCCGCAAGCGGTTGATGCGTTTCAAGGAGGTCAGACGGGCCTACTTCGCCCTTTGGGCGCTGGCGCTGCTCTATGCCGTAAGCCTCTGTGCGGAACTCCTCTGCAACAACGTGCCGCTCTTCGTGCGGTTCAACGGCCGCTCTTTTTTTCCGGTTTTCGCCTTTTATCCCGAGGACACCTTCACCGGCAACGGTCAGAAAACCCGGGCGGACTTCAAGCAGGTTGCGCGTCTGCCGGCCTTTCGGGACAACCCCGAAAACTTCATGGTGTTCCCCCCGCTGCCTTTCGGACCTTTTGAAAGCGTCGACCCCGCCCTCCTGGCGGTGGCCGATCGGGTCACCCTAGACCTGCGGCCGGAGCCTTTGATCGGATCGGTCGACCTCGGCCCGGACTACCGGATCGTTAAATCCCTTGGGTTTGCGCCGTTTGCCGGGCTGTCGACGGCGGCGGGTGCGGTCGGGCGCCCTTTCAGCGACTTTTTTGAGCTCGACCGCACCCTGCGGCAGGCCATCGATCAGCGGTTCGCCAACCGGCCGGCGCCGCGCTTCACGACCCAGATGACGCGGCGCACCGGCCCCGACCTGACCCTCGGCTTGCCGGCCTTTGCGCCGCGCCCGCAGCCCCCGCAGACCGTCCGGCTGGTATTGCGTGAAGCCAAACCGGAAAACGCCTCCTCCCTGGTGCTGGACTTCAGCCCGGAGGCCGAACCGCTGCTGGATTCGGACCTGGCCGGGCTGCCGCCGCTCTGGGCGGCCGTGTCCGTCGCCGACCGCCAACTGCTCAAAAGCCTCGTGCACCAACGCTTCAGCGGCCCGGTGGAAGTCGTCCGGCTGGTGGTCGACAACCGCGTCTACCAGGCGCGCTTTGTCAAGGAGGATGTCCGGTTTCCGTTTCCCCCGGGGGGCTGGCACCTGATGGGCATCGACGGCGCCGGCCGCGACGTGCTGGCCCGGATTCTCTATGGTCTGCGGACCTCCCTGACCTTCGGGCTGCTGCTGGTGGGCTGCTCCATGGCGCTGGGGGTCATCGCCGGCGCGCTCCAGGGCTACTACGGCGGACTGACCGACATCACCGGCCAGCGCCTGATCGAGATCTGGAGCGCCCTGCCGTTTCTCTACATAATGATTCTGATGGGCTCGGTCTACGGCCGCAGCTTTGCCCTGCTGCTCTTCTGTTACGGGATCTTCAATTGGATCGGCATCTCATACTACATCCGGGCCGAATTCCTGCGGCTGCGCAAACAGCCCTTTGTCGAGGCCGCCAAGTGCATGGGAATCTCCTCGCCCAAGATCATTTTCCGCCATATTCTGCCCAATGCGATGGTGCCCGTGATCACCTTCTTTCCCTTCTCGCTCGTGGGCGCCATCGGGTCCCTGGCCGCGCTGGACTTTCTCGGTTTTGGGTTGCCGCCGCCGACGCCCAGCTGGGGGGAGCTCCTGTTTCAGGCCCAGCAGTACCGGTGGGCCTGGTGGTTGATCCTTTACCCGTCCCTGGCCCTGTTTGTGGTCATGCTGCTGGGGGTGTTTGTGGGGGAGGGCATCCGCAACGCCTACGAACCGAGGCGCTATACGCGAATCGAATAGAACTTGTCGAACTTGAAAAAAACGGGGTAGGGGCGGTTTTTCCCGTGTTCGCGGTGCGCCTTCTGGCAGCTTGCCCCGCAAGCCCCGCATGCCAACCCTGATGAAGCGGAAAAAGTCAAAAACCAGACAGTTTTGTAAAAAGGCCAAGTTCAAGGCGCGCAAATCTCGAGGAGTGAGGCGTACTTGTGTACGCCGCAGCGACTTCGAGATGCAGCGCAAAGCAGGAATTGGCTTTTTTACGGAACTGTCAACCCTGCGGGTCGAAGGAGGCCAGTGAGCGCCACCATTCTCGAGGTTGACAACCTGACCGTGACCTTCGACACCGACGAGGGCGTTTTCAACGCTGTCGAAGCGGTCTCGTTTGCGATCGCCGCCGGGGAGGTGGTGGGGCTGGTGGGCGAGTCCGGCTGTGGAAAATCCGTGACGGCCCTGAGCATTTTGCGCCTGATCCCCTCGCCGCCGGGGCGGATCACGGCGGGCAGTGTCCGTTTCAAGGGGGCCGACCTGGCGGCCCTGAGCGCCGCCGAGCTGCGGCGGGTGCGGGGCAGCGGCATCAGCATGATTTTCCAGGAGCCGTCGGCCGCCCTCTCGCCGCTTCACCGGGTGGGGCGCCAGCTGGTGGAGGCCCTGCGTCTGCACCGTGACCTTTCGCGCCGGGCGGCATGGGAGGCGGCCCGCGACTGGCTGGAGAAGGTCCGGATCCCGGATGCGGCCGAACGGCTCTATGCCTACCCCTTCCAGCTCTCCGGCGGCATGCAGCAGCGGGTCATGATCGCCATGGCCCTGATGCTCGAGCCGGAGGTGATCATCGCCGATGAACCGACCACCGCCCTGGATGTCACCATCCAGGCCCAGGTGTTTGCCCTGATCCGCGAGATGAAGCAGGCCAGCACCGCCATTTTGCTGATCACCCACGACATGGGGGTCGTGTGGGAGATGTGCGACCGGGTCCTCGTCATGTATGCCGCCCGGATTGTCGAGGCGGGCACCCGCGAGGAGATATTTGAAAAACCGGCGCACCCATACACCCGCGGTCTGCTCCGCTCGATTCCGCGGCTGACCGACAAACCCGAGCGGCTGGCAACCATCGGCGGCATGGTGCCCTCGCCCCTGCACTACCCGGCCGGCTGCCGTTTCAATGACCGCTGCCCCCACGTTTTTGACCGCTGCCGCCGTGAAGCCCCCGGGTTGCTGGAAGTCTCGGCGGGGCATCAGGCAGCCTGTTTCCTGGCCAAAAAACTGGTCCGGGCACCCCTTTAACCCCAGGCGGCGTAACCCATGTCAACAACCACACCTCCAATTGCCCCTGAAGGCGGTTCGGCGCCGCTGGTGGAACTGCTGGATCTCAAGACCTGGTTTCCTGTGCGGCGCGGGGTTTTTGCCAAAACCATCGGTTACGTGCGCGCCGTGGACGGGGTGTCGCTGGCCATCGTCCGGGGGGAGACCCTTGGCCTGGTGGGCGAGTCGGGCTGCGGCAAGACCACCCTGGGCCGCACGATTTTGATGCTTGACCCCCCTCACAGCGGCCTCATCCGCTTCGACGGAAGTGATATCAACCGGCTTTCACGCCTTGAAAAGCGGCAGCTCAGGCAGCGGATGCAGATCATCTTTCAGGACCCGCTCTCGTCGCTCAATCCGCGAATGAACATTCTGGATATTGTGACCGAGGGGCTGCGCGAATTCGGCCTGGTGACGGACTCCCGGGAGGCGGATGCCACGCGGCTGCTGCGCGAGGTCGGGCTCGACGCGGACGCCCTCTACCGCTACCCGCACGAATTTTCCGGCGGGCAGCGGCAGCGCATCAATGTGGCCCGGGCGATTTCGCTGCGGCCCGATTTCATTGTCTGCGACGAGGCTGTCAGCGCCCTGGACGTGTCGGTCCAGGCCCAGGTCATCAACCTGATGATTGACCTGCGCGAAAAATACGGCCTGGCGTACCTGTTTATCTCCCACGACCTCAGCGTCGTCAGCAATATCGCCGGGCGGGTGGCGGTGATGTATCTCGGACGGGTGGTGGAGGAGGGCCCCACCGACAGCATCATCCGCGACCCCCTGCACCCCTACACGCGCGCCCTGATCAGGGCGGTTCCGGTGCCGGGCGTGCGACGCGAAAAAGCCCCGCCGCTGAAGGGCGAAACGCCTTCCCCGCTGGCCCCTCCACCCGGGTGCCGGTTTCACCCCCGCTGTCCGGAGGCGATGGACGTCTGCCGCCGGGTGGACCCGGGCCGCACGCGCTGGGCCGGCCACCGGGTCTGGTGCCACCTTTACGGTGCGGGCGAGACCCCGGCCGCCTGACCTGTCATCCAACTGCCGGCCGTCGCGCAGGCGCTTCCATAAAAAAAAGCGGAAGCACGTCCCCTCATGGTGCGGTCTTCCGCTTCTGGTTTCAACCGGCCGGGAACGGTGGCCGGGTTCAGTCGGCCGGCGCAGGCGCAGTTTCACCATGGGGTGCTGCGGCAGCTTCCTCAGGGGCTGCTGCCGGTTCATTTTCCGGTGCAGCCGGCGCTTCGGCTTCAACCTCTACTTCTGCTTCCGCCTCTGCTTTTTCCTCTGCTTCCACTTCCGCTTCTGGTTGCGGTGTCGTTTCCACGCTCACCGCGGCCGGGGCCAGGGGGACCATCTGGGGCGGCTGGCTGGTGACCGCCTCCAGGCGGCGTTGAACCAGCGCGGCCTGGGCGTCGTCAAGCTCCAGGCGGGCGGCCTTCTCGAGATGCGCTGCAGCCTCTTCGAGGTCCTCCAGCGTGCCTTTGCTGGCGGCCACCTCGGCACGGTAGAGCAGGGTCATCAGTTCGATGGCGGTCAGGCGCGAGGTCACCTGGCTTTTGAGGTCCTCGGTTTCCGCATACTGACCGGCTTTTTGAAGCTCGGCCTGGATGGATTCAAAATCGGGAACGTCGCCGGAGGCCAGGAGGGCGTCGGCGCGGTCCATGTAGAATTGGCTGGCCAGCGGCAAAACCTCTTTTTTGGTGTAGAGATCCTTGAGGGGTTCGGGCGCCGTTACGCCGGGCAGGCTCAGGTAGAGGTCTTCCCCGATGGGCGCAAAATTTCCCTTCCAAATTTCAAGAACGCCGTCCTGGGTTTTGAGATAGTATTTACCGCTGTTGACGAAACTGGTCCCAATGATCATCAGCAGGACGAGCGCAAATCCTGCAGCGGCGACTTTGACGGCTGTTCCCATGGGATCCGACCCTTTCGTTTTAGCGGTGGCAGCGTAGGTTACTTCAACCTTGGGTTCTTTTTCAGCGGCGGCTTTTCTGGCGGTGGCCTTTTCAGCAGCAGCCTTTTCGGCGGCAGCCTTTTCGGCAGCGGCCTTTTCAGCAGCAGCCTTTTCGGCGGCAGCCTTTTCGGCAGCAGCCTTTTCGGCAGCGGCCTTTGCGGCCTTTTCGGCAGCAGCCTTTTCAGCAGCAGCCTTTTCAGCGGCAGCCTTCTCCGCAGCGGCCTTTTCAGCAGCGGCCTTTTCAGCAGCGGCCTTTTCGGCGGCAGCTTTTTCGGCAGCAGCCTTTTCAGCAGCAGCCTTCTCTGCGGCGGCCTTCTCCGCAGCGGCTTTTTCGGCAGCAGCCTTTTCAGCGGCAGCCTTTTCGGCGTCAGCCTTTATGGTCTCGTAATCATACCGGCGCGAAAGCACTTCCCGAAGGCGTTTGGCTTCCGCCTTGCTTTCCGCTTCGAAGAAAGGCGGAGCGCTGAAAAGGTCCGGAGAAATTTCAGGGGGGGGCGATTTGACCGGTGGTCGGGTCTCCAGCGGGGCGAACCGGCGCGCCAGCAGCTCACGGGTCGTCAGCGGTTTGGCGGCGGCTTTCTGACCGGTGGCAGCATTGTCTTTTGGCGACGAAGCGGTCCCGGCTTTTTTACTTGTCTGGGTCTTCTTTTCCTCGTCCTTTTTGACGGCAGCATTTTTTTTCTTCTTGCTGCTGGCCTTGCTGGTTGGATTTTTAGCCATGGAAACCCCTCTGAGGTTAGAGTGTTGAAAGAATGACTAGTGATGACGGCAAGCAGATTGACGAGCCGCCAAAGCTATATAGGATAAGGGTTCGTTTGTAAACACTTTTTTGGTAGCGCTTTGGGGCTCTGGGTGCGGTTGCGGGGAGGAAAGGTTTGACGGCCGAAGGGTGGAAATGCTATTGCGGCAGCGCCGGTATCGCCCGGCAAGATTCCAAAAGGAGGTGCCGCGTGAGCGTCGACCAGAAATTGATTCCAGCCTTGCGGGAAGGGGTGGAGGTGGTCAAAATGATTCTCTTCAAGGAGTTGAAGCCTTATCTGGGCGAAAAATATCCGGACCGCGGGGCGGACTTTGCCGGCAGGTTGTCGGGGGCTGTCATCAATGAGCTTTTTGGAACGCCCAACCCTGCCCGGGCCTTTGCTGCGTTTGCCGACGAGCATCGCGGCGTCATTTGCGATGAGCTGGCACTGCTGGCCGTTCGGCACCCAAAACTGCGGATTCCCCTGACCGATGCCCTGCGGATGCAGTTTCTCTGCGACCGTCAGACGGGTATCGACAGCGCCACCGTCCTGAGCCGAGCCGATCAACTGGGGATTCTCGTCACGGAACGCGAAATTCCCCTGCCCGCCACGTTTATGAACCTGGTCCGCACCCTGGGCAGCCGCTTGAACCTCCTGGCCTGAAGCCCCTCCGTCTGCCGCCTGCGGCAGTTCGAGGGTGTAGGGGAGCCTCAGGCCTGTTCCCGGGTTTTGTGAAAAACGATTTCCGGCCAGTTTTCCATGTCGAAATTCAAGCGCCATTCGCTGGGCGCCAGATATGCCAGGTGGCCGGCGGCGTCGCGGGCCAGCATGTCCTGCTTTTCCTTCTCGAAAGCGGCCAGCCGCTTGCGGTCCGACGATGCGATCCAGCGGGCGGTGGTGAAGTTGACCGGCTCGTAGACGGCATCGACGCCGTACTCGTTTTTAAGGCGCGCCATGGTCACGTCGAACTGCAACACCCCCACCGCACCGAGGATAAAGGCGTTGCCCAATACCGGGCGAAAAAACTGCACCGCACCTTCCTCGGCCAGTTGGGTCAGGCCTTTCTGGAGCTGTTTGAGCTTGAGGGGGTTTTTGAGCAGGACGCGGCGGAAATGCTCCGGCGCGAAGTTGGGGATCCCCGTAAATTGCAGCGGCTCCTTGTCGGAGAAGGTGTCCCCGATCTTGATGGTCCCGTGGTTGTGGATGCCGATGATATCTCCGGGAAAGGCTTCTTCCACGTGCGCACGGTCCTGGGCCATGAAGATCGTGGCATTGGCCCAGATGACTTCTTTGCCCAGGCGGTGGTGAATCACTTTCATGCCGCGCGTGAAGCTGCCGGAGCAGATGCGGATAAAGGCGATCCGGTCGCGGTGGGCGGGATCCATGTTGGCCTGGATCTTAAATGCAAACCCCGAAAAAGAGGTCTCCAGCGGGGAGACGACCCGGGTGGTGGTGGCGCGCTCGGTGGGCGCTGGGGCCATCTCGACGACGGCGTCCAAGAGTTCCCTTACACCGAAATTGTTGATGGCGCTGCCGAAAAAGACAGGGGTCTGGTTGCCTTGGCGGAAGTGGGCCTGTTCCAGGGGATTGGCGGCGCCCTCCAGCAGGGCGATGTCCTCGCGCAATTCCACCGCCTGCCGGCCGAGCAGCGCATCCAGGCGAGGGTCCGTCAGGTCGGTGAACACCTCGCCATCGGTGTCGCGGGTGTCGCTGCCAGGGCTGAAGAGGTGCAGGGTCTGGCGGTAGCGATTGTAGACGCCCCTGAAATTTTTGCCGGCGCCGATGGGCCACGAAAGCGGTGTGCATTCGATCTGAAGCTTGTCTTCGATCTCCGTCAGGAGGTCCAGCGGTGACAGCCCGTCGCGGTCGAGCTTGTTGATGAAGGTGATGATCGGGGTGTTGCGCATGCGGCAGACCTCCATCAGCTTTTCGGTCTGCGGTTCGACGCCCTTGCCGCTGTCGATCACCATCAGGGCGCTGTCCACGGCGGTCAGCACGCGGTAGGTGTCCTCGGAGAAATCCTGGTGGCCGGGTGTGTCCAGCAGGTTGATCTCGAAGTCGCGGTAGTTGAATTTCATGACCGAGGTGGTCACCGAGATGCCGCGCTCGCGTTCGATGGCCATCCAGTCGCTGGTGGCATGGCGGGCGGCCTTGCGGGCCTTGACGGCCCCGGCAAGCTGGATGGCGCCGCCGAAAAGCAGCAGCTTTTCGGTCAGGGTGGTCTTGCCGGCGTCAGGGTGGCTGATAATGCCGAAGGTGCGCCGTCGGCGAACCTCCTCTTGCTGTCGTTTTTGCATCTGAACATCCTCTGTGATTCCCGCCCAAGGCCGGAATCACAGACCTCCCGTGAGAGGGTCGCAGGTGTTGGAAAAAAAAACGGGACCGAAATCGGACCCGCCGAACCTGGATAATACTACGTTAACTGTTTTGGGTTGTCAAACACCTGTTTGGGACCGTCGGCCGGGCGGGGGCCGATCCCGACCGCTGTCGTCGCTTTCGGCTCACCCTCGCGCCTGCACCCAGGCAAGCGGGTCGAAGCCCTGGGCCAGCAGGTGCCGGATCGGCAGAAACAGGGGGGCGGGCAGCCGCGACCACTCAAACCATTCCCAGCGCGCGCATTTCTCCGGCTCCCGGACCGTGGGCGTGCCGCACGGAACCCGGGCGATGGCGTAGAGCGTGATGTAATGGCGGTCTTCGTCTGCAAAGACGTCGTTGGTGTAGGGGCCCAGCTGCACCGGGCCCAACTGCAGGCCGGTTTCCTCGCGGACTTCGCGGCGAGCGCAGGCCGCGATCGTTTCGCCGAATTCCAGGTGCCCGCCGGGGAACTGCCAGGTGCCGGCCCCATGGGCATTTAAGCGTTCCCCCAGAAGAATGCGGACATCGCGGATCACGATGACACCGACCCCCACGCGGGGGACCGGCGGTATCGGCCTCGCCGTGGTCATGGGCCTTTCCCGCCGCCGTTCCAGGGGTTGGGTTTGGGGGCCTGACCCGCGTGCCCTGAAGCGCCCGGGGCCTGACAGGACCAGGGCGCGCGATCGCCCCGCAGCCGCTGTGGACCGGCGCCCGGCGGCGCCGCGGTGGGCGGTGCCGCGCTTTGCGTCAGGGAAACGCCGTTAGGGGGCCGGCAGCCTTTGGGCAGCCGGATCGAAAAAAGGGTGCCCTCCCCGGGGCGGGATTCCGCGCTGATCGTGCCGCCGTGTTCGCGGATGACCTTCTCGGTGATGAAAAGCCCTAAACCGGTGCCCTGGTTGCCCTTGGTGGAGTAAAACATGGTGAAGATCTCCCTCAGGGCCTGCGGGTCCATCCCGCAGCCGTTGTCGCGGATTTGGATCAAAACGTGGTTCTCTTCCTGGGAGGTGCTGAAGACGATCCGGTGGGGTCTGTCGCTGGGGTCTTCGATGCAGGCCTCCATCGCGTTTTCCAGGATATTGAAAAGTGCCGAGCGCACGATGCCCGCATCGAGTTCGACGGCGACCCGCGCGGGGTCAAAATCGCACACCAGGCGGACGTCCGCCCCGCGGATCTTGGTTTCCATCTGATGGGCGACGTCGCAGACAAATCCCAGCAGATCCACCTGCTCGATGGTAAACTCCCGTTTTTTGGCGTAGTAGAGGATATTGAGCACCACTTTGCGGATGCGCTCCACCATCATCCGCGTGATTTCCAGCCCTTCCTCGATCTGGGCCGGCATGTCGCGGTAAAACCCGGCGTCGATCAGAAAGAGGCCGGCGTCCAGGCCGGTCAGAACACCTTTGATGCCATGCGAAATGGAGCCGATCATCAGGCCCAGCGAGGAGAGGTTGTGCTCCAGCTCCCGCAGGTGGGTGACGTCCACAAAGATTACCAGCACCTGGACCAGCTTGCCGCTGGCGCTCTTGATGGGCGCCGTCCAGACCATGGCATTGAGGCTGCGGCCGTTCGGGGCGGTCAGAAACATCTCGGCCTGGTGGGGCTCCCCGTCCTGCAGGCTGTGTTCGATCGGGCTCTGGCAGCAGGGCTTGCGCGAGAAGCTGAAGAGGTCGAAAAAGCCGATGCCGGTCTCCTCGCCGAAATCCTCCTTGAAGCGCCGGTTGACCGCCGTTATGCGGCCTTTGCGGTCCAGCACGGCGATGTGGCAGGGCACCTCGTCGAACAGCATTTCATAGCGCTGGCGGGTGCGCTGCAGCTCCAGTTTGATGTCCTTGATTTCCTTGCTGCCGGTGGCGACTTCGAGAACCAGGTCAACCTCGCCGTCGTCGTTGTAAATCGGGGCGCAGTGGACGATCATCGGTACCTTGCGGCCGCTGCGGTAGCGGGCCGTCGCACGGGTGGTGAAAACGATCTCCGAGCGCATGCTGATGGCCACGGGGCAGGTCTCGGCCTTGCCCGCGGCGCCTTCGTAGATCTCCCAACTGCGGGTCCCCAGACGGTGGCCGAAATGGCGGTTGAAGATGGGGTTGGTGGCCACCAGCCGGAGATCGCGGTTGTGCAGGGAGACGAAATAGGGCGTCTGGTTGAAGTATTCCACCCCGCCCTCGACGTCGCGGGCCAACAGTCCGATAAAATGCGACACCTTGTCGACGACCTGCTTGACGGCCAAGAAGCGTTCGGTATCCACCCGCTCGGCCAGTCGGGCCTCGATCTCGGCCGCGCGCCCGTTTTCCAGCGCCTCCGACCGCCGTTGAAGGCGCGCAAGGCGCAGACAGCGCTCCACGGCGGCCATCAGGGCCCCGGCGCCGGCGTCGCGGGGCAGAAAGGCGGCGGCCGCATGCCCCAGGCGTTCCACGGCGGCGGCCCACGCGTCGGGTGAAGCCAGGATCACCAGCTGCGGCGGCGGCGAGAGCGAGCTGAGACGCGCCAGGTGCTCCGGGCTGAGCAGGTGCTCTTCGGCCATCACGACCGCCGGCGGCTGACCGGTGATCGCGCTGACGGCGGAGTGCGCCTCGCTAAAAATCTCGATCCCGCCGCCGCAAAGCGCGGCGGCCAGTCGGCGGCGGTAGGTTGCGGCGGCCGCCAGTACAAGAATGGTATTTTCCATCATGCGTGTCCCGTTAATCACCCTGGGCGGTGCTGTGTAAGGGTTTCAATCGCGGGTGGACCCGATTCCGGCCGCGGCGCCCGGCGGCGCAAGGCCGCTCACGGGGTGCCGGGCCGGTGTGCTGCACGTGAGCGGAGATAGTCCTGCAAGGCGTCGGGGTGCTGGAAAAGGCCAGGTCCTGCCAGGGAATCTCCGCCGCCGCGAACAGGCCGGCGGGTGTCAAGGGGGTTGATGTTTCTTCTTGCTGGCGAAAAGGGGTTTCACTTGCAAACGACAGCCTAAAAATAGGTCCAAGCATAAGAGGTCATGCCCTTGAAAATGACAGCGCGGGATCGGGATCTTTCTCCCCGGCCCACCACTTGCCGGAGAAAGGTCTTCACGGATTCCCAGGCACATCGGCCCACATCATCATTCCCAGCCGATTACCTCATACCCTCGTTCCTGCAGGCACTTGGTCATGAAGTTTTTGAAAATCGGGCTTGGATCCGAAGCCTGGATGATGCCGTGCACCAGACCCGTCGCGGCACCGGCCGCAGCGCCGACGCCCGCACCCCGCCCTAAAGAACCTGTTACGGCACCTACGGCACCCCCTACCACAGCGCCTCCGGCACCGCCGATGGCCGTACTTTTGGCCACCGCAATACCCGCATCGGATTTGACGTACTGATCGGCCAGGACCTCGCAATCGGCAATATCCTTCTGGGCTTGGGCTTCACCGACACTCTGGAGGTGCGCATTGGGATAAAGCGTGGGACCGGTCGTGCAACCTGCTAAAAAAAAGACCAAAATCACAAACGGTATTTTTTTCATCTGTTCTGTCTCCTCTGGAAATACCTTTTTCCTTCTACCACAACGCCTCTCCAGACCCATCCCTTCCAGCGGCCGAAACCTCCTCCGGGACATGCATCGGGGATCAATAAGGATAGGAATAGGAACTTGGATTTTGCAGGGCCGAGTATGCCAGGAGGGTGATTGGGTGTCAATGACAGCGGCAACGCGATATGGTGATGCCCTGCAACATTAGAAAAAAAAGCTGGGACAAAGATCCCGACTTTTCAACTTTTTAGCAGGATTTGACAATCGGGGCGTATGAGCCATGAAGCTTACATAATACGTAATGTGTTAATTTCATTAAAAATGCCAGGCAGCAAAAGGGACCAGCAATGCCTTTGGTTAAAGTAATTCGCAGTGGCCAGATCACTATTCCCAAAGAGTTGCGGTGATCTTGGATTTGGCCAGGGCAGGGGAGTTGGAGCTCCTGGTTTCCCCCGGCATTCTTGAGGAAAGAGCCAGGGTCTGGCAATATCCGAAACTTCAAAGGCGCCATCGCATGACGTCCCGAGAGCTCGGCGCTTTTTTAAAGGATTTTACCGAATTTGCCACGGCAGTTCCCGGGGAAAGTCGGATTGGAATAATCAAGGCTGATCCTGATGACGACAAGTATTTGGCTTGCGCAGTGGAAGGGGCCGCCGCCTTTATAATTTCCGGAGACCGCCATCTTACCGATTTGAAAATGTTTCAAGGGATCTGAATCGTAAATCCCAAAGACTTTTTGGATCTTATTGGGCAAGAAGATATTTGAAAGGCGGGGCAGGGTAGGGCGCCAAATTGCGGAAACACCAAGCTAAAACCCCCGCCGGTTTTCCGGGTCGGGGGTTTTGGTTTTAAGGGATGGGCTTATCCTGGTCCGGGTTATAGTCGATCTTGAGGCTTAATGAAGCCGCTACCGTTTCTTCTCGTCGGCCAATGCGCGGCGCAAGACTTTTCCGATCGGCGTTTTTGGGAGGTTGTCCCGGAATTCAACATGGCGCGGCAGCTTGTAATGGGTGAGCTGGGTCTTGCAGTGCTGAATCACCGCTTCCTTGGTGAGGTTCGGGTCCTTCTTCAAAATCACCGCTTTCACCGCCTCGCCCGATTTTTCGTCGGGTACGCCCACCACCCCGCATTCGAGCACGCCAGGATGAGCCGCTATCACGCTTTCGATCTCGTTGGGATAGACAGTGAAACCGGACACCAGGATCACATCCTTCTTACGGTCAGTCAGATTGACGTGGCCATTGGCGTTCAAATAGCCGATGTCACCTGTCTTCAACCAGCCGTCCTGCATCACTTTGGCGGTTTCTTCGGGATTATTCCAGTAGTCTCTCATCACCTGCGGGCCGCAGACGCAGATTTCTCCGGTGTGCCTCTCGATCTCGCCTTCACCGGTCCATACCGGCAACTCGATGAAGTTCTTGTCGCGGATCGACACATCGGTGGAAGAAAAGGGCAGGCCGACGGTGCCGTTCCAGGGCGTTTCCAGTAGATTGGCGCAGACGCCGGGCGAAGTCTCGGTCAGGCCGTAGGCTTCGGTGATGTAAGATCCGGTCACCTGCTGCCAGCGCTCGGCCACCGGCTTTTGCACCGCTGCGCCGCCACCGACCACCACCTTCAGCGCGGAGAAGTCGAGGCGGTCGAATCCGGGAGTATTCAAGAGACGGTTGAACAGCGTATTGACGCCGGTCATGACGCTGAACTTCCACCGTCCAAGCTCCTTGACCAGGGCCGGCAAGTCGCGCGGGTTGGTGATGAGAACAATCAGGCTGCCCCACTTCATGAACGACAGCGTCGAGGTAAGGCAGAAGATGTGATACATCGGCAAGGGCGCAATGGCGATTTCGGTGCCCTCCTTGAAGCTCAATGAAACCCAGACGCCCGTCTGCTCCAGGTTGGCAAGGACGTTGCGGTGGGTCAGGACGGCGCCCTTCGGGACGCCGGTGGTACCGCCGGTGTACTGAAGGAACGCGATGTCGTCGTGTGTGACCTCGACCGGCTTGAGCGGCGTCGCCGCGCCGCGCGCGAGGGCCGACCGGAACCCGATGGCGCCGTCGATGCGCCAGGCGGGCACCATTTTCTTCACCCTCTTGATGACCAGATTGACAATCCAGCGCTTCGGTATCGGCAGCAGGTCGCCGAGCTGGGTGGTGATCACATGCTCGATCCGCGTTTTCCCGAGCACCTGCTGAAGGGTGTTGGCAAAATTCTCGAGGATGACGATGGCTTTGGCCCCGGAGTCTTTCAGCTGAAACTCCAGCTCGCGCGGCGTGTAAAGCGGATTGACGTTTACCACGGTCATGCCGGCATGCAGGATGCCGAACAGCGCCACCGGGTATTGCAACAGGTTCGGCGCCATGATAGCGACCCGTTCACCCTTGGCCATATTCGGCAGGCCCTGCAAAAAGGCGGCAAAATCGCGAGACAGTCGCTCCAGCGCCGCATAGCTTATGGTGTGGCCGAGGTTGTGATAGGCCGGTTTATCGGCAAACTTGATGGCGAGCTTCTCGATCAGATCCGGGATCGAAATGAACAGATCAGCGTTGATTTCGGCGGGAATGCCGTCCGGATAATTTCTGAGCCAGATTTTATTTGTCATAATTTCAGCCTAATACTTGTTATCGAGGTGCGCTGGACCAATCTTGCCGCGTCCCTCTGTGCCAAGGCGACCCGGCATTGATCGCCGCCACGCGTTCTTGACGGGACGCTTCCAAAAAGGACGCGGGGCCAGGCCGGCCGTTTTTGCCGGAGATGCCTTTCAGAAAACCGGAAAGCGGGTCTGTCATCTCCTGCAACTGGGTGAAGAACTACCGCTTCCGTTTGTCATAAATGGTTTCACAGAAGCCACGGCGCCTCTGCCGAGGCGTCTTTTTTCCGCTGCAAACGCTACCCGAGGATGATCTTCATCGCGTGGACCAGCGCGTAAGGGTGTTCGAGCCCCTTGTAGGTCGGCGGGATCTCATGGGCGAAGCCGAGAAGGGAAGCAACGGCGAGCCTCGCCGAATGGACCGAGTACTCGATGGTGTAGACGACGTCGTCGGGGATCTCGCAATATTGACCGATGAATGCGAAATTGACGGTCCCTTCGGGTATAACGTTCGGTCGGTCGCCCTTTGCTCTCGGCATGAACTGGCTCGCTGCATATGGCAACATGCAGGGAATGCAGTTCACGCTCGATAGGAGCGCCGGAATGTGGGGCTGGAACCCAAGATGCGAGAAGGTCTCGACAAGGATCTCCTCGCCGCTGCAATCGGACATCCGCTTCTTTACGTAGGCGCCGACACGGTCCGGAAAAAGCCCGTAGCCCCACCACACGAAGATTCCCTCAGGTTGCCCCGCATAGGCCGGCGGGTGAAAGAGGTGGAACGTCAAAAGCCAGCTTGAACTCTTGAGGGTAACCAGGCCGCCGCGCCCCGCCGGGCTGCCGCTGAAGCGCTCCATCAGTTTGAAGAAGCGGTCATCCAAGTGGGTCACCGTAAACGTTATCCATTTCGTCTGGTCACTATGTCCGCAGAACGCAGAGGGACGACCAAACGCGGGATCCTTCTCGGCGAGCCGCTCCCAGAGGGTCCAGGAGCCCCCGGTTTTGACGGTCGTGAGAACGGGGGGCGCAGACATCGAGCCAAAGCTCGAATCGGCCGTCATGGATCCAATGGTGACGATGACAAGATCGCTCTCGCCGACGTCGATCTTGATCCGCTTCCCCTCGCGCAGACAACGAATAGCCCGCACGGCCTTCCTGCCGTTGGCGCGCGCGAAGTCCAGGTCGGTGACCTGGACGCCCGTGTCGAACTGTACGCCGTGCTGCGCAAGCCAACTGAGCAGCGGTCGAATAACGGTGTCGTAAGTGTTGTATCGGGTGGAGTGGATGATCTTCAGCGTCGCCAGATCCGGAAACAATCTCAGGAAACGGAGCAGGTAGCGCCTTAACTCGATGGCGCTATGCCAGGGTTCGAATCCGAACATGCTGCACCACATGCACCAGAAGTTCGTCTCGAAGAAATGAGGCTCGAAGCAGTCTTCGATGCGCTTTGTGCCCAGGGTGTTCTCCGATGAAAACAGGAGTTTGACGAGGTCCACCCGGTCCTTGTTGTCGAAGCCCAAGATCGAAGGGTCGATGATCTTTCCGTTCTCGACCAGCCGGGCCTTTGCGTTCCACGGTGTCGATTCCCAGAACTCGAGCATGTCCAGAGCCACTGACTTGCTTGGGTCGTCGAGCGACGGAATGCCCGCAAGAAGCTCATAAGTGAGGACATACGCCACTCCGTACATCCGGCTGCCGCGCATCGAATACCCCTGCTCGGGAGAACCGGCGGCATCCAGGCTTCCGCCAAGCCTCGACTCCTCGAGGATCTGAATATGCTTCCCGGGAATGTGACCATCCCGAAGGAGGTAAACGGCGGCGGCAAGTGAGGCAATTCCTCCACCGACAAGATAGGCCTTTATATCGTCACGCACGTTCATCATTCGCGACTCCTGGTCCGGTGTTGTGCATAAAGGTGCGATAGCGCTCCGCCTGATGTTATAGACTTCCGGATAATGATTTTGGCTGCCTTATCACTTGTAAACATAGCATCCACCCGCGTGCTTCATTTCGACCATTAAGACAACAATTCCCCATTGAAAAAAATGTCGGTGTCATGCCAGCTTTCTGAGCTCGCGACGGCACACTTCGGTGGTCCAGCGGATAAACACCCACAGCAAGTTTTTCCACGTGATGGGTACCAGGATAAGAAGACCCTCCCCCTCGCGGTAGCCAGGGTTAATCTTCAGGAAGAACTTGACGTCCGGCTTGTCACAGTGGGACCAAAACGCCAAGTCCTCTCTGTCGTTTCGAACAATCCAACCGACTTGAACGATAAATGGGTTGTCCCGGCAAGCCGGTCCGATCCCGAGATTCTTTGCCATGTCACACATCAGACGAAGGATATCGGGGGGTGTTTCGCGCCTATATGTAGGATATAACTCATAGCAGTTTCGGAATAATGAATGGTAGCTCGACGGATGAACCAAGGTCCCGATATAGTACACCTTTCGACCGGGATGAAAACACTTGTATCGGCAGTATTCAGCAAAGGCAAACGAAAGCGTGGCGTGTTTACGCCTGTAGGCGTGGAGTAATCCTGCTTCAGCTCTGAAAATCGCCGTGATTTCGGCAGCGTTCGACCTAATTTCGAACAAGTGGATGGCATAATAGCCGACCGCTTTTTGATGGTCGTTACGAAAGATCTTGACCCGGGTCCTCACGGCTCCAGGGCGAATAATGTAGCTGGTAAAACTATTTATATCCACCCCTTGAAATATCTGGCATTGGATCTCATAAAGCTCGTGAATAAACCGCCGCTTCTTCTCTTTTACAAGGAAGATTGGATCGATGGTTTCGCTCGTTGTGATTCTTTCCATGTACGCATAGGATTTTGGGAAAAAAATCGACAAAATATCCATCTAATAACAGGTTAAATCGACAACATATTTCTCGATCGCTTGTACTCGGTTAATTATTTTTTGCATAGCTTTTTCGGTCAGCATTAAAACTTTTTTCATATCCTGTATTGATGAGTTTAACGCTGGATTTATGGTATTGTAATTCATGGTTATTGCCAAGCCTGTAGGAGAATAGTTACCTTCTTCGAGAATCCCATTTGATGGAATATTTGGGGGATCACTGTAATTATGTAACTCTGCGTAAGCGTTTGCCTAACCTGAAATAAAAGGCAAATAAGCATCACTGTGA
>Ga0105100_10000753_pt1 | contig 18789 bp, 10 predicted proteins | sample PPLLak12cMay2015_2_FD_87033 | JGI IMG/M metagenome (GOLD analysis project Ga0105100, IMG submission 87033) | Freshwater sediment microbial communities from Prairie Pothole Lake near Jamestown, North Dakota, USA - PPLs Lake P8 Core (1) Depth... | ecosystem: Environmental > Aquatic > Freshwater >...
AAAATAATTAAGGCCGTGTAACTTTTATACACCGGTGACCGTCCCACGGATACATAATCTAACAATATCCATTATCATGAAACTGTTTTTTTACGCTGCAGCTTTGTTGCTGCTACCGATAAGCCTTTTGGCACAAGAGGCTGATACACTGAAATCCATACCGGACGATGTTCCGGTGAAGGTTGTTGTGAAAGTTGCTGACAGTGCTGATTCTGCCGCTGTCAGCGCAGACGAATCCGATCAGGAGCTCAAGCAGTTGCTTACCATTGAGGGGAAAGAGGTTGCCCCGGATGGAGAAACCCGCGATACCTTGCTGCTGATCACCACAGGGTCCGATGAATCAGAAACAGCATCAGATCCGCAAGATACCATTAAGGTCAGAATCGGGGAAAAAAACATTGAAATCATCGAGCATGAAGACAAGACCAGTGTTGATATTTATGACAACGAAGATGAAGAAGATGACATTTCCTGCGTGTCAGATGAAGATAAAAAGTTCAGGGGACATTGGGCCGGCGTGGAAATCGGACTGAACAATTTGCTGGATAACAGCGGTTCGCTGACCAGAACTCCCGCGACCTCATTTATGGAGCTTAACGCAAGCCGGTCACTCAATGTTAATCTCAATTTTGCGCAATACAGCATTGGCTTTATCCGGAACAAATTCGGACTGACCACCGGACTCGGACTTGAGTTTTGCAACTATTTTTTCAGCAATGATAACTCCATCGGTAAAAGCAACGGTTCAATCGTAACCGTGGATACACTGGGCGGGCTGGAAAAAAGCAAGCTGACCACAACTTATTTAAGAATTCCTGTATTATTGGAAGTCCAATTGTTTGGTAACAGCAGATCCCACAGGCTTTACGTTTCTGCCGGCGTGATTGGAGGGATGAAGCTTGGTTCTCATACTAAAATTGTAGTTGATGAGGGCGAAAAAAAATCCAAGCATAGTGATGACTTTTACCTGAATCCTTTTCGCTGGGGGTTAACAGCCCATATTGGATACAAGGGAGTCTCCCTGTATGGTGATTATTACCTGACTTCACTGTTTCAGAACAACAAGGGACCTGAATTATACCCGTTTTCAGCAGGACTTGCATTAAGCTTCTGAACGATTCCGGATTTCATGAAATTCATTGCTATCTTTGTTTTAAAGATAACTTGAATGCATGAAATCCGAAATTCTCAGCAACCGGGAACTGCGAATTTTCAAACATCAGATTGACCTGCCTCATATTGGTATCAGCGGACAGGAGAAATTGAAAAAGTCCAGGGTGCTGATCGTTGGTGCCGGGGGTAAAGGCACTTTTGCCATGCAGAACCTGGCAGCAGCCGGCGTGGGTTATATTGGAATATGCGATAATCAGGTGGTTGAAGAAACCGCTATCCCACGGCAAACCTTATATGGCAGCGGAGACCTGGGAAAACAGAAAGCCATTATAGCCAGGCAAAAGCTGACTGAAAATAATCCTTCCAGCAAAATTGAAATTCATAATATCTGTCTTTCCGAAAGCAATATTCTTTCCATTGTTTCAGCCTATGATATTATTGTGGACGCCACGGATACCCTCGCTTCTCACCAGCTGATCGACCAGGCAGCACTCAGGATCGGAATACCTGTTGTTTTCGGTACGTTGCACGATGGATTCATCATGGTTTCCGTGTTCCATTTCAGGGATGGTCATTCTTTGCAGCAGATGTTCCCTTCCTTTCCTCATAATCAGGGAGATACCATCCTTCCTGCCTTCCTGCCCGGCGAGGTGATCCTTTATAGCCTTGCCGGCAACATGCTGGCTAACGAAGTACTGAAAATAATGCTGGACCTCCCCGGTATCCTGGATGGCAAAGTGCTTAAATTTGATATTGCCGCTTATCAGTCAAGCATAGAGACCCTGTAGGCCTGATTACATAATTGATTCTTTCAGAGCAACATACATGATATTAATTATCTTTCTGCTATTTTAAAAATGTCAATAACTTTTTAGCCTTCCGGAAAACTCTTTCAATAATTATAGCTATTTTGACAGGTTATGTTACAGATTAATGGATAATGATTAAATCATTAAGATACAGGTTACTGGCTTGGCTGCTATCGTTTGTTTTATTGACATTTGTTTTTGTTATTCCTTCCAATTTTATCTATCAGCGCAAAACCAGGAAAATCACTTCTGTGGTTCAACAAATCAATGGCCTGAATATCAGCTTCATGAAGGATTCAAAGGCGATCAGTGATTTCCTTCTGATTGAGTCCATTAATCCTGATTTTTATATGACCGGTCAAAGCCGGCAGTTAATGGAGCATTATAAAATCAATGAAATCCTGTCGGCTACCCTTAAAAATATAACTACCGGTGAGAAAAGCGGGATTTTTCGCCTGACCTCCGATTTAAACCAGCTGACCCTGAAATTGAATGACTATAATGTATTGTTTGACAGCCTTGTTTATCTGACCTACAAGCGCGGGTACAATATTTTTGGATTGGAAGGCGAAATGAATGATTATGGAAACCGGCTTGAAAAAGCTGCCGGTATTTATCAGACCTATGTTTTTCAATTGCGGAAAAACGAAAAGAATTATTTTCATTGGCACCATAATGAGTTCCTTTCAAATTTCAGAAAAATGGCTGCTGATCTTACTGCCGTCATAAAAAACAGCGGTTCGATGGCAGCTGATGAACAAAACACACTAATGGGCATGCTTGATAATTACCGCAATGCATTTGAACGGCTGGTTGCCCTGGATGAAAAAATAGGACTGACCAGCCATTCAAACCTGAGTGCCTCGTTAAATGATAAAAGTGAAGAAATTGAAAGCCTGTTTGTTACCTTAACTTTAAAAGCCTCCCTTATCCAGCAGTCACTGATAAAAAGGCTTAATATGGTTTATTTTGCGTATCTATTTGTTGTCATCGCTCTTTCCATTCTTGCCGGCTTTATCATCTCAAAGCATATTGTTTCCGATCTTGAACGACTTACAACCTATATTTCTTCCCTGACAAAAAATAAATTCAGGCAGCAGCATGAAGCCATCGACCTGAAGAATTCAGCCAGTGAAATAACCGAAATTTACAGGGAGTTTCAACAGTTGCTGGCACAGATTCGCTCCTGGGAAAAGCAGCACGATGTCGTATTGAAAAACGCGGAAGACAGCAAAAAGCGTTATCAGGAGCTGGCCGATATGCTTCCCCAGAGCATTTTTGAAACCGACATAGCGGGCAATTACACCTATGCCAATAAAGCCTGGTTTAAAACCTTCAAATATTCAGTTGCTGATTTGAAAAGAGGAATCAATCTGGTGGAAACCCTGATTTCCGGAAACAAAAATGATATCCTGGGCAATGAAAAGCTCGAAGAGGCGACATTTATTGCAGTAAGAAAAGATAACTCGCAATTTGAAGCTTCCGTGTACTCAGATAATATTGTTAAGGAGGGCAGAATCGCTGGTAAAAGGGGCATTATCATCGACATATCCGATAAGATGCGGTACATCAATGCCCTCAAAGATGAAACCAGCAAAGCCCAGACATCAGACCAGCTTAAATCTTCTTTTCTGGCCAACATGTCACATGAGATCAGAACACCCATGAATTCCATTATTGGATTTTCCAATCTACTGGCTTCGGAAGAGGTTCCCGAGGATCAGAAAAAGGAATTCGTCCATTATATACAGTCCAGTGGAGAGATCCTGCTCAATCTGGTGGATGATATTATTGATATTGCAAAAATTGAAGCCGGCGAATTGAAGATCGTTAAAAAGGAATGCAATTTAACCGGGCTTTTATATGAATTGCACCATACTTTCAATGAGGTAAAGAACAGGATCAGCAAACAACGGTTGGAGATAGTCCTTAACCTGGATGCTGAAAATCAAAACCTGACGTTAAAAACTGATCCGTTCAGATTGCGCCAGGTCCTCAGTAATCTTATTGGCAATGCCATCAAATTTACCGAAAAAGGGACCATTGAATTCGGATATAAAGTTATTTCACAGGAAAAGCTTGAGTTTTTTGTAAAAGATACAGGCGTTGGCCTGACCCGTGAGGAACTGGACATTATCTTTGACCGGTTTAAACGCTCCCCTCATTCCGAGGAAAAGAACATACTCGGAACAGGGCTGGGGCTGACCATCTCAAAGAACCTGGTTGAATTGCTGGGGGGTGAAATGTGGGTCAATTCCAGCCCGGGCAGCGGGACAACATTCTTTTTTGCGCTTCCATATCTAAAGGTTTCCCATGCATTGCCTGGTTATGCTGGTGAAACCTCTGAATATAATTACAACTGGAAAGGAAAAACTTTCCTTATTGTTGAAGATGATATCAACAGCATGAGTTTTCTTACCGAAGTGCTGAAAAAGACAAATGTATCTGTTCTCCAGGCTGAATCAGGTGAAAAAGCAGTTGAGATATGCCTTCAGACCCGTAAACTGGACCTGGTAATTATGGATATTCAGATGCCGGGTATGGACGGGCTTGAGGCTACCCGCCTTATAAAGAAAATGAATCCCCGGTTGCCGGTGATCGCCCAGACGGCATTTGCCATGGCCGGAGACCGGGAGCGGATTACCCAGGCAGGGTGTGATGATTATCTGGCAAAACCCTTTGACAGCAAACAACTCCTTCCAAAAATCAACGATCAGCTGAAAAGCAAAGAAAATAAGATCTCCGCTGCCTCCTTATCTGATGCAAAACCAAGCCTGAATTAAAAACACGGGCCGGATTAATCATAAATTGACAATTTCCGATGGCAATTTTCAGTTTTTAGTACAAGCCTGAACCGTAAAAAAATGTTAATGCTGTTATGGTGATCAACATACAAACAAGGAGGATGCTAAAATGGCTGGGTTACCCGATAGCAGGCATTTTGCTGTTATTACTGACCCTGCTGATTGTTTTGTCCTTTTCCTACGATAAGGCCATTATCAAATATCTTAAAAAGAACCTTAATGATCATCTGCTGACAGAAATAATAGTAGAAGACATTGACTTCAGCATGATCAGGAGATTCCCCTATGCTACGGTTGAGTTTACCCATGTTGTTATCAGGTCTAAAGCGGGTCCGGATTATGCTGACTTCAACATCGGGGACAAGGATACCTTGTTGAGCGCGTCCAGAATTTATTTCCAGTTCGGTTTGTCGGGACTGATGAAAAATGAATACAAGTTAAAACGGGTTCATCTGGTTGACGGGAAAATAAATTTGCTCACGGACAAAACCGGCAGGGATAATTATTCCATATGGAAATCCCTGGAGAAAGAAAAATCTGAAAGTGACAGCCATTATCATATTGAATTCAATAATGTCATTATTTCATCCTTCGATTTTTGTTATATCAATCAGAAAAAGCCTTTTGCCGTAAAATCCTTCATCAGGAAGTTAACTTTTAACGGATCTTTTTCAGAAGATGCAGGTTCGTATGCGTTAAAATCCGATTTGTACCTCCGGGAAGCCGGCAAGGATGGTAAAGTATGGGTTAAAAATCTGCCCTTTTCTTTTGATTTTAAAGCATCCTCACAGCATAATGACCTCACGGTCCAGCAGGGTGAAATAATGCTTAATAAACTTCTTATTCAACTCAGGGGACATATGCTGCTGGACTCTTCCCTGAAAGCTGACCTGATATTGGCATCCCCCAATTTCGGCCTGGATGAAATATTTTCCATTCTTTCAGGCTATGAGAATGGCCGGTTGAGTGATTTCGTGGTGGAAGGAAAAGGTAAAATCAATTCCCGCATTAAAGGCTCCCTGTTTGCTGAAGGCTTTCCCATGATCCAGGCTGATTTTATGCTGTTGAACGGCTCAATAGCCAACAAACACACGCGGAGTAAACTATCGGGCATCGGAATAACCGGAAAATTTTCGGGAGACAAGCCTTCCAATTTCAGGTTTGAGATCAGCGACCTGGATGCCCGTTTAAGTACTGGCAAAATTCATGGCAAGGCCTATATTACGAACCTTCAACATCCTGCTTTTTCAGCAGAACTTAATTCTACTATTAATTTAAATAATCTTTATAATCTTATTGAATTTGATACTGTTGAATATCTTAGTGGTATGGTGGAGGCCCATCTTAAAGCAGCCGGAAACCTGTCAAAAAGTGAAAAGCTCACGGTTTCAGGTTTGCTCTCCACGGTACAATCAGGATATTTTGATTTTGATGATTGCGCTGGCAAGATCAAGGGATTGGATTATGCGTTGCAGGACATAAATGGTAAGATTTTGATTGACCGTAATGTTACTTTCCAGGATTTAGCATTGAACCTTAACCAGACCAGTTTTCTCGTTACCGGGTCCGTTGAAAATATTTTTAATTATTTAATTGATAAAAAAACCATTATAAGCTCTAACTTATATATTTACTCCAAGTTTCTGGATGGCAAAAGCTTTATACGGGAATCGCAAGGCTCTTCCCAGGAAGCATCAGGCTTCGTTTTTCCGGATTATCTTGACATCAAAGCAAAAATAAATGCTGATGAGTTTCAGATCGGAAAGTTCAATGCAACGGAACTGAAATGTGATCTGGTCTATACCCATAAGCTTATGAGTATTAATAATTTCAATTTTAAATTTATAGATGGCATTATTTCAGGTAATTCTTTAATTACTCAGGCCGGGGATTCCTGCATGCTTATCAACTGTACTACTGACCTTACCCGTATTGATATTCAGCAGTTTTTTACCGCCTGCAATAATTTCAGCCAGCGTTTTATTTTGGATGAGAACCTGAGTGGGAAGCTTGGGGGAAAAGTAAATTTTGCTGCCTGCTGGGATAATCGCCTTAATTTTATGCCATCCAGCCTCACAGCTCAGGCTGAAGTTGAAATAATCAATGGTGAGCTGCTTAAATTTGAACCCATGTTGAGCCTTTCAAAATATATCAGCGTGGAAGAACTTAAGCATATTCATTTCAGAACCCTTAAAAATACCATATACATTTATGATCAAAAGATCCGTATCCCGGAAATGTTGATCAATTCATCTGCTTTCATGATTGCATTGTCGGGCACGCATTCCTTTGACAATGATTTTGATTACAGGCTCAGGGTTGCTCTTTCGGATGTTTTATTTAAAAAAGCAAAACGGAAGAAAAAGGAAATAGAGGAATATATGGTAATGGAAAACGAGGTTGATAAAACGGTAATCCCTATTTCCATCATTGGAAATCCGGATGATTTCCAGGTCGAATTTGACAGTAAGAAAGCCTTTGATCTGATTAAAGAAAATCTTCAGCAGCAGGGAACAGATATGAAGAATATTTTTGGCAAGGGCAGTTTGCCTTATCGGGAAAACTCCGGAGAGAAAAACAATCATCCTGTCATCGAATGGGAAGATGATCCAACCACGATACCCCCTCCAAAAGAGACAAAAAGCAATCATTCCGGCGATGAGATACAAATAAAATGGGAAGAAGAAGATAGTTCTGATTTCGAATTTTTCCATTAATTTAACACCCTTAAACTTAGTCAGCATTGAATATCTATACCCGAAAATTGCGCTGGAAATTCCTGCTTTTTATTGCTGCTGTTTCCATTGGGGTCAGTTCTCTTTGGTATACCAACATACTGGTAAGGAAACTTGCCGTGGAAGAACGGAAGCGGGCCGAACTGCTGGCTGAAGCGCAGCAAAAATTTGTCAATGCTGAACTGACCGACAAAAATCTTGACTTTTATGGCAAAGTGATGCAGAACAACGAAACAGTTCCGGTTATCGTTGTAGATAGTTTGGATAATATTCTCTTTATGCGCAATCTCGATTCTTCGAAAATGGATAATCCCCGTTATGTTGAGAAAAAGCTCAAACAAATGAAAGAAGGAGGAGATCCTGTTATCATAAATCTTACTCCTACCGAAAGACAGTTTCTGTATTACAGCAAATCAACCATTCTGACCAAACTTACTTTTTATCCTTTTGTGCAATTGGGCATTATTCTGCTTTTCATTCTGATAGCCTATTTTGCATTCAGTTCATCCCGCAACGCCGAACAAAATCAGGTGTGGGTCGGCCTCTCCAAAGAAACGGCACATCAATTGGGCACTCCTATTTCCTCCTTGCTGGCCTGGCTTGAAATGATGAAACTCAGAACCAGGGAAGCTGATCTTTTAACCGAACTGGAAAAGGATATTAAAAGACTCGAAAAAATAACCGAGCGCTTCTCAAAAATCGGGTCAAAACCTGTATTGAAAAAGGAAAACCTGATTTCCGTTATATCCACCGCAGTTAATTATCTGAAAACCAGATCTTCAGGTTCTATTAAGTTTAATGTTCATTTAACTGCAGAAGAGCTTCTTGTTCCCCTTAATGCATCCCTTTTTGAATGGGTGGTGGAAAATATCTGTAAAAACGCTATTGATGCTACTAATGGCAAGGGAGAAGTTGATATATTCATTACCGATCATAATCAGGTAGTGTATGTTGATGTTTCTGACACCGGAAAAGGCATTTCCAAGAGCAAATTCAAAACCATTTTTAAACCCGGATACACCACCAAGGAAAGGGGCTGGGGTTTGGGGCTTTCACTGGCTAAAAGAATTGTTGAGGAATATCACGACGGAAAAATATTCGTGCACCAGTCTGAATTAGGGAAAGGCACTGTAATAAGAATTGTACTGAAAAAGCAATGATCCGTAGCGGATGATATCCGTTTTATCATCAGCTGTAATGTGCAATGAACGATGGCCCCCGGAAATACTTTTAAGAAAGACGAACGTCTCAGCCTGAATCATCGGATCAGCATGCTGTTTGATTCGGGTACATCCATCCGGTTTTATCCGCTTAAAGTTTTATGGCGACCTGCCGCTGAACCACTTAAATATCCGGCACAGGTATTATTCACCGTTAGTACACGGCGTTTCAAACGGGCTGTTGACCGCAATCAAATCAAACGAAAACTTAAGGAAGCCTATCGCCTTCAAAAGCAATTGCTCTATGCGGAACTGGAAAAGCAGCAGAAACAGCTTCTTATCTGTATCATGTATACAGGAAGTGATCCGGATCCCCTTGAAGGTTTGGTGGCTGGCAAACTTGCACAGGCCATTGAAACGATTATCCGGTCCTGATCTGCACCCTCCTTTAAAAGCGATTTCATTATTTGGGTATAGGCATTGCCAGTTCATTGAAATTTCGTATTTTAAAGCCGTCCTGTATTTCCCATTAAAATCCAATAACCATGAGAAACTATTCATACCCAGGTATCCTTAACAAAGGGATTATCATTTTGTTACTATCGCTTACTCTCGTTCAGTGCAAAAAGAAAAGTGAAAAAACCTTTGAGGTCAATCCTGCTTTCACGGAAAAAATTGCAGCCTTTACTTCCGGTGTGATTTCATCCGAATCATCCATTCAGATAATCCTTGCCGAGGATTGTCCCGGCGCCGGCGAATCGAATACTGCCATTGAGGCCGAATTGTTTAATTTTAAGCCCGCCATTAAAGGCCATGCCCTGTGGATCGATAAAAGGACACTGGAATTCAGGCCTGATGAAAACCTGAAATCAGGGGAAACCTACACCGCCAGGTTTTATCTTTCCAAATTAATGGAGGTCCCCGCTGACCTTAAAACCTTTGAATTTCAATTTTCGGTAATTCCCCAGTCCTTTACGGTAACGGTGGACGTATTGCAATCTTACAGCAATACCGATCTTCAATGGAATAAAATAAAGGGATCATTGATTGCCGCTGATGCCATCCATGATGAACAGCTTATGAAGATCATTACTGCGAGCCAGACCGGCCGGCCTTTTAAGATAAAATGGGATCCACCGGTAGACAGCCGGACTTTCACTTTTGTTATTGACAGTGTTAAACGTACTGAAAAAACGGAAAAAGTGGAAATCATCTGGGATGGCAGCCCGATTGGAATTGATTGCAATGGAAAACAGGAATTGGAGATTCCCGCCCTGGGAGATTTCAGGGTCATGCATGTGAAAGTGACCCAGCAGCCCGAACAATATCTGTTGATACAATTTTCAGATCCGATAAAAAAAGGCCAGAATCTTGAAGGGCTCATATACCTTGAGAATTATACCACACTTTCCTACCAGGTTGATGGCAATACCATTAAGGCATATCCATCGGTAAGACAGGGAGGCAATATCAAATTATTCGTCAAAAGAGGTGTATTGAATGTTCAGGGGTATGAAATGAAAGAAGAATATATAAAGGAAATTGCCTTTGAAATACCTAAACCTGCTGTAAGGCTTGCAGGCAAAGGTGTTATTCTGCCCAATTCAAAAGGGCTGATATTTCCTTTTGAAGCGGTCAACCTCAGTGCAGTTGATGTGAGGATCATTAAGATATTCGAAAACAACATCGGTCATTTTTTACAGGTAAATCGCCTGGACGGCAGCAACCAGTTAAAAAGAGCCGGACGCCTTGTGCACAAGCAAAAGGTTTTGCTTACCAGTAAACCGGTGGACTTAACCACATGGAATATTTTTTACCTGGATCTTGCATCCTTTATCCAGCCTGATCCTGGTTCGATTTACAGGCTAGAAATACAATTCAGGAAAAGCTATTCTCTTTACCCGTGTGAAGGCGAAACAGAGGAAGAGGCAGATGACCAGGATGACAATTATGATGAACCCGATAATACAGCATTAAGTTATTGGGACTCCTATGAGGACTATTATGAAGAATACTATTACGAAGGGGAGTATTATGATTATGACTGGGAGCAACGGGATAATCCCTGCTCACCCTCTTATTATACCCAAAATCGCTATGTAGCGCGCAATATTCTTGCATCTGACCTGGGCATTATTGCCAAGGGCAGCAATAATAATGCACTGCTGGTTTCCGTCACCCATCTTGTTTCGGCACAGTCCATGCCCGGCACGGAAATTACTGCACTGAACTATCAGCAACAGACTGTTGCCACTGCGGTTACAGACAACAACGGCATGGCATCGCTGAAATGCAGCGAAAAACCATTTCTGCTCATCGCTAAAAAAGACGATCAGCGGGGTTATCTCAGACTGGATGATGGTTCATCCTTATCCCTGAGCCAGTTCGATGTCTCCGGAAGTGTCATACAGAAGGGGCTTAAAGGCTTTATATATGGTGAGCGAGGTGTTTGGAGGCCAGGCGATACGTTATTTCTGACGTTTATACTGGAAGACAAGCAAAAGCAGCTGCCCGTAAACCATCCGGTTGTTTTTGAATTATATAATCCACAGGGACAATTATATAATCGTTCTACGCGAAGAACAGGTTCAAATGGGTTTTACACCTTCAATACCCCAACGCGTCCCGAAGCGCCCACAGGTTACTGGAATGCAAAGATAAAAGTCGGGGGAACCGAGTTTGCCAAAACCCTGAAAATAGAGACTGTAAAACCCAACCGGCTGAAGATTAATTTCGGTTTTAATGTTGATAAGCTCACCGTCAGTGACCGGTCACTTTTTGGTGATCTTAAGGTGACCTGGCTTCATGGCGCTCCGGCCAGAAACCTTAAGGCCAAGGTTGATGTTACTCTGACCCATGCCGAGACGGCTTTCAGTAAATATCCCGATTATAAATTTACGGATCCCTCCCGCACTTTTACCCCTGAAGAGCAGACTATATTTGATGGAAGGATTGATGAGGAAGGCAAAGCAAGAATTTCAGCTGCACTATCGGTTGAGCAAAGATCACCCGGAATGCTGAAAGCCAATCTGATAACCAGGGTTTTTGAAGAAAGCGGAGATTTCAGCACTGATTTCTTTTCAATTCCCTATTCACCTTACAGCTCCTATGTCGGTATCAGACCTCCAGCAGGTGACAAACGCAGTATGTTGCTTACCGATACGGCACAATGGGTCGATGTGGTGACGCTGGATAATAACGGTAATCCTGTAAGCAGGGCCAATCTCGAGGTCAATATATACAAAATCAATTGGAGGTATTGGTGGGAAAGTTCTGCTGATGACCTGGCCAGTTATATCGGAAATAATTATAACCAGCCTGTTGTTACCAAAAAGGTGAACACAACAAACGGCAAAGGAAGGTTTAATTTCCGTATCAACCGGCCTGAATGGGGACGGTTTTTGATCCGGGTGATGGATCCGGTAAGCGGTCATGCAGCTGGCAAGATTGTATACATTGACTGGCCCGGATGGGCCGGCAGACCCTTACGGGATGATCCTCAGGCAGCATCCATGCTATCCTTTAATGCGGATAAAACGACTTACAATGTAGGTGAAAAAGCCGAGATCATCATTCCCACCAGCGGACAAGGACGTGCCCTGGTGAGCCTGGAATCAGGATCTTCCGTTATCAAGGCTGAATGGATACCCGCAACAGAAAAAGAAACGCGCTATGTTTTTGATGTAACACCCGAAATGGCGCCGAACATTTATGTTCATGTCACCCTCATTCAGCCTCACAGCAACACAGCCAATGACATGCCCATCAGGCTTTACGGTGTAATACCTTTGCTGGTGGAGAATCCTGAGACAAAACTTCAGCCGCAGATCACCATGTCCGATGTCCTTGAACCCGAGAAAGAATTCACGGTGAAGATAAGCGAGGCCAATAAAAGGAGCATGACTTATACCCTGGCGATTGTGGACGATGGTTTGCTTGATCTTACCCGGTTTAAAACCCCCGATCCGTGGAGCACATTTTATTCCCGGGAGGCGCTGGGGGTAAGAACATGGGACTTGTATGACCAGGTAATCGGAGCCTATGGCGGTAAACTTGAAAGCATTCTGAGTATCGGAGGAGATGCTGAAGAAGAAGGGAAACCTGACGCTGAAAAGGCAAACCGCTTCAAACCTGTCGTCATCTTCAAGGGTCCGTTCACGCTTCAGCAGGGACGTTCAAATTCCCATGTCATTCAGATGCCGCGTTATGTCGGGTCTGTCAGAACCATGGTCATTGCAGGAGCTGATGGAGCCTATGGATTTCAGGAAAAAACCGCTCCGGTAAGAAGTCCTTTAATGGTGCTGGCCACATTACCCCGGGTTCTCGGCCCGGGTGAGGAGGTGAAGCTTCCGGTTACTGTTTTTGCCATGGAGCCAACCATAAAAAATGTATCCGTTCAGATAAAATCCAATGAATTGCTTATTCCTCAGGATGAAAGATCAAAACCGGTTTCCTTCGAACAGACCGGAGACAAAGTGGTGGTGTTCTCACTGAAGACCGCCTTGAGGATTGGATTGGGCAAAGTAACCGTGGTTGCCACAAGCGGCAATTTATCTGCCACCTATGATATTGAACTGGATGTAAGGCCCTCGAATCCGGAGATTACAACCTTGTATGCCGGGTTAGTGGATCCTGGCAAGACCTGGATATCCGAATTTACCATGCCGGGCATGGCGGGTACCAATACCGGTAATCTTGAGGTATCCTCCATTCCTCCTGTTGACATTGAAAGGCGCCTGCATTATCTTATCCAGTATCCGCACGGATGCATTGAACAGACAACTTCATCTGTCTTCCCCCAGCTATATTTATCCGATGTAATGGACCTCGATGAAAACTACAAATCCAGGATATCCGGAAATATTAAAGCAGGTCTTGACCGGTTGAAATCCTTTCTAACTTCCGGTGGTGGATTCAGTTACTGGCCGGGAGGAAATGATGTGAATGACTGGAGCAGTTCCTATGCAGGACATTTCATGTTGGAAGCTGAAAAGAAAGGCTATGCCCTGCCACCGGGACTGAAACCGGGCTGGCTCAAACACCAGAAAAAAACCGCACGGCAATGGAGAAACGAGGGCGCAAGAGATCCATATTATCAATATGACCTTGAGCAGGCGTATCGTTTGTATACCCTGGCGCTCGCCGGCGAACCTGAAATGGGAGCCATGAACAGGCTCAGGGAAAATAAGGAATTGAGCATTCAGGCAAAATGGAGGCTTGCAGCTGCTTATGCCTTGGCCGGACAGGCAGAAATAGCCAGGCAATTAACCGCAGGGTCCATCGCCGACATTAAACCGTACAGCGGATTCACTTCTTCCTATGGTTCCATGGAACGCGACTGGGCCATGATCCTGGAAACCCTGGTCCTGATGAATGACAGGGCCAAAGCAGCTCCATTAGCCCTGAAAATATCGGAAAGCCTGACCCGGGAATACTGGATGAGTACCCAGACAACGGCTTATTGCCTATTATCAATGGTTAAATTTGCAGGGACTTCAGGCACATCGAAAAAACTCCAGTTTACTTACAGGATCAATGACGGCAAAATCATCACCGCCAATACCGAAAAACCCTTTTCTAAAGTTACCCTGAATTTTACCAGATCAGCTACAAATGGAAAAATCCAGCTTGAAAACAAAGGCCAGGGAATGCTGTATGCCAGAGTCGTCTTGTCGGGAATACCACAGACCGGAGGTGAAAGAGCGGTGGCGAACAATCTATCCATGAAACTGGAATTCAAGGATATTAACGGGTCTGCGGTGGATGTTTCGCGTTTAACCCAGGGAAGCGATTTTATGGCCGTGGTAACGGTAACGAATCCATCCCTGCTCCGCTATAAGGATATGGCCCTTACCCAGATATTCCCATCGGGGTGGGAAATCCGTAATAACCGCTTGTTTGATTTTAAATCTTCACAGGAAGTAAGCGTACCTAATTATCAGGATTTCAGAGATGATCGTGTCTTAACTTATTTTGACCTTGCCCGGGGGCAAAGCAAAACCTTTGTCATTCCCCTGAACGCTTCCTATGTAGGCAGGTTTTATCTGCCCGGGATCCATTGCGAAGCCATGTATGATAACAGCGTCAATGCCGTTCTGGAAGGTTATTGGATTGAGGTTATCAATCCTTAACAGTTAATTGACCAGAAAATACTTAAATTATTTCAATTATACAAATACTTTAATCACATAGGGCTTCCTTGTCAGGATTTTCCCTGTACTCATAGAGCAGGTTTATCTGTTCCCGGGTAATACGGTTTTGTGACAAGGGGGGAAGGTTATGTTGCGGAAAAAAACCTATCTCACTGGTTTCAAGTCCGCTGGTCATTGCACCCCCTGTTTCATCGCACAGGATGAACAATTTATATACATGGAATAGGTCAGGCGGATGATGATGGCATTTTTTATCCAGCACTGCCAGCAAACGGTTTGCTTTTACCCTGAGACCTGATTCTTCCCAAACCTCTTTTTCAGCTACCTCAAAAGGTGTCAATCCTACATCGGCCCATCCTCCGGGTACAGACCAGTGGCCGTCTATTCTTTCCCTGACCATGAGTATTTTGTCCTCCCTGAAAACCACACCCCTGACGTCCACTTTGGGCGTAAGATATCCTTTTTCGGATTTAATCAGATTGGCGATCTTATCCATTTCCACCCCGGTATAATGATGCAGTATTTCGGCTGCCAGCTGCAGCAATTGTTCATACCGGCTGATATCATAAGGATTTTCGGAATAGGTCAGGCCTGCCTGTGCAATGGACTGAATTTTCCGGGCCAGGGTTAACCAATCATAGTTCATGTTGTCTTGCATCGGTTGCACTTATGCAACGAAATTAACCAATACAATCCGCATTTTAAAATTTAAGTTGTCCGTGTTGTTTTCCGGCATTCAGGGACCGTCATTGAAATACTTCCTTAAGAACCTGCAATGACCGGATCCCGGTAACCTGATCGAGGTGGATCCTGTAAAACTCCATAATCCTTTCCAGTAAAAAGCTGCGTGTTTTATGGGTCAGCCTGATTTCTCCCAATTGAGACAGTGAACTGTGGATCAGTTGTTCAAGTCCTTTTTTCTCCCCGGCTCCTGCATCCGGAGGCAGGTTAAAAACCGGCAGATAGTTCTGCATCCCTTCGGTTTCGGGATGAAAGGGATATATGCCCAGAAATTTCATATAATGCAGCAGAAAAACGAGATGAAAATTCTGAATTCCTTCATCTTTGATATCCAGCAACTGGATCGCATGGATTAAAAAATCAAAAAGCGCCGGATTTGTTTCTTCTTCCTTCAGGGTTTTATACAGCAATTCCGCAATGAACAAAGCAATTGTGCTTTTGACAACCTGGAAAGGGATGGAATGAAAATGCAGCAGGCATGTCATTTCTTTTATTCGCTGGATATCCCTGCCGGATTTATAGTATACGTCGGTGTCCAGCAGGGTCAGCGGAAGAAAGAAAGAGGACGGGATGGCAGGTCTTTTTGTGCGTACGGCATTAATGATGTAGGACTGCCTTCCGAATTTTTCTGTATATAAACAGGCAATAATGCTTGATTCTGAGTATTTTACATAATGTAACGCGATGGCACGTGTTTTAACAAGCATTGCCGGGATATAATGGATTAGTGAATGAACAAAAGCTTTGTAACAAAAGTCTTGCTGCCATCATCATTGGAACAAAAGACAAGATATACACCGGTATTCACCTTTTTCCCTGAAAAGTTCCTGCCGTCCCAGATCGCCTGGCCTCCTAAGGCTTTTGTCTCAAAAACCAGATTTCCGCTAACATCGGTAATTTTAACATTGACATCCGTAACCAGGCCGGTAATGGTAATATCGCCCTCATAATTCTCCCTTACCGGATTGGGAAAGACATAGGCATGGGAAAAGTCATCGCTGCCTTCGGTAGATTGGCCTTTGTATGAAAATATGCCTTTATCGGTACCGAAGAAAACTTCGCCATTGGTATGATTAATGGCAATGCTGCTAATGGTATTGGAGGGTATGGGGCTATTGTCGGTATTGAAATGAAGCAGTTCCTCCTTGCCGTCTTCGGAAACCAGGAAAACCCCGGAATTCTCTGTCCCCAGCCATTTTCTGTTTCCTCCATCAACGGCTATAGCATTGATTTTCTCTGTCCCAAGCAAATAATCAGCATTATCGGTGTTATCATTGCGGGGGATTGCCGGCTGATAGCCGCTGACTGCTTCTTCTTCAAAAATATCAACAGGATTATAATAAATAACAGGACCCTTGTTGGTCCCTACCCAGATATTCCCTTCCCGGTCTTCCGCAATGGAATAAATACCGTCATACGATTCCCCTTCCTGATTCGTTACCTTTATAGCACGCTCCGTTATAGAAGCGCCGTCCATGGAAAAGACCAGAACCCCGTATTTATCAATGATAAGCCACTGCTGAAATAAGGAGGTTGCCAGAATATCACCGACACGTGTGCCAACACCAAATCCGGAAAATTCAAATTCCGGCTTTTGCCATGTTTTGTCCTTATTAATCACATAAACAGGTTGATCACTTAAGCTGGTCGAGATCCAAAGATTACCCGCCGGATCGAAATTAATGCCGGTAACATTTACAAATCCATGTCCATAACCGGGAACGGGTTCAAGGACGCCATCCGTTTCATCAAATATGTTGATCAGATTCCCATCCTGAAATTCAACGATTCCATATCCCAATGAACCGCCATAAACGTGCCCCGGGTCAAAGGGATCTATAGCGACCTGTGAAATGTTGTAAAAACTATCGAGTTCCGGCAGGGTGATCCGGTTATAACTGGTCCATTTTTCATCCGTAAAGTGATAGGCCCCCCTGCTTTTATAGCGTGATGAAAGATTACCTCCGCCTGCCCAGATAATTCCCGATTGACATACGATATCCCCGACATCCCGGTAAGCAGGTCCGTTGGGGGCTATAAAACTGTATCCGGAAGGTTCGGCTTTCCCCAATCCCTTTTCAGGATCAGCAATCCATATCTGTCCGTTCTTGTCAAAAATAGCATGCTGGGCATAAAGAGAAGCAACTGCTGCGATATGTGTTTCATTTTCATCATAGACATCCGTCCGGTAATTGGATGAAAAAACAAGATAGTTCTTTTGCTTTGAAAAATAAGTGAAGTATTCACTATAGCCTTTTTCCCATTTTTTCCAACCCGATCCGTCAATGGTGATAATATCGTCCATATTGGTTGCCGGGTTCCGGTAATAAGTGAACAGTTTCCCATTCATATAGACCAGATGGCGATACGGTATAGTGTTATCAGGCAAGGTTGTAAGCCGGGTCCATGCATTATAATCTACCAGGTTAGGGTCACGATGATCCGCTAGGTAAATACCCTCGGCGGTGGCTGCATACAGGTAAGTCCCGTCAAATGCTATATCGTTGACCTTAATCTGAGATCCCCCGGGTCCGAAAAAATAGCTGTCTTTGACAACCATTTTGTTCATATCCACCAAAACCACACCAAAACCACAGGCCAAATAAGCTTCCGTATTATCAAAAAGAATGTTGCTGACCGATTTATCGCCGATAATGGTTTTTCTTTTGATATCGGGCAGATTATGGATAGTATCATTCCGTATCAGGTCAAGATTCCCATTCTGATAAGCAATCACGAGCGTTTTGGTTTCTTCGGAGTAACCGATGGTGCTGATGTCAATATCCGATAAACCATTCACTTTTGAATATCGCTGAATGCTGTTGTCGGATGTATTGTAGGAGAACAATCCCCCGGTGGTGGCGCAGAATATCTTTCCATCAATTTCAGCAATTTTTTTTGCACCGGTGTAGGGCAGGTGGTCCCGCCAGGATCCGTTGGGAATTTGAGCCGCCAGCCAATAGGCATTCAGCAGAATGAATGTCAGGGTTGTTAAGAGTCGGTTCATGGTGTTAATATTACCTGAAATAATACGGAATTACGCCAAAGTTATTGCTATTATAATAATTTCATTTCAACTACCCAAAAAGGTTGCCGATTATTTGGCAGAAACAGGATTAAGGGGAGTCATTCAGCAAACAGCGCCCAGATAATGAACAAGTTTCCTTACGGCTATGGCCCGGTGGGATAACCTATTTTTTTCTTCCAGTGAGATTTCAGCAAAGGTCTTATCCAATCCTTCGGGCTGAAATATAGGATCGTAGCCAAATCCATTT
>Ga0105100_10000754_pt1 | contig 18788 bp, 21 predicted proteins | sample PPLLak12cMay2015_2_FD_87033 | JGI IMG/M metagenome (GOLD analysis project Ga0105100, IMG submission 87033) | Freshwater sediment microbial communities from Prairie Pothole Lake near Jamestown, North Dakota, USA - PPLs Lake P8 Core (1) Depth... | ecosystem: Environmental > Aquatic > Freshwater >...
GACCGCAGCCCCCGCCGCCACAGCCGCCGCTGCCGCATCCGCCGCCGCCCACTTTGGGTGCCGTGTAGGCATTACGGAAAACGAATGCCGGGTTGAGACTGTCGGCGGTGAAATCGATCTCGGCACCTTGCAGGAAGTTGAGAGCCACCGCATCCACCACAACCTTGAGTTCAGGTGTCTCGATGACGTGGTCATAGTCGGTAGTTTGGTCGGCATAGGTCATGCCGTAAGCCATGCCGCCGCAGCCGCCGCCGGAAACGAACACACGAATGGCGGATGCCTCATCACCGGCTTCGGCCAGCAGTTCGGCAAGCTTGGTCCGGGCGGAAGAAGTGATTTGCAGCGAGGTCTTGGCGCTCGACTCCAAGCGTTCGGTTTGGGCTAGGGCTGTCATCTGGCGGCTCCGGTGTGTTGGCTGAATAAAAGCATTCTAGCAATCTGTGTCGGCATGCGCCAATAATCCGGGACAAAACCCGATCCGGGATTCACGCTCATCCGGTATAATCCGCACACTCGAACCCAGGGAATCCCCCATGCCACGTACTGTCTTTTGTCAGGTCCTGAAGCGCGAGGCCGAAGGCCTCGACTTTCCGCCCCACCCCGGCGCGCTCGGACAACGTATCTTTGAAAACATTTCACACGAGGCCTGGCAACGCTGGCTCGCGCATCTCACGGTTCTGATCAACGATACCGGTTTGAGCACCGCCGATCCGGCGAGCATGGCGGTCATCGAGCAGCACATGCTCGGTTTTCTGTTCGGCGAAGGCGAGTTCGGCAATCTGCCGGCCGGCTACAGTCCACCGCGGCGCAAGAAGTAACGAAGCCTACTTCGTTCGTCTTGTCATAAGCGAATGAAGCCCTGTGCTGTACATAACGCCCGAATGCCGCGAACGCAGGAGCGGCGGCCTTCGTATACATCCTTTCGTAAGCTTCCCGATTACCCGGTGGCGAGCGTCACAAACGCGACGGCGTGATCTTCCTCGTCCGCCAGGCTTACGTGCACGCCGGTGATGCCGTGCGTTTGCACAAATGCGGCAGCCTCGTCCGTGAACTCCAGCTGCGGTTTGCCGGCGGCGTCGTGACCGACGCCGATATGGTGGAGCATGAGTCCGTCGCGGAAGCCGGTGCCCATGGCCTTGGCCGCCGCTTCCTTGGCGGCGAAGCGCTTGGCGAGAAAATGCGCCTGGCGCGCGTCCTTTCGGTATTCGGAAAGCTCGGCTGGCGTCAGGATGCGCTCGGCGAACCTTTCGCCGTAGCGCTCGATATTCTTCTGCATGCGCGCCACACGCACGATGTCCGTGCCGATGCCGAAGATCATCGTGCGCGCGCCTCGCGCATCAGTCGCTTCATCTCGCGCACCGCTTCCCGTAATCCACCGAACACGGCGCGCGCCACAATCGCATGGCCGATGTTGAGCTCGGCGATGCCGGGAATCGCAGCGACTGCCTGCACGTTGTGATAGTTGAGGCCGTGCCCGGCGTTCACCTGCAGCCCCAGATCCAATCCCTGCTGCACGCCCAGTTCGATGCGCGCCAGCTCCTCGCCGCGTTCCTCGGCGCTCGGTGCGTCCGCATAACGGCCGGTATGAATCTCGATCACCGGGGCACCGCAGCGCAGGGCGGCATCGATCTGTGCCGCCTCGGCGTCCACAAACAGTGACACACGGACACCGGCCTCTGCTAGGCGCGCACAGGCATCACTGATTTTTTTCTCGTGCGCGAGCACATCCAGGCCGCCTTCGGTGGTGAGTTCCTGGCGGCGTTCCGGCACCAGACAGCATTCCTCAGGTCGCAGACGCAGCGCGTAGGCGATCATCTCCTCGGTTACGGCCATCTCCAGGTTCATGCGCGTCTGCAAGACCGGCTTCAGCAGTTCGACGTCGCGCTCCTGGATATGGCGACGATCTTCGCGCAGGTGCAGGGTGATGGCATCCGCGCCGGCCTGTTCGGCCTCGATCGCCGCCTGCACCGGGTCCGGAAAGCGCGTGCCACGCGCCTGCCGGAGTGTCGCCACATGGTCGATGTTCACGCCCAGCCTGATCACGCCTTACTCCTTTTTGCCGCCCGCGTTGGACGGATATTCTAACGCATCCGGCGCACGCCGCTGTCGAAAGAGGCCACGGCTGGCCAATGGCCGTTCGCCGAGATGGCGTGCCAGCAATGCGCGCATCAAATACTTCACTTCATGTCTCGCAACCTCATCATCGAGGCGCTCGCGCGCCAGCGTCAACAGGCTGGCGCCATGCACGGCGATGCCCTCGCCGTCCGCGGCGTGTGCGGCCACCGGGCCGCGTTCCGGAATATATCGATAGAGCTGCCCGGGCTGCAGCGGTGCGCCGTCCAGTACGTCATGGTCGAGCACCAGGCCAAATCCGATGTCCTCGAGCAGGCGCTTCTCGAACACGCGCAGCACCGCCTCCGTGTCCCGGCCTTCACCGAGCCGGCCGAGTGCTTCGCTGTAGCTCTCGAACAGGCGCTCATGCGGATCGTGTCGGTGCAGCAGGCGCACCAGCAGTTCATTGAGATACAGTCCGCAAAACAGCGCCTCGCCGGCAATGGCCGGTGCCGGACCGGCGGACTCCGCGGCGGTCAGCGTCGGGAGGTCGCCACGTCCGCTGAAACTCATCACCAGCGGCTGGAAGGGAATGAGCGCGCTGCGCAGTGGCGAGCGCGCACGACGCGCGCCTTTGGCAATGAGTCCCAGGCGTCCGTGGCGGCGGCTGAACATCTCCAGCAGAAGACTGGTCTCGCCATAATCGTGATGATGCAGGACATAGGCCGGTTCCTGGCTGACGCGCATCAACCCTCCTCGCTGTAACCGAGGCTCTTCAGCGCGCGCACGTCGTTCGACCAGCCCTCGCGCACCTTCACCCAGAGGCCGAGGTATACCTTGCGGCCGAAGGCCTTCTGCATTTCGAGGCGCGCGCGCCGGCCGATTTCTTTCAGGCTCGCACCACCCTTGCCGATCAGGATCGCCTTCTGGCCCTCCTTCTCCACCCAGATGACGGCCTCGATGTGCTGATGTTTTGGTTCGTCCCGGAACTCGGTGATCTCGACCGCTACCGCGTAGGGCACCTCCTCGCCGAAGCTGCGAAACACCTGCTCGCGCACGAACTCGGCGGCCTGAAACCGGTCGCTGCGGTCGGTGATCTGCTCGGCCTCGAAATAGGCGGGGTGTTCGGGCAGCAGGCCCAGAATGATTTTTTCCAACTCGGGCACATTGTCGCCGCCGCGCGCGGACAGCGGCACAATCTCGGCGAACGCGAGGCGCTGTCGCAAGTCTTCGATCAAGGGCAGCAGGCGTTCGCGGTTCTTCAGGCGGTCAATCTTGTTGATCGCCAGAATCACCGGGCATTCGGCGCCCCGCGCCAGTTCAAACGCCGGTTCGTCGCGCTCCGTCCAGCCGTCGGCGGTCACCACCAGCACCACGGCATCGACACCCTCCAGACTCGTGCGTGCCTCGCGGTTCATGAGGCGACTGAGCTGTTTGTCGCTCTCGCCGCGATGCAGTCCGGGCGTATCCACGTAGATGATCTGCGCCTGCGGCAGCGTGTGGACGCCGAGAATGCGGTGACGCGTGGTCTGTGGGCGCTGCGAGGTGATGCTGACTTTTTGTCCGACGAGACGATTGAGCAGCGTGGATTTCCCGGCATTCGGCCGGCCGATAATCGCCACGAATCCGCTGCGAAAGTCGTCAGTCATCGGTAGCGCATCCCAGGAGCTCGCAGGCGCGGGTCGCCGCGGCCTGCTCCGCATAACGACGGTTGCTGCCTTCGCCACGCACCGCCTCGTCCAGACCCGGTACGCGGCATTCGACGACGAAATGTTGCTGGTGCGGTTCGCCGCTGACATCCAGAACGTTGTACGTGGGCGTGGACAGCGACTGTCTCTGGAGAAACTCCTGCAGGCGGGTCTTGGGGTCCTTGAGAATACTGCGTGGGTCGATGCTGTTCAGAATCGGCGCATAACGGCCCAGCACCACGTCCCGCACCGATTCGGTGCCACCGTCCTTGTAGATGGCGCCAATGACTGCCTCCAGGGCATCGGCCAGAATCGAGTCGCGGTCGAAACCGCCGCTTTTGAGCTCACCGCTGCCGAGCTCGAGACAGTCGCCGAGATCCAGTTCGCGGGCGAGCGTGGCCAGGGTCTCGCGCCGCACCAGCGTTGCCCGCAGACGCGTCAACTCGCCTTCGCTGAGCTGCGGAAACCGATCGTACAGGACATCGGCGATGACGAAACTCAGAATGCTGTCGCCCAGGAACTCCAGGCGTTCATAGTTCTGGCTGCTGTGGCTGCGATGCGTCAGCGCGCGCGCGAGGAGTGTCGCGTCGCGAAAGACATACCCCAGTCGCTGGGTGAGCGCGTGACGGGCACCGTTCAACGTGCATTGACCTGTACGGTATTGTCAAACTCGATCAGGGCGGTGACGTTGTAGGCAAGCGGGACACGCCGTTCATAGGCGATACGGATGGCCATGCTGCCGGGCTTCTTTTCCACGAACAACGTCTTGTTCAAGTCGATATCGTTGATATCTTCGATACTGAAACGCCGATCGAGCGCCGCCTTGATTTGCGCCTTATCCAGGTTGCCCGCATCCGGTTGCCGCGCGATGTTTTCCAGTGAAGTCTTGACCTTGGCGTATTCAAGGTATGGCGGCAGCAGTTTGAAGAACAACAACACAAAGAACCCGAATATGACCGCAGACAACATCAGACCCCAGAAGGTCATGCCGTTCTGCCTCGAATTTGTCAGCATCCTACGCCTCCGATGATAAATCTTGTTCATTGAATAGTATTGCCGATCCGGCTCCAGGACACGCCGCCCTTGTTGATATCCCAGCTGAACCAGATCAGGAACGCCCGGCCGACCACGTTCGCCTCCGGCACCATACCCCAGTAGCGGCTGTCATTGCTGCGGTCGCGATTGTCGCCCATGACGAAATACTGCCCTTCCGGAACGCTGAATTCCAGCGTGCCCGGGTTCGGTCCTTCGCCCAACAAAATGTCGTGCTCCACGCCATCGATCTGCTCCGTGTAGCGCCGGGCGAAAATCAGATGGTTGCCCGACTCGCTATAAGTGTAGTCGCCTGTCAGGGCCTGTGGCATGGGCTCATTGTTTATGAAAAGCTTCTTGTCGCGGTAAACGATCCGGTCGCCGGGTAGGCCAACAACGCGCTTGATATAGTTGACGGACGGATCGCCGGGAAAGCGGAATACCATCACGTCTCCACGTTTGGGTGCGCCGAGATTCACGGCCATCCGGTTGATCACCGGCAAGCGCAGGCCATAGGTGTATTTGTTGACCAGGATGAAGTCGCCGGCCAGCAAACCCGGCATCATCGAGCCCGACGGAATGCGAAATGGCTCGACCAGAAACGAGCGCAGCAGAAACACGAACAGAATTACCGGAAAGAATGCGCGCGCGTATTCGACGACAAGCGGCTCGTGCCGCGCCCGGTTCACGGCCACTTCCGGCTCACCGGCCTTCTGCAGCGCCGCGGCGGCGCGCGCGCGCACCGGCGCCCAGATGAAGTGGTCGGCGGCCCAGATGAGACCGGTTGCCAGCAATGCAATGAACATGATCAGCGCGAAGTCCATGGCCTATTTCTCTTCCACGCGCAGCACTGCCAGGAACGCTTCCTGCGGGATTTCCACCGAACCGACCTGCTTCATGCGTTTTTTTCCTTCTTTCTGTTTTTCGAGGAGCTTGCGCTTGCGCGAGATGTCGCCACCGTAACACTTGGCAATGACGTTCTTGCGTAATGCCTTCACCGTTTCGCGCGCAATAATATGCGAACCGATGGCCGCCTGAATAGCGACGTCGAACATCTGGCGCGGGATCAGTCCGCGCAGCCGGGTGACGAGATCGCGCCCGCGGTACTGCGCCTGCGCGCGGTGCACCATGCTGGACAGGGCGTCCACCCGGTCGCCGTTGATCAGCACGTCGAGTTTGATCACGTCGGTCGGCCGGAATTCGAGGAAGTCGTAGTCGAGAGAGGCGTAGCCGCGCGACACCGATTTCAGCCGATCGAAGAAATCCAGCACCACTTCACCCAGTGGCATCTCATAGGTGAGCATCACCTGCCGGCCGACGTACAACATGTTCTTCTGGATGCCGCGCTTCTCGACGCATAGCGCGATCACCGGCCCGATGTATTCGGACGGCAGCAGGATATTGGCGCGGATGATCGGCTCGCGGATTTCCTGGATGAGCGTCGGATCCGGTAACTTGGCCGGATTTTCGATCTGCAGCACTTCGCCCTTGACGGTCAGCACCTCGTAGACCACCGTCGGCGCGGTGGTGATGAGATTCAGATTGTACTCGCGTTCCAGTCGCTCCTGGATGATCTCCATGTGCAGCATGCCGAGGAAACCGCAACGGTAACCGAAGCCGAGCGCCTGCGAGGTCTCGGGCTCGTAGTGCAGCGAGGCATCGTTGAGCGTGAGTTTCTGCAACGCATCGCGGAATGCTTCGTAATCGCTCGCCTCCACCGGGTAGAGGCCGGCGAACACACGCGGCTTGATCTCTTTGAAGCCCGGCAACGGCTTGGCGGCCGGTTTGTCGGCGCGCGTCACCGTGTCACCGACGCGCGCGCTGCGCACATCCTTGATGCCGGCGATGATGAATCCTACCTCGCCGACACCGAGCGATTCGGTCGGCGTGCGCTTGGGCGTGAACACCCCGACATGATCCACCGGGAACTCGTCGCCCGTGGCCATGAGCCGGATCTTCTGCTTCGGTGTCAGCGTGCCCTGCATGACGCGCACCAGCACCACGGTGCCGAGATAGTTGTCGAACCAGGAGTCGATGATCAGCGCCTGCAGCGGTGCCTCGGCGTCGCCCTTCGGTGCCGGAATGTGTTCGATGATGGCCTCGAGAATCTCGGGAATGCCGACACCGGTCTTGGCGCTGCACGTGAGCGCATGGGTGGCGTCGATGCCGATAATGTCCTCGATCTCCTTGATCACGCGCTCGGGATCGGCCTGTGGCAGGTCGATCTTGTTGAGCACCGGCAGGATCACCAGGTTCAGCTCGGACGCGGTGTAGCAATTGGCCACCGTCTGCGCCTGCACGCCCTGCGAGGCATCCACCACCAGCAGTGCGCCCTCGCAGGCCGTGAGTGAGCGCGACACCTCATAGGAGAAGTCGACATGCCCCGGGGTATCGATCAGGTTCAGGCGATAGACCTGGCCGTTCTTCGCCTTGTAGTTGAGCGCCACGGTCTGGGCCTTGATGGTGATGCCGCGCTCACGTTCGATGTCCATCGAATCGAGCACCTGCGCCTGCATCTCGCGCGCCTCGAGCCCGCCGCAGTATTGGATGAAGCGGTCGGCGAGCGTCGACTTGCCATGATCGATGTGCGCGATGATGGAAAAATTGCGGATCTGCTGCGGATCCCAGCCACTCATGCCGCCACCTCGGACAAACCTGTGCCGGGATAAGAAAAGGGCGCCGCGGGCGCCCTTTGTGCACCGTTCAGAAGAAATAATGCCATGTGATCGAGCGGACAACTACGGATAGAATATGCATCATACCCGGTTTCCGGAGTACTTGTACCGGCTTATTCCGATATGCGCAGCGCCAGGAACAGCGCCGCGGCCCCGCGCCGCACCAGTACCGGCACCGACTTGTTACGCGGCAACTGTGGCACCAGCTCGCGCAGCTCGACTGCCGAACGCATCGGTTTGCCCTGTACCTGCAGAATCACGTCACCCGGCCGCACCCCGGCCTTGTACGCCGGACCCTCGACGACCTTCTCCACCAGCACGCCGTGGCCCACACCCAACTGTTTGCGCTGTGCCGGAGTCAGGTCCTTGAGCTGCATACCAAGCACCCCAGGCCGTTCTGAGCCGGGTGGCGGTGCGGAGCGGGTTTCGCCGGTCTCTTCCGGGAGCTCGGCAATAGTGATCGATGCCGTCTGGGTCTGGCCATTGCGGATGATACCGAGTCGGGCGCGCGTGCCGGGCACAGTCTGGCCGACCAGCGGCGGCAGATCGGCCGACAGGTTGATGCGATGGCCTTCGTATTCCACCACCACATCACCAACACGCAGATCGGACTTGGCCGCCGGACCGTCCGGCAGGACATCGGCGATCAGGGCGCCGTAGGTACGCTTCATGCCAAAGGACTCCGCCAGCTCGCGCGTGACGTCCTGAATGGTCACGCCAATCCAGCCGCGCTGCACGCGCCCGCTGGCCTTGAGTTGCTTCGACACCTGCATGGCGATATCGATCGGCACCGCGAACGACAGCCCCATAAACCCCCCGGTCCGGCTGTAAATCTGCGAGTTGATGCCAATCACCTCGCCTTGCAGGTTGAACAGCGGCCCGCCGGAATTGCCGGGGTTGATGGCGACGTCGGTCTGGATGAACGGCACGTAGTTTTCGCGCGGCAGGCTGCGACCCTTGGCCGAGACAATGCCGGCAGTGGCGGAGCTCTCAAAGCCGAACGGTGAACCAATCGCCAATACCCACTCGCCGACCCGCACTTTCTCCGGGTTGCCGATGCGGGCCTGTGGCAGACCCGTGGCGTCGATCTTGAGCAGCGCCACATCGCTGCGTCGATCGGCGCCGATCACCTTGGCGGTGAATTCGCGCCGATCGGTAAGGCGCACCAGGATCTCGGTGGCATTTTCCACCACGTGCGCGCAGGTAAGGACATAGCCGTCCGCGGAGATGATGAAACCCGAACCAAGCGATTTGTTATCGAACAGTTCGGGGGGAAGTTCGTCTTCACCGAAATAACGGCGCAGGAAATCATTGAAGGGTCCACTACCCTCCGGGGCCTCCGGCATTTCGGCGCCCGGCCAGGCCGTGCGCTTTACTTGCTGGGTGGTGCTGATGTTCACCACCGCCGGGGCATTGCTTTCCACGAGCGGCGTGAAATCCGGCAGCGCGCGCAGCGCGGCCGGCGCGGCCATGACGGGAAAGGCCAGCGCCAGCAGCCAAAGGCCGAAGAGCATGGCCGCGGGTGTTCGCGTCCGGCCCGCCCTCACGGTTGGGGTCTCACGGATTCGCCAATCATGTCCACCGTCATGGCGGGCGCTTCCCCGACCACCGTGACCTGATGGCCATCGACGACCTTGCCGAAAACGTGCACCACGCCCATGTGGGTCAGGCCGGAGAGCACGTTGGCCTTGGCTTCGTCATCAACGCGTTCGACGAACACCGACACCACAGCAAGGCCATCGGAGTACACCAGGTGCTCGACCGGTTGTTTGCGCGCCGGCAGCATGCGCATCAAGCGCGCGGTCAATGTAAAACCGGTCGGCAGGCGCGTGGCCAACCACTGCCCGGTGGACGGTGCCGCCGGCGCCGCGTCGGCGCGCTGCCAAACAATCCCCTTGGCCGGATATTGCGGCTTGAGTTCGGATTCGGATATGGCCTTGCCGATGTTCACCTGGGTGAACATGTACTGCTCGACCACGTCGCCGCGCTCATCCTGCAGGCTGGCCTTGAGTAGCAGGCCGCTCGCCTCGTCCGCCCACAGCAGATAACCGTAGCGATAGGCATCGCGCGGCTTGATGTGCACCGAGACCGTCTTGCGTCCGGCCACGCGCCCTTTCTTGCCGACATGGATTTTGTAGTTGCCTTTCAGCTGCGCGAGCGAGTCCGGCAGCAGCGCCGGGAAGTTGCGGTCGTCGGCGCGGCGGTGCTCGATCAATACCGCGTTCTCATCCGGCAGATAACAGCGCACCTCGCTTCCGGTACGGATGATTTCGCGCGGTGCACCGTTCAATGACACCAGCCGCTCGCGTACTCCGCCCGCGCCGGCCTTGTGCACGATGCGCAGGCTTTCGAGCTGATCACCGTGTTGGTAGACGAAAGTGCCTTCGTAATCGAGACTGCGCCCGACCTGGTGCATGCGTGCAAACAAAGTCTGCACGTCGGTGGCCTGCGCCAACGGAGCGGCAAGACCCAACAGAACCGGAAGGGCAAAACGGCGGAAGAAAAAACCGCTCATTCAGCGTTCGCGCTATCGGTGGCGGCGCTATCGCGGCCGATCACACGTACGTACGACAACATGCCGTTCATGCCCGCAGCCGGCGTGAATTCGCCATGCTGGACCAGATACAGGCTAAGGGCGCTCTGCTGCTCGGGAGGAGTCTGACGGGCGTCCGCGACGGTGCTCTTGCCGGGGTCCGGGCCGGAGGTATTGCGGGCGACGGGGGGATTTGAAGGGGAAACCAGCGGCGGCAGATTCAGAATGGCGACGACGGCGACCGAAGCCGCGATGGCGAGTCCGGCGCTGAGCTTCAGGATGCGCGGCGAGAAGGGACGACGCCCTGTCTGGTCCTGGGTCTCCTGTTGCAGACGCTCATGGATACGGTCGGCAAGCCCGGGGTCGACCATCACTTCAAGTTCGCGGCGTATGGCCGCGCTCGTCAGGTGATAGCGCTCCCAGGCCGCACGCAATCCCGGGTCGGTACTCAGGGCGCGCAGCGCGCGCTCGCGCTCAAGATCATCCCCTTCGCCGTCCAGCAAAGCCGAAATCTCTTCTCTCATGTTCATCCAGTCCTGACCGAAATTCGTTGATGCATCGCTAGCCCTCGAGGAGCGGTTGCAATTCCTTGTCGATCGCCTCGCGCGCCCGGAAGATGCGCGAGCGCACCGTACCGATCGGGCAATCCATGACCTCGGCGATCTCCTCGTAGCTCAAACCGTCGATCTCGCGCAGCGTGACGGCGGTGCGCAGATCCTCGGGCAGTGCCGCCAGCGCCCGCTCCACGGTGCGGCCGATCTCATCGGCCAGCAGATGGCGCTCTGGTGTCGTCGCATCGCGCAGGTTGGTGCCGATGTCGCTCACCTCGGCATCTTCCGTTTCGACATCGGCGATCGGTGGCCGGCGTCCCTGGGCCACTAGGTAATTCTTAGCCGTATTAATCGCGATGCGATAGAGCCAAGTATAGAAGGCGCTCTCGCCGCGAAATCCCTTGATGGCCCGGTAGGCCTTGATGAAGGCCTCCTGGGTGACATCTTCGACCTCGGCCCGATCGTACACGTAACGCGACACAAGCTTGGCGATGCGGTGCTGGTATTTGCGCACCAGCAGGTCAAAGGCGGACTTGTCGCCTTTCTGGACCCGCACCACCAGTTGCTGATCAATACTGCGCTCGCCGACCATCCGGGCCTGTCCCCTTCCCCTGCCCGGCAACGGTGCGTCACCGGATATAAAGACCACGGCAGGAAAATAAAGTTCGCCCTGCCGCACTCACCGTGGTTATAGTTGTCGCTGATTGTTCTCAACATGGACAACACCGGCAAGATAATACCCCAAAATTCACCTGCCCTACCCGTCGCCTCATCATCCATGTCCACAATCCAGCCTCCGGCAACCGCTCCCGGCATTGCCCTACCGCCTGCATCCCTGCAGTCGACCCAGGCAACGGACGTTCTGATCGTGGGCAGCGGTGTGGCCGGCCTGAGCCTGGCCCTGCGCCTGGCCGATACCGCTAAAATCACCGTACTGGCCAAGGCCGATCTCACCCAGGGATCAAGTCTCTATGCCCAAGGGGGGGTGGCCGCAGTCCTGAATGACGTCGATTCGTTCAGCGCACACATACAGGACACCCTGACGGCCGGGGGCGGGCTCTGTCATCCCGATACCGTGGAACTCACCGTGCAGCGCGGCCCGGCGGCCATTCGCTGGCTCATTGACCAGGGGGTGGGATTTACCCGCGAACTCGGCCCGGACGGACGGCCGCACTATCACCTGACCCGCGAAGGCGGGCACAGCTACCGGCGCGTGATTCACACCGCCGACGCCACCGGCAAGGCCATGGAAACGACCCTCGCCGGCCGGGTGCGCGCCCACCCGAACATTACCTTGCTGGAAAACCACATCGCCGTGGACCTCATCACGCGCCGCAAGCTGGGGCGCGGCGGCGACAACCGCGTTCTCGGCCTGTATGCCCTGAATAAACCAACCGGGCATGTCGAGGTATTCAGTGCGCGCTTTGTGGTGCTGGCCACCGGCGGTGCCTCCAAGGTGTATCTCTATACCAGCAACCCGGACACCTCGACCGGCGACGGCGTGGCCATGGCCTGGCGCGCCGGCTGCCGGGTGGCGAACATGGAATTCGTGCAGTTCCATCCGACCTGCCTGTACCACCCGCTGGCGCGCACCTTTCTGATCACCGAGGCGGTGCGCGGCGAGGGCGGGCGGTTGCTGTTGCCGGATGGCAAGCCGTTCATGCAAGCACATGACCCGCGCGGCGAGCTTGCCTCGCGCGACGTGGTGGCGCGCGCCATCGACTTCGAGATGAAGCGCCGCGGCCTCGACTGCGTATACCTCGATATCAGCCACAAGCCGGCGGACTTCGTGCGCACACACTTCCCGACCATTTACGCGCGACTCAAGGAATACGGCATCGACATGACCCGCCAGAAGATCCCGGTGGTGCCGGCCGCGCACTATACCTGCGGCGGTGTCATGACCGACCTGCGCGCGCGCACCGATCTTCCCGGTCTGTACGCTGCCGGCGAATGCGCGTTCACCGGCCTGCACGGCGCCAATCGCCTGGCCAGCAACTCGCTGCTCGAATGCCTGGTATTCGCCGAAGCCGCCGCCGATGACATCCGCGCGCAACTCGCGCAGGCGCCGGCCGCCGCCACCGACCTGCCGTTGTGGGACGAAAGCCGCGTGTCGGATGCCGACGAGCTGGTGGTGGTCTCGCACAACTGGGATGAATTGCGCCGCTTCATGTGGGATTACGTTGGCATCGTGCGCACCAACAAGCGCCTGGAGCGCGCCCAACACCGCGTGAAGCTGCTGCGCGAGGAAATCCGCGAGTACTACAGCAATTTCCGCATCAACAGCGACCTGATCGAGCTGCGCAACCTGGCGCTGGTCGCCGAACTCATCATCCGTTCGGCCCAGGAGCGCCACGAATCACGCGGCCTGCACTACTCGCGCGACTATCCGCAGCTTGCCTCCGAGGCACGCGACACCGTGCTTACACCGGAACAGGCCACCAGTCCTTAAGCCGGTGTCTTATCGGGCACCGGCAGACGCCGCTGAAGGATCCGGGCACGCAAATCTCGATACACCTCCGGCTCGACGGCGTCCCGCGGCACGAGCTGTGTGCGCGTACGCTCACCAGCGCGCGTCAACGTAAAGCACACGAAACCGGCATGGGCGGTCGCGCGCGCGATCCGATAGCGGCGCTGCTCGCCGTTTGCCGTTCGGATGCAGGAACCATCTTCCACCAGCCTAATCTCGCGCCCACTGGTCCCGGCGCCATACCAAACTTGCCACCAGTAACTCGCCCCGATCAACGCAGCGAGGCCAATCTTGAGCCCCGCCGCCATCGGTAGAATAAAAATCAGCGCTGCTCCAGCATGTGCGCTGAACACGATCGCGGTCAGGGTGGGTGAGTTTTTTATGTTTATAATCAAGTTATTGAATAACCTTCGCAATAATCGACTTTAAATCAGAGGGTGGTATTTGCTGGCCCTGGAGCCAGGCGAGCAGCGTCTGGTCCGGCTGTTCGAGTAACCGCTGGAAAGCACCCTGCTCCTCCGCATTCAGCGCGCTGTAGTGTTGTTCCAGAAAGCGCACAAACAGAAGATCGAGTTCCAGCAAACCGCGCCGACACTGCCAGCGCAGGCGTCGCAAGGTTTCGTCCTGGACGGCACTCACAACACGCGCTTGAGCAACAGTTGACGGATATGACCGATCGCCTTTGCCGGGTTGAGCTCCTTCGGGCAGACATCGGTGCAGTTCATAATGGTGTGACAGCGAAACAACCGATAGGGATCGTCGAGGTCCTCGAGGCGTTCACCCGTGGCCTGATCGCGACTGTCGTTTAGAAAGCGGCTGGCCTGCAACAACGCCGCCGGTCCGAGGAAACGGTCCGGATTCCACCAGAACGAGGGGCAGGCCGTCGTGCAGCAGGCACACAACACGCATTCATACAGACCATCGAGACGCGCGCGCTCCTCCGGGCTCTGCAGGCGCTCGATCTCGGGCTCGGGATCTTTATTAATGAGCCAGGGTTTAACCGTCCGATATTGGTTGTAGAACTGGGTCAGGTCCACGACCAGGTCGCGGATCACCGGCAGACCCGGCAAAGGCCGGAGCGTAATCGGCTGCTTCAGCGCATCCAGCTGGAGTATGCAGGCGAGCCCATTGCGGCCGTTGATGTTCATGCCATCCGACCCGCACACGCCCTCGCGGCAGGAACGACGGAAGCTCAGGGTATCATCCTGTTGCTTGAGCAACAGCAGCGCATCCAGCAGCATGATCGCGCCGCAATCATCCGGCAGCTCGTAATCCTGCATGCGCGGCTTGCTGTCCGTTTCCGGGTTGAAGCGATAGATGGAAAAGTTCATAGATGATTCTTCACCCGCAGATGAACGCGGACAAACGCAAAGGAATATCCATTATTCCGCGTTTTTGAGTCGTGTCCATCTGCGTTTATCTGTGGCTCAGAATAATATTAGTAAACCCGCTTTTTTGGCGGAAACGAATCGACCGTGAGCGGTTTCATGCGCACCGGCTTGTAATCGAGGCGCTGGGCATCGCGGCTGTACAGCGTATGCTTGAGCCACTGTAAATCGTCCCGTTCCGGATAATCCACGCGCGAATGCGCCCCGCGGCTTTCATGGCGCGCCGCCGCCGATACCACCGTGGCAAGCGCCACTTCCATCAGGTTCTCGGTCTCAAACGCTTCAATGCGCGCAGTATTGAACACCTTGCTGTGATCCCGGAGACGGGCGTTCTGTAGGCGTTCGCACAGTTTCAGAACCTTGGCGACCCCTTGGTCAAGTACTTCCTGGGTGCGGAACACGCCACAATGCTGCTCCATGGTGCGGCGCAGCTCATCGCCCAGCTTGTCCACCGACTCGCCATCGCCCTTTGCATCCCAGCGCGCGAGGTGCTGCATCGCCTGCTCCATGGCCGTTTCCGGAAGCGAGCGGTGATAACGGTTCTCCTTCAGGAATTCGAGGATGTGGTTGCCCGCGGCGCGCCCGAACACCACGATGTCGAGCAACGAGTTGCCGCCCAGTCGATTGGCGCCGTGGATCGACACGCAGGCGCATTCGCCCACCGCGTACAGTCCTGGTACCGGCTCTTCCGGGCCGGTGTGCACTGGCACCACCACCTGGCCGAAGCGGTTGGTCGGGATGCCGCCCATGGTGTAGTGCGCGGTCGGGTAGACCGGCATGGGCGCTTCGATCGGATCGACATGCGCAAAGCGCATGGACAGCTCGCGAATGCCGGGCAACTTGCTCCTGATCAGCTCCGCGCCCAGGTGATCCACCTTCAGATGGACGTAATCCTTGTTCGGCCCGCAGCCGCGCCCTTCACGCACCTCGATCTCGATGGCGCGCGACACAACGTCGCGACTCGCGAGGTCCTTGGCATTGGGGGCATAGCGTTCCATGAAACGCTCACCCTCGCCATTCACGAGATACCCGCCTTCGCCACGCGCGCCCTCGCTGATGAGCACGCCAAGCCCGGCGATGCCGGTCGGGTGGAATTGCATGAACTCCATGTCCTGTAGCGGGATGCCGGCGCGTAGCGCCATGGCCATCCCGTCGCCGGTGTTGATCAGGGCATTGGTGCTGGTGCGGTACATGCGCGCTGCCCCGCCGGTGGCGATGAGCGTGGACTTGGCCTCGATCACCAGCGGTTCGCCGGTCTCGATTTCCAGCACCAGCGCACCGAGCACGTAGCCCTCGGCATCGCGCAACAGATCGATGGCGAAGAATTCGTCGAAGAAATGGGTGCGTGCCTTGATGTTCTGCTGGTAAAGCGTGTGCAGAATCGCGTGCCCGGTGCGATCGGCCGCCGGACAGGTGCGCGCCGCCTGCGCGCCGCCGAAATTCTGGCTCTGTCCGCCAAACGGACGCTGGTAGATGCGGCCGTTGTCGAGGCGCGTGAACGGCACGCCATAGTGTTCGAGTTCGATCACCAGGCGCGGCGCCGCACGGCACATGTATTCGACCGCATCCTGGTCGGCCAAGAAGTCGCCGCCCTTGATCGTGTCGTACATGTGCCAGTGCCAGTTGTCCGGCAATACATTGCCAAGCGCGGCGTTCATGCCGCCCTGCGCGGCGACCGTGTGCGAGCGGGTCGGAAAGACTTTGGAGACGACGGCGACGTGCGCCTCGCCCTCGGCCAGCTGCAGGGCGGCACGCAAGCCGCCGCCGCCCGCACCGATCACCAGACAATCGAATTTGCGGCGCGCGATGCTCATACTGCCGCTTCCTTGAATGCGTGCCAGACAGCCGCTGTTCGTCGTCGGCGGCTCGCGGCAATTCGCGACGGTCGCATCCCCGGCCGCTCTCGGCCATCCATGGCCTTCGCGGCACTTGTGCTCCTGCACGTCGCTGCGCGGGGCCCCTGCGAAGCACAGGGATGTGCGAGTGTGCCGCACAGGGATGTGCCAATGCCGCGAGCGCAGGATGCGCAAGAGCGGCCCGCGATAGACAGGATGTCGTAAGCGGCCTCCCTGCTCATACTGCAGCCTCCACCAGCAGGATCTGCGCGGCCCAGAAAGTCAGCGCGAGCAGCCCGATGGCGAGCAGCACGTGCGCGGCAAAACGCAACCACAGCGGTTTAAGATAATCGAGGAATACGCTGCGCATACCGACCCACGCATGCAGCAGCACGCTCAGGAAAAACAGGGCGAACGCCAACTGGATCCAGCCCGCCGAAAACCACGTCTTCCAGGTAACGTAATCCGTGGGCGGCGCCAGCGCGAATCGCGCCAGCAGCCACAGCATGAAGCCGGCGAGATAAAGCGCGGTCAGGCGTTGCAGAAGCCATTCGCCGAGGCCGCGATGAGCGCTACCGCTGTTGCGGGCATTCATGGCCATAAAAACAGGCGCCACCCGACAATCAACGCCGTACCCGCCACGCCAATCAGCACCAGCCACGCGCCAAGTCGGCCTCCGTTGCGGCTGATTCCCAGGTCAAGATCAAGGAGCAGATGACGCACACCGGCGAGAAAATGATGCGCCAATATAATTGCGACGCCGAATAGGAGTACGCGCGCTGGCAAAGAACCCAGAAGCGCGGCGGTCTGCGCGAAACCTTCGGGACTATGAAGCGAACGCTGGAAAAGCAGGAATCCAAGCGGCAGGGCCAGAACAAGCAGGACACCGGTAACGCGGTGCAGGATGGAAACAACACCACCCACCGGCAGGTGAATCTGCAACAGATTGAGGTTCTTCGGGCGTTTGTTCTTCTTTTGCGACATGCCGTTTCCCTACGCTCAATATTCTAGATAGTACAGTCTATTCCTCCTCGCTGGGACTTCCAGCAGCAGAAATGCGGCAGATTCCTTGTACTCGGTCCTCCTCACTCTGAATGGGTTCGGGCAACTCAAACCCATGATCGACTTGCGGTCAAGGCTGAGTGCCGTAAGCGCTACCGGTATACTTGCCGTTCACAGACAGGAGTAGCCTCACTCATGCAATCCCCCGCCATGATTTTTTCGCACATGCAACCGGAGTGGCGCGCGTTTCTCGCACAGTCGGGCGCTGTACTTGAAGACGGCCGTGTCCTGCATTTCGGCAACCCGGACGCGGAGCGGCGCGCGGCGGCGAGCAGCGACATTATCGCGGATCTTTCCCACCTCGCCGTGCTACGCGCCGAAGGCACGGACGCACAGAGCTTTCTGCAGGGCCAGCTCAGCAACGATATTCGTCTGGTGAGTGAGGCGCGCGCGCAGTTGAACGCCTACTGCAACGCCAAGGGCCGCATGTTTGCCATCTTTCTGGCCTTTCGGCGTGCCGATGAGGCGTATTATCTGCAGCTGCCCGCCGCCCTGGCGGAAACAACACTCAAACGCCTGCGCCTGTTCATCCTGCGCGCCAAGGTCAAGCTCGCCGCCGCAGACAGCGGACTCGCGCGTATCGGCCTGTCCGGGCCGAACGCCGAGACGATGCTGAAGCAGGCGCTGGGTACCACCCCAGCCAATCCCTACGACAGCATCACGAGCGATGACGTCACCGTCATCCGCCTGTCCGGTCCGCACCCGCGCTTCGAACTGCTCGCGCCGTGGCAGCGGCTCGTGCCGCTGTGGCAGACATTCTCGACACATGCCAAGCCGGTCGGCGCCGCGCCCTGGTCCTGGCTCGATATCATTGCCGGTATTCCCGTGGTTCTGCCCGGCACGGTCGAGGAGTTCGTCCCACAGATGGCGAACCTCGAACTGGTCGGTGGCGTCAGTTTCACCAAAGGCTGCTATCCGGGCCAGGAAATCGTGGCGCGCATGCATTACCTTGGGCGCCTCAAGCAACGCATGTTTCTGGCGCATGTCGACGACACGCTCGCGCCGCAACCCGGGACCCCGGTGTTCGCTCCGGATCTGCCAGGCCAGAGTACCGGTACCGTCCTGGACGCCCAACCCTCGCCGGAGAGCGGCTACGATCTGCTGGCGGTCGTCCATTTAAGCAGCAAGGAAACCGGGGAACTGCGTCTGGCAAACAGCGAAGGCCCGCGTCTGTTACTGAAGAACATGCCGTATTTACTGGAGCCGGCAGCGAATACCTAGTCGGACCTTCTCTGTTCCGCCGGATTCGTCCCAAAGCGATACCGATTGGACCAAGCAAAGCAACTCTTGTCAGCGCATCGAATGCTGTGTTTAGATGCGCGCGTGGTATGGAATATGTATGAGTATATAAGAAATAAATGATGCACCTGTGTAAGGGGGAACCCTCCTCATTTCCACATGTGCAGCACTGCCAACCAACCTGGAGGATTCACAGCGATGATTTATACAAAGAAAACGCCATGGACGTTGATCATGGGCGTCATCATGGCGGGCTACGCCTA
>Ga0105100_10000756_pt1 | contig 18772 bp, 11 predicted proteins | sample PPLLak12cMay2015_2_FD_87033 | JGI IMG/M metagenome (GOLD analysis project Ga0105100, IMG submission 87033) | Freshwater sediment microbial communities from Prairie Pothole Lake near Jamestown, North Dakota, USA - PPLs Lake P8 Core (1) Depth... | ecosystem: Environmental > Aquatic > Freshwater >...
ATGGCCTCCAGCACGATGCTGAAGCAGCCGGCGGCCGCCAGTGCCCGGGCATCTGCAATCAGGCGGCGGGCCGCCTCGGCACTCTGACCCTGCACTTTGAAACCGCCCAGGGCCGAGGCGGTCTGGGGCGTCAGACCGATGTGCCCCTGGACCGGGATGCCGGCCCTGACCAGGGCCGCCACCGTCTCGGCCATCGGGCAGCCCCCTTCCAGCTTGACGGCATCCGCCCGGCCTTCTTTCATCAGGCGGTTGGCGTTTTCAATGGCCTTTTCGATTGACACGTTGTAGGAACCAAAAGGCATATCCCCGACCACCAGGGCTCGCACGACCGCCCGGGAGACCGCCTTGAGATGGTGCACCATCTCGTCCATGCTGACCGAAACGGTGTCCGGATACCCGAGCACCACCATCCCCAGTGAATCCCCGACCAGGACCATATCAATCCCCGCCCGGTCCACCAGAAGGGCCCAGGGGTAGTCGTAGGCGGTCAGCACGGTGATCTTTTCACCGCTCTGCTTGCGCGCCTGGATCTGCGGGACGGTCACCTTGACGTCTGCCATCGTATTTCTCCTCCTGCGGTCAGCACGGTGCAAATCAACTGCAGCGGGAAGCGGCTGTCGCTTCCAGGGCCGCGATAAGGGTGGTCAGAAAGGTATTGCAGGGCGCCGCAAGCCCCAATTCGCCGGCCAGGCGGACAATTGCCCCGTTGATGACGGCCACCTCCGTGGGGGCGCCCCTGAGGACGTCCTGGAGCATGCTGGCGCGGTTTTCGGCGGTTCGCCGACACACGGCCCGCACATGGGCCAGCGGGTCCGGGTACGGCAGGTCGATGCCCCGGGCATGGGCCACCGCCACCGCCTCGGCCACGGCTTGGGCCATGAGGCGTTCACAGGCCGGTTCCGCCGCCAGCACCCCATTGGGGACCCGCAAGAGCGCCGCCAGCGCGTTGATCCCGACATTAACGATCAGCTTGCCCCACACCAGGCGATCGGGATCGTCGGCCAGTTCGGTCTGAATTCCGGCGGCGTTGAAAAGGCTGCAGACAGCCGCAGCAACCCGGTCATCGGGACCCAGGCGGGCAATCCAGGTGGGCCCGTCACCGGCATGGCGCACGCGGCCGGGTCCCACAAGGGTCGCCCCCTGGGCCGTGACCCCCACCAGCGCCCGGCCGGCGCCGAGTACCTCGGCCAGCACCTCGCGGTTGCCCAGACCGTTTTGCAGGCTCAGGGCAACCCCCGCCGGCGCCAGGAGCCGGGCGGCCGTCGCGGCAGCCGCCCGCGTCTGACCGGACTTGGTAAAGATGATCGCCAGATCAAACGGTCCGGAGAGCGTGTGGGGATCGCTGACCGCCGCCAGCCGGTGGACGCGGCGCAAACCGTCCAGCCCCTCCACCACCAACCCCTCGGCGTTGATGGCGTCGCTATGGGCTTTGCGGTGATTTACCAGCACCACGGGGGCGACCGCCGCCAGCCGGGATCCGAAAAGCGATCCCATGGCACCGGCGCCGATTACGGCAATTCGCATGATGGTCATGATGGCCGCGAAACCGGGCAGCAACCGCCGCCGCCGCTGGGTTGCCGACCGGTTTTGCGCGCCGGTCGGGGGTTAAATCCGGTGAAGGGTCAACGCCTGCGTTCCAAGGGTTTCATTGGCGGCCTGGAGTTTATCTTCACCTGAGATCACGGCCACCGCCGGCGGCTTGCCGGTGGCGCTGAAATACGTTTCGGCGGCCGATCGCACCTGGTCGCGGGAAATCGCCAGCAGACGGGTTTTGTAATCCTCGCGGGCCGCATCGCGCAGTCCGATGATGCCCCGGTAAAAGGCTTTGCGGGCCGCAGGACCCGGCGGATCCGGCTTGTCGATTTCCGAACAGATCTGCAGCACGGCCTCCTTGATATCCTCGTCGGTATAACTGCCGGAGCGGATGAAGCCCGCGGCGGCCTCGTAAACCCTGAGGGTGCTGACCACGTGCGGGTCGCGGTAGGAACCCAGGCAGAAGAGACCGTCTTCGGCCCCGTAGAGTGCAAAGCCGCCGTAAGCCCCGCCTTTTTCACGGATTTCGCGGTGCAGGAAAAGCGAGCGCAGCAGTTTGGCGATCACCGCCAGGGCCGGGGCATCGGGATGGTTCATGCGCACGGTCTGGAAGGCCCGGGCGACGAAGGATACTGCCGTGGCGGTGCTCCAGCCTTCAAACGGGGGCTCGGGCGGGAGTTGCAGGACCGGCGGGCGAAAGCCTGCCGCGGCGCTTCCCGGCGGCAGGCAGTTTTCGAGACCGGCCGCCAGCGGGGCGGCCCTATCCAGGGCGGAGGATTCGCCGACCAGGGCGATCTTCAGATGGCCGCGTTTCAGCAGCAAGCGCCCCAGCGCGCTCAGTTCGCCGGCAAGTCTGTTCAAATCGTCGTCGCTCAGCCGCTGGCTGACCGCCTTGATGAATTTAAGGTGATGGACCCCGCTCCAGATCTCGCTCAGCATCGCCGCGGTGCTGAAATGGCGCGCGGCCAGGCTGATGGCGAGCCGGTGGCCGTTCTGGACCACCATCGACTCCAACCCCGCCCGGTACTCCAACAGGAGGGTGCGCAGCCGGGTCAGGTCCGAAAAGTCAAAGGCTTCAACCATCTCCCGGAGGATCTCGAACATCGGCTCGATGTTGCGCGCCAGACACTTGCCATTGAAGGTGACGAAGGCCAGGCAGTCGCCGGCGGCATCGAAGCGGGTGCGGGCGCTGGCCGAAAGGCCGATACCGCCGGTATAGCGGTCGATCCGGCGCGCCATTTCAATATAATCCCGCCGACTGCTGCCGATCCTGGAAAAGGCATAGCAGAAAAAAGGCGCCAGCGCCAGCTGGCTTTCGGGAACGCTGCCGGCATCGATGGCGGCGGCAAAATAAAAAATACCCGAGGTCGGCTGGTCGAAAAAAACCGCGCCGCAACCGGCCCGCGGCGCCGAGGGGTAGACTGACTGCACCGCAGGGGGGATATCGCTCAGGGCCAGGGTCGGCAGCACCGAGAGGTCTTCGACACCTTCCTGCAGCCGCACCAGGGCCTCGGCATCGGCGGCGATTTTTTCCACCTCCGGGGCCGACAGTTCCGCCCTGATCGCCGCCAGCTCGGCCGCCACCCGCTCCTCCGCGGCATCGGCCATCTGCTGGTCGGGCGCCAGCGTGAACAGCACCCGGTGGGGGTTGTCGATAAAATAGCGCCGGATGCGGTTTTCAAAAAATGGCTCGGCCGCGAGCGCGGCCCTGATCCTGTCCAGGTCGGCATCAAACTGAAAAGCGCGCACCGGGTCGCCACCGTGAAACCAGCCGCCGGAAAAGAACAGCATCAACTTCAAGCCGTAGGGATAGGGCGTGTTGGTGATTTCCTTGCGGTGAAATTCCAGCTGGTGGATGGCGGCTTCGACCAATTCACGGTCGACCCCGTCTTGCGCCAGGCCGCGGAGCACGCCGTCGATGATGGCGGCCACCTGGCCGGCGTCGGCCTGTTGAACGTCCTTGAGGCCCGCAGCGAACATCGTATCGCGGTGGTCCGGCACAAAACCGGCGGCGTCGCTCAACGCCGTTCCGAGGCCGGAGTCGATCAGCGCTTTGCGCAGCGGGGAGGCGCTGTTGCCCAGCAGGATCTGCTCGAGAAGCGTCAGGACCAGCACCTCGAAGGTGTCCTGAATGTCGGCCGTCAACCAGGCCAGGCAGACCTGGTACTTCTTGGCCGGGTCTTCGCCCTTGTCGAAGGGATAGGGACAGGTCACCGTTCGCGGCGCCGGCCAGCGGGGCTGGGATATCACCTCGGTTTGAGGGTCGATGCGGGTAAAGTGCGTCAGTACCTTGCGGTCGATGAACGCCAGATGCTCGGCCAGGGGCAGATCGCCGTAGGTGTAAAAATAGGCGTTGCTCGGGTGATAGTGCCGGCGATGAAAAGCGATCAGCTGGGAATGGGTCAGCTGCGGAATCGCGGCCGGGTCCCCGCCGGAATTGTGGCTGTAAGTGGTATCGGGATAGAGTGCATTGAGCAGCGAGCGGGCCATCACCTGATCCGGCGAGGACATCGCACCCTTCATTTCATTGTAAACAACGCCCTTGTATACCAACTTGGACGGCTGGCTGGAATCCGCGGCCGGCACCGGCTCCAGACGAATCCCTTCCTGCTTGAAGTTGAGCTCCCCAAGGGTGGGGTAAAAGGTGGCGTCGAGATAGACGTCCATCAAATTGTAAAAGTCCTTCCGGTTCTGGGTCGAAAAAGGGTACATGGTCCAGTCTGAGGCCGTAAAGGCGTTCATGAAGGTACTCAGGCTGCGTTTGAGCATCGAGAAAAAGGGGTCCCGCACCGGATACTTGCGCGAGCCGCAGAGCACGGTGTGCTCCAGGATATGGGCGACCCCGGTGGAATCGGTGGGTACGGTTTTGAAGGCCACGCTGAAGGTGTTTTCGTGGTCATCGTTTTGAATGTGCACGTGCCGGGCGCCGGTGCGGTCGTGTTCCAGTTCGAAGTAAACCGAACGGATCTCGGCTAAAGTCTCCACCCGCTTGAGGCTGTATCCGGATAGGCGGTCGCCGGGTTTCAGCCCCGGTTGTTTCTTTTGCTCGAAGGCTGGCATCGCAACTCCTTTATCAAGACTACCTCAACGCGGACAACAGGCCATCGCCCCGTGGCGAGGCAGGCGTCGGGTCAAAAGACGGGCCGCATGGTCGATGATTTTGGATCGCACCGCTGCGCGCGACGCGCAGGATTTTAGCCGAGCCCCTGGCCTGCGCTCAAATGGAAAAACCGACGGGCGGGCGATTCCGCAGTTTGGGGGCACCCCCGGCTCAGATGGCCACGTACACGCCGCGGCTGACGCGTTTGATTTTGTCCATCTTATTCAGGCGAAAAATGATGTTTCGCAGTTTTTTTTCTCCGAAGCCGGTCTTTTCCTGGATCTCGCCGAACCCCACACCCTCCTTATAGGGTTTGATGACCTCAAAGACCGCTTCCGAGGCCGACAGCGCCACCTTGGCGCGGCTGGCTTGGCCGGTCGGCGGGCGTCGGGTGCGACCGGAGCTGCCGGCGGTCTTGATCATTTTTTCCAGGTGATCCAGCCGCTCTATCAGCTTATCCACATCCCTCCTGGTGGGAACCTGATAGGTCTGCATAAAAAACTTTACCATTGCATCAAAACTGACCGCCTTGCTTTTCCTTTTCGCCATGCGAACCTCCCTGGATTCCGGCCAATGCCTAGCCTGCTGCTGCACGGTAGCTATCCGGCACTCGAAATGCTAGTCCAATATAATCAAGAGGAATAAAAAGGCAAGAACTATTTGATAATGCAGGACATGTAAGGGTGTTGCGATTTAAACGGCATGGATGACGAGACATTCAGCCCGGCGGTGGCCCAGGCGAAGATGAGCAATTTTTTATTTATTAGCCAAATCAGGTAGTTATTCAGCAGTCAAGCGCCGCTGGGATGCCCGCCGCGCCGCGGCCGCCGGGATGATTGCCAGGCCGGAGGTTTCGTGTTAAAAAGCGTCGCACCATCCACATCATAAAATGACCTACAGCGCGGTCTGCAAGCGCGACGTGACCGACCCATGGCTTCACCCCATATGCTGCTCAACGCCTCGCAGATGCGGGCAAAAAAACAACTGGGTCAGAACTTTCTGACCGACCCCCAAACGGCCGAAGCCATCGTCACCCGTTCACGGGTCGACCCCCGGGCAGTGGTGCTGGAAATCGGCGCAGGTCTCGGTGCGCTCACGGTCCCCTTGGCCCGCAAGGCCGCCAGGGTTTTGGCGGTGGAAAAAGACCGGGAACTAGTCCCCCTGCTGAAAACGGAGTTGCTGGCCAAGGGGATCACCAACGTCGTGGTGACGGCTGCCGACATTCTCGCCCTGGACTGGGAAACCCTCGCACCGCCGGCAGGCGAAAAACTCCTGGTCATGGGCAACCTGCCTTACAATATCTCTTCCCAGATCCTGGTGCGCCTGATCCGCCACCGCCGCTGGGTCGAACGGGCCGTTCTGATGTTTCAAAAGGAGCTCGCCCAGCGGATTGCGGCCGCACCGGGGAACCGCGACTACGGCCGCCTCTCGGTCATGCTGCAGTACTGTGCCCGCATCCGGCCGCTGCTGGACCTCAAGGCCAGCCAGTTTTACCCCCGACCCAAGGTCGATTCGATCGTCCTGGAGATCACCTTTCTGCCCGCCCCGCCGGAGCCTGCCGACGACGAGGATTTCTTTTCGCGGGTCGTCAAGGCCGCATTCAGCCAGCGCCGCAAAACCCTTCGCAATGCGCTCAGCGGCAGCCAGCTGCACCTGGAGTCAAGCGCCGCCGCTGCGGTGCTGCAGGCGGTCGCAATAGACCCCGCGCGGCGTGCCGAAACCCTCAGCATCGCTGAATTCGTGGCCCTCAGCAACGCCCTCGGCCGACGCCGATCGGCCTAACCTGCAGTCGCGCTGGCGTCCACGGCCCCTACAACGTCTCGGCCACCGAGAGCGTCCGATCCCCCAGCATGTGGACATAGCTGCCCATTTCATTGTCGTACCAGCCGTAGACCACCGCCTGGGTGACGGGCACCCGCACCACGGGGTCCTTGACGGCCGCCAGCAGGGCGGCGTCCAAACCGGGAAGCCGCTCGAGGTCGATGGTCACCTCGGCCGTGCGGGTGTGGGTTTCGTGGCCTTCGATGATCGCTGCCGCCTTGGGAAGCCCGACAATATCCCCGGAGACGTTTTGTTCGTCGGAAAAATGCAGGTAATGCTGGGGGTCATCGGCCGCGGCCTGGCGGTAGACGGCGTTGATCCGCTCGCGCCGGATGGACTCCCCGGTCAACTCGTCCTGGAGGTTGAGCACCAGGATAATCAGCGAGCCGGTGGCGGTGGCGACGCGCACCGACTCGGCAATAAAACCGATCTGCTCCATTTCGGGGATCACCAGCCGCAGCGTCTTGGCGGCGCCGGTGGTGGTCAGAATGATGTTGTTCATCACGCTGCGGTTCTTGCGCAGGTCGGTTGTGCCAGCCTTGGGCAAACGGTCCAGGACCGCCTGGGAGCCGGTGGCGGCATGCACCGTGGCCATCGAAGCCGACAGGATTTTTTTGGCCCCGAAATGGTTGATCAGGGGCTTTATCATGTGGGCCAGGCAGGTGGTGGTGCAGGAGGCGTTTGAAATAATCCGGTGGCAACGGGGGTCGTAGGCCGTCTCGTTGATCCCCATCACGGTCGTCACGGCGTCCTCGGGCGCAGCCCCTCTCTTGTCGCCGATCTTGAAGGGTGCGGACACGATCACCTTCTCGGCACCGGCATCGAGATGTCCGCGGACGGACCCTTTGGCGGCGTCGGCCGGAAGGGTCGGGTCCAGAAACTGCCCGGTGGTATCCACCACCAGCCGCACCCCCTGTTGACGCCAGGGGATATCCGCCGGGTTGCGCTGCTCCCGCAGAAACCGCACCGGCATCCCGTCGATCAGCATCCGGCTGCTGTTTTCGTCCACATCGGTGATCACCGGCTCCGCGCGGTGGCCATACAGATATCCATGCAGGCAGCCGTAGTTGGAGTCGCGCCCAAGGTAGTGGGCAATATCCGCCAGCGACTTACCGCTGCCGCGCCCGATGTTGACCACCAGCTCCCGGAAATACTTGCGGCCCACCTGGTTCCAGACCGTCAGTTTGCCAATCCGCCCAAGGCCGTTGATGCCCAGGACCAGTTCGCTCCGATTCTGCTCTGCCATCTTCTGCTCCTTTCTGTCAGGCGCCGCATGCGAGTTGGGGTGGAACTTTTGCCTGCCGCAGCCGCGGCGGCCGCGTCAGGCCCGTTGCACCGCCATGTGGCCTTGATAGACCGATCCTTCCTGGCCGTCGACACTGATAAAGCCGCCGCTGGTCAGGGTCAGGTCATTGAACCGGGCCGTGCGCGCCTTTTCGTTGCACACCAGCTTGCCGCAGCCGACCACACAGGTCTTGCCCAGCCGGTGCGCCACGACCGCCGCGTGCGAGGTCAGCCCACCCCGTGCGGTCAGCAGGCCGTCAGCGGCATAAATCTCGCGAATGTCGTCGGGCACGGTGTCGCTGCGCACCAGAATCAGGGCCGTATCCGGTTCCAGTTCCCGCCACTTGTCGATTTCCTCCAGACTGAAAACCATCCGCCCACTCATCGCGCCGCCGCTGACCCCGATGCCGTGCCCCAGAAATTTTTCTTCGGTCTTTTCGGAGGGGTCAAAGGTCATGACGGTTTTGCGCTCGCGCATGGCCATATCCCGGGTCTGGAGCAGATAGAGGTCCTGCACCATCGGGCTCTCGAAGGTAAACTCCATTTCCTGCGGGCTCCAGCCGTGTTTCTCGATCAGTTCGGTGGCCCACTGGACCAGGGCTGCGTAAATCGCCGGGTAATGGGTTTCCAGGGTGATGTCCGTTTCCCGCATCTCGATTTCCTGCTGGCTGAGGGAAATCGGAAGGGTCTGGACAAGCCCGGCCACCACGTCCTCGCCCTGGTTGCCGATCGTAAAATCCCCCCACAACTTCAGGAGGTTACCGTACCAGCGGGGGTTGTGGGTAAAGATCACCCCGGTCCCGGCGATAGGCGAAATATTGCCGTAAACCATGGACTGCACGGTAACCGCGGTGCCCCAATCATCGGAAATGCCCATGATCTTGCGGTAGGCCTTGGCCTTGGCGGAGTCCCAGGAGTTGAAGACCTTCCTGATGGTCAGGTGGAGCTGGTCCATGGGGTTTTCCAGCACCTCGATGCCCGCATCCTGAATGTTTTGCTTGTATGCCAGGGCCAGCTCCTTCATCTGCTCGCCGCTGAACTCGCGCTTGTGCGAAAAGCCGCAGCGGCTTTTAAAGGCATCCATGATGGCGTCAAAATCATCGCGTTGGATGTCAAAGGCCATGCCATAACACTGCAGGAAACGGCGGTAGTTGTCCCAGGCAAACCAGATATTGCCGGTCTTGGCGGCAATCCCGGCGGCGATCTCCTCGTTCATTCCGACGTCCAGGAAGGTGTCCATCATGCCGGGCTGCGAGATCGACGATCCGCTGCGGACCGAAAACAGCAGCGGTTTTGCCGGGTCCCCGAAACACTTGTCGGTTTCCTTTTCCAGGGCGGCGATCCGGCGGGCCACCTGCTCGCGAAAATTTTCCTCGGCGGGCCGGAACCCGTAGACGATCTCCTGGCCCCGGAAAACCTCGGTGGTGATGATGAAGCCGGGCGGCACGGGCAGCCCGAAATTTCTCAAGCGCACCATGTTGAGGCCTTTGTTGCCCAGGTAGATGATGCCGGTGGCGCGGGGGTTGCTGTCGTTGATGGCGGTCATGGCCCGCTGCGGGTCGTAGTTGAGCAGCAGGTGGAGCTTCTCTTTGGGCAGAATGTCGGCCTGATAGAACAGGGTGTTGAGAATCCGGCTCAAAAAGAGATCCAGCTGCTGAAGCCCCAAGCCCTGGGAGATTTTCTCGCGGAAAAAGACCTCGGACACCCGGTGTTTGAGCCGTTCGGCATCGGGCAGGGCGCCCACCGGAAGATAGGCGGGCAGGATCTGCTCTACGGGGAGCTGGCTCAGGATCTTGGTCAGGTTGCCCTCATGGACGTTGTTGAAATAGTCGTTGATGATGTTTTTGACGGCCTGGGCGAAACCCTTGAAGATATCGAGGTACTGGGTGAAGGTAAAGCCCTTGATTTCCAGCGAATGGGCCAGAAAATCGAGCTGCCGTTCCAGCTCGAGCGACGAAATGCCCTCCAGCTTGAGGGCCTGGTCGAAGAGCAGCAGGCGATCGTAAACCTGGTAGAAGGTCGCCTTGGTGATCAGGCTGATGTCGATGGAGGCCACCAGTTCCTCGAAGAGCACGTTCACCAGGGACTCGATCCGGAAGGTCAAGCCCAGGGCGTCAAACTTGAGTTCGTGGTAGCTGCCGTACATCGAGGGGATATCCACGGTGAAATGCCGTTTTTTGTAGATGTCCTCCTTGACTTCGAATTGCTGGTCCGAGAGGATCAGCGCCTTCAGCTTCTGCAGAAAGTTGAGCAACAGGGTCAGCTTGCGCTTGCCGGCGGGCTCGGCCAGGGCCGCCTTGAGCTCGTTGAGGTCCGGAAAGCCTTCGGTCCGCAGCTGGGCCAGATAATGGTCGATTTCGCGGAAATCGAGCTTGTATTTCTGGTGCAGCAATTTGTAAAACCCCGCGGCCAGAGCGACACGCTCGACATCCCGGGGCAAGGCGTCGTCCACAGTGGACAGCAGCCGCTGCAGGTCAGCGTCCGAAAGCGCCAGCAGGCCCTCGGGCAGATCGACCGCCTGCGCCTTGAGGTGCTGCAACACCCGGTGCAGGCCATCCAGCCAGGGACCCTGCAGCGCGATCTGCTCGAAGATGCTGGGCGGCAGATAGGCTTCCAGGGCGCTTTTATCCAGGGTTTCCCAGAACTTGAGGGTCGCCTCCATGAAACCGATGATGCGGTTGCTGCTCTCCACGTGGCTTTGCTTGCGCAGGAAATGCACCAGCACATCCCGCCGCCCGCTCAGCTCGTCAAGCCGCGTGGAAATATCGCGCAACCGGCCTTCGGCGCCGATATCGTTGAAGTAGGCCGGGAAAAGGCGCGCCAGCTGTTTGGCCAGGTTGTAAACCGGCCCGATGCCGCTGTTGAGAAGGCGGGTAATCTCGCGGGGAAACAGGTCGGTGTCCTTGATGAAGACCCCGCCCAGGGAGAGGTGAATGATCAGCGCGGACAGCAGGCGGGTGGACCACTTCGGGTTGAGCTCGATCAGCTCCAGCCAGGTCCGAATGTTCTGCAGATGGGCGCTGTTGGCCTTGATCTGCCAGTCGTTGCCGACCCCGGCGATTCCCGGCGTCTGAAAACCGAGATCGATCAGGGCGTCGATAAAGACATTGACAAGATCGCTTTCCTCGGTCTTGGAAATCCCCCGGCCCATGTTGAGCACGCAGTTGAGGGCGGTTCCCGGAAATTTGCTGGTCCGGGTTTTCAGGATCATAAAGGTTTTTTCAATGAGAATGCTAAGATTGCGGTAGGGCTCGTGGGCAATCAGCCATGAAATGGTGCGGTTGATTTCCCGCAGGGTTTCCTCGTGGATCATGGCCAGGCCGGACATATTCATGATGTGAAACAGAAACAGCAGCTTGCAGTGGCTGCAGCGGCCGCCGGAGGCCCCCACCCCGAGCAGCTTCTGGGGAACTTCGCGGTAAATCTTGACAAACGTTTCATAGGTTGGCAGCGTCAGCAGGCGGTCAAGCACCCCGCCCGAGTCGGCCGAAAGGTCATGGACGATTTGCGCCAGTTCGTTTTCCAGCCCCCTCAGCCGGGTGTGCGAGATCTCGCTGAAAATATGGGCCAGGGCTTGCCGATCCTTGATTTCGTCGGTTTCGTTTTCAAACCACTGCTGGGGGTCATCGGCCTTCAGGAAATAGAAGAACGTGTGACGGAAATAGTGGGCCAAAAGCCGGTTCAGATCGCCGTAATCCGGCGCCAGCCGTTCCGCTTCGGTGCGAAAGGCGCGGGCGATTTTGGGCAGCTGGTAGTAGCTCATGGCGATCAGCGCGAAGTCTTCCTCGGGCAGGTTCGCCAGGCGCCGGCAGGCGTCGTTGAAGACCGGCAGGATTTTGGCAAGCCCGGTCCCGGCATCGTTGACAATCTTAAGGAGAAAGAGCAGCAGGTTGTCGACGGCATCGGTCTTGACTTCCCGATCCCGGCTGGCGCCGATGGCCTCGAGGAAAATCTCGACATACAGCCGGGCGGCCGCATCCCCCTGGTCATGCCGGTTTATCAGGTGAAAATAATCCAGGGTGTAAAGCCGGGCCTCGCTGACGATGAACTGCCAGTTCTTGTAAGGATGTGAGAGCTCCTTCAAAAAAACGTTGACCCCTTCCATCAGGCCGAAGTATTTGGACATGACAGCCTGCAGCGGGGCATAGCGCGGGTCGATCGCGACCTCGACATGGTAGCTGGCCAGGTTGACTTCAAGGGCTTGGGATTGGATCTTCGTCAGCCTGTCTTTATCTGGGGGCGGCATCTTCATCGGTCCTTCAGGCCATATAACGGGTAAACTGCGACGGCGTCTGCGCGGGAAAAAGGGCGCCGCCCGGTTTGAACAATTGATTTTACAGAATATCAAAGCCCTCCCGGCTTTTCAAGATCATTCGGGCAGCCACACAGGGCTGCCGCGGCGAAGACCGAAGGCGCTCATATTGGAGAAGCGGCCGGCCCCACACACGCCTTCTTGAAAGCGCCCGCCGCTTTAGGTCCCCGGAAAACGCCTGCCCATCGGCGCCGTTTTCAGCGGGAGAGCGCAATCATCCGGTAGACCACCATGCCGGCCAGCCAGGCGATGTCCTCGGGCGACAGCCGCCCCTCGATCCCCTGGTTGAAGAGAATATTGGCCTCCGCCCCGAACTCCTCATCACCCTCCCACAAAATGAACTGAACGGCCACCTGCGGAAAAACCCGCAACTCGAAACCCGCGTCCCCGGCTGGTATCGCCTGCCCCCCCAGGGCTGCCGCGGCGTTGCGAAAGGCGGCGGCATTCCGGCCGAAGACTTTCTTGAGGGGCTCGATCGCCCTTTTTACGAAGGCGCTGAAATAAAAGGATGCCCCCGCAATTTCGCGGTAGGCCACCCAGTCTTGCGACGGCAGGCCGGCTTCCGCGCCCAAGAGGTAGTGGAGGATCAATACCTGTTCCTGGAGCGGCACCTCGGCCTCGGCCTTGAGGCCGTCGCTGAAGCGCAAGCCGGGATATTCCAGGCGGTAGGTGCGGTCGAGAAAAGGGATCACCAGTGCCCCGGCCGCTGCGTCGGCCGTCTCATAGCCCGAGCGCCGGCTGATGGCAGCCAGGGTTTCCCGGGAGAGAGCCTCGACTGCAATCTCGCGTGCGTGCTGGTAATCATCGATGCGTGCCATGCTTTTTCCTCTCCGGGGCTTCGCCCCACGGGTGGACAGCCTGCCAGCGGGCCATCAACCCGCCTGCGGGCCGGCGACGGCCGAAAATATAAAAACGGTTCCTGATGGTAACCCACCGCCCGCAATGAAAAAAGCCCCGCCCGCAAGCGGGAGAGGCTTTGAAACGGTTTTCGGCGGGGGTTAAACTGCGAGCCAAGAGTCGGAGAACAGGGTTTCCCCAAGAATAACCTTGCAGGACTTGACGTAGTTGCGAATTTCCTCGGAAACGCTTTTAAGATCCGGCGCATTGCCGTCCATGGTGGCCTGGATGGCCGCAAAAATATCCGGGCGTTTGCCGTGGGCCAGACCCATGGTGATCTCGTCCTTGCAATCAGCGATAAAGGAGTGCATGCCGTGGATATTGAGCATGACCGTAAAGGTGACGTTCATGACGTGGCGCAGATGATCCGGGATGCCGCTTGAGATGTTGGAGACCCCACAGGTGCTGAGGGCGCCGGGCATGATCTCCTGCAGCATGTCCATGAAATTCATCAGGCTGATGGCCTGGGGCTGCTGGATGTTTACGGGCGTGACGAGGCCGTCCACCCACATCTGCTCGTTGGGGATGCCGGCCTCGTTGGCGACCGTCATCAGCTCCACCAGCAAGGCGGCGCGCTCGTTTTCGTCCCGCGGCAGGCCTTCAGGGCCCCACATCAGGGCGCAGAAATCGGCTTTGTATTTCGCCGCTATGGGCACCATGCGCTCGTAGCGCGCCTGCCGGACCATGATGGAGTTGATCATCTTGGGCATCTTGCACTTGGGCAGGGCGGCCTCGATGGCATCGATGTTGGACGTGTCGAGCACCAGGGGAATGTCGTCGACCACCTCCTGGACCACTTCCACGACCCACGGCATCAGCTCATGGCCGTCTTTCTTGGCCGGCCCGAGATTGATGTCGATCATATCAACGCCCTTGGATTTCTGGAACAGGGCTTCCTCCTGGATGGGCTTGGGATCCCGCTCCTTGAAGGCTTTGCCGATTTTGGTCCCAATGACGTTCAAGCTCTCGCCGATGACCCAGAATTCGCCGACATCCTTTTTGGGCCGCAGTACATCGATCAGTTTATCCGCCATACAAATTCCCTCCTACCTGGTTGTAAAGTTATACCGCTTGACAGCGCTCTGAAAAACCGTTTGGCGTCCAGTGCCAACCGCCCGTGCGGGGCCTGTCGGCCCCGCACGAGACAGGCATCACCCCTTCTGCTTCAGGAATGCGGGCAAGTGTGCCGCTTCCCGCGGACCGACGGTGATCGTCCAGCCCGGCAGCTCTTCTTCGACGTCACCGGCAATCGCCGCGGCGTAGCCAGGGATGATCAGCTTGGTGTGTTTGACCTTGTCCATGATACCGGATTTTTTGATGAACATCCCGACTTCGTCGCCGTTGAACTTACCTGCCGCCCAGGCGGTCATGACCGAAAGCCCCTCGGAGTCCTTGACCAACAGCCAGGCCGGGACTTTGCTGCCTTCCACCTCACCGGAAACGATAAAGTAGGTCAGGGCGAAGTTGGTGGTCACCAGCACGGGCGAATTTTCATCGGGGTTGTTGATGGGGTAGATATCTTCGGTGACCGTCATGGGGCGCTGGGGATCGGTGAAAATGTTGAGCCGTTCCAGGAGAAGTGGAAAGAGGTTCTCGCCGGTGAAATCCGAAAGAATCACGATGCTGCCGTACTTGGCGATGAACATGCCGGCGATCAGGGTTTCCACGTCCAGGTTGCCGGCCATTTCGCAGGGGAAGGTGATCGTCGGGAACCCCACCGCGCGGTTGCCGTTTTTAAGCGCCGCACGCCGGATGGCCACCTGGTCTTCCAGGGCGGCCTTGATTTCACGAGACCCGGGGTCCAGCACGATGGTCTTGATGCCCATCCCCACCAGTTTTGCGGTCAGCGGCGGCAGGCCCTCGACCGAATCGGCCTTGACCGCCAGGGGCAGGCCGTTTTCCTTGGCCAGCGCGGCGTAGGCATCGATATTGGCCGCCGTGGCGGCATACATCAGCGGCTGTTTGAACCCGGCGACTTCGATGCCGGCCTTCATGACGTCGGCGTCATCGGTCATCAACACCAGGTTGAACTCGGAGGTCTCGGCAATGGTCTTGGCGGCCGCGGCAAAGGCCGCTTTGTCGCCGTTGACATCCTTGAGGGCGACCAGCTCCGGTCGCAGGTTGAGGCCGACCCGTTCGTACTGCAGCGCGTTCCAGGCCTTGAGCTTGGCCGTGAGGGCGTCGGCGGCGATATCCGAGGCCACCATGGCGCCCAGCGCGGTCGGGTTGAAAAACGTTTTTTCATGGCGGCACATGACGGTCTCGCCGCCGACCTGGAATTTCCGGACCCCCTTGCCGATGCTGACCGGCAGGATCGGCGGGGCCGAGGCTTCCGCCAGCTTTTCGCGGGCATCCTCGGATACGTAAGGGCAGTCGTCAAGGCTGGCCTTGCCCGATGCCAGGTTCATGGCGAAGGCAAGGCATGTGGGCACCCCGCATTCCTTGCAGTTGGTCTTGGGCAGAAGTTTAAAAATCTGAATACCGGTTAATGCCATATTGGGTTCTCCTTTTGAGATTTTGATTTAGCAGCACGTTTCAGGGTTGCCCGCCTCCCCCCGGCTGCAGGGCGGGCGCAAGCGCCCGCCCTGTTCTGACCGGATGGTAAAATCAACCCACAATGGGCTCCATGGTAAGGGCCGGATGACCCTTTTCCTTGAGGAAGGGCATGATCTCCTCTTCCGTGGTGCCCACGGTCTCATCAGCGATCATGTCGTAGAGGTTCTCACAGCCCATCTCCTTGCCGCGGGCAATGATGCGGTCCTTGATCTCCTCCTTGAGCATCTTGGGCATCCAAACCATGCGCAGGAGTCCGCCGTCGCCGACGATGAACTTGCGCTGGGTGATGTTGTATTTGGAATGCCCCACAAAACCCGGCGATGAAGCCCCGCCGCCCATGACGCCGGCCAGGGTGGTGAACTTCATGCCGCAGGGGGTCTCGCCGGTGTAATCGCGGTTGACCGTCATGATCCCGTTGCAGCCCGGCAGCAGCGCCGCGATGGCTTCGCAGCAGCCGCAGGTGGTCATGGGGTCGATCACCATCGAGTAGAAGTTGTAATGGGTGACGGCGCCGCGGGAGGCCTTGGTGACGAACTCGTTGACCCCCTTCCACTGGCCCAGCTTGGGATCCAGGCATTCGCCCTTTGGGATGGGCTGGTTGGGGCCGGTGGGGTTGATCTCAAACGAGGCCTTGCAGTCCATCCAGTTGTAGGCGCCGCAGAGGCCGGTGCGTTCGGGGCTGACGGTGCAAACGTGGGTGGGCGCGAAGGACTGGCAGAGGGTGCAGGAGTAGAAAGTCTCCTCGCTTTCGTCGGTCATGCTGTCCACCCGCTGGTCGCGCAGCTTGTACTCGCCGCGGGCCCGGGCGGTCAGTTTGTCCACATCCTCCTTCTTGGTGTAGAGCGTGACCTGGACCTTGTCGACGATCTTGGAGAAGTCCTGGTGGAACTTGGCATGCAGGACGACACCGATGTCTTTGAGCGTGAAGCCCTTCTCCACCGCCGCCTTGCTCACCCGGATCCACGCGATATCGCGCTGGCCGATGTGCATGACGTACTGGATGTAGTTCACCAGGTGGTGGGTCTGGCGCTCCAGGATGGGCTCGAAGTCCGTCTGGAATTCGCGGCCGGCCACCTGGATGTAGATCCCCAGGGGCAGCACGCCGCCCGCCTTGAGGTCGGGGATGTCGGGGCCGATCACGGTCACCTTGCCGTCCTCGATCTCGTTCATTTCGGCCATTTTGACCAGCTCGGTGCACTGGGTCTTGCCGCCGCCCATCTGGCAGAAGAGGTCGGCGCCGCGCACGCGCTCGCCCTCGAAGGCCGGGCCGAAGGCGCACGGGATGTCGATCTTGCTCACCTGGACCTTGAGGCCGCGCACCTCGATGGAGCGCTGGGCCATCTCCTTGTGCTTGACGTTGGCCACGACATGCTCGTAGGTGCAGATGCCGGTGGGCAGAATTTCGGGGATGTCGGTGTCGGCCAGGGTCGGGAAGCCCCAGTTGACGCAACCGGCGGCCGCCGCGGCCCACTCGGCGTTGACGTCACCGAGGGCGTTGACGAAGGCGAAGATGCGGTTTTTGTTGTAGAGCAGGATCTTGCGGTAGTCGCCGGGCTGCATCCCGCCGAAGGCCATGGCCGCGCGGTTGGCGAAGCCGAGGGCGAAGATCGCCGAGGAGATGTCGGGCCCGAAGGGCACGATGCGGGTGTTCCAGCCGATCTGGACCCCGGCCTCGAGCAGCTGCTGGCTGACGGTGGTGCCGTTCTGGTTGGCGGCGAGGAAAATGTAAAGGGATTTCTGCTGGTACTCCTCTACGATGAGCTTGGCGGTTTCGGGGTCCGGGGCAGCACCCACGATGGCGGCGAAACCCGGGGCCGAACCGTCGACGAATTCCACCCCGCGTTTGCGGAAGACGGTGTCGTCGGCGGCGCCCAGCCAGATCTTGCCGGCCTCTTGGTCGATTTCCTCGGAGTGCAGGTAGAAATCCGGGTCCTCCAGATAGCGGATCGCCTCCTGGATTTCAAAGGCGAACAGGGCGGCCATGCCGGCGTCCAGCAGGGGCCCGAGGTACGGCAGGTGATGTTTGCCCTTGAGGTGCGGCGGCAGGAGCTTGCGGGCGATCTCCAGCGGTTTTTGCATGTCTTCGAGGGTTTCCACCTTGTGGCCGGTCAGGGAGTAGATCACCGGCAGGTAGTAGGCGGTGTTGGGGAAGCCGACCTTGGTGGCGGCCTCGTGTTTTTCGAGTGTGCTCTTGAGTAGACCTTCGACCTTGGAGACGATGTTGTAGCCACCCTGGATGGCTGCAAATGCTACGAGTTTAGACATACCTTCCTCCTTCTTTGAGGATTTATAAGGAATTTATGTTAAGCCACATCGAGCTTCTGGCGGTCTGCCATGTCCATCAGAACCCTTTCACGGGCCTTGTCGATGCCGAGGGCTTTGCGCTTCTTGTCGATGTGGGCGATCATTTTGCGAGCATGCAGGATCGGGTCGACTTCCAGGTCCCACATGCCGCCATACATCGTATACACTTCGGTACTTCGTAAACGGCATCTTCAAATAGCGTCAGGCTGCCTTCAGGAAGCGTGGCGTCGGTGAATCCACTGCAGTTTGTCGACGACCTTGTCGATGCTGGGTTTCTGGACTTCGGCGGGGGTTTTCTTGGCCTCGCCGGCTGCGGCTTTGGCCGCACCGTGGGCGCCGCCTGGGGCCATCCGGGCCTCGCGTTCTTTTGCCCGCTTGGCGCGGATCTCGTCCATTTCGGCCTCGACCTTGGCCTTTTCGGCCGCGGCGGTCTGGGCTTCAGCATCCGCCTTGGCCTTGGCATCGGCGTCGGCTTTGGCCTTGGCAGCCGCTTCGGCCTTGACCTTGGCGTCGGCCTCAGCTTTGGCCTTGGCTTCCGCATCGGCCTTGGCCTGAGCTTCCGCCGCCGCTTTGGCCTTGGCTTCGGCTTGCGGGTCGACCTTGGCCTCTTCCTTCACGGCTGCAGGCTTGGCCGCGGCTGCCGGGGCGGGCGCGGCCTTGGCTGCGGGCGCGGCTTTGGCTGCGGGCGCGGCCGGAGCGCCTTTTTTCTTTTCTTCCGTGATGGTCAGGTCCACTTCCGGGGCGAACGCGGCCAGATCAATGTCGACATCATCCAGCCGTTTGGCGATGGGGGCGACCTCGGCGGCGGAGCCGCCGGCCAGCGCCAGATCGATGAAGGAACGCACCAGCCGGGCGGATTCGGGATGCCGCATGATGAGCACGTCCGAGCCGGCCAGCAGGTAGGTCACGGCCCCCACGGCCTCCATCATGATGGCGCGTTTTTCGGGATCGCCCAGGATCGGCGC
>Ga0105100_10000763_pt1 | contig 18692 bp, 16 predicted proteins | sample PPLLak12cMay2015_2_FD_87033 | JGI IMG/M metagenome (GOLD analysis project Ga0105100, IMG submission 87033) | Freshwater sediment microbial communities from Prairie Pothole Lake near Jamestown, North Dakota, USA - PPLs Lake P8 Core (1) Depth... | ecosystem: Environmental > Aquatic > Freshwater >...
ATCAGGCCCTTTACCGGGCCAAAAAGGCGGGCCGCAACCGTGTCGTCGCCTGAGCCTACCGCCGCTTCCACGGAATAAGGCACTAACCAACCGTAAGTATTGTGTTTTTCGAAGACCACAGCCGTATTCCAATCGCGTGATGCAGCCGGGGTTTGATGTCCCGTCGTCCCGGGCCGAGCATCGCAGCAGCCGGCGATAAAGGCCCTGTGGCTGTCTGAGCGCAAGCGAGTTCCACAGGGCCCGTCGGCTGCGAGAAGCGCAGGGCAGCCCGAAGGGCCCCGGAATGAGGGCGGCTTCTTTTGGTTCGTTTTCTTGTCCGCACAAGAAAATGAACATAGACCAATGGGAGTGGGAAATTCGGTCCATTCCGAAGGTGCCCACCAAAGTCCCTTTCCCTAAAAACACCGCACGGCGGGGTAAAATGCTCTTTACAAGCTCGGGGGCCCTCTTTATCTTCTCCCCATTGGTTTAATTCCAAAAAACGATCAGTCGCCCGTGCCCGCCGCGTTTGACGCAGCGCGCAGTGCCGTGCGCCGCAACCATGTAAAGGATGGTGTTGTATGTACGACTTTAACGCCGACGAGATCTACCAGATGGCCGAACAACTGGAGCGCAACGGGTCCGAATTCTATCGCAAATCCGCCGAAGCGACGGCCCTGCCCGAGGAAAGCGCCCTTCTGCTCAAACTCGCCGCCATGGAGGACGAGCACGCGAAAACCTTTCAGACCATGCGCTCCGAACTGGGCGATCTGGAGAGAAGCGCCACCGCCTTCGACCCCGAGGGGGAGGCATTGCGCTACCTGCGGGCACTGGCCGATACGCGGGTTTTCTTCGAGAAGAAGATCGACATCAGCTCAATGAAAGAAATTCTCAAGGCCGCCATCGAGGCCGAGAAAGAATCGATCGTATTTTATCTGGGGATGCGCGAGGCAGTGCCCGGCAAACTGGGCAAAAGTCGGCTGGACGACATCATCAAGGAAGAAATGGGGCACATTCGCCTGCTCAGCAGGGAGCTGGTTCAGCACAAGGATCAGTAGGCCTGGGCGGCCGCTTGTGTGCCCACACACCCCCCCCTCCGGTCTGCGGGGCGCCCCGTCATCGCCGGGCGGCGTTCCCGCAGGCCGCCTTCAGCCGTCAATGCCCATCAGCTTGCCGGTCCTGGCAAGGTTCTCCAGGGCGTCCCGGTCCAGCAGCCGAATGGTGCGGCCCTCCACCTCGATCAGGCCCATCCCGGCCATCTTGGCCATCATGCGCGAAAGGGTTTCGGGGATCGTTCCCAGCAGGCTGGCGAGCTGCCCTTTGGAGATCGTCAGCGCGACCGTATCCGCAGCGGCCTGCTCGGCCGCCAGGTAGATCAGGTAGGATGCCAGACGGCCCGGCACCTCTTTCAGTGAAAGATTTTCGATCTGGACCGTAAACTGCCGCAGCCGCAGGGAGAGCACCGCCAGCATGTTGAGGGCCAGGGAGGGCGTGGCGCTGGTCAAGGCGATAAAGGCCTGTTTGGGGAAAAAAAGCAGCTGGCTTGGTGCGATCGCCTCGGCGTTGGCGGGAAAGGGTTTCCCCGAAAACACGGGCACCTCGCCAAACGGCTCGCCCGGGCCGAAGATGTGCAGGATCTGCTCTTTGCCTTCCGCGGAGACCTTGAAAATCTTGATCCGGCCGCTCATGACAACGTAAAACCCGCTGCCCGGTTGGCCTTCGGAGAAAATGCGCTCCCCCTTGTCAAATCGGCGGGTGACAGCGATGGCGCGGATGGCCTGGAGTTGGTCTGCGGGCAGGCCGCCGAAAAGGGGCGTTTGGGAGATGACGTCCAGTATATTTTTCATAGTTTCAAAAAAACCTTATTTTTTGACCTAAGTCAAGGCGTTGCCGACCAAAGCGGTTTATACATAATCCATCGAGCGCAACAACCGTCAACCGGTCCCGCTGCGGAAGGTTGACTCAACCCAACAGCGACAGGAGGCAAACCATGTTTTGTTTTCAGTGTGAACAGACGGCCAAGGGCGAAGGCTGCACCAAACTCGGGGTCTGTGGCAAGCAGCCCGACGTGGCGGTACTTCAGGATCTTCTCGTATACGAAATCAAAGAGCTTTCACGGATTGCCGTGGAAGGCCGCAAGGTGGGGCTGGTGGATGACGCGGTCAACCAGTTCACCAGCGAAGCCCTCTTTTCGACCCTCACCAACGTGGACTTCGATCCAGAGCGGTTTGTCGAAATGCTGGCGCGCTGCGTCCAGGTGCACGAAGACCTCAAGCGGCGCGTGGCCGCCGCCGGCGGCCGGATCGATTTCGGCCCCGAGCGCGTGACCTATGCACCCGGCGCCGGCAAGGAGGAACTGGTGGCCCTGGGCGAGCAGGTGGGCGTCAAGGCCGATCCGGATCTGAACCCCGACCTGCTGTCCCTGCGCGAGCTTCTGATATACGGGCTGAAGGGTGTTGCCGCCTACGCCGACCACGCCCGGATCCTGGGCCAAGTGGACGACCGGGTGGATGCCTTTATCCACGAAGCGCTGGCGGCCACCCTAAATAAGGGCCTGAGCGCCGACGACTACGTCGGACTGGTGATGAAGTGTGGCGAGATCAACCTGCGCACCATGGAGCTCCTGGACGCCGGCAACACCGGCACCTACGGCCATCCCGTACCCACCCGGGTGCCCCTGGGCCAGAAGAAGGGCAAGGCGATCCTGGTGTCCGGCCACGACCTCAAGGACCTCGATGCGATCCTCAAACAAACCGCGGGCAAGGGCATCACGGTTTATACCCACGGGGAAATGCTGCCCTGCCACGGGTACCCGGAACTCAAGAAATACCCCCATTTCTACGGCCACTACGGCACCGCCTGGCAGAACCAGGCGCGCGAGTTCGCCGCCTTTCCCGGCGCGATCCTGATGACCACCAACTGCATCCAGAAACCCCAGGATGCTTACAAGGGCAACATCTTCACCACCGGCCTGGTGGGCTGGCCCGGCGTGACGCATGTCGCCGGCAAGGACTTCACCGCGGTGATTGAAAAGGCCCTGGCGCTGCCCGGTTTCCCCGCCGACGTTCCCGGCAAGAGCGTCATGGTCGGCTTCGGCCACAACGCGGTCCTGGGGGTTGCGCCGGCCGTGATCGAGGCGGTCAAGAACAAGCAGATCCGGCACTTCTTTCTGGTTGGCGGCTGCGACGGCGCCAAGCCCGGCCGGAGCTACTACACCGAGTTTGTCGAGAAGGTGCCCGCCGACTGCGTGGTCCTGACTCTGGCCTGCGGCAAGTTCCGTTTCTTCGACAAGGACCTGGGCGCCATCGGCGGCATTCCCCGTCTGCTGGACGTCGGGCAGTGCAACGACGCCTATTCGGCCATCAAGATTGCCTCGGCCCTGGCGGAGGCCTTCGGCTGTGGGGTCAACGACCTGCCGCTGTCCATGATCCTGTCCTGGTACGAGCAGAAGGCCTGCGCCATTCTGCTGACCCTGCTGTACCTCGGGATCAAGGACATCCGGCTGGGGCCCACGCTGCCGGCCTTCATCACGCCGAACATCCTCAACGTCCTGGTGGAGAAGTTCAACATCATGCCCATCACGACGCCCGATCAGGACCTCAAGGCGATCCTCGGATAGATTCTCAACCTGCAAGGCGGGAGCCCGGGATGCGGGGCTCCCGTCACACCCAGACAACCGGAGGAAAAGGTCATGCGCTGCCCGGGACAGGATACCCAGTATTGGAACTCGAAAGCGATCTACGAAGCCAAGTGCCCCAAGTGCAATCACCCGGTGGAGTTTTTCAAGGACGACACCGCGCGCAAGTGCGGGCGCTGCGGCCACCGCTTCGTCAACCCGCAGATGGACTTCGGCTGTGCCGCCTACTGCCCGTTCGCCGAACAGTGCCTGGGGAGCCTGCCGCCGGAGTTGGTGGCCCAGAAGGACAACATGCTCAAAGATCGGGTGGCGATCGAAGTCAAGCGCCATCTGAAAACCGATTTCAAACGCATCGGGCTGGCCTCGCGCCTGGCGCGCTACGCGGAACGCATTCAGAAGCACGAAAAGGGCAACCTGGCGACCGTCCTGATTGCGGCCTACCTGCTGCCGGTGGTGGCGCGGGAGGTCGAAGCGGCCGGCAACCAAACCTCCCCGGAGGCCTGGGGCCGGGTGGCAGCCGCGGTCGGCGGGCAGATCCTGTCCAAGCTGGGCGCCGGTGAAGCCCTCGTGACGGCCGTCGCCGAGCTTCTCGCGGCCGTGCGCGCTGCCGGGCCGCAGGCGGCTGCCGACGTCAACGTGCTGCGCGATGCCGAACGGATCGTTTGCCTCGAAGAACAACAGAAAACCGCCCCCCGACCGGTGTCCGAGCTTCAGCAGGCGCTCGCCGGCGAGCTTCTCACCGAAGGCGGCCGCCAAACGGCGGCGGCGGTTTTGCTGAAGCCATAACCTGAGGTTTAGAAATGAAAGTCTATCGCAAGATCATCGAAATCGACGAGGAGCGCTGCGACGGCTGCGGCCAGTGCGTGATCGCCTGCGCCGAAGGGGCAATCCGGGTCATAGACGGCAAAGCCAGGGTGATATCCGACAACCTCTGCGACGGCTTGGGGGCCTGTCTGGGCGAGTGCCCCCAGGACGCGCTCAAGATCGTCGAGCGCGAGGCCGAGGAGTTCGACGAGGAGGAGGTGACCGCGCGCCTTGAAAAAGAGGCGGCGGCGGCCCCCCGCGGGTGCCCCTCGGCGGCGATCCAGATCATGGCGCCGGTTGCTGCCTGCGCCGAAGCCAACCGGCCGGCGGCGTTGGCGGCTGGCGACTCCTGCCTGGGCAACTGGCCGGTTCAGGTGCAGCTGATTCCGCCCACGGCCCCATTTCTGAAAGGGGCCGACCTGCTGGTGATGGCCGACTGTGTGCCGGTGGCCTTTCCCGCCGTCCACCGGAGTTTTATGCAGGGTCGGGCCGTGGCATTGGGGTGCCCCAAGCTGGACGACAGCGACGCCTACGTTCAGAAATTTAGCGCCATTTTCAAGCAAGCCGGGATCAAGTCGATCACCGTGGCGGTCATGGAGGTCCCCTGCTGTTCGGGTCTGCCGGCCATCGTCAAAAAGGCCCAGGCGGCCGCGGGCACCCAGATTCCGATGACGGTCGTGGTGATCAGCACCCGCGGCGCCATTCTCAGACAGGTCGCGGGCTGACCCCACCCCAGGGCCTGCCCGTTTCCGGAGGCTGTCATTCAAGTGCAGGCCAGCGCCGCCAAGCGGCCCTGGCCTGCGTCGTTCGGGTGAGGTGGGCGGCCTGTGGGGACCCTTTGGCGGTCGGGCGCTGCAACCCGATTGACACGCCGCGCGGCGCTGGCTATAAGGGGCCCAAGCCGTCGGCAGGTCCGGCGGTTAACCCCTCCGACCGCCGTCACAGCGGCGGCCCGCCTTGCCAGGAGTCTGCCGAGATGCACATTTTTGTTTCCGGGTCGCTGGCCTACGACCGCATCATGGATTTCCCCGGTCGTTTTGCCGATCATATCCTTCCCGACAAGATCCACATTCTCAACGTCTGCTTCACGGTCAACGGTCTGGCCGAAAAATTCGGCGGCACCGCCGGCAACATCGCCTATAACCTGAGCCTGCTGGGGGAAAAGCCGGAGATCCTGGCCACGGCCGGCAAGGATTTCGAGCGCTACGCGCAGTGGCTGGGGCATCTGGGGCTGCCGCTAACCGGGATTCGCGTGATCACCGGGGAGTTTACCGCCGGGGCGTACATCACCACCGACAAGAGCGACAACCAGATCACCGGATTCAACCCCGGCGCCATGCGCTATCCCTCCGGCTACACCTTCGACGGCATCCGCGGTGACGAGGCCATCGCCATCGTCTCCCCCGGCAACATCGAGGACATGCTCGCGTACAGCCGCGCCTTCAAGGACCGCGGGGTGCCCTACATCTTCGACCCCGGGCAGACCATCACGGCCCTGAGCGGCGCGCAGCTGGCGGAGATGATGACCGGGGCGGCGCTGTTGATCTCAAACGACTACGAGCTGGAAATGATCATGAAACCAACCGGCTTCGATCGCAGCGCCATTCTCCGGCGGGCGGCGGGCCTGATCACGACCCTCGGTGAAAAGGGTGCGCTGCTGGTGACGGCGGCGGGTGAGACCCGAATTCCGGCCGTGCCCGTCGCCAGGGTGGCCGATCCCACCGGCGCCGGGGACGCCTTTCGGGCCGGCCTGTTGAAAGGCCTGGTGACCGGCGAACCGCTGGCCGCGGCGGCCCGCATGGGGGCGGTGTGCGCCAGTTTTGCGGTGGAATGCCTCGGCACCCAGGAGCATGCCTTTACCCTGGAGGGCTTCTGGGATCGGTTCCACACCAGTTTCGGCGACGGCCGCGACAGCGCGGCGCTGGGGGCATGAACCCGGCCGGTCGTTGCAGGCCCTTTTTTCAGCTCAGGAAATCCGGAGGCAGTTCGCAGGTTTGATTGGCGGCCTTCCGGGATTCGATGTAATGGGCGGCCGCCAGGGCGGCGGTGCAGCCGTCGGCGGCCGCAACCACGATCTGGCGGGCGTATTTGGCCCGCAGATCTCCGATCACGTAGATCCCGGGGGTGTTGGTGGCGCACTTGTCGTCGGTCTCGACGTAGCCGTCGATATTCATCCGGGTGCCCTGGGGCACCAGGCGGTTGTTGGGGTCGAAGCCGACAAAGACGAAAACCCCGTCGGTCGCCAATTCCCGTTCGGCACCGGTCTGGGTGTCCTTCAACCCGACCGCCCGGACGCCTTCCGCGTTGGCCCTGATCTCCGTCAAAACCGTGTTCCAGAGGACCTCGATTTTGCACTCGGCCTGGACGCGCTGCTGCAGCAGCATGCCGGCCCGCAGGGCGTCGCGACGATGGGCGATGTAGACCTGCTTGGCCAGCTTGGCCAGGTAGAGGGATTCCTCCGCGGCGCTGTCGCCGCCGCCCACCACCACCACCGTTTTGTTGCGAAAGAAAAAGCCGTCGCAGACCGCGCAGTAGGACACCCCCTTGCCGTAGTAGGCGTCCTCTCCGGGGACCTTGAGCTTGCGGGGGCTGCCGCCGGTGGCGATGATAACGGCATGGGCGGCCAGACGGCGGCCGTCCGCCAGGGCGACGGTGTGCAGGTCGAGCCCTGGGGCGATCGCGGTCACCTCCTGGGAGAGGACCTCCAGGCCGTAGGCTTTGGCGTGCTGGAGAAATTTCTGGGACAATTCCGCCCCGCTGATATGCTCGAAACCGGGGTAGTTCTCCACCTCGTCCGACAGGATCACCTGGCCGCCGGGCGCGGCGCTTTCGATCAGGACGGTTTTGAGGGCCGCGCGCATGGCGTAAATGCCGGCGGAAAGGCCGCCGGGGCCGCCCCCGACAATAATCAGGTCATAGAGTTCATCTTCAGGCATCTCGGGTCTCCTTGCAGGGCTGTGGCTTGCGTGGTTGCGCCTGCGGCGGGCGCAAGCGCGGGCGTTTCCTCCCATACCGCTTGTGGTCGGCATTAATCAAGGGATTATTGCCGCTGCTCGCTATCGGGTCGAACCGGACGGGCACCCGCCTGCGGGCAATTTTGAAATGGAAGGGAGAAGGGCATGAAGGCGGTGGTGATTGTTGCGGCTTGTCGAACGGCCATCGGGGCCTTCGGCGGCTCCTTGCGGGACCTGAACGGGGCCCAGATCGGCAGCGTGACCATGAAAGAAGCGGTCAGGCGGGCGGGTATCCCGGCGGAGGCGATCGACGACGTGCGCTACGGGTGCTGCATCGAGCCGGTCGACACCCTCAACGTGGCGCGGGTGGCGGCCCTGCTGGCGGGCATCCCCGACAGCGTCCCGGTGGCCACGGCAGGCCGGGGCGCTCAGGGGGCTTTGCCCGGTGGGAACAGGCGGCCCTCATCCTCCCGGCGGCGCAGGACGGCCTCGTAGACGGCCAGGTGTTCGAGGGCCTGAGCTTCGCAGTCAATCCGTTTGATGGATTCGCGGAAGGCGCCGCTGTGGGGCAAGCCCCGGCTGAACCACCCCAGGCGGCTGCGCATCATGCAGCAGGCATGCCGCTCGCCGAAAAACCGGACCGAAGCGCGCAGATACGCGCGCAGCGCTTCGAAGCGGACCGTCAGGTCGACGGGCGGCGGCGCCTGGCCCTGCAGTGCGGCCCGCACCTGGCTGAAGAGCCAGGGGGCGCCGATGGCCGCGCGGCCGATCATGACCGCGTCACAGCCGGTCTTTTGGCGCATGGCGAGGGCATCCGCGGCGCTGGTGACGTCGCCGTTGCCGATCACCGGGATGGTCACTGCCGCCTTGACGGCGGCGATCACGGACCAGTCCGGGCAGCCGCGAAAGGCCTGGCCGGCGGTGCGCGGGTGAACGGCGATGGCATCGACCCCGCAACTCTCCGCGATCCCGGCGAGCCGCAGGGCCTGCTCACCGGAGGCGTCCCAGCCCGTCCGGATTTTGATGGTCAGCGGGATGCGGACTGCCTTGCGTACCGCCCCCAGCAGGGCCGCGGCTTTTGCCGGTTCGCCCATCAGGGCGACCCCGGCGCCGCTTTTGACGATTTTTTTGACCGCGCAGCCGAAATTGATGTCCAGCACGTCGGCGCCGGCGGCCTGCACCCGGGCCGCAGCCTCGGCCGTAATGTCCGGATCCGAGCCGAAGAGCTGCATGGATACCGGCTTTTCGGCCGCCACGCTCGCCAGCAGCTGGGCGGTTTTGGCGGATCCGTGGACCAACCCGTTGGCGCTGACCATCTCGGAGCACACCAGGGCGCACCCGGCCGCGCGGGCCAGCAGCCGAAACGGCAGGTTGGTGATGCCCGCCAGGGGTGCGAGAACGGTCGGGTTTTCGAGGGTCAGTGATCCAATTTGCATGGCCGGGTGTCGTTTCGCTTTCTGCCGGTTTCCGGGGCGCGGGTGGCTTTCAAAAATGCCTGCGGCCCGAATTTAGCACGATTGCCGGGGGCTGCCAAGCCCCTGGCCGGCCGCCGCTGCGGGCGCTGCTGCGGCGGTCGGCTGGGCGTAGCAGTAGAGGCAGTTGTGAAAGCAGGGCTGGCGCCGATAGTCGCCGATATCGGCCGACAGGCTGCAGCCGCAGCCCTTTTTGACCCGCTGACCGCCGTCCCTGCGCCCGGAGACCTGTCCGCCGTAAAGACCCATCAGCAAAGCGCCCGGGATACAGTTGGCCGGCGCAATCCGCGCAGCCGGCGGCAGCGCGGCCATGACCTGCGCTTCACAGCAGGTTTCAAGCCGGATGCCGCGGGGGGTCAGCGATTTTTCCAGCGAAAGCAGCAGTTCGGCCTTGCGGGCGATCGGGGGGTCTAAAAAGACCATCCCCGGCAGGTGCGCCGTGCGCCGCTTGATTTTGGCGTAGTCGTCGCGGAAGCTGGTGATACAGCGGGTGATCCCCAGTGCGCCGGCGCGTGCGGCGATGCGCTCAAAATCCGCCAGGTTGTCGTGAAGCACGTTGCCCTTGTCCCGGTAGAAACAGATCGGGTCGAAGCGCCAGGCGACGGCCGCCGGCCCGAAGGCCTGCGCCAGGGCGTCCATCTGCTCCAATCGGTCCGCCAGCGGCGGCAGCCGCGGTTCCAGCAGGCGGTCGGTTGAGTTGAGGGTGAAGTTGAAATACAGGCCGTAGCCCTGTCGCCGCAGTATTTGGCCGTAGCCGCCGGCCAGAAAAGGCCCGAAGTTCTTGGACCAGAAAACGATCGTGTGGACCTCTTGCGGACCGGCCGGGACCCGGCGCTGGCGGTGGTTGAAGGGGTTTTCGACCGTGAAGTACCCCCTGGCGACACCCGCCATGAACCACGGCATGTAAAAGGCGGGGATATCGGTCCGACGCGAGGCGGAAATGACGGTGGGCAGGGCCGTGCGCCCGGGGCGCCGACCTTCTGCGACCAGCGGCATCAGCGGTCGGTTTTCTTGCGGGTCAGTGGAATGACCCTGGCGGCGCCCGCCGGCAGCGGGCCGTCTTCGGGAGCTGGCTGCGCCGCGGGTGCGCGGGCCGGCTGCGGCGCCTCGACCCGTTCCAGGCGCATGCGTTTGCCGTTCATGGTGAACTCCTCCCCGTTGACATAGGCGTCCCGCAGAATCCAGGTGACCACCTGCAGCGGTACCTGCAACATCAGCAGCGTGACATGATACCAGCCGGGTTTGTGGTCGGCCGCGATGTCCTCGATGCGCGCAAAGCTCAGCGGCTTGTCTTCAAAGTAAACCAACACAACGTCATTGATGCCGGTCATCGGGTTTTCCTTGCGGGGCGCCATGGGATGCAGATTTGAGCCGGTCCCGGGGGGCTGTCCCCTGCCTTATAGAATAGAGCGGGGCGTCGGATCAAGCAAAAACAGCGGTTTCGGGCCGCGGGTGCGGGGGCGTAAAGCCGGGTCGGCGCGTCCATAATGAATGAGAATTCATGAATATTGCGCCGCCCTCCTTGCCCCGGTTGTGCGCCAAGCCCGCCCAGAACAGCACCCGGAATCAACAATTCACTTGATCCTAAGCCGCTTGGGAGCCGAATCCGGGGCGCCGGATTTTTTGCTTGACAGTTCCGGTCGGGCCCTGTTAAATGAATGAGCATTCATTCATAGGGTGGCTCACTGGCGCCAAATTCTTAATTCAGGAGGGAATTATGATCAGAAAAATAAAGAAGGCAGCGGTTATCGGCTCCGGTGTCATGGGCGGCGGAATCGCCGCTCTGCTGGCCAGCGCCGGGGTGAAAACCCTGTTGCTGGACATTGTGCCCTTTGATCTCAAGGATGGCGAAAAAAGCGACCCTGCGGCCCGCAACCGGATCGTCAAGGCCGGCCTGGAGGGCATTTTGCGGGCCCGGCCGGCGCTCCTGATGCAGCCCCGGGACGCTGAGCTGATCACCATCGGCAACCTCGAGGATGATTTCGACAAACTCGCCGAGTGCGACTGGATCGTCGAGGTCGTGGTGGAAAACCTGAAAATCAAGCAGGCCCTCCTGAAACGCATCGATCCGGTTCGCAAGCCCGCTGCGATCGTCTCCTCCAACACCTCCGGGATTCCCCTGAAAGCCATGTCTGCGGGATGCTCGCTGGAATTCCGGCAGCACTTCCTGGGGACCCATTTCTTCAACCCGGTGCGCTACATGAAACTGCTGGAGCTCATTCCCGGCGAAGAGACCCTGCCGGAAATCCTCGGCTTCATCGCCGATTTCGGCGAGCGCATCCTGGGCAAGGGCATCGTTTGGGCCAAGGACACCCCCAATTTTGTCGGCAACCGCATCGGGGTTCACGGGATCGTCACGGCCATGCAGCAGATGGTGGCCGACGGCCTGACGATCCCGGAAGTCGACGCCCTCTTCGGGCCCGCCATGGGACGCCCCAAGACCGCGATGTTCAAAACCACCGACCTGGTGGGGCTGGACACCATGGCCCACGTGGCCGCCAATACCTACGAGCTGGTGGTCGACGATGAACAGCGGGAGCGCTTTAAAATTCCGGCTTTCATCACCGCCATGATCGAAAAGAAGCTTCTGGGCAAGAAAACCAAGGCCGGGTTCTACAAGACCGACCTGACGCCGGAGTGGAAGATAATCCGCAAGGTGATCAGGCCCGCAACGCTGGAATACGAAACCTACGAGCCGCCTGAGTTCGCCTGCCTGGCGGCCGCCAAACAGGCCAAAAGCCTGCCCGCGAAGATCAAGGCCGTGGTCTACGGCGATGACCGCGGCGCCCGCTTTGCCTGGACAGTCCTGGCCCACGGCCTGATTTACGCCGCCAACCGGATTCCCGAGATATCCGACAGCATCGTTGAAATCGACAACGCCATGAAGTGGGGCTATAATTTTGAAATGGGGCCCTTCGAGACCTGGGACGCCATCGGCGTCGCGGAATCGGTGGCCAGGATGGAGCAAGAGGGCATCCCGGTGCCCGCCACTGTCCGCAAGATGCTGGCGGCGGGCCACACGGCCTTTTACAAGTCCCAAAACGGGCGGACCCTCTTCTACGATTTGGGCGGCGGTGGCTACCAGGAACTCAAGCTCAGCCCCAACATCGTGTCCCTCGCGGCCCTCAAGGGGGCCGACAAGGTGGTCAAATCCTGCAAGTCGGTCTCGCTGGTCGATCTCGGCGACGGGGTTTTCTGCTGCGAGTACCACACCAAGATGAACGCCATCAACCGTGAGATCGTGGAATTCATGGCGGAGGCCTTCGACTGGGTCGACCAAAACGGCGTCGGCGTGGTGATCGGCAATCAGGCCGGCGGCGTGCCCGGCGCTTTTTCGGCCGGCGGCGACCTCTTCTACATGGCCTCCCTGGCGAAAGCGGGCAAGTTCAGCGAAATCGACGAATTCCTCCAGATGGCCCAGAACGGTATCCAGCGTGCCCGCTATTCGCACCTGCCGGTGGTCGCGGCGCCCTACGGGCTGACCCTCGGCGGCGGCTGCGAGGTCTGCCTGGGCGCGGCCGACAAGATCGTCGCGCATGCGGAGCTTTACATGGGGCTGGTGGAAATCGGCGTGGGGCTGCTGCCGGCCGGCGGCGGCTGTTTGAACCTCTGGAAGAAATTCGTGCAGGCCCTGCCCGCGGCCGTTTCGGATTTTGATCTGGGCAAACTCTTTACGCCGGTGTTCATGTCCATCGCCATGGCCAAGGTCTCCACCTCGGCGGCCGATGCGCGCGCCAACGGTTTCCTCGGACCCCAGGACCGGATTGTGATGAACCGCGACTACCTGGTCGGCGAGGCCAAAAAGGAGGTCCTCAAAATGGTGGCCGACGGGTATGCACCGCCGGCCAAATGCAAGGTCCGGGTGCTCGGCGAAGCCGCCCAGGGCATGATCCAGGCGGAGCTCTTCAACCTGCTGAGCGCCAAGTTCGTTACCGACTACGATGCCTTCCTGGCCAAGCGGATCGCGTTTGTCCTCAGCGGCGGAGAGGTGCGCACCAACAGCGAGGTGGATGAAGAGGTGATTCTCAAGCTGGAACGGGAGGCCTTTGTCGATTTCTGGCGCGAGGAGAAAACCCAGGCCCGCGTGGCGCACATGCTCAAGACCGGCAAACCCCTCAGAAACTAATCCGCACACACCCTTTGTGAGTACAGGAGGAAATCATCATGCGCGATGCCTATATCGTTTCATCCGTCAGAACGCCCGGATGCAGGAGAGCCAAAGGCGCTTTTAAGGACACCCGGCCCGAAGACCTGCTGGCCTTCATCCTGAACGCGGCGGTGGCGAAGGCCCCCGGTCTGGAACAAAAGGACGTCGAAGACCTCATGATCGGCTGCTCCTTTCCCGAAGCCGAGCAGGGTCTCAACATCGGCCGGATCGCCGGTCAGATCGCCGGGTTTCCCGAAACGGTCTCCGGCGCCACCGTCAACCGCTTCTGCTCCTCGGGGCTGGAGGCCATCGCCCTGGCGTCCCTGCGGGTGATGGCGGGCTGGTCGGAGGTCACCATCGGCGGCGGGGTCGAGTCCATGACCTACGTGCCCATGGGCGGCAACCTGCCGCGGCCCCACCCCGCGCATACCCGCAAACAGGCCGATCTCTACTCCTCCATGGGCATCACGGCTGAAAACGTGGCCAACCGCTACAAGATCAGCCGCCAGGACCAGGACGAATTCGCCTACCGTTCCCACATGAAAGCCGCCAAGGCCAAAGCCGGCAAGCTTTTCAGCGAGATCGTGGCAACACCCGCCGCGCGCTTCGTGCTCCAGGCCGGCGGGACCTTCCGCCGCGAGACCTTTCTGCAGGACTTTGACGACGGCATCCGGGAGGCCACCACCGTCGAAGGGCTGGCCAAACTCACCCCGGTCTTTGCCGCAGGCGGGTCCGTCACCGCCGGCAACTCCTCCCAGACCACCGACGGTGCCGCGGCGGCCGTCATCATGAGCGGCCAGAAGGTCGAGGCGCTGGGTCTCAAACCGATCGCCAAGCTCAAGACCTACACCACCGTTGGCTGCCGCGCCGACGAAATGGGCGTCGGCCCGCGCTACGCGATTCCGAAGCTGCTGAAAATGGCGGGTCTGGATATCGCCGACATCGGTCTTTACGAGATCAATGAGGCCTTTGCCTCCCAGGCCCTCTACTGTCTCCGTGAACTGGGCCTGGACCGCTACATGGAGCGGGTCAACATCCACGGTGGCGCCATCGCCCTGGGGCACCCCCTGGGATGCACCGGCGCCAAGCTGTGTGCCACGCTTCTGGCCAACATGCAGCGCCTGGGCGTCAAGTACGGCGTCGAGTCCATGTGCATCGGCGGCGGGATGGGTGCCGCGGCACTCTTCGAACTCTGCGACTGATCGGCCTGCAGGCGCTGCCGGCGGCCGGGGACCCGTCTCTGGGGCGGGGTTCCCGGCCGCTGCGCGCGGGTTTTCGGCGCCTGCCTGCCGTATTGACATCGGTCCGCCTTTCCGCCATACTCCCCCCGAATTTTTCCCGATAATCAGCATCCGTCCCCAGGGTCGCTTTACTCCACTGGATGCATACGAAAATGTGATCCAGGACCCGCCTCGGGCATCGCTTCCCGCACGGCGGATCTTCCCCCGGCTAAAAATGGCATCGCAGGGCCCTCTGCATGGCTGTCGGCAAAAAGCCTCGCCATCCACCCAATCCAGCGGTGCGGCAATTCCTCAGGAGGTGTGCCAGTGAAAAACGGAAAATGCCCCAAATGCGGTTCCAAAGAGGTATACTGCGGTGACGATGTGCATCCCAAAAGCGGGCCGTTCGGCAGCAATTCGATCCCCGTCAGCCTGACATCGATTGCGGCCCTGGACAACTATGTCTGCACCGACTGCGGCTACATGGAAAGCTACATCGCCGATCCCGCAAAGCTGAAGGAAATTTTCGTCAAATGGCGGCGGGTGGCTTGACGGCGGCCGCCGCCAAGCCGGTGAACGCCGGGGCCGTCAGGAGGCCGCCGCAGGTGCTGTTTTGCAAGCCAATCGAGCCAGGACGGGGACATGGGATTTGCAAGGGGGGGCAACCGCTTTAAAGGATTCAGACGTCTGGGCGCGATTGCGCGCGTGTTGATGAAGCACGGGTGCGGGGCTGTGGCCGACCGGCTGACCTCCCGCCGCAAACGCCGCAGCGGCGCGGACAGCCTGAGCCCGAGCGGTTTTCCCGCCCCGCGGCGCATCCGCCTGGTCCTCGAGGAACTGGGGCCCAGTTTTATCAAGCTGGGGCAGCTGATGAGCACCCGCGCCGATATTTTTCCCCCGGAGTACGTCGAGGAGTTCAAAAAGCTGCAGGATCGGGTGCCCCCGCTGGCCTTCGCGGAAATCAAACAACTCCTCGAAGCTGAGCTGCGGCAGCCGCTGGCGGCGCTTTTCGCCGATTTTTCAACGGAATCGATCGCGGCCGCCTCGGTCGCCCAGGTTTATGCCGCCCGTCTTTTCAGCGGTGCGCGGGTGGCCGTCAAGGTCGTCCGGCCGGGGATCACCAAGAAGATCCGTGAAGACATCCAGCTGATGTACACCCTGGCCGCCAAGCTCGAAAAAAACTTCGAACTGGGCCGCATCCTGGGGGCCACCAATATCGTGCAGGAGTTTGAACGCACGATTTTCAACGAGCTCGACATGTTCCGGGAGGCCGGCAACGTCGAGAAGTTTGCCGCCCATTTTCAGTATGTCGAGGATATCTGTGTTCCCAAGGTCTACTGGGAGCTGACCACCAAATCGGTTCTGGTGATGACCTTCATCGAAGGCGTCAAGGTCGACGAGGTGGCCGCCATCCGTGCGGCCGGCATCGACCCCCGGGAGATCGCCCTGATCGGACTGCGGTCGCTTTCGCGCCAGTTGATGGAATTCGGTTTTTTTCACGCCGACCCCCACCCCGGCAACACCATCGTCATGCCGGACGGGCGGGTCGGACTGGTGGATTTCGGCATCATGGGGTACCTCGACGAGGAGACCATGCACCAGGTGGCCTACCTGTTCCTGGGCTACGCCGAAAGGGATTACGACCTGATCATGGAGGCGCTGCTGGCTTCCGGGGTTCTGCCTGCCGAGGGGGTTGACCTCGTTCGTTTTCGACGGGACCTGAAAGATATCAGCGAGCCCTTTTACGGGCGGTCCCTGCAGACCATTTCCGTCCGGGACGTTTACGAGCAGGTGATGCAGCTGGTGTCCAAGTATCGCATTTGCCTGCCGCGCAATCTATTGCTGCTGCTCAAGACCCTGATCCAAACCGAGGCCCTGGGAAAAACCCTGGGCAGTGATGCCAGTATCCTGACCGTTATGCGGCCCTATGCCCGCCAGCTGCTGCAGAAGGGCTACGAGTCCCGTAAAATTCTGCGCAACATGGGCCAAGATCTGCGCAACAGCGCAGGCTACCTCAAATCCGCACCCAAGCTGATCCATGATATTCTCAAACAGACCGCCATGGGCAAGCAGGCGGTCGAGTTGCGGCACACCGGGTTCGACCAGCTGGATCAGAAGTTCGAAAGGAGTGTCAACCGGCTGGTCATCGGCCTGATCATTTCGGCTTCGACCATCGCCGCGGCCCTGATCCTCAATTCCACTCAGACGGTGATTCAGTTTCAGGTGCGGCTGCTGGGCTACCAGACCCTTTCCCTCACCGCCATCTTGGGGGTGGCCGGGTACTCCATTGCCACCGTGTTGGGGCTTTGGCTGATCATCTCCATTTTCCGCTCCGGCAAGCTGTGATACGCTAAAAAAAGTTGGAATTTGCGACGGTCCGCGATCAGTTCAATCGTCTTCGCACCACCGGTCCGGGGTCTGTTGCCAAAACCGCGTCTTTTTCCCCTCCTGTGGAGGGCGGGATTTTTCACCCTATGCTGCGACTCATCCGCGATTGGTTGAACCGCTATTTTTCAGATCCGCAGTCCATCATTCTGGGAATGCTGCTGCTGGCGGGGTTTCTGATCATCATGTTTCTGGGGGACATGCTGACCCCGGTGTTCGTAAGTCTCGTGATCGCCTACCTCCTGGACGGCATGGCGATGGCCCTGCAGCGCATCAAGGTGCCGCGGCTGGTGAGCGTGCTCCTGGTGTTTTTGCTGTTCCTGGCCACCCTCTTGATCCTGGTGGTGGGACTTCTGCCGGTGCTCTCGCGGCAGATCGGCCAACTTCTCCAGGAACTGCCCTCGATCATTGCCAACGGCAGGGACCTGCTGATGCTGCTGCCCGAACGCTACCCGGAGATCGTCTCCCAAACCCAGATCCGGCAGGTCCTGGATTTCATCGGCGGTGAACTCTACCTCCTGATCCAGCGGCTGCTGACCCTTTCGCTGGCCTCGGTGCGCGGCCTGATTTCGATCCTGGTTTACATGATCATGGTGCCGGTGATGGTCTTCTTCTTTCTCAACGACAAGGCCAAGCTGCTCGCCTGGACCTCCCAATTTTTGCCCGACCACCGGGGGCTGGCCATCGAGGTCTGGCAGGTGGTCAACCAGCAGATCACCAACTACGTGCGCGGCAAGATCTGGGAAATCCTGATCGTCTGGGGGGTGAGCTATGCGACCTTTTACTTCATGGGGCTGCAGTTTGCCATGCTGCTGTCGCTTTTTACCGGCCTGAGCGTTCTGATCCCATACATCGGGGCCATCTTCATGACCCTGCCGGTGGCGGTGATCGCCTTTTACCAGTGGGGTTGGAGCGCTGATTTTGCATACGCCGTTGTGGCGTATATCATCCTCCAGATCCTGGACGGCAACCTGCTGAATCCGCTGCTGCTGGCCGGGGTTGTCAATATGCACCCGGTGGCCATCATCGCCGCGATCCTGGTTTTCGGCGGGCTCTGGGGATTTTGGGGGCTTTTTTTTGCCATTCCCCTGGCCACCCTGGTGCATGCCGTGATGAAGGCCTGGTTTGCCCATCACCGCAAGGTGCACGTCGAGTAAGCTGATGAAACGCTTTGCGATAGCCCGGGCCGTCATTGGCGCTGTGCTGCTGGTGTTGACGGCGCTGGTGCTGTGGGTGAGCCCCCGGCTGTTGAATCAGGAGTGGCTGAAAAGCCGGGTGGCCGCCCATTTTGCCGCGCACATCGGCGGCCAAATCAGTTTTGAGCGGGTCGAACTGGCCTTTTTCCCGCGATTGCGGGTGCAGGTCAGCGGCTGCCGGGTGCGGGTTCCGGGTGTCGTGCGCGGCGAACTGCCCGAGGCGACCCTTTACCCGCGGCTGGCGCCCCTTTTAACAGGCAGCCTGCAGCCGGCCGCGGTGCACCTCTTGGCCCCGGAAGTTGTCCTGCAGCTGCCGGAGAGCGGCCCCCAGGCGCAGGGGCTGCAGGCTTTCTGGCCGATCCCGCCCGCAGCCGTCGCGCCGCCCTTCAAATTGACGATTGCCAGGGGCCGCTTCGACCTGAGGCGTGGCGGCCTCACGCTGCTGCAGCTCACCGAGCTTGACCTGGAGATGGACGCTCCCCGCGGACGACCGCGTTTCAAGCTGCAGTGCGGCTCCAGCCTGTGGCAGCGTCTGGTCGCCACGGGCGAGACCCCCATCGGCGAAGAGGTCCTGCGTGGTCATGCCGACATCACGGGCTTTGAGCCCTCCCCGCTCCTTAAAACCGTCGCACCCGCGACCGCCGCGTGTTTGCAGGTCGCCGCCATCGATCTAAGCGCCGCCTTCACGGCCGTCGCCGGTTCCGGGCTGCGGGCCAGCCTGCAAAGCCCCCGCTTTAAGGCCTCTTTGACGGGACCCACGGGGCAGGCGGCGTTCGAGGGGGATGACCTGGGCCTCACGGTCGCCCTGGACGGCACGGCCCTCGAGATCGGGCTCGACTCCCTGCGCTTGGCGGCCCCGGCGGCGACCCTTTCCGGCCGGCTGCATCTTGCCCGGCAG
>Ga0105100_10000764_pt1 | contig 18688 bp, 20 predicted proteins | sample PPLLak12cMay2015_2_FD_87033 | JGI IMG/M metagenome (GOLD analysis project Ga0105100, IMG submission 87033) | Freshwater sediment microbial communities from Prairie Pothole Lake near Jamestown, North Dakota, USA - PPLs Lake P8 Core (1) Depth... | ecosystem: Environmental > Aquatic > Freshwater >...
CTTCATGTCGGTCGGGGGCAATCACAACCACTGGCGGCTTCTTGGCGCGTTCGATCAACGCCCGGATGTCCTCGCGTGTTATCAACGGCAGGTCAGCAGGCAAGACGAGCACACCGCGCGTGGCATACAATTGCGCCACCACTGTCGCCCGCTTGAGCGCCGTGTTCAGCTTCGGCGAGCCAGCCTCGCGCACTGTTCGTGCCCCGTGTTCACGCGCAAGCGAAAGCGCAGCCGGGTCACGGCTGACAACCAGGATCTGTTCGATTTCTTTCAGGTCTGTCAGGGTTTTGAGGGTATGTTCCAACAGCAATTGGTTGAGGTGTGTTCGTTCGTCTTCCGATAAGGTTCCAGCCAGGCGGGATTTTCCGCGGCGTAAAGGTTTCACAGGCACAATTGCCCAAAGTGTCATGTATGTAGCCTCCGAATAAAGTGTAGCACATCTCCTGCCAAACTTGCACGTTTTGTTAAGAGATTCATAAGTGTATCGGTGGTTAGCGTAGGGATTTCTATCAAATTCGCAAGATCTGCGTCTACGTTGTCCAGAATGAACCCGCTCAACAGGCCACGATAATGCTCCGCAACCGCCAAAGCCGAGGGTTGGATGCCCAATTCGGCATACATCTTTGCTGCCGGGCCTTTGACCGCCTTCCCGCCGATGATGGGGGAGACGGCGAGGATGGACGGTGGACGGTTGACCGTAGGCCGTAGCTTTAGAACGGATAGGATTGGATCGATACTGACCCAGGGATTGGATGGGCAAATCACCACTGCGTCAGCCGCCTCTATCGCTTCGAGCGCACCCGGAGCTGCTTCCGCTATGTTGGCCCCTTCAAAACGAAAATCCTTAACTTTCGGCTCACACCTGCGCTGGACGAAATATTCCTGGAAGGCCAGCTCGCCCTCGTCTGTTTCGACGATCGTCCGCACCACCCCGTCGGACATGGGCAGCACGGTCGGCCCGATGCCCCAGGCCCTGCAAAAATCTCGCGTAACCTGTGAAAGTGTCTGGCCTTCTTTCATCCGTCGGGTGCGTTCGAGATGGGTGCCAAAGTCCTGGTCGCCCAGGTTGAACCAGCCTGGTCCACCCAGCCGTTTAGCATTCTCGATGACCTGCCAGGTTTCATTGGCGCGCCCCCAGCCTGTTTCGGGATTCGCCAGCCCCGCCAGCGTGTAGCAGACTGTATCCAGGTCGGGACAAATGTACAGGCCATAGTGTTCGAAGTCATCGCCCGTATTAACGATAACGGTCAGGTCTTCGGAGGGCAGGATTTGGGCCAGTCCGTGGGCGAGCTTTGCGCCGCCCACGCCGCCGGCGAGAGCAACGATCTTCAGACCGTGGACAGTGGACGGTGGACGCTTGTCTTTAGAGTTCATCGGTTTCGTATGAGGCTAATTCTTCACGGACATTGGATGGGGCAAGCGCTTTGCGAAAGGCGTGCAGCCTTTTGGCTAACGACTGGGCTTGTTTGTCTGCCTCGTCAAGAATAGCAGTGTCGACCAAATAATTCCGGTGTTTGATAATCCTCTGGCAGGCAACAGTCTCAATCAAGGAACGGATTGCCATACCAAGAAAGCGACTTTGTTCGGCATTGCTTTGTCCCGTTGAGCCCTCGGCAATATTCAATGCTATGGACGTTGCCGCGCGCGTCATCTGTGATTTAAGGTTGTAATTTTCGCTTGAAGGAAGCTTGTCTGCCAGTTCGTATATCAAGTCGATGTACTCCAACGCCAATTTCCAGACATCCAACTGCTCAAACTTGAAAGTCACGATTCCTCCAGAAATTCAATTTGCTCAGAAATCACGGTCTACGGTCTACTGTCCACGGTCAAATGAAACGCACTAAATCTCGCAAAGGCTTCAAGGCCTTATCCCCCGGCTCCTCATCCGCATAGCCCAAAAAGAGCATCGCCTGTGGCTCCCACGCATCGGGCAAATCTACCGCCTCACGCGCGGCTTCCTGTGCATATAACGGCCAGCAGATCCAGTTACCGCCCAATCCTTCGGCGTGCGCGGCCAGCATGAGTTGCAACCCGGCTGCTGCTACCGACTGGATCCCCATCGTAATTTCTTCCTGCTCGTCCACCCGGATGGCGGTCTCATCTCGACAGAGCAGGATGACGACCGGGGCTTTGTCCAGACGGCGTAGGGAGCGTTCCACGCGGGTCTTGATTTCAGATTCGGGCGCGTCTTGGGCAGTCATATCGGCACGCATTTTGTCGGTCAACGCCTGGCCCAGGCAGGTGCGAGCGGATACAGCCGCCACTACAACAAATCGCCAAGGCTGCAGGTTATGGGCAGAGGGGGCGTAGGTGGCCGTTTCGAGAATCCGCTTGATAACGGGAGCAGGCACTCGGTCCGGTTTGAAGCGGCGAATGGAACGGCGAGTCCGCAGGAAGTCGTGCAGGTCAATGCTCATCGAAGTGATCTGGTCTGATTTTAAAGATGATGCGTTTTTGTCCCGGACGGTAGTCCCAGGGTTTGCCGCGATATCGACGGGCGAGCATGTCAATGTGCTCGTCGGCACCCTCGCGGGTGTAGCTTACCACTTCGCCGCGGATTTGCAGATAACGGAAGGGGTCCGCAGGGTCTTGAATGACCATGGCGACCTTGGGGCGTTCCTTCATGTTGCGGTCTTTGACGCGGCCCTCGTTGGTGTTGATCAGGATGTGCTCACCGTCCGTATCAAACCAGACGGGTGTCACCTGCGGCGAGCCGTCTGGCATAACGGTGGCAAGGAAGAGATGGGCTTTGGTTTCGGGTCTGAACAGGTCGAGGTATTTTTCAGGGAAATTCATCATTTGCTTCCTTTTAGTTCAAATTTGTAACGGACCTGACCAACGTGACCGTCAGGTTCGTTGACGAAACTGATGTTGTCCACACGTATTCCCCAGTTGTAGGTTTGAAAAGCCAGGGTTTGCATTACGCAAGAGATGTTTGCCGGGGTGACATCCGTGTAAGCCAGCGTAATGTGTGGGACCCAACTGGCTGGGCTATAGAGCGGACTGATTTCGATCCCGAATGGTTGGATGCTTTCCCAGACTTGCTGGTGGAATGCGCTTAGCTCGGCTGTGCGTACAACTGGGATGAATACGACTGGGTTGGGGCCACTGAACAATCCCAATCCTGCCGTGTGGACTGTGAACGGGCTGGTTAGGGATGCAATCTCTCGCAAGCTGTTTTCAAGCGCGGGCCAGTCGAAATCACTGGCAATCAGCCAGGAAAAATGTGGAAACGGAGTGACTCTGATGCCGGTCAAACCACATTCTTCCTCCAGCAGTTGCCAGAGGGATTCGACGTGCTGGTGATGTTTTGAGTCGAGTAAAGATACAAGCCCGTGCATTATCGGAACAGGTCCTGGTCTTTGGGGCGCAAGAGTTCTTTCAGGGAACCTTCTCGAAGTGGATAGGGGAACCCGCGCACATGGATTGCGGGCGTGCCCTCGGCAGCCTGCCCCATGACAAGGCTGGCGGCTGCGGCGAGTTCATCCGCTACGCCGACCTGGGTGATGCGCAGGCGAAAATCGAACAGGTCGGGCTGTCCACGCAGGTCGATCAGACCGGGCAGCCCAGCGATGCCTATGGCGGTGCCGACGGTGCCCTCCCGCCAGGCGCGCCCATGCGAATCGATGATGAGCACACCAATGTGGATGCCGCTGGCGGCTTCGATTTTCTCTCGGATCTGTTCGGCGGAGCGATCGGGGTTTTCGGGGAGGAGCAGAACCCAATCCTCGGGGTTTAACCTTCCGAAGGTTTCAGAACCTTCGGAAGGTTCGGGCGGTGCCACATTGGAATGGTCAATGCCCGCGTTGGCGCAGACAAATCCAAGCTTGTGTTCGACGATGATAGCGCCCGGTCTGGTGCGCAGAATTTTGTTGCTTTCTCTGAATATCAGTTCGACGACGCGTGGGTCCTTCTGGGTAGGTCCGGCCAGTTCCAATGCTCTATCAGAAGGTGTGACCGTCTCCAGATTCACCATTCGCCCTTCAGCTTTGGAGACTATTTTCTGCGCCAGCACCAGGATATCGCCATCTTGAAGCTGAACAGCAGTGGTGTGCAACGCTTTGACGAGAATATCCGCCAGGTCGTCGCCATGGCGGATCAGGGGGATACCTTTCAGTGGAGTAAGGGTGAGCATGGTATCCACAGATTACTCAGATTACACAGATTTTGGATCTTCATAACCCCGGACGAGGCGTTTGTATTGCAAGCTAGGTGTTCCGAAGTTTATCAACAGGCCACGCCTAAAGCCAGTGGCTTTGAGATAATTCAAAACGTGTGCTTCTTCAACGCTGGTTAATCTAGACAGTGCCTTGAATTCTACAATGATTTCCGAAAAGCAGATGAAGTCAGCGCGGTAATGTGTCGGGAGAGTTATATTCCTGTATTGTATGGGCAGAAGGACTTCGCGTTCAAACGGTATTTTCTTCCACTGGAATTCAATCACCGCAGCTTCTTGGTAGACTGCTTCAAGAAATCCATGTCCAAGTTGACGATGGATATCCATGGCTGCGCCGATTATGGCATAGGTCTGTGGGTCGCGTTTGTCTATCGGTTTTGGTGAATAAATCTGCGTCATCTGCTAAATCTGTGGATTTTTAATTGACGCCCGTGATCTTGATGCCCGCATGCGTGGAGCCGTATTTCTTATTGATACCGATCAAGACGCTGGTCAAGCCCTCGATGACTACGGAATTTTCGATGGGACCAGCGTCCCAGCCGGTCAACCCGGCGGCCTCGACCAGTTTAATGGTTTCAGCGCGGGCTTCAGGGCTTGTCCCGGTGACGAGCACATCACAAGTCACAGCCGAGTCTCCCAGCAGGTGTTCGTGCGAGATATTCTGGAACGCGGCGCAGACTTCTATGCTGTCCCCTAAGACCTCACGCGCTTCCTGGGTGGCCGAACCAGCGGGTGGCATTTGCACCTTGGTGACCTTGGGTGGGACGAGTGGTACAGTCACATCAATCAGTAGCTTGCCTTGCAAAGCATGTTTCACGCTTTCCAATGTGGCGCGGTGAGCTGAATAAGGAACGGTAAGCACGACGATGTCCGCTTGTCCGGCGGCTTCGGGGTTGCCCAGTCCTTCAATGTGCGACTTTCCATCCAACATCCTGCTGAGTTCATCAGCAGCCTCAATCGCTTTTGGGGGTGTGCGCGAACCGATCAGCACCTTGTAACCAGCTCTGGCCCAGCGATAGGCCAGGCCTTTGCCTTCCTTACCAGTCCCGCCGAGAATGGCTATTGTTTTCACGTGAGTATCATTCATTAGAACTTTTCCTCATATCGGCTCCCTGAATGGCCATGCCGCGCGAGAAAGCGCCGTAGAAGTAGGTATGAGCACATATATGCTAACTCAAGCTAAGCCAAATTGTTGTGGGTCGGGTAGCTTTATCCCGCTGGCGGCCAACTCACAAAGCACAAGGAAGACAGCTTCACGCAATTCCGGGTCATCTCGGTACATGGCGTGATACAGATTGGTTATGACCCCTTCGGTGGGCATGCGTTTTAGATAGGGCAGCGCAGCCAGGCGTTCCTCTTCATTCTCGCTTTTGAGAGCAGTCAGTAAGATTTCGGTTGCAGAGGACCCGGGTGAAATCCCCACTCCTTGACGGCTTGCAAACTCGATCAACCAAGATGTTTTGGATGGGGCTGTTAATCGACGCGGCAGACGCGGGTCTTTGCCACCCCTGCTGTCGAGCACTTCGCTTGCTGAATTGCGCACAACCCATTGATCGTCTTCTACTCGGATGGTTTCCAACGCTTCGGTGGCCCAGGCTTCCTCAATACGAGCCAGACCATAGATGGCGGCGCGGCGCAGGAGAATATCGGCCAGTGTTATGCCTTCTTTGAGCATGGCATGTCCTTCATTCGGATCGTTTGCCAGCGCTTCGGCGGCAGCGCGGCGTAAATCTTCTTCACCATGCAGCAGGGCGCGGGCGACAGCTTCCATTGCAGGCCCCGTACCGATGGCAACCAGCGCCAGGCATCCTGCTCTTTGTGCAGAAACACTGGGGGCATATAGGATGCCGGAGAGCAGCTCCACTGCCTTGGGATCGGAGACTGCTCCGCTCCCAAGTGCGGCCAGTTGGATCAACTCGAAGGAAGTTGTCTGTAATAACTGGCGGAAGAGCGGCGTAGCGCCCGGATCCCCGCTCCAGTAAAACGCAGCCACAGCCTGTGCGCGCAATGCGAGTGGAATTCCTTCAGTCTGCAGCAAGCTTGCCAACTGAGCAAAAACCTTGTTGCGCCAGGTAGCTTCGCGCGGCGCATCGCGCAACCAACGTGCTGCCATTAAGAGTGGCCGATGTAGCGGCATCTTGGTTTGTGCGAGCATGGCATTTGCCAGACTGGAAGCATCACCATGCGCAGCAATGTAACGCATCGCCAGCAGTTTTCCAGACCAATCCGGTTGTTCAAGTAATGCCTCGTCCATGTTGATATCTGCTAATGATCGCCCAGCCAGGTATCCACCAAGGACAGGGTGTAGGAAGCGCATGCGGTTCCCCGGGTGGGATATCAACAGGCCGCTATCGGTCATCTTGGTGAGTAATCTGGAAGTAGCAGGTAATGGACCGGTTTTTCCCAGCGGTCCTGTCCTGCCGAGCGGGCCGGTTTTCCCCATTTGCTTGAGAGGCCCGGTCTTGGGCTTTTCGCCTTCTTTTGTGTTTGCGTCCCCTTCTTCGCCATTACTCTCGACAGGCGCTTCTTCGGTCGGTTCAAAGTTCTTGACCCACTCGCGGGCTGAACGCGAATCGAAAATAGGTTGCGCAGAAAGCGCAACTTGCATGCCTAATGTTTCGAGCGCGGCCAATGGCGTTCCGCTGGGGGCCAGGCGGCGTATGTGGGTTGCAATGGCATCCAAAATGCTCGGACCCAGGCTGTCGCCGGCATACCCGGCCCATATTTTGAGAGTGAGTTCCAAAGGCGTGAGCGTGTGATTCTCAGAATTCAGCCAGGCGTTTATGAGTAACGGATCGATTTCTTCAGGACTGCTTTGCGACCAGGCTTCGGTTGCTATAGTCTGCATCCATAGTTGTCCCCACTTTTCGATGAAGCGATTACACTGGCTGACGCTCCAAGGCATTAAAGTCATCGGCTCAAAGCCTAGACTTATCAGGCCATCGAGATGTTCGGGGCAACTTGTTGTCACTACTCGGATGCCAGAATATGTCTTAAGTAAAGTTTTTAGATAACCGGTTAACTTGGCCTGCTCACCGGGAGGTAGCTCATCGAATCCGTCGAGTAGTAGTAGCGCTTTCCCGCTTTCAAAAGTATTTTGAATAAAACCGGGTAGCCGTGTAAGATCCAGCACCGGGGCATGCTCGGCAGCAGCATCCTGGATCGGACTTAAGCTATCTTTTGCATCGTCATCCGGCAGGCGCAGGTCTGCAATGTGGTAGAGGAAGGGAATGCTTTCACTTAATGCCCCAAGCTGTGGATCACGATTGGCAGCCAAGGAAGCCAGATAAGCCAGTGCAACGGATTTTCCTGCGCCGGGTTGTCCGGTAAGAATTAGATTGGCTCCGCCTTCGAGAGCGCGGGGTAGGCTCAAAGTGGGCGTGTGGTAGATGGCTGCCAGTTCCGGCCAGGAGGGCATGTAAGGGATCGTTCGTGCAGTGATGTCTTCGGTTGGAAATGGCTCGCCAGGCTCCCGGCGAGCAGGAGGGGCCAACAGGCAAGGTATTTCAATGATTTCATCTAATGCAAAGAGAGGGGCAGCCAGATGCATCCCTTGCGCACGGCGAAAAGTAGTTCGGCGGTGGTTTTCCTCCACCCCGGTGGAACGGCGGGCTTTGGCCTCTTCGCGGTTTTTGTCCCAGCCTGCCCGGATTTCGCCCCATAGCGGTCGCATGCGTCCCAGCAGCACCCAAAATATGGTGGCTGTGATAAATCCAACCAGGAAAGAAAAAGTTTCTAATTCTAGGGATGGCATTGGCAGGTTAATTTGCGAATAAGATCCGTCCACAAGTAGGACAATTGTAGATTTGAGTGGTCGAGCGGGCGCTCTGCTTTTGGGAAGGTGTCAGGGTGGCGCCGCAAGCAGCGCAGGCTCCCTCACTGACTTCGGTCACTGCTAACCCCCGTCGCTGTTGGCGCAAATCTTCGTAAGCGTTCAACAGGCTTGTCTTCAGAGGGGAGAGAGCAGCTTGCCTTTCCGACTCCAGCCGTTGTAGTTCCTTATTTAGATCATCTTGCTCTGTTGTTAACGTTATATTCTGGTTTGCCAGTCGCGATTGGACTTTCTCTAAATCCCTAAGTGCCGCATCTCTCGCTTGTTCCGCCGCTTCCTCTTCCAGCATGGCTTCAAGCAACCGTTCCTCAAGCGTTTCCAGGTAACGCTTGAGGCTTGCAGATTCGTTTTGTAGATCTTGTAGTTCTTTGGGATTTTTTACATTTCCGCTATATAAACTGGCTTCTGTCTGTTCGATTTTTACTTTCTGTTTTTCTGCTTCTACTTCCGCCTGTTTTAACTTATGTAGAGATGATTTATGTTCTGCCTCATTCTCGGCCACCTGTTCTTTGGCCTGGCTCACCTCCTCATCGTTCTCAAGTGTCCGGCGAATTCCTTCCAGCCGCATTCGGACTTCATCCATGCGGCTGTCCACCAGTTGCAAACGATAGATACCGAGTGCTGCGCTCATGCTTTGATTATATACGAACTATTCCTTTTTACTTATTTACCAGTTGTTATTTGAAACGTTATTGTACTGGAAGGTTGAAGTAATTATAGACCACCTGAGAGAGATCTGCGAATAATTTAGAAACTGGTTCCCAGACAGCCTGAACAGGGTGATACGCGTACATGACGAGAACGTAGTTTCCGCCAGGAGTGTAGACAATGGCCGAGTCGCTGATATTTTTGATGACGCCGCTGCCGGTATCGCTGATCCAGCCGTGTTTGTGGGCAACCTGCGTACCCTCGGGTACGCCCGCCTCAATCAGGACGCCGATCTTGTCTGCCGCTAAAAAGCTGATCATCTGCTGACAGACTTCCTGCGTGATCTGCCCGGGGAAAGCTGCCACCAACGCGCCGCCACCAGTTGTGGAACATTGATAGATGTCCGCCAGTAGCATGCCCATATCAGATGTAGTGGTCTGATTATACAGATCGGGGTCTGTAAAAACGTCCAGCCGTTGATTGGCAGGCGTGGAGAAGCGTTTCAAAAGCGGACAAGGGTCGTATGCATTGCAGAAGAATCCTGCAATGAAGGTGTTTTCCAGGCCGATCTTTTGCATATCTTCAGTCACGATGAGTGGACCGTTGAAGGCGTTCAGGCGTTCCATCAATGCGTCGGCAGGTGGGTTCTCCGATTTGCGGATCATATTCAAAATGAGTTCAGAGGTACGCTCATCCAGCGCAGCCGGCCCATTCTTGACGTAGTATGAAATCATGATGGGGATTTTGACTGTGCTGGAAGCAGTAAAAGCCACGTCTGGTTCAGTGCTGATTTCTTCGCCTTGGTTCATCGCAAAGTGGATTTCTTGCCCGGTTTGCAGGTCGAGCATGTAAAGGCCAAAGACGCCATCGTATCCAGCGAGTGTAATGGTTTGTTGTAACAGGATTTTCAAGTTGTTGCTAGTAGGACGAGAAGCTTCGCTGCGTTGAAATGTCAATGAGACTGTTCGGTTGAAGGGGGAACGCAAAGCGTCTTCTATCAAAAGAATAGCGCGTTCGATATCGAGTATTTGCCCGGCACGACCTGGCGCAAAGCTGGCGCTGCCTGGAATTGGCCGGGCAGGTTCGGGTGGGATGTCGTAGCGGGAGGCAATCTCATCTTGCAAATAGTTGTGTAGGGCCTCCTCGTTGATTGTAGCGCGTAGAGGAATAGCAATAGCTGCGGGCTCCTGATTCCAGAGGTAGTTCCAATATCCACCCCAGAACAATTCACCTGTGCGTGAAAGGTCCGCAGCAGCCAACATCGATTCCAAATCTATTTCGAAGCCCACAGCCAGTGGATCAATGTGGATGATCGCTTTCCCGTATTGCGCTTCAATCGGGGTGGTGTAAACGAGGAGGATGCGCTCGGAAGCTTCTTGCAGGCTCAACCCGCCAACAGGTACACCACCGATTGTCATCCCGGCGGGGTAATTGTTGCGCTGACGACTGTAGCCGATTAGGGTGATGATTACCAGGACGATGGTTGCACTCAGTAAAAGGATCGAAACGATTCGAACAAGGATGGACGTATTGCGGTTTCTCACACGTTCTCCGAAACGTTAGACAAAGGTTGTGGTTTCGCCAGAATGGCAGCAGTTGCCAAGATATAGGTAATCCAGACCAGATCAGCAGTAAACAAGTGCAACAATTGCATTGAGATAGGCGCAAGCAACAACAAATTAATCAGCCCGGCAAATAGTTGTACAAAGCCAATGACGACCAGTGCAGTAAGCAACTTACGCGCCAGTCCCTGGTTTTGGTTGTATAGCATACGCACCAGATAGAGCGAGTATCCGGCAATGAACACAGCTATGATAGGATGATACACCCTTAACCTTACAAGGAAATGAGCATTGGGGTCCATATCCGCAGCGATGCCTTCAGCCAGAGAACGGACCGGGAAAAGCGTATCTCCTAATGCTGTCACGGCGCCGCTCATGCCAATCACAAGCATACCCAGAAGTCCCGCGCCCAATAGCCAGGCCTTGGCGCCTTGCCCCTTGATCTGAACGGCGTTTCCTCCTGAGGCCCAGTAAGCTGTCAATGCCAGGCTGCCAACAAGCAAGAAAGTGTTTGCCAGGTGCAGTGCCACAGCGAAAGCGCGCGCCACAGACGAATTTTCTTCCACCAGTTCGAAGAGCACCAATCCCGCGCCAAGCAAGGCCTCGACGAGGATCAAAATACCAGCAGCGATCAATCCCTTGCGGACAGGATGCTCTTTATTCGTGATACGGAAGCCCCAAATGACCATAGCCACAATCAACAGCAATGCCCCCCCGGAGAGCAGACGATGTGTGAACTCGATCGCCATTTCGGCGTCAGGCGCCTGTGGGATGACTTGCCCGTCGCATAACGGCCAGTGTTGACCGCAGCCTGCCCCCGAGCCAGTAGCACGCACATACGCTCCCCAAAGTATAACAATCATAATCCAGCCGAGTACACCCCAGGTAAATGCTGCAAACTTCTTTAGTTTCATGGTTGTTTCGTAGTTGGAAAAATGTGACTTAAATCACCCAAAGAGTATAACACAATCACCCCTATCAATTATGCTAGAATAGATTAGGCGATTTTAATCTTCCTTTGAAGGATGGTTCCCCAAATGCTTCGTTCATTTCTAATCTAACTGTCAAAAGCTGGATGGGCCCAGCGCATGGTCACTGGCTGGAAGCTTGCCTGGATGACGGCATCTCGCTTTGTTGCAGGGGAGAGTATTCTGGATGCAATTCGCGCTATTCAGGAACTCAATGATAAGGGGATCTTAGCTACATTTGATCAACTGGGGGAGCATACCACGACGGCCGAGGAGGCGACCCAATCGGCCGAGGGCATCCTTGCCATTTTGGATGAGATCGATAAAACCGGGGTCAAGTCTAATGTCTCGATCAAGTTGACCCAGATTGGCATGGGACTGGATGACTCGCTTTGTTGCGAAAACCTGATTCGTATCCTCAATCGCGCTAAAGAATACAAGAACTTTGTGCGAATTGATATGGAAGACTCACCCTATACGGCTACTACTATCGAATTGCTGAATTGTGCGCTCGATAGCGGCTTCGATGGCCAGAGCGTGGGCCTGGTCGTGCAATCCTATCTCTATCGCACCGAAGAAGATACGCGCAAACTGCTCGAACGGGGAGTGCGCTTTCGGTTGGTTAAAGGAGCCTACCAGGAGCCGCCTGAACAAGCCTACCCAAAGAAAGCGGACGTGGACGCTAACTTCGACCTGTTGTCCAAAATCCTGATCGATGCGGCGTTTGCGGCCAGGTCCCCCGCAATCAGCGAAGATGGTCGCATCCCGCCCCTCCCTGCGATTGCCACGCACGATGAAAAGCGTATTGACTTTGCCAGGCAATATGCCGAAAAGATTGGCCTGCCGAAGAAAGCGCTGGAATTCCAGATGCTGTACGGTATTCGGCGAGACTTACAGGAGCAACTGGCGGCGGAGGGATATCCGGTGCGTGTGTACGTTCCCTTTGGTACGCACTGGTATCCGTACTTCATGCGCAGGTTGGCGGAGCGCCCGGCCAATATCTGGTTCTTCGTCTCAAATTTCTTCCGAAAATAACAGATTTGCTCCTGCTGCCGTACCCCATGAGGGACACTTCATCGGCGGCGGTTTTTTGTGGTAAAACAGGCATATGGCTGATTTTCCACTTGCCTTGGTGACCGGCGGTGCGCATCGCCTCGGTCGCGCTTTTGCGTTGACGTTGGCGTATCAGGGATATGCCGTGCTGGTGCATTATCACCGCTCGGAACAGCAAGCGGTGAAGGTCGTGGAAGATATCATGAGCTTCGGTGTCCCGGCTTTTTCCGTGCATGCGGACCTGACTTTAGCCGAGGGTGTGGGTTCGGTATTTCTGATGGTCGATGCGTTGCTGGCCTCCCCTGACTCAAATCTATCTCATTTTTCTGTCCTGGTAAACTCGGCGGCGGTGATGCCTCGAGGAGATGCGCTAACGCTCCCGGTTGCAGAGTGGGACGCGGCGCTCGACCTGAATGTACGGGCCCCGTTCCTTTGCGCCCAGCAGGCCTGCCTGAGAATGAAGCGCGGCGGCTTGATCGTGAACGTGTCGGATATCGGGGCGGAAAAGGCCTGGAGCCGGTTCCCGTCTTATACCGTCAGCAAGGCTGCCCTTGAGTCGCTCACAAAGGTGCTGGCGCGCTCGTTTGCGCCATCTGTGCGCGTCAACGCTATTGCCCCGGGACTGGTGTTGCCCTCGCAGAATGTGACGGACGAAGAGTGGGAAAGATTGACAGGCCGCTTGCCGCTCAAGCGCCCGGCTACGACCGAGGAAGTTGCCTCCGCGCTCGAGTTTTTGCTCAAAAACGAGTATATTACCGGCCAGACCATTGTCGTGGATGGCGGTTATTCGCTGTTGTAGAGGAGTATGTATGTCAGAGACGACGCCCGCCTGGCTTGCCGAACGTTTGAAGAAAGAAGGAGAGAAAGTAGTGGCTTACTTTGCCGCGCTGACCGATGAGCAGTGGCAGAGCGAGGTTTACACCGAAGGCGATACCTGGACTACCCGCAATGTGCTGGCGCACTTTGTGACGTCGGAACGCGGTCTCCTTAAGTTATTTAAAAATATTCGTGAAGGCGGGTTGGGCGCTTCGGACGACTTCTCGATCGACCATTACAATGCCCGCCAGCAGGAGAAGACCAAAGATCTGACGCCGCAGGAGTTGTTGGCGCAGTTTGCCGAGGTGCGCGCAGACACAGCCGAGTGGGTATCCGCTCTTTCGAAATATGATCTCGCGAAAGAAGGCCACCATCCATTTTTGGGAGAGGCGCCATTGGTTGAAATGCTCAAGATGATCTATTTGCACAATCAAATCCATTTCAGGGATTTTCGCAAGCTGGTTGAATAGTTTCCGCCATGGTTGCTTCCCAACCCTCGACACAAGCAGAGTCCACTCGCATCTACTGGGTCGACCTGATCCGCGTGGTGGCAGTTTTTCAGGTGATCCTGGTTCACCTATCCTATGTGATATTTTTTAAAGAGGAACTCTTATCATCCAATTGGGTAGCAGCCAATTTCTATGATTCGCTTTCTCGCATGGGCGTGCCGCTTTTCTTCATGGTCAGTGGCTATCTCCTGCTCGGCAAAAGTGAACCGCTCACTGGTTTCTTCCGTAAGCGCTTTTTGAAGGTCGGGATTCCAACCCTGTTTTGGTCAGTCGCTTATTTGCTCTGGTCTGTGGAAGCCTATCGCAACGGTACGATGAGTCCGCTGGGCATTGCGCTGTCGATGCTCAAGGCCATTTATCTCGGTGGCGTTGAAATCCACCTGTGGTTTCTGTACATCCTGATCGGGATCTACCTGGTGGTGCCCATCCTGCGCGTACTTGTCTCGGCCGCCTCCCGGCGTGACCTGACATACTTCATCATCCTTTGGTTTGTGGCAACCCCATTGTTCGAGCTGGCGCAACGCATGCTTGGATTTCCGACGACCCTGGTCATCCCGGTCGTGACGGGTTATGTCGGTTATTTTATGCTGGGCTATTTGTTAGCGGGGTTACAATTGGATCGGCGCGTACGGATCTTATCCATTGTTGGGATCATCCTGGCTGTGGCAGTCACTTTCTTTGGCACGAACATGCTCTCAGCGCAGGCAGGTCCCATTGACGCCTATTTCTACAGCTATTTCAGCCCGCCAACGGTCCTGGCGACCATCTGTGGATTTTTCTTGCTGAAAGACCTGGGCCAGAAACTCGGAAAAGCTGGTGGGCTGGTGCGCACGGTTTCGACGACCAGTTTTGGGATATACCTCATCCATATCTTTGTGGTGGAACTTCTCCGCAAGGGTGACCTGGGCTTCCGCCTTTACGGTTGGATGGGACCTTCCGTGTACATGATCCCGTTGACGGCGCTGGCGGTTTTCTTTTTGTCCTTTGTGATCGTTTTTGTCCTGCAAAAAATCCCGGTGCTAAAGATGTTGGTCCCATAGTTTTTGATGTCATTCTGCCTGCACCGCCCGTGCCATCCGGCACGGATGAGTATGCGCAAGCACGCGTGAGGAGTGTAGCGACGAAGAATCTTAAGCTTGTCGAAGGGGTCGCTCACACCGTCCCGGTATCCTTCGGGAGAATGACAGAGGATAGGTTATGCAACGACTATTGCTTCTCCTGCGTTTGTCCCGCCCCTTGTATCTCGTTCTCGCTGCGTTGACCTATGTGCTCGGCGCGGGCATTGCACGTTACCTGGGCATCTCACAGCATGTGGTAGTTTTCTGGCTTGGCCTGGGCGGCGTTCTGTTGGCGCAGTTCAGCATGAGCCTGCTTGCGGAGGCTCTTCGCCCTGTCGAGCAACCTTCGGAAAACGACGAGAATCGCGCCGAACGCGTCAACCTGCGCAATGCAGCTTTGATGGTGGCTATCGGGGCGCTGGCGGCAGCGGCGGTCATCGCCATATTGCTCGGCCAGGAAGGTGTGCTTTCGCCAACTGTCATGCTCTTTTTAGGCCTGTCCTTGCTGGCGGTGCTGGCCCATGCTGTCCCGCCGCTGCGCCTGGTCGATGTAGGGCTGGGTGAGTTCACCCTGGCAGTCCACATCGCGGTGATCGCGCCCGCGCTTGGCTTTGTTTTGCAGCAGGGCGAATACCACCGCCTGGTCGCCATTGTCTCGTTTCCTCTCACACTACTGGCCCTGGCTTATTTCCTGATTCTCGGTTTTCCCACCTTCGCCGCCGACGAAAAATACGACCGCCGCACGCTCTTGCGCAGTATGGGCTGGCAGCGCGCTGTCCCCTTGCACCATGGCCTGATCCTGGGCGCCTATGTCTTGCTTGCCAGTGGGTTGCTCTTTGGCCTGGCCTGGGGCTTGATCTGGCCGCCCTTCCTGACCTTACCATTCGCCATCCTGCAAATCTTCTGGCTGCGCAACATCAGCCTGGGCGCTAAACCCGTCTGGAGCCTGTTGACTGTCAATGCCCTGGCCGTCTTCGGCCTGACCGCTTACCTGCTGACTTTCGCATTCTGGCTGCGCTAACCGGATACTTGACACTTCCCTCATGCCCGAATTCCTGACACTCCTGCCGCCAGACGAAGCCCGCGAAAGACAGCTCTCGCATCTTCCCACGCCCGAACCTGATTCTGAACAAATAGACGTCCCCTCCTCCCTCGGCCGTGTGAGCGCTGAAGACGTCCGCGCGCCGCACCCGTTACCCGATTTCCGCCGCTCCACCGTGGACGGGTACGCCGTCCGCGCAAAGGACACCTACGGCGCCAGCGACTCGCTGCCGGCCTATCTCGCCCTGGCTGGCGAAGTCCCGATGGGCGACGCGCCCAAATCCGCGCTGGAACCGGGGGGGTGCATGACCATCCATACCGGTGGCATGCTGCCCGAAGGCGCAGATGCGGTCATCATGTTGGAATATACCCAGGCTGCGCTTGGTTCGGGTCTCACATCGTCCCCGAAGGGGGGACCCGAATCGAATGAAAAAACTGAAATCGAAATTCTCCGAGCCGTCGCCGCGGGCGAGAACGTGATCGCCATCGGCGAAGACGTTGCCCAGGGACAGGTGGTGCAGCCCAAAGGGAGTCTGATGCGTCCCGCCGAGATTGGCGGCCTGCTGGCGTTGGGAATTACCGAGCTGCGCGTAACCAAGAAGGTGCGCGTCGGGCTGATCTCATCCGGCGATGAAGTCATCCCGCCGAATGAATCACCACGACCGGGACAGGTGCGCGACATCAACTCGTACACCCTGGCCGCGCTGGTGACCAAAACGGGCGGCGAGCCGGTTTTGTACGGCATCGTGGGGGACACCTTCGAAGCGTTGATAGGAACCGTCGCCAAAGCCCTGGCCTATTGTGACGCGGTCGTCATCACCGCCGGATCGTCGGCCAGCACGCGCAACATGACCGCCGACGTGATCGACGCGCTTGGGGAGCCGGGAGTGCTGGTGCACGGCATCAACACCCGCCCCGGCAAACCGACCATCCTGGGCGTGTGCGATGGGAAGGCCGTCATCGGCCTGCCGGGCAACCCGGTCAGTGCGCTGGTGAACGGTTACCTGTTCGTCGTGCCGGTTATCGAAAAACTGCTCGGCGCGAACCCCCGTCCCAAAGCGACCGTCCAGGCCCGGCTGACCGTCAACCTGCCCTCACAGGCGGGGAGGGAAGATTGGTGGCCGGTGAAGTTGCTCCGCCCTGCCCGCGCCAGTGCCGCAGGCACAGGTGAGCGGAACGTAGTGAAGTCGAAGGGCGATGTTGCCAAAAGCACCAGTCCTTCGACTGCGCCCCTACGGGGCTCCGCTCAGGACGAATATAATGCTGAACCCATCTTCGGCAAATCCAACCTGATCTTCAGCCTAGCCGCCGCGGACGGCCTGCTGCGCATCCCGCCGGATGCCACCGGCTTGAGCGCGGGCGAGGTGGTGGAAGTGCTCTTGGTTTAGTCGGAGTCGATAGAATTATGAGTGATAACTGCAGGCAGAATTTGCATGCGGTGGAATGATTGGTGTGAGACATGTACTTGTGCATGGACCGCCAGCGGCATTGTCTGCGTCACGCCCTCCAGATTATCTGTAAACAGGACACGATTACCACTGCTCTGCCCAGAACCGGATCACCGCAATGAGCAACACGATCCCCAGTATGCGCCGCGTCCACAGCCCTGAAAAATAACGCGAGCCCAGATACGAGCCAGTCAGCGAGCCCAGGATGCTGGCCGGCAGCAGCCAGGCGCCCAGCGTGTCGAGCACCAGGTTCCCGCCGGCCAAACGACCTGCCAGACCGCTGATCGAGTTCAACAGGATGAACCCGGCCGAGGTAGCCGCAGCTTGCTTGGGGGTGCCCCAGCCTGCTAGGATGATGACCGGCGACAGCAGGATGCCGCCGCCAATGCCAACCATACCGGAAAGCAGCCCGATCCCTCCGCCGCAGGCCAGCGCCAGCCAGAGCGGGGGCGGGCGTGATCCATCGGTTTCCTCTTTCCTTCCCTTACGGGCAAACAACATGCGCAGCATCACGTAGGTCAATAGGCTATAGAGCAGGATGAAATACGCGCCCTCCGCCAGTTTTATGCTGCCACCCAGGAACGCTGCCGGAATGGAGGCAGTCGCGAACGGCAAGGTCAGGCGCTTGCGCAGGTGCCCGGCTCGCGTGAAATTGAAAAAGGAGATCCCGGCCACGACCACATTCAAAACCAGGGCTGTGCTGGCCATCAGGTCCGGATCGATCTCGAACTGGCTCATCACGGCCAGGTAACCCGTTGCGCCGCCGAAACCGACGCTGGCGTACAAAAACGCGATCACAGTGACCAGCGCTGCCAGCAAGAAGGGTGGGACGGCCATCCGGCGATTTTATCACGCGCCAAAGCGGTATAATCGGGGCGGCATGTCCGTTTCCGCCCCCATCCCCGGCCCTCGCGGAGCATGCCGTAAGGTGTTCCCCCACAAGGGGGGAAATACTCATGAAAAACGATTTTCCTCGCTTGGAAGTTCCTGAATCCCTGCGGCGTGAGATGGTAGAAGTTGCGCGCCAATTTCGCAAAGGGGCGACAAAGAGTGAGCAACTTCTTTGGCAGGCTCTGCGCGGGAAGAAACTGGATGGGTTGAAATTCCGTCGACAGCAACCAATCGGTTTGTTTGTTGTCGATTTCTACAATTCTGATTACCGTCTGGTCATCGAGGTAGATGGACCAATTCGTGATTTTCAAAAACAGGCCGATCAGGAAAGGCAGGCGATTCTGGAAATGCTTGGATTGCACATTTTACGAGTCAAGGCTGCGCTTGTTGAGCGTGACTTACCCGCTGCCCTGGAAATGATTCGGGTCAGAATCCGTGGGCTGGAATCAATGCGCGATAATTCTCCCTCCCCCAGCTTTGGGGAGGGCAAGGGTGGGGGCGGATGATGTCTGTTTACCTGCACGACATCCCCCTGCCCGAAGCCCAATCCCGTTTGGAAGCCGCACTGCGCGAAGCCGACCTGTGGTGCGTGCTGGACCTTGAAACCATCCCGCTGGATGAAAACGCGCTGGGACGTACCCTGGCCGGGCCGGTCTGGGCAAAGACTTCCTCGCCGCATTATCAC
>Ga0105100_10000765_pt1 | contig 18665 bp, 18 predicted proteins | sample PPLLak12cMay2015_2_FD_87033 | JGI IMG/M metagenome (GOLD analysis project Ga0105100, IMG submission 87033) | Freshwater sediment microbial communities from Prairie Pothole Lake near Jamestown, North Dakota, USA - PPLs Lake P8 Core (1) Depth... | ecosystem: Environmental > Aquatic > Freshwater >...
TATAAATTGAATTAAAAATTAAGATTCTGTATCACGAATGTCAATATCTAAAGTTTAAACCGTTTTATTTAATCTAATCTGGCCACTATTATCCAAAAATTTAAAAGATATCTCTTCATGATTTTTGGCATTCACAATTATTCAGGAATATCAGATAATACATTCTTCTGCTTCTTTAAATCAAACGGCACAAAATTAGAACATTTCAATCCAAAAAATGATCGTACATTGGAGCATTAAACAAATTATTAAAACTTAAATGAATGAGTGGGCGGAAACAAAAGTAGATTTTTTAGGTCGGCTGGCAAACAAGGAAATTGATTTTATCGATGCAGGCTGCGGAACAGGCGGTTCATTTGAATATTGTAAAAGAATTTTCGGACTAATAAATGGAATTGGATTCGATCTGAATAGAAAGAAAATTCAAGAGGCTCAATCGAAAGGGTATAATGTTTTTTTACAGGATATTTTAAAAATTAATTTCCCGGAGAAATGCGTCGGCTTCAGTTCGATGATGGACTTTCTTGAACATTTACCTAGTATGCATACAGCCGAAAAAATGCTAGAAGTGCTCGGAAATGCGTCAAGAGATTTTCTTTTCATACGTCATCCGAATTTTGACGATATAGAATACCTTGGCAAGTTTAATTTAAAGCTTACATGGACCGATTGGTCCGGCCATACAAACATGATGAAAATAAGCGACTTCATAATCATTTTTAATCAACTCGGCTGGAAGAATTATAGAATAATCCCCAGGCGATTAATAAAGAACTCCGATCATGAAGCAGTTGTTCCGATTGCTGCACCGAAAAATCTAAATAAATTTTCCCAGCTTGAAAGTTTTGAAAAACCATTCATCGAATTCGACAAACCTGTTTTTTCACAGTATGATATATTTGTTAAGATGAATGAAGATATGTCCAGGGAAGCATGGAATCTGATCACCTCAAAAACTTCTCACCAATAATATTGGCCGATATTAGCCATATTCCTGAATTTATCCATTTTTTATTCGAATTTTATCTCTTTTTGGGAAATATCTTTTCAGGTATGATATTGGAGTAATTTTACCTGAATTAATGTAAAAGTCATTACGATTTTAAATCTATCGGATATTCATGAGCAAACTTCATCTTGGATGCGGAAGCGTTTATCTCCCCGGTTATATTAATTTAGAATATCAAAAAAAGTTTATGGGGAATTCTTTTAAAGTCGATGCAATCGGCAGCGGAATGACTCTGCCGTTTAAAGATTCCTCTTTAGATGAAATAATTTCATACCATGTAATCGAACACCTTCCCCGGCCTGCAAGCAAAAAGAGTAAAGAAAAATGGCGGCTCAACGTTCAGGATTTTTTAAAAGAATGTTTCAGAACATTAAAGATAGGCGGCAAATTAATTATTGAGTGTCCGGATATTAGAGGAATATTTGAAGAAATTGTAAAAAACAATAAATGGTCGATGATTGACCATGTTTACGGATTGGACCGCTATGACGGAGATACGCACCGGTGGGGATATACTCGAGAAAGTATAAAATCACTCCTAAAAAGCTCCGGATTCGACAGCATTAAAATTTCCGACGGCACTGATTATCATATACTGGATGAACCTTCCATGCACATTGAGGCAATGAAGATTAATCTTAAAAGAATTAACATCGAGCCTACAGCAGCCTGTAATTTGGCGTGTACCTTCTGCTCCAGGGATGATAAAAGACGTTCAAAACGCTCAATGGATTTTACTTTATACAGAAGCATACTGCACCAGTTGTTTACACTTGGACTTCAGGATATCGAAATCCGTTTTTTCTTATCCGGCGAACCGCTGATTGCCGGCAATAGTCTTATACAAATGCTGAAACTTGCAGATAGACTGGGATTCAAAGATACACTTATACATACAAATGGGATCTTGTTAGATAAGTTCGGCAATGAAATTCTTAATGCGGGATTAGGAAAGCTTTCTATTTCAATTGACGGGATCGATAAAGAAACTTATGAATCGATTAGAATTAATGGCAGCTTCGAAACTGTTATTGGCAATGCAATAGATTTCGTAAAGAAAGCAAAGAATACAAGGACAAAAACGGTTATTCAGACGATTGTTAATTACAATGAAGATAAAAAATCTTTTGAAGAAAAAATTAGAGAATTAATCCCGGGTGCCGACTTTTACTATGTTAGACATCCTCATAATTGGAATACCGCCGATGACATAACGGGGTTCAGCACTTACAAAGAAAAAACTGTCTCCTGCTTCCCTTCCGAAAACCTTTCTATTTATGCGGACGGTAAAGTTCCCGTCTGTTGTGCTGATTTAAACGGCGATTATATTCTTGCCGACGCTAATAAAGAACAACTGATTGATATATGGATAAATAAATTAAGTTCAATAAGAGACCGAATGAAAAAACTGGAATCGATCCCGGAGCTGTGCGATAATTGTGAAAGATACGGCAAAGCTGCAGCTTCATTAAGTGAATCAAGTTCTCAAATCCGACAAAAAGGTTTTGATGTCCAAAATGAATTAATCAAAGCAGAAAAATTAATTGAGGACGGAGATCTACTTAAAGCAAAGGAGCTGCTGGAATATCTTAAAATTAAAAATGAAAATGTTAATGTTCTGATTGATCTCTCCGTAGTTAATATTATGCTGCATAAATATGATGAAGCTGTGGCGGACCTGAAAAAAGCTTTACATCTTGAACCCTGGAATGATATTGTGATCGAAAATTTGGCTTACCTGAATCAGATGGTAAATCAGTCTTAAAAATTATTGCTGATAAAATGAACCCATAAAAAGGTGATGAAAAAGAAAAGAAAAAATAAACGGAGCACTCCCCTTCCGCAAAAATATTTATCCTTTGATATTGTAATTGCGGTGCACAATGCATTGGAAGAGGTAAAAAAATGTTTTGAATCGATTTACCAAAACACCGGCTCCCTTTTCAGATTAATCATAAATAATGCCGGATCAGATTTTTTCAATTATTCATTCCTAAATGACATTGCAAGAGCTAATTCTAATATTTTATTAATAGAAAATCCCGCGGCGAGAGGATATACCAAAGCTGCCAATCAAGGTTTAAGAGAAGTTAAGGCGGATTTTGCAGTGTTAATGAACAGCGATGTTGTTGTCCCGGAATCATGGCTGCAAAGACTGGCAGAACCTGCAGTAAAAGATAAATCCGTCGGTTTAGTAGGTCCATTATCAAATGCGGCTAGCTGGCAGTCTGTTCCCGAAAGATTTGATGATAACGGAGGTCTGCCTGACCGGCTGTCAGGCTGGAAAATTAATGATTTGCCCGAAGGAATGAATGTAAATGATTTTGATAAGCTTGTTAATTCAGTTTCCAATAGAATTTTTCCAAAAGTCCCTCTGCTAAACGGATTCTGCACTTTAATCCGGAAAAATGTTTTTGAAAAAATAGGATACCTCGATGAAGAATCTTTCCCCTTCGGTTATGGCGAAGAAAATGATTTCTGTCTTCGGGCTGCCAAAGCCGGTTTTAAATTAGTTGTAAACGATTCGGTTTATATTTTTCATGCAAAATCGAAAAGCTTCGGACACAAAAAACGCCTGGAACTTTCAAATGAGGGGGGCAAACAGCTTCTCAAAAAGTATGGAAATGATATAATCGATTCTGCCGTTCAATCTCTTAAAGATAATATCCATTTAAAAGATATTAGAGAAAAAATTGAAGCTGCACTGAAGGGAAAAGATCAATTAGGAAATTCCTTACGCAGAAATGCATTACTAACCGTTCAGGAAAAAGATAAATTAAAAGTTCTATTCATCCTTCCCATTGCCGGAGTTGCCGGCGGTATTCACTCGATTGTACAGGAAGTCTCCGGAATGCATGAGCTTGGAGTAGACGCAAAAATAGCTACATGGCAGCACTTTCAACCGGTATACTTTACTGTTTACTCTGAACTGGAAAATAAAAATGAATTATTTTATTTCTTTTCCAGCTATGAAGAACTTGTAAGCTATTCGTCAAGGTATGATGTTGTTGTAGCAACCATTCACAGCTCAATATTACTATTAAAAAAAATATCTGATTCCAATCCTCACATTCTTCCCGCTTACTATATCCAGGATTATGAGCCTTTCTTTTTTGAAAAAGATTCGGAGGACTGGAAAATTGCTTACGATTCCTACACCTTAATACCGGACGCATTATTGTTTGCAAAAACAAAGTGGCTCTGCGATGTAATTGGAGAAATCCATAAAGTAAATGTCCAAAAAGTATCTCCCAGCCTCGACCAAAAAGTTTATTACCCGGCAATAGTTAAAAACGACGATTGTAAAGAGATAAAAATAACTGCAATGGTGCGTCCGTCTACTCCAAGAAGAGGTGCGGAAAGAACCATGAGAGTACTGAAAAGGATTAAAGAAAAATACGGCAGCAGGGTAAAAATTATAATATTCGGCACGTCTAATGAACAGCTGAAAATGTTCAATATATCATCCGGTTTTGAATTCGAAAATCCCGGTGTGCTTAACAGGGAACAAGTCGCTTCCCTTCTTAAAAAATCCGATATATTTCTTGATTTTTCCGTCTACCAGGCATTCGGAAGAACCGGACTGGAAGCGATGGCTTCAGGATGTGCGGCAGTTCTTCCGGTTAAAGGAGGTACAAGTGAATACGCGGTGCACATGGAGAACAGCATGCTTGTCGATACAAGCAGTGATGAAAATTGCTTTAATGCAGTTGATCTTCTAGTAGAAGATAAAGAACTTAGAGAAAAAATTAAATTCAACGGGATTTTAAAATCGGCAGAATACTCTATCCGCAAGGCCGCTCTATCTGAAATTTTATTGTTCCGGAAATATTTAACCAATAAAAGAGGAGTAGAGACGCATGGCAATGCGTCTGTACATAAATATAATGTTGATGAATTTCTCAAAGAAGATAAGAGGATCAGATACGATCTTGCTTCAATTTTATTATTTCTTAACAGCTCGAGTAAATACAGCGAAGAGTATCTTTATAAACTGGAAAATTCAGTAAGAACATTTGACAAGATTTTGGTTGTAGACTTAGGCATTGCTGAAGAGGAAAAGAAAAAATTCAAATCATATGCAGAGAATAAAAATAACTTTGAATGGATTAACGCAGAGTCGAAAAGCTATTCTGAAGCAATTTTTATTTGCCTGGAAAAAACCAGCAATCCTTATATCGCAACTCTAACTTATGGCTTTGAATTTTCATCAAACTGGCTTCAGAAATTGTTGTATTATTTTTCGAACAGCACCGTGGCATGCGCCGCACCGCTAGTTTACTCCAATAATTCGGGATTTATCGGATTTAATGATCAACTATCGGGTGACCTGTCTGTATTGTTAAAACTATACCGCAATTTGGATCAGCTGAATAAAGAGCTCGAAAAAAATTTCGATAAGACCGGGCATTCGGTTAAACTAAACGGCTCTCAGTGTACTCTTTATAGAAAAGTGTTGTTAAATAAATTAGGAAATCCGGAAAGCTTATCCCAAAAATTATTTGAGCTGTATGTAAGCTGGAGATTCAGAGCCGTCGGGTACTCGATAATTACGGCTTTGGACTGCTGTGTAAAAGCTCATCCGGATTTTAAGAATCTAGAACCCGGGGCGGAAAAAGATCAGCTGTTATCTATGCTGCATTTCATCGAAAACATTTATGGAAAGAACAATCTCCCTACATCAGAAGAAATTTGGGGAATAAAATTGCCTGAAGATAATGAAATTACCTTTAATGAAAACACAAAGATCGGAGATGTTGAGCCGTCAAACTTTAAAGAATTAAAAAATTCAGCAGGTAAGCTTGTTTCTATAATTATTGTAACATACAATCAACTAGATTATACAAAGAAGTGTATAGAATCTATTAAAGAACACACAAATTCTCCGTACGAATTGATTGTTGTGGACAATGGAAGCGGCAACGGCACAATTGAGTATTTAAAAACAATTCAGTCAGAAAACAACACAAGAATCATCTTTAACAATGAAAATACCGGATTTCCAAAAGCTGTTAATATTGGAATCAAACATGCACTGGGAGATTTTATTCTGCTGTTAAACAACGATACGGTTGTAACTAAAAACTGGCTTTCTTATTTAATCGAAAAAATTAATAAAGATGAAAAAATCGGAATTGCCGGACCTGTTTCCAATGAGGTAAGCGGGGTACAGAAAATCGTTGTTAATTATAAAGGCATCGATGATATGCATTTATTTGCAGCGGAAAGGAATAAAAATTTTAGGAATAAATATTTTGAATTCCCGCGCACGGCTTTCCTTTGCACTTTAATAAAAAAAGAAGTTATTGAAACAATCGGCGGATTAGATGAACGTTTCTCTCCCGGCAACTTTGAGGACGATGATTTCTGTCTGCGTGCCCAGCTTGCCGGGTATAAAACAGTTATAGCCGAAGATGTTTTTATTCATCATTACGGATCAAAGAGCTTTAAAGCAGCCGGTATTGAAAAATATGCCGAAAAGCTTTCGATTAATAAACAGAAATTTATCGATAAATGGGGAGCCGATCCGGAAGAGATCTGGCTGAAAGGAAAAAGCTTCAGGAAAAGAGAAATTAAATTCCCCATAGATAAAGATGTATTTAAAGAAAGTTTTGAAAGAGTTCAGATTCATGTCCGTGAAAATGAATACAGTCTTGCAGCCTCGGAGGTACTCAGGACAATTGATAATTATCCTGAAAACAACGGAACAAAACTTCCCGATTTGCTCAGCCTTGCCGGCAATATTTTTATGATGATAAATGATTACGAGCGGGCGCATAAATTTTTTGAAGATGCTTTGAAACTCGATCCCGCATCTTCTCATGCATGTACGGGACTTGGTGAATTATTCTTTGCCTCTGAAATGTACAAGGAATCAAAGATAATGTTTGATTGGGGAGTTAAAAATAATCCCTCCAATAGGGCTGCGCTTGAGGGATTAGCCAAAGTAAATCAGCTTCTGGGTTCCGAAACATCTAATTTTTCCGCGGAGTCGACAGCAGGATAAAATGATTACCCTCAGCATGATTGTTAAGAATGAAGAGAAGCATCTTAGAACATGCCTTGAATCGGTAAAAAATATTGCGGATGAAATCGTAATAGTTGATACCGGATCAACCGATTCGACTTTAGAAATTGCTAAAGAATACCGGGCGGAAATTTATTACTTCCTATGGATAAATAACTTCGCTGCTGCAAGAAATTTTGCATTGGAGAAATCAAAAGGAAAATGGATACTCTACCTCGATGCCGATGAAAGGCTTTCTCAATCCTCAGTTGCCGAATTAAAGAAGCTAACAAAAAGCACTTCCGCACCTTGTAAAAATGCCTATCAATGTTCAATAAAAAATATTGATGAATTCAACAATCGTCCTTCAACAATGCTGTATACAAGGCTCTTTCCTAATGATCCGAAAGTCCGGTTTGAAGGAGCAGTGCATGAACAAATTGAGAATTCACTCATATGCAATAATTACAAGATTGTTAAATCAGGAATTGAAATAATTCACACCGGTTACAGTACGGATAAAGAGCATCTGAAATTAAAAGCCGCACGCAATTTGAAAATTCTGTTAGAAGAATATGAAAAAAGAAAAACTTCCTATACGGCTTTTCATATTGCGCAGTCTTATGCCATGCTTGAAAACAAGACTGAAGCAGTAAAATTTTTTAAGTCGGTTTTGGAAGATAAAAATCTTAAAAACGAATATAGAGCATTGGCATTCAGGTATCTCGCGATAGAATATGCAGAACAGCAGATGTGGAAAGAAGCGTACGAGAACATTACGAACAGCTTAAAAAGCGATCCGAATCAGCCGCTGGCTCTATTGGCTGCGGGAAAAATTTACACTAAGATTGGAAATTTTGCGGAGGCGGAACAATGCTGCAGGAAAGCTTATGATGTCAATTCACAACTAATAAAGGGAACAAGATCTTCCTTTCAATCAATCTATCTCGATGAAAAAGATATTCTTTATCATTGCTTAAATATCGCTTTATCAATATCAAATAAAAATCTATTTAACTTTTTTTATGAAAGGTACAGCTCAGCGGAGAAAGATACGGCCGAGATGGAGCTGTTTGGGATTCTTCTGAATAATAAAGATAGAGGAGAAAGAGATGCCGGAAGACTTTTAGCCGCCGTCAACAGCAATAATTTTGAATTAATTACAGCTATGTTAAACAGCTACCCCGAAAACGGCTTTAAATTGGATCTCTTATATATTCTTAACAAAAAAGTTCCCGGAAATTCAACTCTATTAAATAAACTAGCTTTATCATTAGCTTCGCATAAAAAATTTATTGAAGCGGAAGAATGTCTCTTAAAATCTTATGAATGCAATGAAAATGATCCCTCTACAATTTTTTTCCTATCGTCGATTTTCATGCAAAACAATAAACCTGAAAAAATCCCACCGTTAATCTCGGCCGCTGAAAATACTTTCAGTAATATGCCTGAAGTAACTGCCCGTCTGCAGATCTTAAAGCAGAAACTGAATATAAATTAACTTCCCTTACCCCGTCCCGAAGTTCTGCTAAACTTATTTGCCCCGTCTGCGATAATGGTACTGAGAAGAAAAAAATAATTAACTACTCAAATACTGCAGGTAAGGATACCTGTAAAAACTTAAAATACATGGAGGTATATATGTCATTCAGGATTAACACAAATCTTGACGCTTTGCAGGCGTACAATGCATTAGCAAAAGTAAACAACCAGTCTATAAAGGCCCAATTGCGTCTTGCTTCTCAGAAAAGAATCAACAACGTATGGGACGATACATCCGGTTATAGAGTGGGTAAAGAATTGGAAGGAAAAGTAGCTGTAATGAAAGCTGCTCAGGGTAACATCGGTTCTGCTAAAAACATTTTAGCAACTGCAGAATCAGCTCTTTCCAACATTAACGATCTGTTAACCCAGATTAAAGGTAAAGTTGCCGACGCAAGCGACCCGACGAAGAACCTTTCCGCATTATCAAGCGATATAAATGCATTAGGCAATGAAATCAGCGCTATTTTCTCCAATACCAGGTTTAATGACACTGCTTTATTAAGCGGTTCCTCACTTCCTGCCGGCGGAAACTTCTCATTCAAAACCGGTGAAGTTGAAACTACAACTATCAGCTTTGGAACATTAAATAATATAGATCTTTCTTCTATCACTGCTTCTAGCTCAACATCTATTACATCAATCGATGTAGCCAGTATTGAGACTGCAGTTAGAAATTCTTTGAGCAGCATAGGTAACTTTGTTCAGAGACTGGAAGTAAAAGATGATTATTTAACCTCTGCTATTACAAACGCTTCTTCAAGTATAAGCAGGTTGTTTGATGCAGATATGGCACTTGAGCAGTTAAATGCTACAAAAGCACTCATTGGCCAGCAGGTAGCTACAGCTATGTTAGCACAGCTTAATTCATCTCCGCAGAATCTTCTTGCATTATTCCAATAATAGCTGAAAGTTAAATCAAAGCCTCCGGGTATTCCGGGGGCTTTTTTATAAGTCATAAGGTACAAAATGCAAAACAGAATTTTATCAAATAAAACAAACCCTGTAAATAACTACCTGGTTAAAGAAATTTTAGAAGCGGATCCTAAGCAGATCATTATGAAGATTTATGATTACGCAATATTGAACTGCCAGAAAAAAGATCTTGCGAAAACAACACAGGCAATTCAAGAGCTGATAAATTCTTTAAAATTCGATGATGAAAATATCAGTTCAATTTCTATAGGATTACTGAGACTTTATCAATACTGCCAGGACCAGATGAGAAAACAGAATTATAATATTGTTTACCGTATCTTAACCGACTTAAGATCAACATGGATTTCTATTTTTAATCAAAAGTAAGTGTTTAAATGGCTGAAATTCTTTCAACCTCGTATATAAATTCTCTTATTTCCAGCTACCAGAGCAATGAAACCTATAAACTGATAACACCTCTTAATTCAAAAAGAACTAAATACGACAATCTTTCAGCTTCTTACAGTTCAATGATTTCAAGTCTTGAAGCATTAAAATCGGTATTGTCCGATTTTAAAAAGACGGGTTCAGAATCGATATTCAGCATAAAAGAAGCTGTATCTTCAAATACAAAGTTCTTAACCGCTTCTGCAAGTTCCTCGGCTTCCTCAGGATCGTACGACATAAGAATCAATCAATTGGCAAAAAGTGATACGGCTATATCAAAAGATATGGCTTCTTCCGGAATAAGCGGTCTTTCCGGAATGCAGAGTTTCCTGATTAAAACCGGGGACGGCAGCACGGGAAATTTTATAAGCAAAATTGAGGTAACACTCGACGGAACAGAGACTAACAAAGAATTAATGCGGAAGGTAAAAGATGCCATTAATAATGATAAAGCTGTTATAACTTCGGTATACAAGTCCCCTTCTGACGGTTATGCTGGCGGAGCCGGATCATTTAAAATAAATTTAAATGGCACCGAAGAAATAATTACTCTTAACGGCGGCAGCACCTATGAAGAGTTGATAGATGAAGCTGTGATTAAAATAAATGAAAATGTTCCCGGAGCCGCAGCAGAAAAAGAAACGGATAGTACCGGGAATGTAAGACTTAAAATTACCGTCGAAGATTCTACAAAATATATTTCTATTTCACATGACAGCGGCGCAGATATTGTCAGCGATCTCGGAATAAGCACTGAAAACGAAAAAGGTGCTTCAGGAATTGTAACCGCTTCTCAATTCTCCCCCGATTCAACATCGACACAGATGTCAATTGCCTCAAAAGATTCCGGGCTTGATTACAGAATTACAGAGCTTTCCGATTCCGGTTCTTCAACTATTCTAAATTTCATCGGTCTGAACCTCGGAACCAGCAGACCGGCATTCGATCAGTCCCAGACTCCGGATAGTGCAGGATTTATTTATGCAGATATTTCAGAAAATAACTTATTGAATTCCAAATTTTATTTTAACGGACTAAATTTTCAAAGAAACAGCAATAACATAAGCGATCTTGTTGAAGGGATCACTTTCAATCTGATGTCAGCCATGGAGACGTCGGACAGTACGGTTAATTTAGCTGTTTCCAATGATGCCGGTTCAATAAAAAGCAAGATTGAAGACTTCATCAAAAAATTTAATGATGCTTATACATTTATCAGAGAAAAAAGCACAATAACATCCGGAGAAAGAGGAATTTTTGTCGGAGATTCCAATACCTCAGTTATTCTTAATTCTCTGAAAAGCATAGGTTATACAAGAATTTCCGGATTACCTGAAGGCAGCTTAAATCTGCTGACACAAATCGGTATTTCGTTTGATACTTCAAACGGATTATCAATCAGCGACAGCAGTCTTTTAGAAAAGAAAATTGAAGAAGATATCAGCCAGGTTGAAAATTTATTTAATTCTGAAGACGGAATTGCCAACAAGCTTTATAATTTAATAAATCCTTATTTGGGCCCGGAAGGCTATTTAACTTTAAGAAAGAATTCTTTTGAAGATAATATTACAAATATTGATGACCGTATAACATCAATTGAATTACGCATAGAAAAAAGCGCAGATGTTTTAAGAAAAAGATACGAGCAGCTGCAGATGCAGCTGGCTTCCCTTATGTCCGTTTCCAGTTATTTCTCGTCGGATACAAGCGGCAGTTTTTTCTAGGAGAGGAAGTTGGAAGAAAAAATAAATGAGATAAAAAAGTTACTTTTACAAACAATTGACTGTTTCGATAATATAAACGATGTTAATTTTAAGGTAAATCTCGATAAAGCTTTAAAATACATGCAGTTAGTAGATTTATCTAAGAAAGAACTGCGCAGTATTTACGGAATTGAGCAGCTGAAAGCAAATGAATTAGAATTGGCAAAGCTTGCTAAACTTATTCAGGAAAAATTCGATAATATAGTAAGGCTAAAAAAGAAAGAAGCTGAAGATATTTCAAATAACTTAAAACAAGCTCAAAATCAAAAAAAATTAGCCAATTACATCAGGTGATGGTATGGAAATAAAAAAGATTACAGGCAACCAGTTTTTCCAGAAGGAAATTGAGAAGAAAAAATCTCCTAAAGAGGAAAAACAAGCTTCATTAGACAAATTGAATCTGTCCTCTGAAGCAAAAAGTCTTGCTGCTCAAAAAGCAAAAAATTTTGAAGAGATCCAGGTGAAAATCTCGGAGAAATTTTATAACCGGAGCGACATAATTAGACTGGTTACCGATGCAATATTAAAAAGTTTTAAAAAGCAGTAAACTTAATTAAAATCATTTAACTTTTTTAACTATTTTTACCTTAATAGTATTTAAATTGAATTTATAATTCGATTCTTACCGCACTGAATTACATTCTTACCTATTTTTTTCTCAATGAATTTCTTTTCAATATAATGAATAAAATTCCAATTACCGTTAAGACAATGACTTAGGAATATTTTTAAAAATTAATTTTTTAATTGGCATAAATCTGGAATCAGAATCCACGGAATTTTGAGAGATTCTGAATCTCGTTCATAAGTATTTGAAATAATTTTCCGATTACGAAATTTTTCAAGCACTGGTTGCATATTAAAAATTCCAATAATAGTTTTAATAAAATAAAGGACTAGTATCTTTTAGTAACGCAGAGATTTACGGATGCCATCAGACCCAGCACAAAATAAATTCAACCTAACAAAAAACCTAATCCCTAATCTAGTTCATTCTATTAGAAATCCTTTATCCGTATTAAAGCTTAATCATTATTTTATTAACCTGCACAGGCAAAACCTTCCGCAGGAGATTGCCGCATCGATTGATGACTGCTCCAGGGCTGCTTCAATCATGGAACAGTACCTTGAAAAATTTTCACAGCTTTATGTTAATCCGGCCGAAAAATATTGTTCTTTAAATGAAGTAGTTTCCGTAGCTGCAGATATCCTTGAAATAAGTGCGAGGCGGAGAAACATGCAAATAATAAAAGAATTGCAGGATGAACTTCCCTACCTGTATATAGATAGGACTAAACTTCTGCACATTATTATTAATTTCGTTTTAAATGCAATTGAATTAGATTTTACTGAGAAAGAACTTTATATAATTACTTGTTATGATGGAAATAATGTCTGGCTGGAAATAAAGGGAAGTAATTTAAATCAGAGTGGAAATATTATACAGTCAGGCTATAATAAAGATATTATAAAAGATTTACTTGGGAATGATTCAAATATTTTATCCGATTTTATCCAGGACTCAAGCTTTAAAATTTCATTTAACACAAACAAACCAGAGGGAAATCTAATTGAAATTCAAAATATTAGTAGTAGATGACGATGAATTAATCTGTTCATCGCTGAAAAAAGTTCTTGCCGGTTACGGATATTTGGTTGATACGGTTCTTAATGCCGAGAATACAATTGAAACTATAGATACCTTTCAGCCGGATCTGGTTCTGCTGGATGTTCATCTCGATAAATCAAACGGGCTGGAAATATTAAAGGAAATTCAGAAGAAATTTCAGAACTTAACGGTTATAATGATTACCGGGTATTCCGATGTCCAGCTTGCAGTTACTGCGATGAAAAGCGGGGCTTATGATTTTCTTCTGAAGCCTCTTGACATGGACCAGCTTAAAATTGTGCTTGATAAAGTTGTTGAAAAGATTTCGCTTAAGCTTGAAGTTCAAAAATTAAGTATTCTTCTGAAAAATGATACAATTACAAGGGACTTCTTCGGAAAGAGCAAGAAAATTCAGAATATTCTTTCCATTTCAGAAAAATATGCCGCAAGTCCGGATACTACAATTTTAATCGAAGGCGAAAGCGGTACAGGCAAGGAAGGTTTAGCCAAATACATACACCAGATGAGCTCACGGAACAGCCGGAGCTTTATACAGATTAATTGCTCTGCTATCCCTAAAGAGCTTGCAGAGAGCGAGCTGTTCGGACATGAAAAAGGGGCATTTACCGGCGCCGCACAAACTAAGCTCGGCAAATTTGAGCTTGCAAACGGCGGAACTCTCCTGCTGGATGAAATTGCAGAACTTTCCCAGGAGCTGCAGGCAAAGCTGCTTCGTGTTTTACAGGATAAGAAATTCTACCGTGTCGGCGGCGAAAAAGAGATCAATGTTGATGTAAGGGTTCTTGCCGCAACCAACAAAAACCTGGAAGAAGAAGTTTTAAAAGGAAATTTCAGGGAGGATCTCTTTTACAGGCTTAATGTAGTTAAAATCCAGATGCCGCCTTTAAGAGAACGGAGAGACGATATTCCGATTCTTGCCTATTCTTTTTTAAAGGAATTTTCAATTAAGCTTAATAAAGATATAACCGGTATTGAGCCAAAAGCTTTAGATGAACTTCTATCTTATTCATGGAAAGGAAATATAAGAGAATTAAGAAACATTATGGAAAGAGCAGCCCTTTTAACGGAGGGAAATGAAATTAAAGAGCATCACCTCAATTTTATATTTAACAATTCTAAAAATAATAGTAAGGAAACCGAAGAATTTTCACTTAGAATTCCGAATAGAGGAATAAAAATAGAAATCGTTTTAAAAGACTTAATCCAGAAGACTCTTAAAATTACAAGCGGCAACCAGGTAAAAGCAGCTAAGGTTCTGGGATTATCAAGATCTAAACTAAGATATCGAATGGAACAGCTTGGAATTGAAGTAACAAAAAGCATCAAATAATTAGTTCATATAAATTATCAAAATTATTTCCTGTTCGGCTTCATCTCCGGGTTAATCAGCCTCATTCCCTTCTTCCGTAAACGATTAAAAATTGTTTACTGGCATTCCAATTGAATAAGTCTAAAAATTTAATTACAGCCGGTAGAAAAATGAATCATACTTTTGAAGACATGAGTTTTGAAGAATATAAATCCCCATCCAGAAATAATGCAGTTATTAAATCGGAAAATGCCCATATATCCGGAAAGGTCAAATTTTCTATTGAAGCCGATGACCACAAGGGAGTAAAAGTAATTGTTAAAAGAGATTCGAACGATACTATAAAGGAGCTGAAATTTCTTTGCAAATGCGGCGAATCAAAATCGATTATACTGGATTACGATTCTTCCGTCGCAGAAGCAGGTGGAGAATAATTAACAGGTGTTTATTATTAGCCAGCCGAAGGCATATTCTCTTGAGGTAATCGGAAATAACTTAATTTTTTATGGCATTTCTGTTGTTTGCTTCATAATCATTAAAAAATAAAATATTGTCAGTTTATGGCAGCATCAAGTATAAAACTTCTGGAAAACCTGATAGACTACTGTTCATTAAAGAATAAAGTAATCAGCAGGAATATAGCAAATGTGGGAACGCAAAATTTTAAAAGAGAGGATGTCGAATTCAAATCTCTCCTGGTGGAATTAAATTCTGCCGCTAAAGTAACCAATGAAAAGCATATAAAAACCGGTCCCGCAGAAAATCCTTACTATGAAGTTTCAAAAGATAAGGAAGATGAAATGCTTTCAGGAATTAATAACGTGGATATAGATAAAGAAATGGCCCAGCTTGCGGAAAATACTCTTCTTTTCAAATTCGCTTCGAGGAAGATCGGCGATTATTACCGCGGAATTCAGAATGTAATAAAAGGAGGAACACGATAATGAAAATCGGCGGAACGATTTCGGCATTCGATATAAGCGCCAAGGGATTAAGCATTCAAAGAAAAAAAATGAATCTCATTTCGGAAAATATTGCAAATGCAAATACAATCAGGACCGAAGACGGAAGCCCTTACCAGCGCAAAGTTTTAAATGTTGTCCAGAATAAACCGTTGCAGATTCCGGATATTAATACTTCAAACATCATCAAGCTTAAAGGTTCAAACGAAAACCATTTTATTCAGCCGCTTGCGGTGAACCAGTTTTCAGAAAACGAAACAGGACTTACATTCCAGCAGGTTAGCGATAAACGTGAAGGGGATATTGTTTATATGCCCGATCACCCGGATGCAGACGCGGACGGCTATGTTAAAATGTCGAATGTCAATGTCATTACTGAAATGACCGATATGATTGCTGCGACCAGAACCTATGAAGCTAACCTGGTGGCCTTTAATTCCTCAAAACAGATGGCAAAGGATTCATTAGACATTTAGTATGAAAGTAAATACAGAAAACACTGGGAATTATTCTCTGCAAACCGTAAATCAAAAAAGAGAATCTCCCCAGCATGAGAGGAAAATCAAGGAGAGTAAACCTGAAAAAAAATTCGGTCTGCCGTCCGAAGAATATCTAAAGACCGATAAAAATATTTCGGAAGAAGAAAAAACTTTCTTTGCGAATTTGTATCCGCTGAATAAAAACGAAATTATGGATTATCATTACTACCAGAAATCCGGAAAGCCGTCCGGAATTGCTTTGGGATCACTATTCGATAAAAGAGGATAAATATGAAAATTGACGGAATAAGCGGGATAAATCCTTCTTCCCTATTAAAACTTCCTGTAGAAAAACCGGAAGAAAAAAACTTCGGTAATGTAATTTCGGAATTCATCGGTTCCGTTAATGCCGATCAGCTGAATTCAAGTGCAATGATCAAAGATTTTATTATGGGAAAAGATGTTGAACTTCATGAAGTGATGATCGCGGGCGAAAAAGCGAAAACTACACTAGAATTGTTAATGGAAATCAGGAATAAAGCAGTCGATATGTACAAAGAACTTACCAGGATGTCTCCGTGATTAAATTTGATTTTAAAAAGATCCTATTTTCTCCCTTTTTAACGCACAAATCTGCGATTTTTAATAAAAATACCATCTCAAAAATTTTTCCTGTTTTTTCTTCAAATAATTTTTAAATCTTCTAAAAAAAAAGGCGCTTGCTTCGATAATTAGTATATAAGACCGTTTTTTTTGTTTGAAAAGGAAGTCAATAAATGGCAAAAAATAGAGATTATCAGCAAAGTCAAAGTTCCGAGCTGCTTCAATTAGTGAGTTTTATTATAGGCAATGAAGAATTCGCCGTTGATATTCTTTTTGTTCATGAAATAAACCGGATGCTTCAGATAACCAAGGTTCCTAATTCACCCGATTTTGTGGAAGGAGTGATCAATCTTAGGGGAAGAGTAATCCCGGTTATTGATCTCCGCTGCAAATTGGGAATGGAAAGAAAAGCTTACGACAAAAACACAAGAATAATTGTCGTTGAAGTGGAAGGGAAAATGGTAGGATTTATTGTCGATGCCGTAAATGAAGTTCTGCGTATTCAAAAAAGTATAACCGAAGCTCCGCCGGAATTAGTGACAGGGATAAACTCCGAGTACATTAAAGCTGTCGGTAAACTCGAAGATAGACTTCTCATTCTTCTTGATCTGGAAAAAGTAATTTCAAACGAACAGAAAACTCAATTACAAAGAATTGTATGATGCAGCAATAATTATCTATTTTTTTTAAAATAGACGAGCAACGATTTTTATGAAGGTGCAAAAGAACATGTTAAAATTTATTTTATTCTTTTTAGCAGTCAGCTTAAACATTAATCTCTTTGCTTTACGCTTGCCAGGACACCAGGAGGATCCTTACAAACCTTTTGCCGAAGTAATGCCCGAGCCGGTAGGAGGATTGGAATCAATTTACAAAAATATCGCCTATCCGGATCTTGCCAAAAAATCGGGCGTACAGGGGAAAGTTTACGTGCTTGTATACATAAACGAGGCCGGCCGTGTCGATGATGTAAAAGTAATAAAAGGGATCGGAGCAGGATGCGATGAAGCGGCAATTGATGCAATAAAGAAAGCATCATTTACTCCCGGCAAGATGAACGGCGCAGCAATTAAAACAAAATTATCATTACCAATAATTTTTAAAATGAGATAAATATGAACTGGTTTAAGAATTTAAGATTCGTCAGAAAAATTCAAGGCGGCTTTTTTACTTTGTCTTTTATTTTAGCTTTAATAATTGTTACAAGCTATATTCTTCTGAACAAAATGTCTCTCCTTAAAGATGAGATTTTCCAGGAGTATGTTAATCCCCAAGGCCAGATACAGGAAATTTATTCGCAGTTCCAAAAGACTCAGTTTATAATGATGCAGTTCTCGATGAAAGAGTTCGCAAATAAATTTAATGATAATGTAAAGGAATATGAAAAATACAGAATATCGATAGACAGCTATATCGATTCACTTTTAAGTTCAAATTTAAGCAGCGAGCTTAAAGACGAGCTGAGCACCGTTAAACAAAGCTGGACAGAGTACAAAACCATTGTAGTGGATGCAATCCTCAGTGCTTCGGTCACAAATAACTATGAAATGGCGGCAGACATAGCTACTACTTCCGGGGAAGAAATCGGCCTAAAGCTGAATAGAGCCTTTAATTCAATACAAAATGAACTTTATAATAAATCCCAGGAGCTCAGCGCCTATTCAACTTCAACCGTAAATACAGGAACACTTTTCACGATTGCGGGTACAGTTTTAGGTGCCGCGATATTCCTTGTCTGCGTTTTTTATATTGCTCCGACTATCAGCAAGCCTATTGAAAATTTAAAAGGAATAGTAAAAGAATTTTCACTGGGGAATTATGAGATTGAAATTAAAAATGATACAAAGGATGAAATCGGCGAGCTTACGCTTTTATTTAATGAACTGCAGCAGGCCCAAAAAGAGAAGATTCTTTCCGCCGAACAAATAGCTTCCGGAGTAATTGAAAAGGTAAAGATTACTTCCGAAAAAGATTCTCTTGCATTAGCTTTTAATAA
>Ga0105100_10000769_pt1 | contig 18645 bp, 11 predicted proteins | sample PPLLak12cMay2015_2_FD_87033 | JGI IMG/M metagenome (GOLD analysis project Ga0105100, IMG submission 87033) | Freshwater sediment microbial communities from Prairie Pothole Lake near Jamestown, North Dakota, USA - PPLs Lake P8 Core (1) Depth... | ecosystem: Environmental > Aquatic > Freshwater >...
GATCGGCGCCTTTCACCAGCCACGGTGCGTGATCATTGACACCGATACGCTCGACACCCTGCCGGACAAGGAGATGTCCGCCGGCCTGGCCGAGGTCATCAAATACGGACTGATCGGGGATCCTGAATTCTTTGCCTGGCTCGAACAGAATCTGGACAAGTTAATGACCCGCGACCCGCAGGCGCTGGCCTATGCCATCGAGCGCTCCTGCGCCGACAAGGCCAGGGTGGTCGCGTCCGACGAGCGCGAAGCCGGGAGCCGCGCGTTGCTCAACCTCGGGCACACCTTCGGGCACGCCATCGAGACCGGCGCCGGGTACGGCGCGTGGTTGCACGGCGAAGCGGTTGCGGCCGGCATGTGCATGGCGGCGGACCTGTCACGACGCCTCGGCTGGCTTACGCCGGATGAATTCATGCGCATCGAAAGGCTCATCCAGCGCGCGAAGTTGCCAACCTCTGCGCCGAAGACGCTCACCGGTGCACAGCTGCGCGAGTTCATGAGCGTGGACAAAAAGGTCGAGGCCGGAAAGCTGCGGCTGGTGCTGCCCAAAGGGCTCGGGCACTCGGTCATTACCGCCGATTTCCCGTTGGCACTCATGAACGAGACCCTCGAACAGTGCCGGGAGGTAACGTGAGCATTGCGTTGGCGCCGTTCGCGGCGAGCGACGCCAACTCGCGCGGGCGCCGGCATCCCGAAGCCGCGCCCACCTATCGCAGTGAATACCAGCGCGACCGCGACCGCATTGTGCACTGTGGTGCGTTCCGCCGCCTTGAGTATAAAACCCAGGTATTTGTGAACCATGAAGGCGACCTGTTCCGCACCCGCCTTACGCACTCCATCGAAGTGGCGCAGATCGCGCGCTCAATCGCGCGTACCCTGAACCTCAACGAAGATCTGACCGAGGCGATCTCGCTCGCCCACGACCTGGGACACACACCCTTCGGCCACTCCGGACAGGATGCGCTGAACGCCTGCATGCAGGATTACGGTGGCTTCGAGCACAATCTCCAGTCGCTGCGGGTCGTCGACATTCTCGAAGAGCGTTATGCGGAATTTCCCGGTCTTAATCTTACATTCGAATCGCGCGAAGGCATTCTCAAACACTGTTCGCTGAAAAATGCGGCGGAATTGGGCGATGTCGGCCGACGCTTTATCGATAAGAAACAGCCGAGTCTCGAGGCGCAGGTGGCGAACCTTGCCGATGAGATCGCCTACAACAACCATGATGTCGATGACGGCCTGCGCTCCGGCCTGGTCCGCGTCGAACAGCTGCGCGACGTGCGGCTATTCGGTGAGCAATATGCCGAAGTCCTGCACCGCCACCCGGAAATTCCGGAACGCGTGCGTATCCACGAGATCGTGCGGCGCATGATCAACCGTCTGGTGGTGGATCTGGTGGAGAACAGCCGCCGCCTGCTGGCTGAGGCTGGAGCGGCCTCGATCGAAGACGTGCGCAATGCCGGCCGGTCGTTGGTCGGTTTCAGCGCGCCGGTGCGCGAAGAAAGTCTCGAACTGAAACGGTTTTTGCGCGAACACCTGTATAACCACTACCGGGTGCGGCGCATGACCCGCAAAGCCGAGTTGATCGTGTCCGATCTGTTCGGTGTGTTCATGGACGACACCCGCATGCTGCCGCCGCAATACCTCGACAAGGTTCGCGCGGTTCCGGACGACAAGTCGGCCCGCGCCCGGGTGGTGGCCGATTACATCGCCGGCATGACCGACCGCTATGCCATCCGCGAGCACAAACGCTTGCACGACCCGGCGGAACTGACCTGAGCGGCCCGAAAAGACCGGGATTACGACCGATTTTCCGCAAATTCACCCGCCCCGACGTTGAAGGAACCCGGCCCTGTATGTAGACTATACGGCCCTTTTCGCCCGAATTTTCGCGGTTTTCGCGGCGTCCCCCGGGGTAGTACCGGGGAGTGGGGAATCCGCCAGCATCACATCCATGAGGATCAAGCGTGAGTCATCCGGGACTACCAGAGCGCCAAGGCCTCTATTCCCCTGAACAGGAGCACGACGCCTGTGGCGTCGGCTTCATTGCCCATATCAAGGGCAAGCAGAGTCATGCGATTGTCGAACAGGGCCTGCAGATTCTGCGTAACCTCACGCACCGTGGCGCGGTGGGCGCCGATCCGCTGGCCGGTGACGGCGCCGGTATCCTCATCCAGATGCCCGATGCATTCCTGCGTCGCGAATTCAGCAAGCTGGACATCCAGCTGCCGAAGAGCGGCGACTACGCGTTGGGCATGCTGTTCTTGCCGCGCGCCGCGCAGACCCGTGCTGCCTGCGAGCAGATTATCGCCACAGTGGTGAAGGAAGAAGGCCAGACGTTCCTTGGTTGGCGCGATGTGCCCACCAACAACATGCGTCTTGGAAAAGGCGTACAGGCCGTGGAACCGGTGGTGCGTCAGGTGTGCATCGGGCGCGGCACCAGCACGCCGCCCAAAGCCTTCGAACGCAAGCTGTTCGTCATCCGCAAGGTGGTCGAACATCGTGTGCGCGCCCTCGACCTCCCGGACCAGGGCATGTTCTATACGCCGTCCCTGTCGTCGCGCACGTTGGTCTACAAGGGCATGTTGCTCGCCGATCAGGTGGGCGAGTACTACCCGGACTTGCTCGATCCGGACATGGCGTCGGCGCTCGCGCTGGTGCACCAGCGCTTCTCGACCAACACCTTCCCGACCTGGGACCTCGCGCACCCGTTCCGCATGATCGCGCACAACGGCGAGATCAACACCCTGCGCGGCAATGTTAACTGGATGGCGGCGCGCCGCTATTCCATGTCCTCGGTATTGCTCGGCCCGGACCTCGACAAGCTTTGGCCATTGATCGCCGAGGACCAGTCGGACTCGGCCTGTTTCGACAACGCACTCGAATTGCTGGTCGCCGGCGGTTATCCGCTGGCGCACGCCATGATGCTGCTGATTCCCGAAGCCTGGGCCGGCAACCCACTGATGGACGAGAAGCGCAAGGCATTCTATGAATACCACGCCGCGCTCATGGAACCGTGGGACGGTCCGGCGGCCGTCGCCTTTACCGACGGACGTCAGATCGGTGCGACCCTCGACCGCAACGGCCTGCGTCCGGCGCGTTACCTCATCACCGATGACGATCACGTGGTCATGGCCTCGGAGATGGGGGTGCTCGACATCCCGCAGCACAAGATCGTGAAGAAGTGGCGCTTGCAACCGGGCAAGATGTTTCTCATCGATCTTGAGGCCGGGCGCATCATCGACGATGTCGAACTCAAGACCCGGATCGCCGAGTCCCGTCCGTACCGGGACTGGTTGAACAAGACTCAATTCCGTCTCGAGGACTTGCCGGCTGTCGCGCAGGTACCGGCGGCAAAGGGCTCGCTGATCGATCGCCAGCAGGCGTTCGGTTACACCCAGGAAGACATCAAGTTTGTGATGACGCCGATGGCGGTTACCGGACAGGAGGCGATCGGCTCGATGGGCAACGACACGCCACTCGCGGTGTTGTCGAACCGCGCCAAGCCGCTGTACGCCTACTTCAAACAGCTGTTTGCACAGGTCACCAATCCGCCGATCGATCCGATCCGCGAGGAGATGGTGATGTCGCTGGTGTCGTTTATCGGCCCGCGGCCGAACCTCCTGAGCCTGGATGCCAACGAGCCACAGTTGCGCCTGGAGGTCAGCCAGCCGGTCTTGTCGTCTGCCGACATGGAGAAGATCCGCGCGATCGGCACGATCACACAGAACAAGTTCCGTTCGGTAACGCTCGGCATCTGTTATCCCGCCACACAGGGCGCTGCCGGCATGGGCGCAGCGCTCGACAGGCTGTGCGCCGGTGCAGAAAAGGCGGTGCACAATGGCGCGAACATTCTGATCCTCACCGACCGTGAGACCAGTGCCGCGCACCTGCCCATCCCGTCCCTGCTCGCCACCAGCGCGGTGCACCACCACCTGATTCGCGCCGGGCTGCGCACCAAGGTCGGCCTCGTGGTCGAAACCGGCTCGGCGCGTGAGGTGCACCACTTCGCCATGCTGGCCGGCTATGGCGCCGAGGCGTTTCACCCGTACCTGGCGTTCGAGACGCTCGCCGCGATGAAGGACCAGCTGCCCGTGGACCTGACGCATGCCGAGGCCTGCAAGCGCTTTACCAAGAGTGTCGCCAAGGGTCTGCTCAAGGTGATGTCCAAGATGGGCATCTCCACCTACCAGTCGTACTGCGGCGCGCAGATCTTCGAGGCCATCGGCCTCAACAGCGCATTCGTGAACCAGTACTTCACCGGCACGCCGACGCGCGTCGAGGGCGCCGGATTGAACGAGATCGCAGAAGAAGCGGTGCGCTGGCACCGGCAGGCATACGGTGATGCGCCGCTTTATCGTGACGCGCTCGATGCCGGCGGCGAGTACGCCTACCGCGTGCGCGGTGAAGAGCATATGTGGACGCCGGAGAGCATCGCCAAGCTGCAACACGCGACGCGCACCGGCAGTACCCAGACTTATAAAGAGTACGCGTCGCTCATCAACGACCAGAACGAGCGTCTGATGACGCTGCGCGGCCTGTTCGAGATCAAAAAGGCCAGCAAGCCGGTGGCGCTCGACGAGGTCGAACTGGCCAGGGAGATCGTCAAGCGCTTCGCCACCGGCGCCATGTCGCTTGGCTCGATCTCGACCGAGGCGCACACAACGCTGGCGATCGCCATGAATCGCATCGGCGGCAAGTCCAACACCGGCGAGGGCGGCGAGGACGCGATGCGCTTCAAGCCGGTGCAGGCCGGCGAGTTGCTGCGCTCGCGCATCCCGAGCGTGATGCGCGACCTGAACCTGAAGGCCGGCGACTCGCTGCGCTCGCGCATCAAGCAGGTGGCGGCCGGGCGCTTTGGCGTCACCGCCGAATATCTGATGAGTGCCGATCAGATCCAGATCAAAATGGCGCAGGGCGCCAAGCCCGGCGAAGGCGGTCAACTGCCCGGCGGCAAGGTGAGCGAGTACATCGCCCAGCTGCGTTTCTCGGTGCCGGGCGTGGGCCTGATCTCGCCGCCACCGCATCACGACATCTACTCGATCGAGGACCTGGCGCAGCTCATTCATGACCTGAAGAACGTCAACCCGGCGGCCTCCATCAGCGTGAAACTGGTGGCCGAGATCGGCGTCGGCACGGTGGCCGCGGGTGTCGCCAAGGCACATGCCGATCACATCACCATCTCCGGGCATGACGGCGGTACCGGTGCCAGTCCCTTGTCGTCACTCATGTATGCCGGCAGTCCCTGGGAAATCGGCCTGGCCGAGACCCAACAGACCCTGGTGCTGAACAACCTGCGCGGGCGCGTCGCCGTGCAGGCGGACGGCCAAATGAAGACCGGGCGCGATGTGGTGATCGGCGCACTATTGGGTGCCGACGAGTTCGGCTTCTCGACGGCGCCACTGGTGGTGGAAGGTTGCATCATGATGCGCAAGTGCCATCTGAACACCTGCCCGGTCGGCGTTGCCACGCAGGACCCGGAGCTGCGCAAGCGTTTCACCGGCCAGCCGGAACATGTGGTGAACTACTTTTTCTTCGTCGCCGAAGAAGTGCGCGAGTGGATGGCGCAATTGGGTTTCCGCAAGTTCGAGGACATGGTCGGGCGCGTCGACATGCTCGACACGCGCAAGGGCGTCAGTCACTGGAAGGCCAAGGGCCTGGATTTCTCGAAGATCCTCTTCCAGCCGAAGCTCGATGGCGCGGCCATCCGCCACTGCGAGGCACAGGACCATGGCCTGGCCAAGGCACTCGACCACGAGTTGATTGCCAAGGCCAAGCCGGCGCTCGACAACAAGAAGCCGGTGCAGTTCGAGGTGGCGGTCAGGAACGTGAACCGCACCGTCGGCGCGATGCTCTCCGGCGAGGTGGCCAGGCGTTACGGCCACGCCGGCCTGCCCGAGGACACCATCCACATCAAACTCACGGGGACGGCCGGACAGTCGTTCGGCGCCTGGCTCGCGCATGGCGTGACGCTCGAACTCGAAGGCGATGCCAACGACTACGTCGGCAAGGGCCTGTCGGGCGGGCGCATTATTGTTTATCCACCCAAGGACGCGAAGATCAAGCCGGAAGACAACATCATCGTCGGCAACACGGTGCTGTACGGTGCGATCGGTGGCGAGTGCTATTTCCACGGTGTCGCCGGCGAGCGTTTTGCAGTGCGCAATTCCGGCGCACTCGCGGTGGTCGAAGGTGTCGGTGACCACGGCTGCGAATACATGACCGGCGGCACGGTCGTGGTGCTCGGTCTGGCCGGCCGAAACTTCGCTGCCGGTATGTCGGGCGGCATCGCCTTTGTGCTGGACGAGGCCGGGGATTTCCGCAAGCGTTGCAACATGGCCATGGTGGAACTGGAGGCCGTGCCGGCCGAAGAAGCGGCGGTTGCGGCCGCCGGCGACATGGCCGGCGAACTCGAGACGCACGGGCGCGTGGACGTGAACCACCTCGAGCAGAGGGATATCGATATCCTGCGCACCCTCATCGCCCGCCACCTGCATTACACCGGCAGCGCGCGCGCCAGGGAGATTCTCGACCACTTCAACCGTTATCTGCCGAAGTTCGTGAAAATCATGCCGACCGAATATCGCCGCGCGCTCGCCGAGATGGCCGCCGCGCAAACCCAGGCGCCGATTCCGGCCCCGGCCTATAAGTAAGGTGAGACATGGGCAAGCCGACCGGATTTATTGAAATCAAGCGCCGCGAACCGGGCGCGCAGCCACCGGCCGAGCGCATCCGTTTCTACAAGGAATTTGAAATCCCGCTTACCGAAAGCGAGGTGAGCAGGCAGGGCGCGCGCTGCATGGATTGCGGCATCCCGTTCTGCCAGACCGGTTGCCCGGTCAATAACATCATCCCTGACTGGAACGATCTCGTGTACCGCAATCGCTGGCGCGAGGCGATCGATGTGCTGCACTCAACCAACAACTTTCCGGAATTCACCGGGCGTATCTGCCCGGCGCCGTGCGAGGCCGCGTGCACGCTCAATATCAACAACGACCCGGTGACGATCAAGGTGATTGAGCACACCATTATCGATCATGCCTGGGAGCAGAGTTGGGTGAAACCCATGCCGGCGGCGCACAAGACCGGCAAAACGGTCGCGGTGGTCGGTTCCGGCCCGGCCGGGCTCGCCGCCGCGCAGCAGCTGGCGCGCGCTGGGCACCGTGTGACGGTGTATGAAAAGAACGATCGCATCGGTGGCCTGCTGCGCTACGGTATCCCCGACTTCAAGCTCGAAAAGCGCCACATCGATCGCCGCCTCGATCAGCTCATGGCCGAAGGCGTTGAGTTCCGCGTGAACCAGTATGTTGGCGGGAACCTGCCGGCGAAACATCTGCTCAATGAATTCGACGCCGTTGCGCTCACCGGCGGCTCCGAGCATCCGCGTGACCTCACCGTGCCGGGGCGCGAGCTCAAGGGCGTGCACTTCGCGATGGAATTCCTGCCGCAGCAGAACAAACGCAACGCCGGCGACACCATCCCCGACAGCGTCGGGCTTTCCGCCCAGGGCAAGCACGTGGTGGTGATTGGCGGCGGCGACACCGGTTCGGATTGCGTGGGCACCTCGATCCGCCAGGGGGCGGCTTCCGTAACGCAATTCGAGCTGCTACCGAAGCCGCCCGAGAATGAAAACAAGCCGCTCACCTGGCCGAACTGGCCGAACAAGCTGCGCACCTCAAGTTCGCAGGAAGAAGGGAGTGACCGCGCCATTCTGACGCGTGATTGGGCGGTGGCGACCAAGAGCCTCTCCGGCAAGGACGGCAAGGTGACGACTCTGAATGCCGTGCGCCTTGACTGGAAGCGGGACGAGAAAGGCCAGTGGAAGATGAACGAGATCGCCGGCAGCGAATTCAGTCTCAAGGCCGATCTGGTGCTGCTCGCCATGGGCTACCTGCATCCGGTGCATGAAGGTATGCTTAAGGAACTAGGCGTCAGCCTGGATCCACGCGGCAATGTGCAAGCCACAGAGATCAACTACCAGACGTCCATTGCAAAGGTGTTTGCGGCCGGCGACATGCGTCGTGGTCAATCGCTGGTGGTGTGGGCGATCCGCGAGGGCCGGCAGTGCGCGCGCGCCGTGGATGAATTCCTGATGGGCCAGACCGACTTACCCAGATAGCGCTCATCTCAACGCAAAGGACGCAAAGGCGCAGAGGTCGCAGAGATTTTGAAAATAACATTCGCCGTACTTTGCGCTCTTTGCGCCTTTGCGCTCTTTGCGTTGACAACCCATGCCTGAACTCAAAAATGATCGTTTCCTGCGCGCCCTGTTGCGCCAGCCCGTGGACATGACGCCGGTATGGATCATGCGCCAGGCCGGGCGTTACCTGCCTGAGTATCGCGCCACGCGCGAAAAGGCCGGCTCGTTCATGCAGCTGTGCACCACGCCGGAGCTCGCCTGCGAGGTGACCCTCCAGCCCCTCAAGCGTTTCCCACTCGACGCAGCGATTCTTTTTTCCGACATTCTCACCATTCCGGACGCAATGGGTCTCGGCCTCTATTTTGCCGATGGCGAGGGCCCCCAGTTCAGGAATCCGGTGCGCACGGCTGCGGATGTAAAGCGGCTTGCCGTGCCCGATCCCGAAGACAAGCTGCGCTATGTCATGGACGCAGTGCGTCTCATACGTCGCGAATTGCATGGTCAGGTTCCGCTCATCGGCTTCGCCGGCTCACCGTGGACGCTTGCCACTTACATGATCGAGGGCGGTTCGAGTAAAGACTTCGCATTGATCAAGAAAATGCTGTACGACCAGCCGGCACTTCTGCATCAACTGCTTGCCACCACTGCGCGCGCCGTGACCGAATACCTCAATGCCCAGATCGCCGCGGGCGCGCAGGCGGTGATGCTGTTCGACACTTGGGGCGGGGCGTTGTCGCCGCGCGATTACCGGGAATTCTCGCTGCGCTATATGCAGGAGATCGTGTCATGCCTTACGCGCGAGGCCGAAGGCCGCAAGGTGCCGGTGATCCTGTTCACCAAGGGCGGCGGCCAGTGGCTCGAAGCCATGGCCGACAGCGGTTGTGATGCCCTGGGTATTGATTGGACCACCGACCTTGAGGACGCCCGTACGCGCGTCGGCAAGCGCGTTGCCCTGCAGGGCAATATGGATCCGTCCGTACTCTACGCCTCACCCGACCGTATTCGTGCCGAGGTTGGAACCGTGTTGGCGAGTTTCGGCCATGGCAGTGGACATGTTTTCAACCTTGGTCACGGCATCCATACCGGGATTAATCCAGACCACGTCGCAGTGTTGATCGACGCCGTGCACTCGCAGAGCCAGAAGTACCATCCATAAACGGCTGGGCGCTAACCACTCGCACTTGCCTGTGTAACCCGGGGAGTGATCATTGCCCACCCGGCTCGGATCATAAAGCCAGCTAGACCGCCGCAGACTTTATAAGCCGCATGTAACCCACTGCTTTTCTGTAATATCCACCGCCAATGAACCACCGATCGTGGGGGCGGTCGCCAACCAGCGGCAGTTTTCAAGAGCTGAACGGCTTTCCCGTTACGCCAAAGGCGGATACACTTTAAAAAGGCAGGGCATGACTCTAGGGCATGACTCTCATGACTCTAAGGTGAAGTTCGGTTTGCTGGGTGCCAGGCGAGCGTGAAATCGGCCTGGTTCCATTCACGCATCACCGATGGACAGGTCTGAATGGAGTATGGCTATGGATAGAAAAAAAACCGTCATCCCTGAACAGCCGACATCGGCGGGTCCGAATTTTTGGGCTCGTCAGGCGTCGCGCGACTTGTTTGTGCAAGAATCGATTGTTCCACAGCCCGGCCGGGACGATCGCCTGCCCAGGCAACGGGTCGGTATCCGCAAGGCGGTACCGTGCAGCATTCTGGTCAAGACCGGTTCGTCGTATATCTTGGCGCAGAAGATTCACGATATCAGCCTGGTCGGCGCCTACGTGGAAATGGATTCCACCGGCGTGTTGCTGGGAGACATAGTCGATATCGTGATCGATTTTGCCTATGGTGAACGCCAGATCGAACACCAGATTTCGGCCGAAGTCGTGCGTGTTGAAACAGATGGCGTTGGCTTCAAGTTCTGCGCATTCGGCAACCGTACTTACACTGACTTGGTTAATCTTCTTTACGCAATGTAACCCGGTGCGCCGTGGCGTGGCATCAGCCACGGCGTGTCGTGGATCCGATTAACCTGAATGAATCGGTGTTCGTATCTCGCCGAGCGGTCCGTGATAAATTCCTTCCCAGCTAACTATCTCCTCCGTAATCAATCCGGATTCGTCGCAGCCTCATTGTGGCCGTGAGAGCATGAAGTATCAGTGGGTGCGCCCCGTCGGCAAATATCTCCATATGTAGAGAGGCAATCGATCTCCGGGTCCACACGCCACGCGGTTGACCTTTGTTCGACCGTGGGTTTAACTTGATCCCGCTTGATTTTTTTGACTTTTGTGCAAGTGCGAGTGCGCAGATCATGGGAAGGGGCGCAACCCGGCATCCAGCTGTGCAACAACAGTGAAGGGCGCGATGCGGTTAGCCAAGGGGCGGGGATGGGACGCCTGGAGTGGATCCGGAGATAAGAATAAATGGCCAATACGCGGCAACAGAATAAAGAATCACCCATTGGTCGTATCACAAACGAAAATCGCACGGGCAGTACCCGGTTGCTAAGACAGCTGGCCACCGAGTTGTTCGGAGCCATTGAAGATCACCGCAAATGGATTGATAGTGACCGTGCCCGAACGCTCGGCACAACGTTCGAGGTAACGGGCCGGCTGCTTACCTACGGCGCCTATCTCGCCTTGGCTTATCTCGGCTTCACCAGTTTTCTGGACGTTCGGAGCGGGATAGTTACCGGCATGTATGCCGTTCCCGGAGGGGTCGAAGGCTCACGTGTTGCCCTTTTCAACATTCTGGCAACCGGCCTGGTCGGACCGATCGCCATCATTGGTATCGGCATGGGGGTCGGCTGGGCGTATAACCTGGCCGTCGCCTCGGCGAATCGGTTATTGCCGCGCTTCGCAAGGCCACTGGTTCATCCAGCGGTTATGTTTGTGGTCGTAGCTGTGTTTGGTGTTTGTCAGTCCGTTGTTTCGTCAACGGTTGCCACGGGATACCTCTACGCACAAGCAAATATAGAAGCGGCCTCACCACAGCAGTCCAATCCTGAAAAGGTTATGGTGATATCCACCGCCGGCGCTTCCGACATTGCCGACCGAGACGATTCCAGTGAGCGCGAACTGGTGCGATTGAGATCGATGTTTAATAACCGTCGGCCCTGCTCGAACCAAGGTGCTGGGCCAGGCTTGAATCCTCCGTCAGAGAGTTTCCGACCGGAGCCAGGGTTGGCAACAAGCAGTGATTGCCAGGCGGAAAAAGCAAGCTCGCACGAATAATTGGCAAAGCAGGCGCTAGGCTTCGCTCAACAATCGCTCAATGAGCCGTTCCGCCTGTTCGCGATAACCTCCCCCGAACAGGTTCAGATGGTTGAGGACATGATAGAGGTTGTAAAGATCGCGACGCACCCTATAGTCGGGATCCAGCGGCCAGGTTTCGCGGTAAGCGGTGTAGAAGCCGGAGCCAAAGCCGCCAAACAGCTCGGTCATGGCCAGATCCGCCTCGCGGTCGCCGTAATACACGGCCGGGTCGAATATCACCGGCGTGCCGTCACGCAACGCCGCGTGGTTCCCGCCCCACAGGTCGCCGTGCAGCAGTGACGGTTGCGGTTTGTGATTCGTAAAGAAAGCCGGCAGAGTCTCCAGAAGCCGTTCACCGCGCTGCACTAGGTTTCCGCCGAAGCCATTTTCCTCGGCAAGCACAAGCTGAAAGCGCAGTCGGGACTCGCGGTAGAACGTCACCCAGTTGTTTTCCCGGTTATTGATCTGCCGGGTCGAACCGATGGTGTTGTCACGATGCCAGCCAAAGCGATCGCTGGTGTTGCGGTGCATGGCGGCGAGTTGGCGGCCAAGGCGCTCTTCTGCCTTGTCGGTGCAATGGTTGATATCGAGGTATTCGAGAACCAAGTACGCCTGGCCGCCGTGCGCGCCAGAGCAGATTGGTTGTGGGACACGCACACTCTTCGATTCGGCGATTTCGGCGAGCCCAGCCGACTCGGCCTCGAACATGTCAATGCGCGCGGCATCGTTGAGTTTCACGAAGTAACGCCGGCCGCCGCCTTCCAATACCTCGGTGCGGTTGATATCGCCGCCGCCCACGGCGCGCCGGGTATCGGGATTGAAGACCTCTCCTCTGGCCGCAGAGATGGCGTGCGCGATGGCGTCGTGCAAAGTCATGCCTAGCTCGTTCTGACCGGAACGCCCCAGCCACCTTCGAAAAAGCACTCGGTGAGCAGCTTGCGTGAACGCGCGGCAGTTTCGGCCTCCCGGTATTCCTGCTCGAGGCTGTCGGCGGGACCGGGGTGGCCGATCGCAATCATCGCCATCGGGGTGTAGTCCGTGGGGATGGCAAAGGCCGCGCGTGCCTTGTCCGGGTCGTAACCACCCATCGGGTGGGCCATGAGGCCCATGGCGGTCGCTTGGAGATAAAGGTTCTGTCCGGCGGCACCGGTATCGTGCTGACCCCAGCGGCTTGGCTTGCCGTTGCGCTCGAACACGCTGCCGGCACAAGAAAGCATCAGTACCGGTGCGTTGATGACCCATTTCTGGTTCCACTCACCGAGACAGCCGAAGGCCTTTTGCCAACTGGCGGCGTCGGTGTTGCGGTCCCAGACCAGAAAACGCCACGGTTGATCGTTGTAGCAGGAGGCCGCCCAACGCGCTGCTTCGATCAGGCCAACGAGCTGCTCGCGTTTAACGGGTTTCAGGGGGTCGAAGGCACGACCGCTCCAACGACGCGCGATGACGTCGTTGATGGGAACCTGGGTATGGGCGAGCCTTGTGGCCATCGGTGTCTCCAGTTCTTTAGAGTTGTTGTAGTAAAAACAGCGTTTCAGGCCAGAAAAAATAACCTCGGTCAAGCGGTTATTCACAGTTGCGCGAAATTGCGGGGGATTCACAGTGTGCGATCAACCGGGGCTGCATCAGTGGTTGCTAATCTATCATAAGTGATTGAATTATTGGTCTATAAGCTGGACGATTATTTTTTAATCAAAACGACAAAAAAACGTCATACGGCTTATTTTTTTCAAAACAGATGAATGATGCACAGTTTTATCCACAGATTCTGTGAGTAACTACGAGTCGGTTTTGCAACAAAGGGTTAGCCGCACATCTGCAAGCGCACGTGAACGTGAAGCCGGATGTTTCACGCCGTGCTCAGCGACAGGGTGTGCTAGATTCGCGGCATGCCTGTAGCATCACGCATTGCGCGCATTGCCATTCCTTCGCCGCTTCCACGCCATTTCGATTACCTTCTGCCCGCTGATGAGCCGGTACCGTTGCCGGGAACGCGCGTGCGCGTTCCGTTTGGCCGGCAGGAAACCGTTGGTGTGGTGTTGGACGTGGTGGCAGAAAGCAGCCTGCCACGTGAAAAGCTGAAGGCGATCCGCCGGTTGCTGGATAGCGAACCGCTGCTGCCGGCAACGCTCATGGAACTGCTCAGTTGGGCAAGCAGCTACTACCATCACCCGATCGGCGAGGTGGTGGCGAGCGCCTTGCCGGTGCTGTTGCGCCGCGGCCTGCCCGCCACGGCGGCGGGAGAGAAGCGGTATGCACTGACGGACAGTGCTCACAAGCTTGCGCCCGAGACCTTCAAACGCACTCCCGGCCAGCAACGCCTGTTTCAAATATTGAGCGCGCATGCCGGAGGCCTGAATGCGGTGGCCCTGACCGAGCTGGCCGAAAACTGGCGCGCTAGCATGAAGCGTCTGCACGCGCGTGGTCTCATCCGTATTACCGAAGAGCCATGTCTGCCGCCGAAGCCGGCCAGGCGATACAGTGCGCCGCCGCTGTCTGCGGCGCAGGCAGAGGCGGGATTGGCGATCCGGGCGGCGGCCGGCAGTTTTCGCTGCCTGCTGTTGCACGGTGTCACCGGCAGCGGCAAGACGGAAGTCTATCTGCGTGCCATCGAAGAGGTGATCGCGCGCGGCGGGCAGGTGCTGGTGCTGGCGCCGGAGATCGGCCTGACGCCGCAGCTCGTGAGCCGCTTCGAAGGCCGGTTGGACGCGCCGGTCGCGGTCATGCATTCGGGGCTGAATGAGAGCGAACGCCTGTGCGCCTGGCAAACGGCGCGCCGGGGAGAAGCCGCCGTCGTGATCGGCACACGTTCGGCGGTGTTTACACCCATGCCGAGACTGGCGCTCATTATCATCGACGAGGAACACGACGCCTCCTTCAAGCAGCAGGACGGTTTTCGCTATCACGCGCGCGACCTGGCCATCAAGCGGGCCAGCCTCGAAGGCCTGCCGGTACTGCTCGGTTCGGCCACCCCGGCGCTCGAGAGCCTGCACAATGCCCAGCAAGGCCGCTACCAGTTGCTCAGCCTGCCGGAGCGTGTCGGTGCCGCGCAACCGCCGCGGATCACCCTGCTCGATCTCAAGCGCCTCAAGCTCAACGAGGGCATCTCGCCGCCGCTCATCGAGGCATTGCAGGACCGGCTGAAGCGCGGTGAACAGAGCCTGCTGTTTCTTAACCGGCGCGGCTTTGCGCCGGTACTCATGTGTCACGACTGCGGTTGGCTGGCACCCTGCAAGCGTTGCGATGCGCGGCTGACGATTCACCAGCGCAGCCGCAAACTGCGTTGCCACCACTGCGGCGCTGAAGCGCAACTGCCGGCGACCTGTCCGGCCTGCGGCGGCGGCAATCTGCATGGCATCGGCGCGGGCACGGAGCGCATCGAGACGGCGCTTACCCGCCTGTTCCCGCAGGCGCGCATCGAACGCATCGATCGCGACAGCACGCGCCGCAAGGGCGCGCTGGAGGAGAAGTTGCGGCGCGTGCACGCCGGCGAGGCCGATATCCTGGTCGGCACCCAGATGCTCGCCAAGGGCCACGACTTTCCGAACCTGACGCTGGTTGGCGTGCTGAATGCCGACCAGGGCCTGTACAGCGCCGACTTCCGCAGCGAGGAGCGGCTGGTGCAACAACTGGTGCAGGTCACCGGCCGCGCCGGCCGCGCCGACAAGCCGGGCGTGGTGCTGATCCAGACCTTCCATCCCGACAATCCGGCATTCGCGGCGCTCGCCCAGCACGACTACCGCGAGTTCGGGAATTATGCGCTCAACGAACGGCAAGCGGCGCAATATCCGCCCTTTGCGTATCTCGCGCTGTTGCGTGCCGAGTCGCCCAAACCGGATGCGGCGCTCGCCTTCCTGCGCGTCGCGCACGGCGTGGCGGAGGGACTGGGGGAGGCCGAGGTCGTGCGCCTCATGGATCCGGTGCCGTCACCCATGGAACGGCGCGCCGGGCGCTACCGCGCGCAACTGCTGGTGCAGGCCGGCGAGCGCAAGGCGCTGCACGATTTTCTGAACGCCTGGTTGGCGCAACTCGAAGGCGAGAAATCCGGGCGCAAGGTGCGTTGGTCGCTGGACGTGGACCCGGTGGAGATGTACTGAGGTGCCATGCAGGTTTGCTGCGTCGTGTTTGCTATATGCGATCAAGCCTACTCCGGTCTAAAATAAAATGACCGGGGCTGGCCCGGTCATTTTTTTGAAGAATAGATTACGGCCTTTCTAACCCGGTTTGGCGGCCGGCTCCGGGGGCGGGACTGCGGGCCCAGCACCGGGAACGACCACGGTCAGGCCCAACACCAGCCAATCCTGCATGCCGCCGCGATAGTAGCTGAGCTTGTTGAGCGGATAGCCGAGCTTGATCAGGTTGCGGATGGCGCGCGGCGATTGGTCGCACCAGGGGCCGTTGCACCACAGCATCAGTTCCTTGGCCTTGCTGAAGTCCCAGGCCAAAGCATTTTCATTCACCTCCATACCGAACATGCGTTTGATCGCCACCCACAAGCGTTCGATGGTGCCCGCAGTGCGCGGTTTGACGCCGATGACGTCGAGCGCGGCCTTCATCTCCGGGTCGCCGGCTTCCTTCTGGAACACATAAAAGGGGATGTTGACCGAGCCGGGTATCGTGCCTTTGGCGTGCCACTCCGGGGCGCGCGCATCGATCAGCAGACCGGCCCCGGGTGCGACGCGTTGCTTGATGAAGTCGAGCAGCTCAAGCTCGCCCACCGTGGTCACGCCGGGTGCGACCTGCATGCTGTGCACGCAAAACGGCGGGCATTTGCGCGAGGTCTTGGCGAAACCGCCGGTGATGACATTGTCCTCGTCCTGCACGCGCTGAATGCGCACGGTCGCGCCTTCGTGCTGCACGTCCAGATACGGCAGCGCCTCGCTGATCTTGATTTCGATCGGATCGGCGGCGCGTGCGCCGCTGGCGGCAATGAGAAACAACGTGCACAGCAAGTAGACGGCGGATCGCAACATGGGATGGCTCCTGAAAAGGGAAGGGAATGGGAATGCGTCAGCTGCCGAGGCGCAGCTCGACGATCCGCCGCCGGACGGGCTGAAGATCGCGTGCTTGCAGGTAAATCTGGAAAACCGCGGCGCGTTTTTCTGCCGGCAGCTGCTGGTAGAGGCGGAAGCTCTCCGGGGATTCGAGCAGCAAGGCTGCTTCGAAGTCCCGGACGGGTTTGGTGATGGCGTCCTCGGCGGATGACTTGTGATCCAGCGTTTCGAGCTTGTGGCCCTCCGCGCGAATGCCGCGAAGATAGTCGTCGTCGGCGTGCGATGGCTGCGAGGCCACCAGGGCGCCGGCCAGGCCACTGGTGATGGTCAGGCAGAGAAGGGCGACCAGCCGGGTGGGCACGGCTGGTCCAGACGGAAAACACGGGCGGGTTGGCATCGGATGTTCGACTCCCTGTTTGAAAAAACTCTTTAAATTTATGCAGAGCACTGTTTGCAGGCCAGCCTTAAACCCGCATTTGTTCTGCAAGTATAGTGCCATGGGGAAGATCCAGGAAAATATCGAATTTTTCGATAGGTCGAGCGCAGTTGGCGGCCACAGTGCGGCGTGTGGCCAGCAGGCGCTGACGCAGACCGGCAGGCGCTGTGACGCGCGCAGGGGGCGCGCCGCGCACGCAACAAAGGGGCGAAAAGTCTGAGTTCAGCTCGTGGTTTTTACCTGGTCGCGTCGTGCCCACAGGAAATAAACCAGCGGAATCACAAACAACGTCAGCACCGTCGAGGCAAAGGTGCCGAAGATGAGCGACACGGCCAGCCCGCCGAACACCGGATCGAACACCATGATGAAGGTGCCGAGGATAATGGCGAACGCGGTGAGCAGGATCGGGCGCATGCGCGTGGCGCCGGCCTGGATCACCGCCTCGCGCAGTTCGTGGCCCTCGCGCCGGAAGTCGAGGATGAAGTCGATGAGCAAGAGTGAGTTGCGCACCACGATGCCGGCGAGCGCGATCACGCCGATCATGGACGTGGCGGTAAAGTACTGGCCGAGCAGCGCGTGCCCCGGCAACACGCCGATCAGGGTGAGCGGGATGGCGCCCATGACGATCAGCGGTGTGGCGAATGAGCGGTAGTAGCCGACCAGCACCAGATAGATCAGCACGAGCGCCACCATGAATGCCGCGCCCAGATCGCGGAACACATCCAGGGTCAGGCGCATCTCGCCGTCCCAGCGCAGGCTGTACCCGAGCGTGTCCGGGTCGGCCATGAAGTACTGGGTGAGCTTCACGCCGCCCGGCAACTTGTGGCTGCGCAGGTAATTCCACATCTTCAGCACCGCGTACACCTGCGAGGTCGTGGCAAGCTCGCCGGTGACATAAACCACCGGCCGCTGGTCTTTGTGCAGGATCGGCTTGGGCGCGTTGACCTTGACGATATCGGCGATGTCGGCAAGCGAGACGCGCACACCTTGCGGATTGACGAAGAAGATCTTGCGCAGGTCGCTTGGCTCGACCCGGTCGGCAACCGGAATCTGGAAACGGATCGGCACCGGCTCCTTTTCCTGTTCGATGTGCACGGTGCCGACGTTGTAGCCGGCCAGGAACGCCTGCAGGGTTTCCGCCACCTGCGCCGGCAGGATGCCGGCGAGTGAGGCCTTCTCGCGGTTGACGTTGATGCGGTACTCAATGACGTCCGCGGTGCTGGAGTCGTCAATGTCCACCACGTCTGCGGTTTTGGCGAACACCTCGGCGCGCAACTCCTTGGCGATCTTGAGCAGCTGTTTGTAGTCCGGCCCGTACAGTTCGGCGAGTATGGTGGCGCGCACTGGTGGCCCGGGCGGATCCTCGACCAGCTTAATATCAGCGCCGGTTTCAATCGCCAGTTGCGCCAGCGGTTTACGCAGTTCCAGTGCGATGCTAATGGATGACGTCCAGCGATCGTGTTTGTCGCGCAGGTTGACGCGCACCTCGCCGACGTTCGGGCCGCGCTTGAGACCCGCGCCGCGCAACAGGCCGTTGAAATCCACCACTCCGGGCTCGCCGACCGTGGATTCATAGGTCACGACCTGTGGATGCTGGCGTACGATGTCGCCGACGCGCCGCACCACGCGGTCGGTTTCCTCCAGCGCCGTGCCCTCCGGCATGTCGACGGTGATGTTGAAGGTGTTGGTGTTGTTTTTGGGCAGCATCTTGAACTGCACCAGGCTCACGGCCGGCATCAGCAGGACAACGGCCAGTGCCGCGATCACGCCGATGAAAAAGCGCTTGCGTGCCGCCGGCTCGTCCAGCAGGCGCGTGAACAGCCGCAC
>Ga0105100_10000772_pt1 | contig 18623 bp, 3 predicted proteins | sample PPLLak12cMay2015_2_FD_87033 | JGI IMG/M metagenome (GOLD analysis project Ga0105100, IMG submission 87033) | Freshwater sediment microbial communities from Prairie Pothole Lake near Jamestown, North Dakota, USA - PPLs Lake P8 Core (1) Depth... | ecosystem: Environmental > Aquatic > Freshwater >...
CCACGCAGGCCGTCGAGCCCGTCGGCATCGACGAAGCCGGGGTCGCCTACGACGCTCTCCTGATCGAAGCCCGCCTCCAGTGACCAGTCCGACAGGGTCGCAAACGCGCGGTCTTCCCAGAACGCCACTTTGCCGGAGCCAGCGACGTGGAAGAGGTTGTAGTCGCTCGCGAAGCCGCCCTGGCTGTTCGAGGCGACGGTGATCGCATAGCCCGAATCGACAGCGAGGATGTTATTGCGGAGGCGGACGCCATTCACGTTGACTGGCACAACGATGGCGTCGCCGGTCGCCTGGTAGACGGTGTTATTGAAGATGCCGTCGAGTGCGTTGTCCGGAGAGCCGCCCGCCCGGATGCCCACGGTGGCGTTGCCGTAGACGAGGTTGTTCGCGACCCGCGACTGGCTCTCGGTGATCCCTATGCCGTTGCTGTAGACGATGTTGCCTTCCGCGGTCGCGCCGCCGCCGCCGCTGAGCTGGATACCGGTGCCGGCGTGGTTGTACACGCGGTTGCCGATGAGGACACCGCCGACGCTGCCAACCATCCCGGTGTCGACATTGGCGAATACCTCGTTTCCGGTCGCGAGGCCTTGCTCGTTGTAGACGTAGATCCCGATGGCATTGCCGTAGACTACGTTGTCCGCAACGAGGGCCTTGTAGTAGCTCTCGACGCCGTACCCGAGGTTATCGTGAATCCTGTTACCGATGATCTCGATCCGTGCTCCGGTTCCGTTGAAGGAGTTCTGGATGCCGTCGTATCCGTTCCCCCAGATATGGTTGCCCACAGCGCGGGCTCCGGAGGCGTTCAGCACCAGTCCGATAGACGTGTTGCGGTATACCTCGTTGTCGCTGAAGAGCGCGGCGGTTCCGTCTTGCCAGTACACACCATAGCTGGCGTTGCCGTACACCTCGCTCGAAGACAGCGTGAACCGGTCCGCTGCGGCGTTGCTTGCAGTGAACACGCCGTAGTAGCCGCCGGTAAGCGCCAGGTGATCGACGGTCACGTCGTCGGCCCCCTGCAGGTCGAGGACGAAGCTCGTGCTCGTGGTGTTGCCGCGGTTCAGCACCGCCCGGTGCCCTGGGCCAGTGGGACCTTGGATGCGCACACCCGAGTCCTGGGCAGTGATCGGGACGTTGGTCGTCAGTGTGTACGCGCCGGTGTCGACGTAGATCACGTCGCCGGCGTCGAGATCGTAGGTCTCCAGGATCGCCCTCACCGAGGCTTTCGGCGTCGCCGACGTCAACCCGTCGTTCGCGTCATTGCCGATCGCGGTGGTGTACTCGTCATCGACCAGCGAACCGTCGTTCACGTAGAAGAAGCTGATCGGCGGCGTGATAGCGAAGGTCGCGTCGGAGGTGTCGGCGATCGACGGCGTATCCGTCGAGCGCACTCGGATCAGATAAGACCCAACAGCGAAGGTCCCCGGGTCGACCGTCCAGAGGTAGGTTCCATCATTTGCTTCGTTCGCTGCAAGCGTCTGCCAGGACGGCGCGGCCCCGCCCGAGGAGATCTCGATTTCCACGTTCCCCGGGAAGCCGTTGGCGCGCCAGCGGATCTCGTAGGTCGAGTCCTGCGGAATCGCCTCGCCGCCGTTCGGGTTGATCACCAGCACGTACTGCGCAGGGCTCTTCGACGCCTGGGCGGTGTTGCCGTAGGCGCCGACGTTGACGTAGCCGCCGTTGTTCGCCGGCTCGTTGGCGAAGGCGTCGGTGGCTGCGCCGCGATCGATCGCGGGCGACTGCACACCGTCCAGCGCGTAGCCACCTGCGAGCACGACCGGCAGCTGGGTGATCGCGTCCCGCACCGGTGCGAGCGCGCCGCCGTGGAAGCTGCCGTACAGGCTGCGCTCGTGGAAGTCGTCGTCGCGGCCGTCGTTTGCGATGCTCCCGTAGCCGAGGGTTCCGTCGGCGCCGTCAACGTCGACGAAGAGGGGATCGCCGAACAGGCTGTTCTTGTCTCCGAACGTCGCGTTGCGCCACGCCGTCAGCGTGCTCCGGTCGACGCCCTGCCATTGCCCGACCCGACCGGTCCCGGAGGTGTAGTAGACGTTATAGTCGGAGGTGAATCCGCTCTGGCTGTCGGAGGCGACGAAGACGCCGTACCCGGCCCCCGCCCAGACGACGTTGTTGCGCAGCTTCAGGTTCGACGTGTTCTGCTGGACGTGCAGCGCATCGCCCCCTGGGGCGTACACGGTGTTGTTGACGAATGTCGTGTTCGTGGCGGTCCAGAACTGCACCCCGTAGGTCGCCGCGTCGTACACGAGGTTGTTGCGCACGAGCACGTTCCCGCCGACGTACAGGCCGATCGGGTTGGAGTAGACGACGTTGTCGGCGACCGTCTGGCCCGTCGACGTGCGGATCCCATAGCCGGTGTTGTGGTAGACCCGGTTGCCGCGGATCTCGCCGCCGACGTTGCTGCTCTCGATGCCCGTGAAGTTGCCGAATGACAGATTGTTGACAGCGGAACCGTAGAGCAGGGAGATGCCGGTCGAGAGCTGGTTGGTCTGGTCGCGAGCCGTGTTGCCGACCACCAGCGCCCCGTCCCCATAACCGTAGATGCCGGTCTGCTTGTTCCCATAGGCGAGGTTGCCTCGGCCCAGCGCCAGGTTGGCATTGCCGATGATCGCGTTGCCCCCGCCCTGGGCCACGTAGATCCCGATGTCGTTGCCGTAGGCCACGTTCGCCTCGATGCGGGCACCGCCGCCGGGGTTCTGGACCTCGAGGCCCGTCTGGCCGTTGTCGTGGACGACCGTATCGCTGACCACACCCACCGTTCCGGTGATATAAATCCCGTTGGTGGTGTTGCCATAGGCGAGCCCATTCGTGAAGGCGCCGATCGGCCCGTCGATGTAGATGCCGCGGCCGGTGTTGTTGTAGGCCGTCAGGTGGTCGAACGTCGCGAACGGCGAGCTCGTATCGATGCGCAGCCCGTCCGCGGCGTGACCGAACGCAGTCAGATACGTCGCGGCGAAGTTGTCGCTGCCGTTGCCCACCTCGAGGCCGCGCTGCGCGTTGGCGAGGGTTAGATGCTCGACGGTGACGAAGTCGGCGTCGTCGAGCCGGATCAGCGGCCGGGCCCGGTCGTTCGGGATCGCCGGGAAGAGCTGCGCAACCCGCGCGACGTCGGACGGACCGGTGAGCGTGAAGCCCTCGTCGAGACCGAGCCCCTTGTCGAAGCTGCCCGACACGTCGAGGGTGTAGATCATCGGGTAATCGCCGGTGTCCACGCGCACCAGCGAGCCGGCGTCGAGCGTGTAGACGCGCGCGAGGTTCACCGGGTTCGGCTTGGGCGCCGTCGCGAGCTTCCCGGTGTTGCGGTTGTCGCCGATCGCCCCTGGCGTGAACTCGTCGTTCGCGTTCGAGCGGTCGTCGACCCAGTAGTTCTTGCCGTCCTCCGGCACCGTGAAGGCTTCCGTGCTGCGGTCGAGGACCACCGGATTGTTCACGAGCGAGACCTGGATGCGCAGGCCGTAGGTGCCGAAGTCCACGCCGTTCGACGACGGGATCCAGATCTGCTCGCCGTCGTCCGCGGTCGCCGCGGCGATCGTCGCGCGCAGGGCCGGACCGCCCGGGCCGTCCTGGTAGAGGTCGATGCGCACCGGCGAGTTGGATCCGTTCCCGAAGGTCTCCCACCGGATCGTCAGGGGCTTGTCCTTCTCCCAGTCGGTGTAGAGGTCGGGGAAACGCAGGTTGATCCGCGGCGCCCCGGCAAGCCCGAGGTCGCTCGCGGCATGACCGTAGGCGCCCAGATCGGGCGCGAGATTCTCGGAGATCACCGACAGGAAAGCGGCATCCAGGTAAGCGTCATTGGTTGTTCCGCTGTCGCGGTCGGCGACGAACCGGAAGCGCAGCTTCAGGGTGCCGGTCGGAATCTGCGCTCGGCCGCCGATGAGCTCCCAGCGATCCGCCGCATTGAGCGCTTCCGACGTGACTGTGCTCAGGACCGCATCGCCGGCGCCGAGGAATGCGACCTCTATGTGTCCCCGGTCGACAGGCGATTGCGCGGCGCTGCGTGCGCGGCCCCCGAATGCAATCTCGAGATTGCTCGAGTTGAGGTCTGCGACCGAAAATCCGTTCGCCACGAGGTCGATGATCTGCTGCGCGAACCCTTCCTCGATGCTGCCAGCGTAGAAGTAGCTCGTGCCTTCGAACGCGGCCGGACTCGCGGCCTGAGTCGACGCACCCGTGTTCGTCGTCCAGCCGGCGACCCCGCTCTCGAACCCGGCGTTGGCGAGGAGGTTGACGTAGGCCGCAGGCCGGCCGAGATCGGCGCGGGCATCGGCGGCGTCCACCGTCGGGCTGGTGAAGCGCAGTCCCGCGGTCGGCTGGAACAGGCGATAGTCGTCTTGCGCGCCGTGCATGAACTGGGGCTTCGCCCATTCCGGATCGATCACCGTGTGACCGATGGAATGCAGGTCAAACTTCGCGATATCGGCCTGCCAGTCGAGGATGTCGACGAAGTCCTTGGTCCAGTAGCCGATGCGGCCGCCGCCCGTGACGTAGAGGTCGTTGTAGTCGCTGAAGAACCCCGTCTGGCTGTCGTTGGCGACATAGACGTCGTAGCCGCTGTCTGCCCACAGGATGTTGCCCCGCAGCTCGACATCGGAGGCAGCGTTGCTGATGCGGACGTTGTCGCCGACCGGCGCGTACATCGTGTTGTGGAAGATCTGGACGTCGGATACGCCCTGCACCCGCACTCCGATCGTGGTGCTCCGATAGATCAGGTTGTGCAGGATCTGCTGCCCGGCGGTTGCCGCGATGCCGATGCCGTTCTTGGCGATGCGGTTGAACTGGATGACCCCATTGAAGCCGGCGACGCCGCTCGTGTTGCCCTCGATGAGGTTCGCGGTGTCGAGGTCGTTGCCGCCAAGCAGCCCCGAGCCGGTGACGCCGGTCCCGTTGTCGTACACGTGCTGGGCGCGCATGCGTGCGTTCTGAAGCTGAACGCCGGTGTTGTTGCCGTAGATCTGGTTCTGGGCCGTCGCCCCAACGAAGCCGAATGCCGACCCTTCCGCGAGCACGGTGGCGCGCACGCCGGTGCCGTTCCCGAAGATGCGGTTGCCCGACAGGGCGGCTGCCCCGTTGTAGGCGACGCCGATGGTCGCACCGTGGATCTCGTTGTCGTGGATCAGCCCGCCAAAGGCCGCGTCGACGGCGAGTGCGGTGGGTCCGCCTATGTCGTTCCAGCCGATGTCGCCGCTCGAGCCGGCCGTGATTGCGACTCCCGCCGCAAACGTGTTGTGCGCGATCCGGATCCCGTCGGCTCCGGCGAGGGTGAGCTTGCCGGTGGTGAACTGATTGTCGACAAAGGTGATGTTGTCGGCGAACACGGTCACGGCAGCGGCAAATTTGAGCCTCTGTAACGTCACGCTCGCCCCGGAGACCTGCACGGCCCCTGTGAACACGCTGTCCTGCGTCGGTGCCCCGAGGATCAGGACGCCCGCGTCGCCTGCGCCGATCGTCACTGCGCCAGTGTAGTTGCCCGGCGCAAGAAGGATGATGTCGCCTGGCTCCAGATCCACGCTGTCCAGCAACGACTGCAGTTGCGCCGAGTTGGATGCCGCGTAGACGTTGGTCGCGGGGGCGACGTTGCCGCGCAGATAGACCTGCGGTGCACCGTTGGCGGCGTCGGTCCAGGCAACGAACGGCCGGCCGAGCGCATCCACCGCGAGCGCGAAGTCCTGCACTGTCCCGCCGGTGAAGTTCACCCCCCGGTTCGAGGCATCGCCGTCGAGCTTCTCGACAAACGCCGCGCCGTTCCAGCGCTTCGCGTAGAACGCGAGTGTGTTGCCCGGCCGCTCCTGCACGCTGTCATCGCCCCAGAGGAGCCACAGCTGCCCGCCGTTCGCAGCCAGCTTCGGCGTGACCGCGCGGCCCGTCGTTGCCGAGACGCCCTGCCCGCTCGAAGCGCCCACACCCGCAGCAATCCAGCTGACCCCGTTATGGCGCAGCGCATAGATCTCTTCCCGGCCGCTGGTCTGGTCCTGCCACGCAACGAACAGGCTGCCGCCGAAGTAAGCAAGAGTTGGCGCCTGGCTCGCGCCGGCGGTGCCAAGTACCGGCGCGCCCAGGGTGGACCAGTTGCCGGCATTGAATTCGCGCACGGTGATGTCGCCGTTGGACACATAGCCGACCGCCACGCGTGTGCCATCGGTGGCGACCGCGAGCCCCGCGATGCTCGAAGCAGCCCCCGACACACCGCCGCCCGACGCGCTGCCCGCACCGAGCGTGACCCAGTTCGCGCCGTCGAACCGGCGCGCATAGACCTGCGCGATCCCGGAAGAGGTGTCGACCCAGACCACCACGGGCCCACTCGCCGTCATGACGATGCGCGCGTTGTCAGCGGCGCCCGTACCGCTTATCCCGCTCGCGCCCAGCGAGGTGCCGAGCGCCACCCATCCGCCTTCGCCGCCGTTCGCCGCTGCATCGAATCGCGCGACGCGGATGTTCGACTGGCCGTTTGCGACCTCGGTCCACGCGACGATCGGCGCACCGGTCGCCGCGTCGAACGCGATGCTTGGGCGGCGCGACTGGCTGAGCGTGCCGCTGATTCCGATGCCGTGCGCGCTTCCGAAAAGCTCTGTCCATGCGCCGGAGGCGTAGCGCGCGACGTAGATCTCGAAGCTGCCGTTGCGGCTGTCGGCCCAGGCCAGGTAGCGGGTATCGCCCGCGTCCAGGGCCACCGCGGCTTCGATGGCGACGGCCGGACTCGCGCTCACGCCATCGCCGCTCGCAGATCCGGCGAACTCCGACCACCACCCTACATAGTCGGGTGCGACCGGGAGCGACGCGCCGGCGCGCGGATCCACGTTGGACTGGATCACCCCCGGAGCTGCCGTTGCGACGGGAATGGCGAAAGACGCGTCGTCGGCCCCTGTCCCGATGCCGAAATTGACGAGGTTGGAGGCGCCGCCGCCCGCGTCGATGAAGTCGTCGTCGCCCTCCCCAAAGAGCAGATCGTTCCCGCCCTGCCCCAGGAGCCGGTCGCGGCCGCTGCCGGGCTCGTTCCCGTTGGTACCGAAGTCCCCGTACAGATAGTCGACCGCATCGTCGTCCAGGTTGCCGGTGAGCATCTCGGCATGGCCGAACAGGCGATCATGATCGGCACCGCCCTGCAGCACGTCGGACCCGCCATCGCCCTCGAGGAGATCGTCGCCGGAACCGCCATCGAGAATATCCTCGTCGGCGCCCCCGCGCAGCGTGTCGTTACCGCCTTGGCCATAGAGCCGGTCGCGGCCCGTGTCGCCCGACATCAGGTCGGCACCATCGTCCGAGCCATACAGGACGTCGTCGCCGGCGCCGCCGCCGAGGTCATCGCCAGCGCCGCCACCGCCGCGCAAGACATCGTCGCCGGCATCGCCGCGCAGAAGGTCGACGCCGAAGCCACCGTCGAGGACGTCGCCATCGGCCCCGCCATAGAGGGTGTCATTGCCGAACGAGCCGTAGAGCGTGTCGAGCCCGGCCTCACCGTGGATCAGGTCGCCGTTCGCACCGCCATCGAGCACGTCGTCGCCGCTGCCGCCCAGGATCAGATCCGCGCCGCCGAGACCGAACACGCGGTCGTTGCCGCTGCCTCCGTACAGGAGGTCGCCGAAGTGGGTCGTGTCGTTAAAGTTCGGGTCTTCGCCTCCCTCTTCCGACCCGATCAGCGTGTCGTCGCCCTCCTCGCCGAAGAGCCGCTTGCCGACTCCGACGCCTGCAAGCAGGACGTCGCTCGCGCTGCCGCCCCAGAGCGTGTCCAGGCCGGTGCCGCCGTCGATGAAGTCTTCCCCGGCGTTGCCATAGAGGAAATCACCTCCGGCCTCGCCATAGATCGCGTCCTGGCCCGAGCCGCCGTGCGCGGTGTCGGCGCCCTCCCCGCTATAGATCCGATCGTCCCCGGCCCCCCCGACGACGAGGTCGTCTCCGAGCGAGCCGAACAGCGTATCGTCGCCGAGATCGCCGTAGACGAAATCGTTGCCCTCCTCTCCGAACGCCTGATCGTTGCCTTGCTGGCCGCGGATCGTGTCCGAGCCGGTGCCGCCGAGTATGGTGTCGCCGTCCGCGCCGCCGAGCAGCTCGTCGTTGCCGCTTTCCCCATAGATGAGATCGGTGCCGCCATCGCCTTGGACGAAGTCGCCATCGAGGCCGCCATAGATCAAATCGGCGTCCGCGCCGCCGTAGATCGTGTCGGGGCCCGCTTCGCCGTAGATCAGATCCTGGCCGGCGTCCCCGAAGATCGTGTCGTTGGCGGTGCCGCCATAGATCTCGTCGTCGCCCCACTCGCCATGCAGCTCGTCATTGCCGCCCTGACCGTAGATGAAGTCTCTCGCGGCGCCGCCCGGGCTGCCGTCGCCGTTGTCGCCGTAGATGACATCGCGCGCGTTGTCGTCGCCCGCACCGCTCTCCGAGTGCCCGTACAGCCGGTCGGTGCCGGCGCCGCCCACGAGCAGATCGCTGCCACCGTCGCCCTCGAGCAGATCGTCGCCGTCTTCGCCGGCCAGCTCGTCGTCGTCCGCGCCGCCACGCAGGATGTCCGCACCGGCGCCGCCGAGCAGGCGGTCCTTGCCGGGGTCGCCGTAGATCGAGTCGACCCCGCCCTCGCCGTAGATCGTATCGTCCCCGCCCCCGCCGTGGATCTCGTCGTCGTCGCCGGCGCCGTAGATCTCGTCGGCACCGGGCGTGCCGGAGCCGTCGGGGTTGTCGCCCCAGATCTGATCCTTGTTGTTCGAAGCGCGGATGAAGTCGTTGCCCGCGCCGCCACGCATGACCGCTAATCCGCCGCCGGCGTAGAGCTGGTCGTCGCCGACGCCTCCGTCGAGCTCGATCGGCATCGGGACTTCCGGATCGATGGCGATGATGTCGTTGCCGTTCCCGCCGAAGCCGACGATGCGGGTTACGTCGGGCTGGAACTTGCTTGGGTCGTTGGGATCCGGAGAGGGTCCGAGCCGCCCGTAGATCTGCGTGTAGCCGAACGCGCGCACCTGCACGGTGTCGTTCGACAGCGGCAGCACCTCGAACTCCTCGTCCCCATCGGTCGTATTCACATGCAGCCGGTTGGCTGCGCGCGGCCCCATGTTGAGGAGCAACGTGCCGTCCTCTTGCAGCTCGGCGAGCACCGGCGCCGGGCCGCACAGGTCTTCCTCGAACGAGACCAGAGTGATGTTCGGGACGACCGGAACGGACAGCTTGATGTCCGGCAGCGGCCAGGGCAGTTTGATCTTGACGAAGACATCGAGATACAGATCGAGGCTGCCCTCGAGATCGAACAGGCAAAGCGGCCCACCCATGCCGAGGCGATCGTAGAACTCGCGACCGTGCATGCGGCCGTCGTCGTTCGGATCGTGCAGATTGAAGCCCACCGTGGCCTCGACGCCACCTTCGGCGCCGATCGCGGCGATCACGACGTCGGCCTCCGCGAACGCCCCGAGATACCCGGACAGCCACAGCTCGGCCCGGTCGTTGCCGGCAGCGTCCCAGTCGGCGACGAAGAAGCCGTTGAGCAGGTCGCGCGGATCGTTGGTCTTCGCGAAATCGCGGATACCGCTCGTGTCGTAGCCAAACCCGACTTGCGCACCCACGCTGAAGCCGCCGGTGAGGCCGGCGTAGATCGGGATCGGGCCGATCGGCGTCGGCACGACGAAAACGGGTGTGGGCCAGCGGTACTCGAACGAGAAGCCGAACTCCAGCGTCGGCAGATCGTACTGAAACAGCGTCACGTCGCGACCCAGCAGCAGGCCGAATGCGGTGAGCGGGTTGTCCAGCAAGGGGATCGACAGCAGGCCTCGGTTGTTGGAGTCGTCGCCGGGGTCGACGTCCTGGAACTCCTCGCGCTTGGCCTTGAATGACGGCGCCTTCTGCTGCAGCTGATCGCTGATCGACGTGCTTGGGGCCTTGGTCTTCCCGGTGAGATCGAACGTCGCGAGGTTGAACTCTGGATTGCGCAGGTCGCCGGTCTTGAGATCGAAGCCGCCGAGGTCGATGAACCCGTCCCCGAGCACCTGGTCGAGCGTGCCGATCAGATCGACGATGTCGACCACGGCCTCGATGAAGTCGGCCGTCTCCGGGGAGATGTAACCCTCGTCTACGAAGAAGGCGGTCGCCAGATCGAGAAGGGTTATGTCCTCGCCCGCGATGTCGGAGACGACCGGGATCGGCTCGGTGATCACGTCAATGATCGGGCGAAACGGGTCGACCGCGGCGCTGATCGGATTGAGAACCGGGCCGAGAAACTCGTCGAAGAATTTGCCCAGGTCGATGCCGACGTGGTTGAACTCCGCCTTCTGCAGGTCGCCGAGCTTGCCGTGCAGCGGGTCGAACACCCACAGCAGGTTGAAGTCGGCGTTGAGCGTCGGGAACAGGTCGCTCAGGAAATCGGCGTTGCCGGGGTCGTCGCTGTCGCCCGGGGCGCCGGCGATCAGCTCGAGGTTGACCTCGCCGGTCAAGTTGAACTCCGGGTCGAACACGTTAGCGAAGTTGAGATTGCCTCCGGACAACTCATTGAACGTGAGCCGGTTGTTCGGATCCTTGACGTCCACGCTGAAGAAACCGGACAGCGACGACGGATCCGCGTTGTCGTCGCGCAGGAGCACCCGCAGGAACCCGAGGGTGCCGCCGATCGCCATGTTCGGGATCGTCGCCGACAGGCTCACGTTCAGCTCATCCGCCGCCGACGTATCGAAGTAGAAGCCTTCGGTACGGCTTACCCCGAAGGCCAGCCGGTAGTCGAAGCCCACCTGCAGCTGCGCGGCGGAGTTGGGGCTGGCGGCGAGCCCGAGGCCGGGCAGGCCGATATCGAAGCCGATCGGCGCGGTGGCCGTGAGGGAACGGCCAAGCGGGACGACGAAGTCCATCTGCTGTGCTTTGCCGTTCGCGTCGGTGACCGGCGTCGCGGTGATGTCCTGCGCGTTGCGCTGGCCGTCGTTGTTCACGTCCTTCAACCACCCCAGGCCCGCGTCGCCGAGCATCTGGCCGAGGGCGTTCTGCACGGCTGCGGCCGCTTTCTGCCCACCGAGCGCGGCGGAAAAGTTCGACGTCAGGTACTGGCGCATCTCCTCGATGAAGCTCGCGCGCTCGGCCAGCCCATCGCCGAGCAGCGGGAGTTGAATGCCGTAGATCTCGCCGTCGAGCGCGCTCTGGATCTGGGCCAGCAGGAAGTCGATCGCCTGCACCAGACCGCTCATGTCGTTGAACAGATCGATGGAAGCGATCTCCGCCGCGAGGTTCGGGGCGGTGAGAGTAGTCGTCGTGCCTGGCGAGGCCAGATTGCCGATGCTGAGCTGGATCGCGTTGGCACCGGCGCCACCGAGCGGACTCGTCTCGGTGGGGAAGAACACGGGCAGGGTCGCCTGCGCCTGGCCGGTGAGCGCGACATTGAGCGCCGATGTGTTCCACTGGCTGGTGAAGTACTTCCCGCCACTGATCGGCTTGAAGCCGACGGTGAACGCCGCCGGGCCACCGGAGCCGTTCCCCAGGCTTGCCGTACCGTTACGGATGAAAATGCCGAGCGGTCCTACCGCCGCGTCGAAGTCGAGATCGGTCCCGTTGACCTCGGCGGTGAGCGCGAGCGTGCTGTCGTCCTCGATATAGAGCCGCGGCGTGGCCGGGTTCGCCAGGTCGAAGCCGAACACCAGGTTCATGCTCGCGCCGGCGTCGATGTCCAGCGCTGCCGAGGCGCCGACGTCGATCAGGTCGCCGACGCCGTTCAAGTTCGGCACGCCGCCAGGCACGCTCCCGGCGAGCTGCGCGAGGTCGAGGTCGAGCGCGAGGTTCTGCAGCTCTGGCGGCAGGGTCGCGGCGAGGTTGAGGTTGAAGCGCAAGTCCTGGTCGGCGAAGGTTACCGACAGCGCGGACGGTGCGATGCCGAAGGCCTGCTCGATCTTCTGCTCGAGGGCCTGGATGGTCGTCGGCGCGTTCGATTGCAGCGCCGACTGGGCGTCCCCGAAGCGGCCGAGGAAGCTCACCAGGTCGGTCACGCTGCGATCGATGAGCGGCAGATCCTGACCGAGGAACGAGAACGACTCGATCGTCTGGAGATAGTTGATCAGGCTGGTGAAGCCGGCGAGGACATCGTCGAGCGCGAGCTCCTTGTAGTTCAGCAGCGGCTGCAGGTTGGGGAACTGGACGGTCGCGGTATTCGGCGTAAACACGTTCGGCATGTTGAACGTCACGCGCGGGTCGCCCGCGAGGGCCAGCAAGCCGCCGGTCACCGAGATCGGCAACGAGCCCGAAGCCGTACCGGTCTTGGCGACAGCGCCCCAGGTCGCGATGTTGTTCACCGCCGTGAACAGATCGCCGAGGGTGAGGGCGCGGGTCGTGTTCGCCGGGTCGCGCACCAGCACTTCGAGTGCCGCGTTGCCGGACAGCGTGCCGTCCTGGATGCCAACGCCGAAAGAGCCGAAGGTCGCGGTCGCATCCACGTCTGCCGAGAAGTTGGCCTGTCCGGAGGCGCGGATGTCGCGCAGGAATGCGCGCGTCGCGAGCGTCGACTGGCCCGCCATGATCGCCTGCAGCCCCAGTTCGGTCGCAGCGGTGTTAGTGGCAACGTTCGGGACCGTGATGTCGATGTGGGCACCGGTGAGCCCGCCCGCATACGAGAGCTTCAGCTTGTTGGCATCGAGCGAGGCCGTGAGCCCGGCGAGCCCCTGCGCCACGAACGCGGCGTTGATCTGCTGCACGAGCTGGTTGCGATTCGTGTTCGCGGTGTTGCGGGCGACGGTGATGGCGACCGGCGCAGCGCCGTTCAGGCTGATGGCAAAGGTCGCGTCTGCGGAGAGGACGCCGTTGGCGGGCAGTACCGTCGTACCGGTCACGCTCGCCACGTAGGGCGACAGATCGAACCCGAGGGTGAACTGGACCTTCCCGGTCGCCGTGACGGCGAGCTGGGTGCTCGCTGCAATACCGCCCAGGGGGGCGAGGTTGAGATCGAACTCGAGCGGCGCGTTCACGCCGGGAAGTGCGCGCTCGAGCCGCAGGAAGAACGTGAGCTGATTGTTCGAGGAGTTGTAGTTTGCAGCCACCGCGCTTTCGGGGATGCCGAGCAGCGTCGCGAGCCGCGTTGCCAGGTCCTGTGCGCTCGCGAAGGTGAAGTTGCCGTCGGTGTCCTTGAGCTGGCTGGTCAGGCCCTCGGAGAACGCCTGCGCGAGGTTCACCACCTCGCCGAACTCGGTGCCGTTCGCAAACGGCACCTCGGAGCTGAATGCGCTCGACTGCCGCAGGCTGTTGAGCCAGCCGCCGATCTGGTTGAGCACCTGGAAAACGCCGTCGGGTGTGATGCGCCCGAAGTTCTCGACATCCGGCGCGAGGCTGCCCGTCACCGTGACGGCCGGCACGGCAAACGGGTCGCCGCTGATGTTGATGGTTACCCCGCCGCCGGTGAAGCTGCCAAGCGCGGATATCGTCACCGGCAGCGTGCCACTGATGGACGCGACCGGACGAGTGATGTCGACCAATCCGTCGAGCGTGGTGCCCAGCAGTTCGGCAAGCGTGATGTTGCCCTGTGCATCGGCATCAGGGTTGACGAGTCCGATGTCGAGATCCGCGTCGAGATGGAGGCTACCGCCAGCAATGGCCGCGTCGACGAAGCCGACGGCGACGCCGAACCCGAGCCCAGTCTCGTGGACATCGGCTGTGGCGTCGAAGCCTGCAACCCGGACGAAGAAGGCCTCGTCGGGTGCGATCCCTTCGGACAGATCGAAGCCGAAGGAGAAGTCCAGGGTCGTGCCGACGACCAGATCCACGGTCCCGTTGGCGTCAGCGGTGACCGGGACGCCCGTCGCCGTGCCCCCCAGCTCGAAGCGGACATCGGCGATCGTCTTCGTTTCCTCGAGGTTTACGTCGAAGCGCAGCTCGTTGCCGTACAGGTCACCAGTGACGTTGCCCGCGCCGAGCGCAACTTGCAGCGCTGCGACCAGGCCGTCGGTGGTACGGTCGGGCGCGCCGGTAAGGTAGGTCTGTGTCGGTGCCACGATCTTGGTCTGCAGCAAGCTGCCGAGATCGAGCGCCTGACCCAGCGTGGTGTTAACGACGGGGAGCGCCTGGGCGAGGTCGCCGAACTGGGCGAGCTGGACGCCCCAATTCTGCAGTTCTCCAAGGCCATCCGCGAGGACCGTCTGAACGGCGGGGGCGATGTCGGCGGACAGGAGAAGCCGGTTCTCGAGCGTTTCGAACACGGCCTTGCGGCGGAACGGCGGCCGGACATCGCTGCGGTGCTCGCGCGAGCGCGCGGGCCGCCCAGCAGCCGTTGGGCGCAATTCGGACATCACTCCCCCCTTTCACGGACCGCAACCAGACGCCCGACAACGTGTCGGAGGCCTGGCACTGTCCTGCCCCAGTGTAAAAATGCTCGACAGATGCGCGCTGGCCGACGGCTTTGACTGCGCGACTAGCCAACACGCGTTTGGCGCGAACTGCTTAGTCTTCTAGCTGAGTCCCAATCGGATTCCAATCATGGTTAAAATTCTTAGCGTTCTTCTCCGACTTGGCGACCGTCACCATCCACCCGCGTGGTCGTGAGCTCAACGTCGAGTGTCGGTGCCCTTTACGATCCGACCCCGCCGCGTGCGGATTCCTGCGGCAAGAGCAAACTCCGTGCTGACGCGCACGGGGCTCGGGCGACACGATTGCTCGGACACTATCGCTCCGTCGAGCAGTCGGGTGGCGCGATGTGATGCGTGCCGCGGTGCGCGACATCGGTCAGCGCGACTGCGGCGAACGCCCTCGCGTCCATGCAACTGCCGCAGACCGCTCTGCCCATCGCTGCGCATCACGCGATTGAGCATCAGCACCTGGGTTGGAGAAAGCCTCCGGGATCTTCTGCCCGGATTTCGCAACCGTCGCCCACCCGTCCTGCAAACGCTGCGCTCGAAACCCTCTCTAGCGCAGCAGTTCCACCGCCTCGCCCGCCATCAGGCAGCGGGTACCGCAGCAGATCGGACAGCCTTCCCAGGGCTGGAGACCACTCGACTTGCACGAACCGAATCGAGGGGCTACCATTAAATTCTGATGGCTCACACATCATAAGTAATGTGCGAAACATGATCACTGCCGCACAACTCAGGGCTGCCCGAGCATTGCTGGAGATGGACCAGCGAGCACTCGCGGAAGCGTCCGGGTTGTCGCTGCCGACCATCCAGAGAATGGAGGCGAGCGAAGGCGTGATCCGAGGCAATGTGGAGTCGCTGATGAAGCTCATCGCCGCGCTCGATGCGGGAGGGGTCGAGCTCATCAATGAAGGGGCGGTGAGCGAGAAGGGCGGACGCGGTGTGCGGCTCAAGGCGCGCTGATGCGTTCGGCCGCCTGGGGCGACTGAAGCTCGGCCCGCGCCGATAGATCGAGGGGAACCACAGCGTGGCTCCGACCCTATGCCTCTGACGGTCCTGCTGTCATGCGTTGGAGTCTTGCTCGCCGCCAGTGTGGGAGCCGTGGCAGCAGCGGGCAGGAGCACGGCAACGCCCTTCGTCTACTCGATCGCGCTCATCGCCAGCACGGCTGCATTCGGTGCCGCCGGCTGGATGCTCGTCGCCGACGCAAGCACCGCCTACGTCGCAACACTGCCGATCGGCTTGCCGTGGCTCGGTGCGCACTTCCGGCTGGACTCGCTGGCCGCTGCGTTCCTCGTCGTCACCAACCTCGGCAGCCTCACTGCGAGCCTGTACGGCCTAGGCTATGGGCGGCACGAGCACACGCCTGGCCGCGTGCTCCCATTCTTCCCGGCTTTTCTGGCCGGCATGACTCTGGTCGTCCTCGCCGACGACGCGTTCACCTTCTTGCTGACCTGGGAGTTCATGTCTCTCGCCTCGTGGGCGCTGGTCATGGCTCACCATCGGGACAGCGATAACGCAAGGGCGGGCTACATCTACTTGCTGATGGCAAGCTTCGGCACCCTGTCGCTTCTGCTCGCGTTCGGTCTCCTGGCAGGGCCCGGTGGAGGCTACGGGTTCGCTGCCATCCGCGGTGCAACGCCCTCCCCAGGTGTTTCCGGGGCCGTTCTGGCGTTGGTCCTGATCGGGGCGGGATCCAAGGCCGGACTGGTACCGTTGCACGTCTGGCTGCCGCTGGCCCACCCGGCCGCGCCGAGCCACGTATCCGCCCTGATGAGCGGTGTGATGACGAAGGTCGCGGTATACGGTTTCGTGCGCATTACCTTCGACCTGCTGGGGCCACCCGCCTGGTGGTGGGGCGCCGCGGTCCTCACGCTCGGCGGGATCACGGCGGTGCTGGGTGTGTTGTATGCGCTCATGCAGCACGACCTGAAGCGACTACTCGCCTACCACACGGTCGAGAACATCGGCATCATCTTCATCGGGCTCGGCCTGGCGCTCGCCTTTCAAGCCAACGAGATGCGCTGGGCGGCAGCACTGGCGCTGACGGCGGCCCTGTTTCACGTATTCAACCACTCGGTGTTCAAGAGTCTGCTGTTCTTCGGCTCCGGGGCCGTGCTCACGGCAACCGGTGAACGCGACATGGAGCGACTGGGCGGCCTCATCCATCGCATGCCGCTCACCGCCGTTGCCTTTCTCGTGGGCTCGACCGCGATCTCCGCACTCCCTCCGTTCAATGGATTCGTCTCCGAGTGGCTGACGTTCCAGGCGATTCTCCTGAGCCCGAGCCTTCCGCAGTGGATGCTCAAGTTCCTGGTGCCCGCCGTGGGCGCCATGCTCGCGCTGTCGGCCGCGCTCGCCGCAGGCTGCTTCGTAAAGGCATTCGGCGCGACCTTCCTCGGCCGAGCCAGAACGAGCGTTGCGCAGAACGCGCAAGAGACCGATGCGTTCTCGTTGGCCGCAATGTTCGTGCTCGTGCTCCTGTGCCTGGTGGCGGGGATCCTGCCTGGATATTTCATCGATGCGCTGGCCCCGGTGACGCAGCAGCTCCTCGGCGCACAGCTGCCGGTGCAACGCAACCTGCAGTGGCTCACGATCGTGCCGATCGCAGAAGCTCGCAGCTCCTACAACGGCCTGCTGCTGTTCGTTTTCATCGCGGTGGCGGCCTGGCTGGTGGCGTACGTCCTGCACCGCTGGGCTTCGCACGCAGTGAGGCGCTCGGCAGCTTGGGATTGCGGATTCCCGGACGCGAGCCCGATCACACAGTACACGGCGGGTAGTTTCGCGCAGCCGATTCGGCGCGTGTTCGGCAGCTTCGCGTTCCACGCCCGTGAGGAAGTGCACATGCCGCCGCCGGGGCAGACGCGCCCGGCACAGTTCCACGTGCATATGCGCGATTTGGTCTGGGATGCCATGTATGCGCCCGTCGAGCGCAGCGTGAACTTCGCTGCAGACCGCCTCAATAAGGTGCAGTCGTGGACTATTCGCGCCTACCTGACCATGGTTTTCGGCGCGGTGGTGGTGCTATTGGCGGTGCTGGCGATATGGCATTGATCCTCGACGCGCTGGTTCAGCTCGCTCAGCTGCTGCTGGTGCTGGCGCTCGCACCGCTGCTGACCGGCTATGTGCGCAAAGTCAAGGCCCACCTGCTGCGGCGCCGGGGCCCCCCCGTTCTGCAGCCCTACCGGGATCTGCTCAAGCTGATCCGCAAGGAGGTGGTGCTGGCGGACAACGCTTCGTGGGTATTTCGCATGGCGCCATACGTCATCTTCGCCACCACCCTGGTCGCGGCCGCGCTGGTGCCCACCTTCGCCACTGGCCTGGTGTTCAGCTCCGCAGCCGATCTCATCGCCATCGTTGCGCTGCTGGGAAGTGCACGCTTCGCCCTGGCGTTGGCCGGACTCGATATCGGCACCAGCTTCGGCGGGATCGGTTCCAGCCGGGAGATGATGATCGCCTCTCTCGCCGAGCCGGCGATGCTGATGATCGTATTCACTCTGTCCCTGCTGGCCGGCTCGACGCAGCTCTCCTCCGTCTCGACGTTCATGCAAGGGCCCGAGGTGGGACTGCGGGTTTCCCTGGCCATGTCTCTGGTGGCGCTGATCATGGTGGCCATCGCAGAGAACGCCAGAATTCCCGTCGATAACCCGGCGACCCATCTCGAGCTCACCATGATCCACGAGGCGATGATCCTGGAGTATTCCGGGCGCCATCTCGCAGTCATCGAGGCGGCTGCCTCACTCAAGTTGCTGCTCTATATGTCGCTCATCGCCTGCATGTTCGCTCCGTGGGGTGTAGCGATCGCCGGTCAAGGCTTCGCTGCTTACGCGATCGGCCTGGGGACCTATATTGCCAAGCTGGCAGTGGCCGGCTTCCTGCTGGCCGTCTTCGAGACGGTCACGGCCAAGATGCGCGTGTTCCGCGTGTCGGATTTCCTCGGAGCAGCACTCATGCTCGGCCTGCTGGCTGCGCTGCTGTTGTTCGTTTCGCAGAGCACGTGATGGACCGCCTCGCACTGGACGTGGCTCATCTGTTCGCCGGCGGGCTGGTGCTCGTGAGTTTCATGCTGTTGTATCAGGACCGCATGTTCGGTCTGCTCAATATCTTCGCGCTGCACGCACTGGTCGTCTCGCTATCGGTAGCGTGGCAGGCGTACATCCAACAGGCACCTCATCTCTACATCACCGCCGGCATAGCGCTGGTGGTCAAAGCCATCATCATCCCGGTGGCCTTGCACCGCATCATCGTGCGCCTGGGCATCCACCGGACCATCGAGACCGTGGTCGGGATCGGGCAGACGATGCTGGCCGGTATCGGGCTGGTGGC
>Ga0105100_10000773_pt1 | contig 18619 bp, 19 predicted proteins | sample PPLLak12cMay2015_2_FD_87033 | JGI IMG/M metagenome (GOLD analysis project Ga0105100, IMG submission 87033) | Freshwater sediment microbial communities from Prairie Pothole Lake near Jamestown, North Dakota, USA - PPLs Lake P8 Core (1) Depth... | ecosystem: Environmental > Aquatic > Freshwater >...
AGACCCGGGCCGGGGCTAGGCTGCATCCCGCCTCTTCCTTCGGCCACGGGGCAGGCGGATGCGCGCCGGTTCGTGGTTCCAGCACAACGTCGACCGGTTGTAGATGGAGATCCTCGTGTCGCACCCATCCGACGCGCACACGCGGCCCTCGGGGTAGGTGCGGTTGGCGGTCGGCAGTCTCCTCGCCAGGGCTCCTTGCAGCGCCTTCCTCCGTACCGGTCGCATGACCCGCCTCGCGGAGAGGGGAAATCCTACTCCATAGATAGGATTACCCTGCGGCGGGCGAGACGTGTCAAGTCCTCGAAGAGACCCAGTCGGGGACGGGCCGACCGGCGAGCCGATGGAACTCGGTGATGACCTGGCGAGCGGTGTCGACGGCCCACAGCGCGGCATCCGCGTTCAGCCGCTCTGGGAGCGCGGGCGGTGGGCTCGTCGACCGGCGGTTCAGCCGTTCCGGCTCCCCCTCATGGCCAGCGAGGGCATCTCGGATCGCGTGGAGGCGCTCCAGGTCGGGTGCGGACTCGAGCTGGCGTTCGAGCACCCGCTCGCAGACGTCGTGCCACTTCGGCAGGAACCGAGCTCTGGACTTGAAGCCCCCGATCTCCCGGGCGCCGGTCTCGTTGACGAAGGCCTCCAAGGCCGCGTGCGCGGCCATCACGGCGACACCGGACTCCGCCTCGCGCTCACCTGCCAGTGCGGCCATCTCATCTGCGACCGCCAGAAGCACGCGAGGCTCGAGGCGCACACCCACGTATCACCAGCCTACGCGCCGGTCGCCGTGATGGAGGAAGCTTGGCGATGAGCATCGCCAGGGGGTGCGCCGTCGCGCGCGTCGTCACCCACGGTGCCTCCCACGTGATGGGTGGTACGTTGAGTCTTCACGGTCTCATCCCTTCGGAAGGGGGGAGCCATGGCCAACAAGGACAAGGGCGGCTCGAAGAACTCGAAGACCGTGGCGACCAAGTCGCTGAAGGAGAAGCGCCAGGCGAAGAAGGAGAAGGCCGCCCGGGCCACCTCCTCACGCATCTCCGACAGCCGGTAGGCCGCGCCAATGCGGTCGGCGTGACTGCCGAGCGGAAGGCGGAACCATGGACCCGATGGAGACGTATCTCGTTCCCGTCGTCGTCGAGCAGACCAGCCGAGGCGAGCGCTCGTTCGACATCTACTCGCGTCTCCTGAACGAGCGCATCATCTTCCTCGGAGCTCCGATCGACGATGCCGTGGGCAACCTCATCATGGCGCAGCTCCTGCACCTCGAGTCCGAGGACCCGGAGAAGGACATCAACCTGTACATCAACTCCCCCGGCGGAGATGTCACCGCGCTGTTCGCGGTGTACGACACGATGCAGTACGTGCGACCCGACGTCGCGACGATCGTGATGGGCCAGGCGGCCTCGGCCGCCGCGGTTGTCCTGCTCGCCGGGAAGAGGGGCAAGCGCTTCGCGCTGCCGCGATCGAGGATCCTGCTGCACCAACCCTACGGGGGAACGGAGGGCCAGGCGGTCGACATCGAGATCCAGGCCAAGGAGATCACGCGGAACCGCAAGCTCCTCGAGGGGTTGATCGCCGAGCACACGGGCCAGCCACTCGAGACCGTGTCCCGAGACACGGATCGCGACTTCATCCTCACCGCCGAGGCTGCGGTGGAGTACGGCGTCGTCGACGAGATCATCACGAACCGGGCGGACGTCCCCGAGCTCGCGGCCGCGTTGGGTAAGAGCTCGTAGCCATCGGTCGCCGAACGAGCGTTCGTGTCAGACCCACCGGTCACACGCACGGTAGACCCTGCACCCCTGAACCCATCGCGCGGCCCCAACACGCGCGGGAAGGAGCCCCCTCATGCAGGCCACCGTGCGTTTCGAGCACGAGTTGCTCGCCGTCGAGTCCGAGCACGACGTCTGGTGCATGCTCGAGCTCGTCGCACCTTCCTCACCCGAGAACGCCGAGCGCAAGCCGCTGTCGGTCGCGCTCGTGATCGACCGGTCCGGCTCGATGGCCGGGGCCAAGCTCGCCGTCACACGCGAGTGCGCGGCCTTCCTCGTGCAGCGGATGGCGCCGGCCGACCGCGTGTCGATCGTCGCCTACGACGACGAGATCCAGCTCCTCGCGCCGCTCACTGCGATCGACGGCAACCGCGACGCGCTCCTCGCCGCGATCGGTCGGATCCACGCGCGCAACATGACGAACCTGTCGGGCGGCTGGCTGAAGGGCGCCGAGACGCTCTCGGCCGCGCCCGCCGACTCGCTGCGGCGCGTCGTCCTGCTCTCGGACGGGATCGCGAACGTCGGGATCAACGACACGCCGTCGTTGCGGCAGATGGCCGAGCGCACGCGCGCGCAGGGCGTCACGACCTCGACCGTCGGCTTCGGCGAGCGCTTCGCCGAGGACCTCATGACCGCGATGGCCGACGCCGGCGGCGGCGCGGCGCACTTCGCCGAGACGCCGGACGACGCCCCGGCGATCTTCGCGCAGGAGTTCTCCGACCTCGTGACCCTGGTCGCGCAGAACGTGAGCGTCGAGCTGCGGCCCGAGCCCGAGGTCCGGTTCCTCGGCGTCCTGAACGAGTTCCCCGCCGTCGCCGTCGAGGGCGGCGTGCAGGTCCAGCTCGGCGACGCGTTCGGGCAGGAGCGCCGGCGCGTGGTCTTCCAGCTTCACGTGCCGAGCGTCGCGGCGCTCGGCGCGCAGCGGGTCGCCGAGGTCGTGCTGCGGTACGTCTCGGTGGGGCAGGAGGTCGCGCACCACGAGGTGCGGATCCCGCTCACCGTGAACCTGGTCTCGGCCGACGAGGCCGCCGCCACCTCCCCCGATGCCGAGGTGACGGAGGAGGTCGTGATCCTGTCCAGCGCGCAGGCGGGCAAGCGGGCCCGCGAGCTCGCCGACGACGGCGACCTCGAGGGCGCGCTGCGCACGCTCCGCGAGGCCGCGCGGAGGCTCTCGGCCACCGCCCAGGGGTCGGCGCGCGCCGAGGAGCTCCTCGAGCAGGCCGAGTTCTGGCAGACGCGGGCGATGTCGATGGCGCCGGAGACGTACGACCTGCTCGAGCGCAAGCGCCTGCTCTACCGTGAGCGCACCACGCGCGAGAGCCGGCGCCGTCGCGAGCCCTGAGGCCCGGAGCCCTATCGTCTGCCGTCGCGGACGCGCGCGGCGAGCCGATGACCCGCGACGATCGCGGTGGCGACCCCGATGAGGATCGCGGAGACGAACGCCACGGTCGGCCCGACGGGCGCGTCCCACGCGAGCGTGGTCAGGCGGTTCCCGATCAGCCAGGCGAGCATCAGGGCGATCAGGCCGACGCCCACCCCGATCGCTCGCGCGGCGACGATCTCGCCTCGGTCCGTGCTCATCCGCCGAAGGACAGGAAGACGGGCGGGAACGTCCCGAGGAACCCCAGGGCGCCGAGGACGAGCGCCACCCAGAACCACACCTTCAGGCTGACCTCCCTGCCGCGGAGCGCGATGGCCAGCACGATCCAGCTCACCACCCACACGATGACCGCCACGATGGTCTTGCCGGCGAGTGGACCGACGCCCTGATCGAAGTCCCAGGACTCGAGCCAGTCGTGCATCCCCGTCGACGCCTCGCTCAGCACCGTGAGGAGTCCCAGGGCGAAGACGCCGATTCCCGCGGCCAGGACCGCCGCCGCCGCCGGGCCGTCCGGACGGGGCATGAGCCCCAGGTCGGCGATCTCGGGCGCTCGCTCGACGTCCCTGTGCATGTTGCTCTCGCTCGACATCGATCCTCCTCAGACGATCGGGGCGACCTTGTTGAGGAACGCTCCGAAGGCGCCCCCGACGACGGCCGCCGCGAACGCGGCCACGAACATGACGATCACGGTCACGCGCAGCCACGTCCGAGGGATCAGCCGTGCGCCGTAGTAGGTCACGATGAACGCGACGGCGGTCGCCAGGATCGGCGCGATCCAGGCGATGTGCTCCTTCCACTCCATGCCGAACTCGTGCCACGTCTCGGTGTCGCCCGACACGTTGGAGAGGAGGAAGTCCCTCGGCGAGCATGCGTCGGGGTCCGGGAGATGCAGACCCGCGCAGCCCTCGAAGGTCTCACCGGCGAGCCCCGCCCGGTACCAGGGATAGACGATCCACGTGCCCGAGATCACGGTGATCCACGACACGGCCGCCATGACCCACACGCCGATGTAGAGGCGTCGCAGTCGCTCCCTGATCGCGGTCGGCGTGAGGAACCCGGGACGAAGGCTCCACAGCCCCGCCAGGCCGCCGGCGAACGCGAGGAGGAACAGCGTGCCCGCGAGCAAACCGTGGATGACGGTCCAGGCTTCTCGGTCCGAGAGCTCCATACGGACCCTCCTTCCATGGAGGCCTCGATGGATGGACCCGAGCACACTACCGGTTGCAGGCAGCCGAGTCGAATCCCGGCACCCACGACGGCTGTAGACACATCGGGACTGGCAAGACCCCTGAAGAGCCGACTCCCGCTCGCGGGCGCCCGAGCGGACACTTGCCCCGAGATCCGGGGAGGGGATGGGCATGTCGGGCGGCGATCCGAACACGGCCGCGAAGGCACGGCAGACGCGATGGACGAGCGAGCAGTCCAAGCTGCTGGCCGACTGGGGGCATCGCGCGAACGCGGCTCAGCACGCGCACTACTTCCTCGCCGCTCGCCTGAAACGCAGCAACCTGTGGCTGGGCATCCCGACCGTCGTCCTGTCGGCGGTCGTCGGGACGAGTCTGTTCGCGACCCTGGCGCAGGAGGGCGGCAGCTTCCCGCTTACCCTTCGCGTCGTGATCGGGACGCTCAGCGTCTTGGCCGCGGTCCTGGCGGCGCTCCAGACGTTCCTGCGTTTCTCCGAGCGCTCCGAGAAGCACGTGGTGGCCGGCGACTGGTACGCCGCGATCGCCCGGCACATCGATGAGCTGCTGGCGTTCCCGTCCGAGCGCCGTGGAGACCCGAAGGACGTGCTGGACACGATCCGCAAGGAGATGAACAAGGCGAGCCAGAGCTACCCGGAGATGGGCGAGAGCATCTGGCACGCCATGGCGAAGGCGTACGGTGTGGCCCAGCCGACCTTCGGCGAGGAATCGACGATCTCCGTGCCCTGAGCGCGTACCCTCGGGGCTCCGGTCGGAGGGAGCCTCGCCATGGCCAAGCTCATCTACTCGGCGATCACGTCGCTCGACGGGTACGTCGCGGACGAGGACGGCAGCTTCGACTGGGGCGTGCCGGACGAGGAGGTGCACGCGTTCGTCAACGACCTCGAACGGCCGATCGGCACTTACCTCTACGGGCGGCGGATGTACGAGGTGATGGTCTTCTGGGAGAGCGTGCACACGCTCGCCGACGAGCCGGCCTCCATCCGGGACTACGCGGCGATCTGGCAGGCGGCGGACAAGGTCGTGTTCTCGACGACCCTCGGGACCGTGTCGAGCGCCCGGACCCGGATCGAGCGGGACTTCGACCCCGAGGCGATCAGGGAGATGAAGGCCTCGGCCGAGCGTAACCTCGGCGTGGGTGGTCCGACCCTCGCCGCCCGGGCGTTCGCCGGCGGCGTGGTCGACGAGGTCTGGTTGATCCTCGCGCCGATCGCCGTGGGGGGCGGCACGCGGGCCCTCCCCGAGCACGTCCGTGTCGAGCTCGAACTGCTCGACGAGCGCCGGTTCGGCAACGGCATGGTGTACCTCCGGTACCGCACCGGGGCGTGAGGGAGCCTGTCGGCGCGCGGCCGTATCCTTCGAGGATGTCCTGCGCCATCTGTGGCCAGCCGTTGCCCGAGGGCGCGCGGTTCTGCCCCAACTGCGGCTCGGTCGTCGGCGCGCCGCTCGGCACCGACGAGCTGAAGATGGTGACGGTGCTGTTCGCCGACCTCGTCGACTCCACCGGTCTCGCCCGGCGGCTGGACCCCGAGCGCGCTCGAGAGATCCAGAGCCGGTTCTTCGACGCCGCCACCCAGGAGCTGCAGGCGCTCCGCGGGCGGCCCGAGAAGTTCATCGGCGACGCCGTGATGGCGGTGTTCGGGCTGCCCGCCGTGCACGAGGACGACGCCGTCCGCGCCGTGCGGGCGGGGCTCGCGATCCGGGGCCGGCTCCGGCGGATGAGCGCCGACCTCGGCCTGGCCGTGCCGCTCGAGGTCCGGGTGGGGATCGAGTCGGGCCAGGCCGCCACCGGCATCGGGCCGGTCGGGCAGCTGCTCGTCACCGGGCCGGTCGTGAACGCCGCTGCTCGGCTCCAGACGGCGGCCGAGTCTGGCGAGGTGCTCGTCGGCGAGACCACCCTCGCGCTCACGATCTCGGCGGTCTCCTACGGGGACCGGCGAGACGTCCCGGCGAAGGGGTTCGACGGGGGGCTCGCCGGCTTCCCGGTCGAGGGGCTCGCGGCACGCTCGGCTCGCCGGACGATCCCGTTCGTCGGCCGCGCGAGCGAGCTCGCGATCCTCCGCGAGAGCCTGACGCGCGCGAGCGGCCACGGGCGCCCGGTGCTCGTCACGATCGTCGGCGACCCGGGCATCGGCAAGACCCGCCTGGCCGAGGAGCTCGTGGCCGGCCTGGAGGACGACGTCATGGTGCTCGCCGGGCGCGCCTCCTCGTTCACCGACACGGCGACGTTCGCCCCGGCGGCCTCGATCGTGAGCGATCTGGCGGGTCTGGAGGAGGACGACCCTCCCGAGAAGGCCAGGCGGCGCCTGCGCGAGCTCGTCGAGACGACCTCCGACCCCCCGCACGTCGACCGGAACGTCGAGCGGCTCTCGCTCCTGTTCGGACTCGCGGAGCATCGGGACGAGTCGGCGTTCGTGAACGACGTGCAGGCCGGGTTCGTCTCGCTGATCGACGGGCTGACGAGGAACCGCCCGGCCGTGCTCGTGTTCGACGACGCGCACACGCTGCACCCGCCGATGCTCGAGCTGATCGTCCGGCTCGGCGGCACGCCCCGCCACGGTCCGCGCCGAGCGATGGTCCTCGTCCTCACCCGTCCCGAGCTGCTCGAGGAGCGGCCCTCGTGGGGGGTCGACACGACGAACGCGACCCTCCTTCGTCTGGACCCGCTGTCCACCGAGGAGTCCGTCGTCCTCGTGCGGCAGGCGGCGGGCGGCGGGATCGACGACGCGGAGGCGTCCGAGATCGCCGCGCGCGCCGACGGCAACCCGTTCTTCATCATCGAGACGACCGGGATGCTCCAGCAGGACGAGGGGGATCGGGCCACCGCCGTGCGCCCGACCCGTCCGCCCACCGTGCAGGCCGTGGTCTCGGCCCGGCTGGACCACCTGCCGGACCGCCTGCGCCAGCTGGCGCGCAGGGCGTCGACGTTCTTCGTCTCGTTCGACCTGGACGAGCTCCACGCGATCGACCCCGAGGCCACGGAGGAGGAGCTCCGGGAGCTCGAGGACGCCGAGATCCTGGTCCGCGAGAAGCGCCGCGGCCCCACCCGGTGGAGGGTCCGGCACGCGACGGTGAAGGACGTCGCGTACGCCAGCCTGCCGAAGCGAGAGCGTGTGCGCCTCCACGTGGCGATCGCCGATCGGCTCGAGGCGGGCGGGCGGCACGTGTGGGCCTCGGACCACCTCGAGCTCGCGGCGCTCGCGTCGCTCGACCTCGACCCGGACGACCGGGCCGTCGCCGAGCGCGCCGCCGACGCGCTCGTCCGGGCGGGCGACCGCGCCCGCCGACGGATGGAGAGCCGGACGGCCGTCGACCTCTACGAGCGCGCGCTGTCGTTGGCCGGCCCCGAGGACCGGTGGGGCGTCCGCGAGGCCCGTGCGCTCGCCGGCGTCGGCGAGGCCCGCTACTGGCTGGGCGAGTACCCCGGGGCGACCCAGGCCCTCGACGCCGCGGTGGAGCTCGGGACGAAGCTCGACGACGCCTTCACGCTCGCGCTGGCACTGCGGTTCCTCGGCGACATCGCGATCAACGTCGACGCCGATCTCGACCGGGCGGAGGCGCTCCTCGACGGATCCCTCGCCGCCGCGGAGCGGCTGGGCGAGCCGTGGGCGCTCGCCCGAACGCTCCTGTTCGCCGGGTGGGTGCCGTGGACGCGCCGTCGGTACGAGGAGGCGGACGAGATCTGGCGCCGCGCGCTGGACGTCGCCGACCCCGAGGACGGCTGGGCGAGGGCCCGCGCGCTCAACTCGCTCTCGATCAACCGGACGGGCGGGCCGGAGCGCGAGGGTCCCGCGCGTGACGCCGCGCTGCGGGGGGCGCTCGCGATGAGCGACGAGGCGCTCTCGGTCGCCGAGGCGACCGGCGACCAGTTCAGCATCGCCGTGACGTCGGTCCAGCGCGCCCGGGTCCTCGAGGACCTCGAGCGGTACGACGAGGCCCTCCCGTGCTTCGACCAGGCGATCGGCGTGTTCGAGGACCTCGGCGCCCGGTGGGAGCTCGGCGACGCGCTCGCCGAGCGCGGGATCGTCGAGCGCGAGATGGGCCGTCTGGACGAGGCCGACGAGGACCTGCGGGCGGCGATCCGGATCTCGGAGGAGCTCGGCGAGCGGCAGCTGGCCGGCTGGACGTGGCGCGCCCTCGCGCTCGTGTCCGAGCGCCGCGGCGACCACGCCCAGGCGGAGATCCAGCGCCGGCGCGCCCGCGAGGCCGAGGAGCAGCGCCCCCGGTAGCCGCCGCGTGCCTCCGTGACCGGCGGCCCGTTCCGCGGGCCGATGACAAGATGGGGCGATGGGTCTGGTCGATCGTCCCTGCGCGACCCTGGAGGAGTACCGGGCCGCCGGCGGCCTCCGCGGCCTCGAGGCCGCGCTCGAGATGCCTCCCGAGGGCGTGATCGGCGTCGTCGCGGAGAGCGGGCTGCGGGGACGCGGCGGCGGCGGCTTCCCGACGGGCGACAAGTGGCGCGCGATCCGCGAGATTGGCACCGGCGACCGATACGTCGTGTGCAACGCGGCCGAGGGCGAGCCCGCGACGTTCAAGGATCGCTACCTCCTGCGCACGAACGCGTACCAGGTGCTCGAGGGCATCCTGATCGCGGCGTACGCGATCGGCGCGAGGCGGGCCTTCATCGGTGTCAAGGAGGCGTTCGCGCCTGAGTCCGACGCGATCGTGCGCGCCGCGCAGGAGATGCACGACGCCGGCGTCGTCGACCCGGTTCCGGTCGAGCTGGTCTCCGGGCCCGATCTGTACCTGTTCGGTGAGGAGACGGGTCTCCTCGAGGTCGTCGAGGGCCGGCCGCCGCTGCCGCGCTCGGCCCGCCCGTACATGGAGGGGCTGTTCGCGGCCCCGCCCCGGCAGAACCCGACGCTCGTGAACAACGCCGAGACCCTCGCGAACGTCCCGCACATCCTGCGCGAGGGCGCCGAGTGGCTGCGCTCGGTGGGGACCGTGGGGTCGCCGGGCACGATGCTGTTCACGCTGGCCGGCGACGTCCGGAGGGAAGGCGTGTTCGAGCTGCCCCTCGGGACCCCGCTTCGCTCGCTCGTCGAGGACGCCGGCGGGGGCGTGCGCGACGGTGGGACGCCGAAGGTGATCGTGCCCGGGGCGTCCACGACCGCGTTGATCGCCTCGCAGCTCGACGTCCCGCTCGACTTCGAGGACATGGCGAGCACGGGCTCGGCGCTCGGCTCGGGCGGGTTCGCGGTCTACGACGAGACCGCCTGCATCGTGCAGATCGCGCTGCTCTACTCGAACTTCCTCTGGGTCGAGTCGTGCGGGCAGTGCCCGCCCTGCAAGTTCGGCTCGGGCGAGATCACCGCGCACCTGCAGCGGATCGAGCGCGGCGAGGGCGACGCCGGCGACGTCGGCCTCATGCTCGCGCGCGCGAAGACCGTCACCGACGGGCAGAAGTGCGCCCTCCCGACCGGCGAGAGCCTCCTGATGCAGAGCCTTCTCCAGACCTTCACCGAGGAGTTCGAGGCGCACGAAGGTGCCCCGTGCGAGCGCCGTCGCGGCGACCTGCTCCTGCCGAAGATCGTCGAGCTCGACGAGGCCGCCGGCCGGTTCCACTACGACGAGCGGTACCCCTCGAAGCTGGCCGACTGGACGTACGCCGCCCCGCCCGGCTGACCTGGTGGCGGGGCGACCAGCGTCTCGGACCGGCGGCCCGACCACGTGCCGGATATCGGCAGCGGTCGACCACCCGCGCCGGTCGCGGTTCCCGCGTGCGATGCTCCCGCGGTGAACTGGCTCCTGGTCACCCTCGGACCACCGCTGCGCGCCGTGCGGGGCGTCATCGGGAACCGGCAGCTCCGCCGCGCCGAGCTGGCGTTCCTGGCCTTCAACGTCGCCGAGCCCGCCACGTGGGTCGCGATCCTGGTCTACGCGTTCGACCGGGGCGGCACGGCGGAGACCGGCATCGTGGCGCTCGCGCTCCTCGTCCCGGCCGCCGTCGTCGCGCCGATCGCGGCGGCGATCGGCGACCGGAGGCGGCGCGACCGCGTCGTCGCCTTCGGGTATGCGGCGCAGGCGCTCGCGACGGCCGTCACCGCGCTGGCGATGCTGCTCGAGCTGCCCGACGTCGCGGTCTACGGGGCGGCGGTCGTCGCGATGGCGACGTACACGACCGGCCGGCCGGGTCACCACTCGCTGCTGCCGAGCCTCGCCCGGTCGCCGGAAGAGGTCGCGGCGGCCAACTCGGTCTCCTCCCTGGCCGAGGGCGTCGGCGGCACGGTCGGCACGGCCGCCGTCACGATCCTGCTCGCGGTCTCCTCGCCCGGCGTGTCGTACCTCGCGATGGCGCTCGTCCTGGTCGTGGCGACGCTGCTCGCGTTCACGGTGCGTCTCGAGCGCGTCGAGGCCGAGCCCCGGGGCCGCGTCGGCCCGTCGACGCTGATCTCGGACGCCGTCCGGGGGGCGGTCGAGCTCGCACGACAGCCGGGACCGCGGCTGCTGCTACTGATCGCGGCGTCGCTCACGCTCGTGTGGGGGACCCTCGACATCCTGCTGGTCACGCTCGCGTTCGAGACGCTGGACATCGGCGAGGCGGGAGTCGGCGGGCTCCACACGGCGGTGGCCGTCGGCATGTTCGTCGGTGCGGCCGCCTCGGTCGCGCTCGTCGGCCGCTCGAGGCTGACGCCGGCGCTGGTGCTGGGGGCGGTCGCGCTCGGGGCCGCGATCGGCGTGCTCGGGATCGTCGACGCCGTCGCCCTCGCGCTCGTCGCGACCGGGATGGTCGGCGCCGCCACGACGCTCCTCGACGTCGCCGGACGGACGTTCCTGCAGCGGGTGGTCGACGATGCGCTCCTCACGCGCGTGTTCGGCACGATCGAGGCGATGTGGATGCTCGGGTTCGGCATCGGCGGACCGATCGCCGCGGCGCTGAACGCGGGCATCGGGCTGCGCGCGTCGTTCGTCGTGATCGCCGTCGCGACGCCGCTCGTCACGCTGCTCGGGATCGGCGGGCTCCGCCGCCTGGACCGTGAGGCGGTCGTGCCGGTCCGGCAGCTCGAGCTCATCTCCGCCCTTCCGATCTTCGCGCCGCTGCCCGGGCCCGACCGCGAGCGCGCGGCGCGCCAGCTCGACCGCATCGCGATCGGACGCGGCGACGAGGTGATCCGGCAGGGAGACGTCGGCGACCGCTTCTACGTGATCGACGCCGGAGCGTTCGACGTCCTCGTCGACGGCCGCGTGATCGAGACGCTCCGCGAGGGCGACCACTTCGGCGAGGTCGCGCTGCTGCACGACGTGCCGCGCACCGCGACCGTCCGGGCCGCGACCGAGGGTGTCGTGTGGGCGCTGGACCAGGAGGAGTTCCTGGCCACCGTCACCGGCATGCCGCAGGCCGGGACCGCGGCGCACGAGGTCTCGGCCGAGCGCCTCCGCGCGGCGCGATCGGCGCGGCGCTCGGGGTGACCGGACGTCGCGTCGGCTCGCGTGCGCCGACCGGTTCGCTCTAGGCTTCGGGGGTTCGTCGTTGAACGGAGGTTCAAACGTGGCCGCGAACACGTACGACGCGATCGTGATCGGCGGCGGGCACAACGGGTTGGTCGCCGCGGCGTATCTCGCGAAGCGGGGCGCCAGGACGGTGGTGCTCGAGGCGCGGCACAAGACCGGCGGCGCCTCCGACACGAGTCAGCCGTGGCCCGAGGCGCCCGAGTTCCGGGTCAACACCCTCAGCTACACGATCAGCCTCATGCCGCCCACGATCGTCCGGGACCTCCGGCTCGAGCGGCACGGCTACAGGGTCCACCCGCTCGGCCGCGGCTACATCCCGCTCCCCGACGGGCGCTCGCTGATCGAGACCGACGACCCGAAGGACGACTACGAGCAGCTGGCGCGGTTCTCGAAGCACGACGCCGAGAACATGCCGGCGTGGTTCGCGTGGCTCGACCGCGTGACGAAGGTGCTCGCCCCGATCCTGATGCAGACGCCGCCGAAGGTGGGCGGCCGAGGGATCGGCGACGTGTGGGACCAGGCGAGGTTCGCCTGGCGCCTGCGCAAGCAGGTCGACCCGCGCACGGTCGCCGACGTCACGCAGCTGTTCACGATGAGCGCGGCCGACCTGCTCTCGCGCTGGTTCGAGTCGCCGATCGTCAGGGGCGCGCAGGCCGTCAACGGGATCATCGGGACGTGGTTCGGCCCGTTCTCGCCGGGGAGCGCGTACGTGCTCGCCCACCACTCGGTCGGAGACCTAGGCGACGGGGTCCTGGCCGGCTGGGGGTTCGCCGAGGGCGGCATGGGGGCGGTCGCGGACGCGATCCGCGGCTCGGCCGAGTCCTTCGGCGCGACCGTCCGGGTGAACGCGCCGGTCGAGCGGATCCTCGTGCGGAACGGCGCCGCGGCCGGCGTCGTGCTCGAGGGCGGGGAGGAGGTTCGGGCGCCGGTCGTCGTCACGGCGTGCCACCCGCAGATCACGTTCCTGCGCCAGCTCGACCGCTCGGAGCTCCCGCCCGCGTTCGTGAACGACATCGAGCACTGGAAGACACGCTCGGGCGTCGTGAAGATCAACCTCGCGCTCGACCGCCTGCCCGACTTCACGGCGAACCCGGGGTTCCACGCCGAGATCCACGGCGGCGCGATCGAGCTCGTGGGCGACATCGACGCGCTCGAGCAGGGCTTCCAAGAGGCCCGGGCGGGGCGGGCGGCGACGCACCCGTTCTCGGACTGCGAGATCCCGAGCGTCGTGGACCCCACGCTCGCCCCCGAGGGCAAGCACGTCATGTCGATGTTCACGCAGTGGGTGCCGTGCGAGTGGGCCTCGGAGCCGCACCCCGCGGAGCTCGAGGCCTACGCGGACCGCGTGATCGGCCGGTTCGAGGAGGTCGCGCCCGGGTTCCGCGACTCGATCCTGCACCGCCAGGTCATCGGTCCGTACGAGATGGAGCACGAGTACCACCTGATCGGCGGCAACATCTTCCACGGGGAGCTGTCGGTCGACCAGCTGTTCCACGTGCGACCCGCCCCCGGGTACGCGGACTACCGCACGCCGATCCGCGGCCTGTACCAGGCCTCGAGCGCGACCCACGCCGGCGGTGGCGTGACCGGCCTGCCCGGGCACCACGCCGTCCGCGAGATCGTGAAGGACCGGGCCCTCCGCAGGACCTGACGGGCCGCCCGCGCGCCCGGGACACGCAGGCTCGGCGAGCGGTGCGCCTCGGGCGGGTACTGGGGGTCCTCGCGTACCACCGGGGGCGTACGCGCGATCGCGCCGGGGCGCCGATGACGGAGCGGACGCTCCCTCATACCCTCGTCCCATGGTGACGTCGGACGAGAGCGCTCGAGCTGGGCCGTCCTCCACGCGGGACCGGGTGGTCGATGCGGCCCTGGCGGCCGGCCTGGTCGTCTTCATCGTGCTCGCCACGTACTTCGCCTCGCACGGCCAACCCACGCGCCGTGCCTTCGACGTGTGGGGCGTCGGGCTCGTCACCCTCGCCGGGGGAGCGCTCGCGCTCCGGCGCCGGTACCCCGTCGCGGTCCTCGAGGTGGTCTTCGGGGCGACCCTGGCCTACCACGCGCTCGGGTACGCCAACGGGCCGATCTGGCTCGCGCTGATCGTCGCGTACTTCACGGCCGTGGTCCGCGGGCACCGGCTCGCGGCCGCGATCACCGCGGCCGTCGGACTCGCGGTCTTCCCCTGGCTCGACTACGCGCTGCGCGACGGGCCGGCGCCGTCGTTCGTCGCGATGGCCGCGCTCGCGGCATGGCTCCTCGTGCTGCTCGGCGCGGCCGAGGCCGTCCGGGTGCGGCGGGAGCGCGTGGCCCAGGCCGCCCGGATCCGGGAAGAGGGGGCGCTTCGGCGCGCGAGCGAGGAGCGGCTGCGCATCGCGCGGGAGCTGCACGACGCGCTCGGCCACCACCTCTCGCTCATCAACGTGCAGGCCGGGGTGGCGCTGCACGTGAACGAGGACCTCCCCGAGCCGATCCGCGCCTCGCTGTCCGCGATCAGGGACGCGAGCAAGGAGGGCCTGGCCGAACTGCGCTCGGTCCTCGACATCCTGCGGCAGGAGGGCGAGCGCGCCCCGCGGTCGCCGACCTCCACCCTCGACCGGCTCGAGGACGTGGTGGCGCAGGCCCGCGCCGCCGGGCTCGAGGTCCGGATGGAGACGGAGGGCGAGTCCCGTCCGCTGCCGTTCGGCGTGGACGTGGCGGCCTTCCGGATCGTGCAGGAGGCGCTCACGAACGTCACGCGTCACGCCGGCGGGGCCGTGGCCACGGTCCGCGTCGGGTACGGGGACCGCGAGCTCACGGTCCAGGTGGACGACGACGGCCGCGGGCCCTCGACCCCGGGGGAGCCGGGGACCGGCACGGGCCTGCGCGGGATGCACGAGCGGGTCGCCGCGCTCGGCGGGGACCTCGAGGTGGGTCCGCGGCCGGGCGGCGGGTTCCGGGTGCGGGCGCGGCTCCCGCTGGACGGTGCCGGATGATCCGCGTCCTGCTCGCCGACGACCAGGCGCTCGTGCGCGCCGGGTTCCGCTCGCTCCTCGACGCGCAGGAGGACATCGAGGTGGTTGGCGAGGCCGACGACGGCGAGGCGGCGGTCCGCCTGGCGGCCGAGCTCCGGCCCGACGTCGTCCTGCTCGACATCCGGATGCCGGGCGTGGACGGTCTGGAGGCGACGCGGCGGATCGTCCAGGACGAGCGGCTCGACCGCACCAGGATCGTGATCCTGACGACGTTCGACCTGGACGAGTACGTGTTCGAGGCCCTGCGCGTGGGCGCGAGCGGGTTCCTCGTCAAGGACACCGAGCCGAGCGAGCTGATCCAGGGCGTCCGGTCGGTCGCCCGCGGCGACGCGCTGCTGTCACCGAAGGTCACCGGTCGCGTGATCGCGGCGCTCGCCCACCGCCGCGAGGCCCCGGCCCCCGAGCCCGAGCGGGTCCTGGCCACGGTGATGTTCAGCGACATCGTCGCCTCGACGGAGCGCGCCGCGGAGGTCGGGGACCGCCGGTGGCGCGACGTGCTGGACCGGCACGACGCCCTGGTCCGCGACGCGCTGGATCGTCACGGCGGGCGCGAGGTCAAGACGACCGGCGACGGCTTCCTCGCGATGTTCGACGCGCCGGCCCGCGCGATCCGCTGCGCCGTGGCGATCCGCGACGAGCTGCGCGCCGAGGGCATCGACCTGCGGATCGGGCTCCACGCCGGAGAGGTCGAGGTGCGTGGCGACGACATCGGCGGGATCGCCGTGCACATCGGCTCGCGCGTGCTCGGCGCGGCGGCGCCGGGCGACGTCGTGGTCTCGGGCACGGTCCGGGACCTCGTCACCGGATCGGGGATCGGGTTCGCGGACCGAGGGCAGCACGGCCTGAAGGGGGTGCCGGGGCGGTGGCGGCTCTACGCGGTCACCGATGCCGAACCGGGATGACCGGTTCGGGGAGCCGCCGGCGGCGATGTCCTAGGCTTCGGCGATGATCCGCGTCCTGCTGGCCGACGATCAGGCGCTCGTGCGCGCCGGGTTCCGCGCCCTGCTCGACGCCGAGGGCGACATCGAGGTCGTCGGCGAGGCCGGCGATGGGGACGAGGCCGTGCGGCTCGCGTCCGAGCTCGCGCCCGACGTCGTGCTCATGGACGTCCGGATGCCGGGGGTCGACGGGCTCGAGGCGACGAGGCGGATCGCGTCGGACGACGGTCTCGGGGGCGTCCGCGTCGTGATCCTGACGACGTTCGGGCTCGACGAGTACGTGTTCGAGGCGGTCCGGTCCGGCGCGGCGGGGTTCCTCGTCAAGGACACCGAGCCCGCCGAGCTGATCCAGGCGGTGCGCGTGGTGGCCGCCGGCGACGCCCTCCTGTCGCCCGCCATCACGCGGCGGCTGATCGAGGAGTTCGCGGCCCGCACGAAGGAGCCCGTGCCCACCCGCGACCTCGAGCCGCTGACCGAGCGCGAGCGCGAGGTCATGGCGCTCGTCGCCGCCGGGCTCTCGAACGACGAGATCGCACGCCGGCTGTTCGTCAGCCCCGCGACGGCGAAGACGCACGTGAGCCGGGCGATGGTGAAGCTCGGCGCTCGGGACCGCGCGCAGCTCGTCGTCTTCGCCTACGAGTCCGGCCTCGTCGCACCGGGTCGCGCCGAGTAGGCCCCGGTCGTACCCGAAGGTCTCCGGTACGCCCCCGGTCGTAGCCGGGAAGCATCCGCCCGGACGACGTCGCGCGGCGTGCGCTCCGCGACGATGGACCCACGGGAAACGGAAGGGAGGCCGATCGACATGGACACCACGCTCTCGGTCGTCGCGCACGCCGGTTGGGGATGGGGCGGGTGGTGGATCTTCCCGCTCGCGTGGATCGCGATCATCGCGCTGTTCTGGACCTTCGCCTGGCGCGGCCCGTGGCGCCGCCGCGGCGCGCCGTGGCACGACGCGAGCTCGCCTCAGACCGTCCTCGGCGAGCGGTACGCGCGCGGCGAGATCGACGAGGCGGAGTACCGCGCGCGGCTCGCCGTCCTGAAGGAGCGCGGCTGACGCGACGCGCATCGTCCGCGACGCCCGACGGTGGCGCTCACACCGTCGAGACGATGAGGACGAGCAGCGCGGCGGGGATCTCGAGCAGGGCGACGATCGCGGCGAGGGCCGTCGCGACGAGCAGCGCGGGGCGCAGCGCCGCCGCGACCACGGCGTACGGCGTGAGCAGGTCGCGCGAGCCGAGCACGAGCTTGGCGAGCCCGATCACCGAGCCGATCAGCCCGCGGCGCGGGCGTGCGCTCGTCCGGAGGTCGCCCAGATCGCGAGCCTGCTCCCGCACGTCCGTCGGCAGCTCACGGAACCTCGCGGGGAGCTCCCGGAGCTCGCGGACCCCGAGCAGGAAGACGGTCAGCACCGCCGAGGGCACGAGCAGCACCGCCAGCACGACGAGCCGCGCGATCCAGTCCGCCGACGCGCTCGGCGGGTCCTGCGCGACGGCGGCGCCCCACGCGAGGAAGACCGCGCCGGCGGCCACGATCGCGAGCCACCGCACACCGCGGGCGACCGCGCCGACGAGCTCGAGCGCCCGCCGCAGCACCGCGACGGTCCGCTCGATCCGCTTGGATCCGGCTCCGTTCCCCGTCTGGCTCATGATCCCTCGATACCCGATGGCGGCATGTCCACGCGCCGGGTCGCGTCACCGGGGCGCCGGGGGCGGGGCCTCGTGCTCGCCCGGGTGCACGACGCCGTGCTCGTACGCCAGGACGACGGCCTGCGCGCGGTCCCGAGCGCCGAGCTTCATGAACACGCGGTTCACGTGCGTCTTCACCGTGGCCATGCTGAGGAACAGGCGCTCGGCGATCTCTGCGTTCGTGAGCCCGTGGGCGATGAGGACGAGCACCTCGCGCTCGCGGTCGGTGAGGGACGCGAGCTCCTCGGGGACCGCCGCGGTCCGGTCGGGCGTTCGGACGTACTCCTCGATCAGCCGACGGGTGATCGACGGCGAGAGGAGCGACTCGCCCTCTGCGACCACGCGGATCGCACGCAGGAGGTCCTCGGGCGCGACGTCCTTCAGCAGGAATCCGCTCGCGCCGGCGCGGAGCCCCCGGAACACGTACTCGTCCAGGTCGTAGGTGGTGAGGATCAGGACGCGCGCGTCGACGCCCTCCATCTCCGAGATCCGACGGGTCGCGTCGATGCCGTCCATCCGGGGCATGCGGATGTCCATGAGGACGACGTCCGGGCGCGTGCGCGCGGTCTCGCTCACGGCCTCGATCCCATCGGCTGCCTCGGCGACGATCTCCATGTCGGGCTGCTCCTCGAGGATCATCCGGAACCCCGAGCGGACGAGCGCCTGGTCGTCGACGAGGGCCAGGCGGATGCTCACGGCGCTCCCTCCCCGGCTCGCAGCGGGAACCGGGCCCGGACCGAGAAGCCGTCGCCCGCGGGGCCGGCCTCGAACGTCCCGCCGAGCATCGCCACGCGCTCGCGCATCCCGACGAGCCCTCGGCCGGTGCCGGGGATCTCGCCGTCGCCGTCGCCGCGGGGTCGCGCCCCGGGACGCGGGCCGTCGTCGGTGACCGAGACCTCGAGCCAGTCCGGCTCGGAGCGGACGAGCACGCGTGCGGCGGTCGGTGCCGCGTGCTTGATCGTGTTCGTGAGCGCCTCCTGCACGACGCGGAACGCCGACAGGTCGACCGCGGCGGGGACGTCGACGGGGTCGCCCTCGCGGACGATCCGGACCTCGACGCCCGCCACGCGGACCTTCTCGGCGAGGTCGTCGAGGGCGCCCAGGCCGGGGGCCGGCGCGAGCGCGAGCGCGTCGGCCGGCGCCCGCAGCGCGCCGAGCGCGCGGCGGAGCTCGACCATCGTCTCGTGGCT
>Ga0105100_10000774_pt1 | contig 18615 bp, 16 predicted proteins | sample PPLLak12cMay2015_2_FD_87033 | JGI IMG/M metagenome (GOLD analysis project Ga0105100, IMG submission 87033) | Freshwater sediment microbial communities from Prairie Pothole Lake near Jamestown, North Dakota, USA - PPLs Lake P8 Core (1) Depth... | ecosystem: Environmental > Aquatic > Freshwater >...
CGAGCACATCAGCCGGATCGCGCGCACGTTCGGCGCGTACTGCATCCGCGAGATCCCGGCCAGGTCGGCCGCGGTGTACGTGCACCAGTTGCAGAAGAACGCCACGATCTTCGGCTCGAAGGCGTCCTCGCGCGTCGGCTCAGACATACGCCAGCACCCCCTCGATCTCGGCGAAGATCTCCTCGTCGGTGAACAGGTGCTGCTGCGCCGCGCCCGACGGGCAGGCCGCGACGCACACGCCGCAGCCCTTGCAGACCACCTCGTTCACGCTCGCCCTCTTCCGTTCCTCGTCGAACGCGATCGCGCTGAACGGGCACAGCCCCACGCACGTCTTGCAGCCCGAGCAGAGCTCGTCCTCGATGTGCGCGGTGTTGGCCTCGAGCATCACGAAGCCGCGATCGACCATCGCGAGCACCTCGGCCGCCGCGGCGCCGGCCTGGGCGACCGTGTCGGGGATGTCCTTGGGCCCCTGGCACGCGCCGGCGAGGAACACGCCGTCGGTGAACGTCGAGACCGGGGCGAGCTTCGGGTGCCGCTCGGTGAAGAAGCCCTCGCCGCCGCACGAGATGTTGAACATCCGCCGCACGTCCTGGGCGTCGGGCTGGGGCGTGATGCCGACGGCGAGGATCACCATGTCGACCGGGATCCGGCGCACCGAGCCGATCAGCGTGTCCTCGGCTCGGATCACCAGGTGTCCCTCCTCCTCGGGGGAGGCGGCCTCGTCGGTCACGCCCGCGACGCGGCCGCGGACCATGTGCACGCCCTCGCGGAGGATCTTGTCGTAGAACTCCTCGTACCCCTTCCCGGGCGTGCGCATATCGATGTAGAAGTTGTAGACCTCGGCCCCGGTGCGCTCCTTCACCATGTGCGCGAGCTTCAGCGAGTACATGCAGCAGACTTTCGAGCACCACAGGTTGTGCTTCGCGTCGCGCGAGCCGACGCAGTGGATGATCCCGACGACCTTCGGCTCGGAGCCGTCGCGGAGCACGACCTCGCCCCCGGTGGGGCCGGCGGCGTTCAGCAGGCGCTCGACCTCGAGGCTCGTGTAGACGTTGGGGTACAGGCCGTAGCCATACTCGGGCATCCGCTCGGCCTGGAACGTCTTGAACCCGGTCGCGAGGACGATCGCGCCGACCTTGACCTCGTCGAAGGTCTCCGTCTGCTCGAAGTCGAACGCGTCTCGCTCGCACGCGTCGATGCAGGTCTGCGGGCACTTGCCGGTCTTGAACCAGATGCACGCTTCGGGATCGACGACGACCACCGGCGGCGTCGCCTGCGGGAACGGGATGTAGATCGGCTTGCGCTTGGACAGGCCCTCGTTCCACTCGTCCTCGAACTTGCCCTGCTTGTGGATGCACTTCTCGATGCACTCGAGGCACCCGGTGCAGAGCTCCTCCTTCACGTAGCGGGGGCGGTGGCGCACCCGGACCGTGAAGTCGCCCGTGAACCCCTCGACCCCGACGACGTCCGAGTACGTCCACAGCGTGATGTTCGGGTGCGAGCGCACCTGGGACATCTTCGGCGTGAGGATGCAGGCCGCGCAGTCGAGCGTGGGGAACGTCTTGTCGAACTTGGCCATGTGGCCGCCGATCGTGCTCTCGCGCTCGACCAGGTAGACGTGCTTGCCCGCGTCGGCCATCACGAGCGCCGCGTGGATCCCGGCGATCCCGCCGCCGACGACCATGATGTCCGGCTGCACCTCGGCCTTGCGGGGCTCGAGGTATTCGTGCAGGGCCACGCGCCGCACGGCCGCCGCGACGAGCGCCTTCGCTTTGCCGGTCGCGTCCTCGCCGTCGGCGGTCACCCACGAGACGTGCTCGCGGATGCTCGCCATCTGGAAGTAGAAGGGGCTCTGGCCGCCCTCCTGGGTCGCCCGCCGGAACGTGGCCTCGTGCATCAGGGGCGAGCACGAGGCGACCACGACGCGGTTCACGAGCCCGTCGCGTAGGTCCTGCTCGATCAGCTCCTGCCCGGGGTCGGAGCACATGAACTTGTAGTCGCGGGCAACGGCCACGTCGGGCAGCGTCGAGGCGAACGTCACCACCTGCTCGATATCCACCTTGCCGGCGATGTTCAGCCCGCAGTGGCAGACGTAGACGCCGATCCTCGGTCCGCCGTTCGGCGCGGGCGGCCGGGGGGTGAGCTCGTGCTCAAGCATCGCCGCCCCCCTCCTCCGCCGCCGGCGCGCCCACGGCGGCCGGCTCGGGCGCCGGCGCCACGGGCAGGCGCCAGCGCAGGAGCCGATGGATGCCAAGGCGCTTCTCGTCGATCCCCATCGCGATGCCCATCAGTTGGGTGATGAAGCCCGAGGGCATGTCGACGGGGTGGCCGAAGCGCTTGGCCATCCGATCCTGGAAGCCCTCGAGGTTGAACTGACAGAGCGGACAGATGGACACGATGACGTCCGCGCCCCGCTTCGCGGCCTCGCGCAGCAAGGCGTACGAGAGCTGCATCGTGGCCTCGGGCATCGCGCCGATCACGGGACCGCCGCAGTAGCACGAACCGCCGCAGCAGCGGGTCTTGAGCGGCCAGTCCACGGGCTCGGCGCCAAGCGCCTCGACCAGCCGGTCCATCGAGGTGGGGTCGTACTGGTCGTCGAACGTCGAGAACGGCCGGATCAGCTGGCACCCGTAGTACGAGGCGACCTTGACGCCGGTCAGCGGTCGCACGACGGCCTGGCGGATGCGATCCAGCCCGATCTCGTTCAGCAGGATGTCGACCGGGTGCCGCACTCGAGCCCGGCCCTCCGAGTCCAGGCCGATCGCCGCGAGCGCCCGCCCGAGCTTGACCTGGGTGGGCCCTGCCGTGCCGAGCGCCTCCTGCGCCTTCAACAGGGCGCGGTAACAGCCCGTGCACGACGCGAGGACGTCGACGGGGTCGGCGCCCGGCGCCCGGTCCTCGGCGAGCGCGAGGTTGCGGGCCGAGAGCGCGTGCGCCTGGTCCTGGTCCACCGAGGGCCAAGCCGTGGCACCGCAGCAGTTCCAGTCCTCGAGCTCGTCCAGGCCGTAGCCGAGGTGCTCGAAGACCGCGTACAGGGACTCGGTGAAGGCGCGCCCGACGCCGTCGGCCGAGCACCCCGGGAAGTACGCGTAGCGGGTGGAGACGGCCCGGGCGCTCATGAGGACACCGCCTTCAGCAGGGTACGGAGATCCTTGCGCCTGCGGATCGACGCCCGCTTCACGCCGATGCGGCCCTGGCGGAACAGCCGCGTCGCCAGCCCGGCGTTCTTCAGCAGCAGGGCCGGGTTGGTCTTCAGGTACAGCTTCATGCTGATCCAGGACTCGGTGCTCCGCCCACGGTCCTCGATCATGTCCACGAACTCCTTCGTCATGACGGGGGTCGTGAACCGCCGCGGGTACGTCTTCTCGCGCAGCGAGATCCGCCGCATCGCGTGCATGATCTCGGTGATCGGGATCCGCTTGGGGCACTCGACCGTGCATGCGTAGCAGGAGACGCACACCCACGGCGTCATGCTGTGCAACACGTCGTCGCGAGCTCCGGCGCGGGTCATGGCGATCAGCCGGCGCGGTGTGAGGTCCATGTACGCGCTCACCGGGCAGACCGAGCTGCACGTCCCGCACTGGATGCATCGGTGGAGCAGGTCGCCGTCCTCGACCTCGGCCGCGATCTCGGCCGCGAACGCCGGATCGAGCTGCGCCTCGAACTTCGACTGGTCCTTCACCGGCCGCCACCTCTTGCGCTTGCCGGTCACGGGCCTCGGCTGCGGCTCCGCTGCCGGGCTGCCGATCGGTTCGAGTGCCGCTGTCGGTGCCTGGAGGACCGTTGCCACGGCCTACCTCCCGGGGATCTGGTCTAGAACGTCCGCACGGCGGCGTTGGATGGGTGCGGTCGCCGTCGGCTCCGCTCGGCGCGACGTCGTCATGGGCGAACCCACCTCCCGCATCCGTCCGTCGCGGGAAGCCCGTATCCGGACCTTCCTGATCCACCCAGGGTGGATCGGATGCGCCCCCAGTTATCGGGTTAGGGGTCCCGAGCGGGTCTGGGACGATCCCAGGTCGGGGTCGGGTGAGGAACCTAGCCCGCGTGTCGCGGACGCCTGAGCCGGTTAGGACACTCTTGCCAACCGGGCTCGGGTCCGCTGGCCGCGCCGTCCCGCCCGCGGCAGCTCAGGCAAGGCCGGCGGGGTCGTAGATGTCGAGCTCGGAGACGATCGACCCGTCTCGAACCTCCAGGAGGAGGACCATGGGGACGGTCCGGGATGCGCCCTCGGGGTCGACCGTTCGGTATGTCAGGCATGGGACCGGGAGAGCCGGCGGGAGCCGCCCACGCCGAGCCGCGCGGGCTGATTCGCGAATCCGAGGGGGCCGTCATAGGGTGAGGGAGAGCACATATCGCCTCCCGCGACCCTCGGTCGCGCTCGTCGAAAGGGGTTGCTGTGCTTCGTACGCTCCCACGCCACCGTCTTCCGGTCTCGGTCGCGGCCGTCCTCATGACGGTCGTTGCGCTGGTGCTCGTCCCAGCGCCCGGCCAGGCGCTCTCGTCGGGCGTCGTCATCAGCCAGGTGTACGGCGGTGGCGGCAACAGCGGCGCCACGTACACGCACGACTTCATCGAGCTGTTCAACCGCGGCACGACGTCCGCGTCCCTCGCCGGCTGGTCGGTCCAGTACGCGAGCGCGACGGGGACGGGCAACTTCGGTGCCAGCCCAGGACAGCTCACCGAGCTTCCGGCCGTCGACCTCGCGCCCGGCCAGTACCTCCTGATCCGGGAGGCGCAGGGCTCCGGGGGAACCACCCCGTTGCCGTCTCCGGACGTGACCGACCCGAGCCCGATCGCCATGGGCGCCAGCGGCGGCAAGGTCGCGCTCGTGACCACCACCGCGTCTCTCGGCTGCAACGGTGGCTCCACGCCGTGCTCTGCGGGGCAGCTCGCCATGATCGTGGACCTCGTCGGATACGGGAACGCGAACTTCTTCGAGGGGAGCGGTCCGACGTCCGCTCCGAGCAACACCACCGCGGTCCTGCGCCACGGCAACGGGTGCACGGAGACCGACGACAACGCAGCGGACTTCGCGGTCGGCTTCCCGATGCCGAGGAACACCGGGTGGCCGCTCAGCCCGTGTGCGGCCGGGAACGAACCGGTGGTCGCAACATGTGGGCCGCCGCTGTCGGCGGTCGCGGGCGTTGGCTCGACGCGTGATGTGACGGCGACCGACGTCGACGGCACGGTCGTCGACATCGCCATCGCGAGCGTGACGCCCTCGCCCGCCCCCGGCTCCATCACCGTCGGCTCGCTCGTCCCGGCCGGCGCGGCGGGCGACTCGGCAACCGCCGTGGTGACGGTCGATGCCTCGGTGCCGTCGGGCACGTACACCGTCGTGGTCACCGCGACGAACGACGACGCGACGCCGCAGTCAGGCTCGTGCTCGTTCCTGGTGGAGGTCGCCGGTGTGCTCCCGATCGGAACGGTGCAGGGCACGGTGGGGGACACGGACGATGGGCTCACGCACCGCTCGCCGTTCGCGCCGCCGAGCGGCAACGGCTCGGGACAGACGGTGGTCGTCCGGGGGGTGATCTATGAGAAGACCCTCGCCCGGACGAGCAGCGGCGGTTCCCAGTACGGCTTCTTCATCCAGGACACGGCCGCGACCGCAGACGGGGACCCGAAGACGTCCGACGGCATCTTCGTGTTCATGGGCGGGTTCCCGGACCTCATCGGCGGCAACGTCCCGCAGGTCGGCGACGAGATCGTCCTGCTGGGACGCGTGTCCGAGTTCTTCAACCTGACGGAGCTGAGCTCCGCTCGCGCGCTCACCGTCGTGCGGAGCGGCGTGGACCTCGACGCCGAGGTGCCGGCCTTCGAGACCGATCCGCCCGACGACCTCCGCGACGCGAACCGCTACTGGGAGCGCCACGAGGGCATGCGCGCGCAGGTCCCGGCCGGCAGCGTGGCCGTCGACGGCCGCGACGTGTTCGCGAGCACGGCCGACGGCGAGGTGTGGGTCATCCGCGGAGACCACCCGGTGGCTCAGCGCTCCGACCTCTACGCCCGTCGCGTCTTCCGTGACCCGCATCCGCTCGACAACGACCCAGCGCTCTTCGACGACGGCAACGGCTACCGGATCATCATGGGCAGCCTCGGGATCAAGGCCGCGGTCGGGAACGACACCGAGCTCATCGCGCCGGCGCGCACGTTCGACACGATCACGAACGCGCCGATCGGCGGCGTGTACTTCTCGTTCTCGAAGTACCAGGTCATGGTCGAGCAGCAGCTCGAGCTCTTGCCCGGCGTGGATCCCGCGCTGAACGCGCCGCCGCAGGCGTTCGACCGAGGGCAGCAGTACAGCCTGGCCACCTACAACGTCGAGAACCTGTACGACTTCCGCGACGACCCGTTCGACGGGTGCGACTTCACAGGCAACGCCGGCTGTCCGGGCGTGAACCCGCCGTTCGACTACGTGCCGGCCAGCGAGGCCGCCTACCAGGCACACCTGGCCGACATCGCCCAGCAGATCGCCGCCGACCTCCACGGGCCGGACATCGTGCTCGTCCAGGAGGCCGAGGACCAAGACATCTGCGAGGTGTCGGGCGACGCGCTCACGTGCGGCGCGACGGACGACACCGACGGCAGGCCCGACACGCTGCAGGAGCTCGCGCTGACGATCGCCTCGCTCGGCGGCCCGAGCTACGACGCGGCGTACGACCGCGATGGCGCCGACGACCGCGGGATCGTCTCGGGTTTCCTGTACCGGACCGACCGTGTCGAGCTGCTCCCGCCGGCGGAGGACGACCCGGTGCTCGGGGATGCGCCCGAGGTCGAGTACCGGGGCTCGGCGCTCGCCTCCAACACCGACGTCCAGAACCCGAAGGCGCTGAACGCCGACCTGCCGGACGACGTCGACCTCAGCACCGGGCAGGACGGGGACAACGTCTTCACGCGGCCGCCGCAGGTGGGCCTGTTCAGGGTCTGGTCGAACGAGGTCGGCGGGGGCAGCTCGATCGATTTGTACGCGGCCAGCAACCACTTCAGCAGCACGCCGGACGCCCGCGTGGGGCAGCGCACCGAGCAGGCGCTCTACAACGCGGCCCTCGTGGACGCTCTCCAGGCCGAGGACGAGGACGCGCTCATTGCGGTGGGCGGCGACTTGAACGTCTACGCACGCCCCGACGACCCGTTCGTGCCCGGCCATCCGCTGCACCCGAGCGATCAGCTCGGACCGCTGTACGACCAGGGGATGGCGAACCTGTGGGACGTCCTCGTCGCCGAGGTGCCCTCGAGCGCCTACAGCTACATCTTCCAGGGCCAGACGCAGACGCTCGACCAGATCTTCGTGACCGGGTCGCTGCTCTCGGACCTCGTCACGATCCGAGCGGCGCACGTGAACGCCGACTGGCCGGCGGAGTTCGACGGCGATGTGGCGCGCGGCGCGAGCGACCACGACCCTCAGGTGGGGGCGTTCTGCCTGCCGCCGGAGCTCACGGTCACCGTCTCGCCGGACGTGCTGTGGCCGCCGAACCACAGGTACCGCACGGTGCACGCGACGGTCACCGTCTCGGACGGCGCCACGTTCGAGCTCGTGTCGGTCACGTCGAACGAAGCGGACAACGGGAAGAAGGACGGCAACACCGTGAACGACATCGTGATCGTCGACGAGGATACGTTCCGGCTGCGGGCCGAGCGCTCGGAGATCGGGACCGGCCGTGTCTACACGATCACGTACGAGGCGGCGTTCCCGTGCGGGAACACGTCGACCGCCTCGGCAACGGTCACCGTGCCGATCGAGATCTGAGAGAGGGGAGAGGGAGCGAGAGATGGCGCTCGACCTGGTCCACAACGCGAACCCGCCGCTGTCGTAGCGGGTCGGCATCTCGGCACGGCGCCGCGCACGGTCGGACACCGCCCCCGCGTGGCGACCGGGCAGATGAGGGGGTTCTCACCGACCTCTCACAGTGGTCTCATCGACGCGGCGTAACGTGGCGAGGCGCCCCGATGTGGAAGGGTGTCCGAGGAGAGGGGTCGTCATGAGGAAGCTCGCCGCAGGGCTCGTGCTCGCCGTCTCGATCGGCGTGCTCCCGGCGCCGCCCGCGCTGGCCGAGGAGTTCGTCTGCCGACGGACCGTCGGCGCCGTCACGCTCGACAACGTGAAGGTCCCCTCCGGCCGGACCTGCGTCCTCGAAGGCACCTACGTGAAGGGGACGATCAAGGTCGAGCGGAACGCCACGCTGCTCGCCAAGGGCGTCCGCGTGATCGGCAACGTGCAGGCCGAGGACGCCGCGAACGTGGTCGTCAAGGCCGGCTCGCGCATCGGCGGCAGCATCCAGATCGTGCAGGGTGGCAGGGCGTCGGTGCTCCGCTCTCGGATCAACGGCGACATCCTGTACGACGACAACAGCAAGGCGTTGAGCGCGAACCGGAACACGATCGGGGGCAACCTCCAAGCGTTCCAGAACACCGGCGGCGTCGAGATCCGCCGGAACCGGATCGACGGCAACCTCCAGTGCAAGGAGAACCGACCCGCCCCGACGGGTGGCGACAACATCGTCGAGGGCAGCAAGGAAGATCAGTGCAAGAGGCTCTGACCGGTCCGTAGCTCGACCGGCCGTTCCCGCCCGACACTCCCTGTAGTCCCATCGACCGACGTGCGACGACCGGGGCTTCCGGCGTACACCTGCTCGGCAACGACGGCTCGTGCACTGCCGGGAAGGGAGATCGGGATGGTGACGGAGGGCTTGCACGCGGACCTGGTGCTCGAGGGCGGCGGGGTGAAGGGTATCGGCCTGGTGGGCGCGTACGCGGCGCTCAAGGACCGGGGGTACGAGTTCCACCGGGTCGCGGGGACGTCCGCCGGCGCGATCGTCGGAGCCCTGATCGCGGCCGACATGCCGCTGCTCGAGCTGCAGAAGGTGATGCGCGAGATCGACTACGGGCGCTTCGAGGACAAGGGGTTCGTCGATCACCTCGGGCTCGTCGGCAAGGGGGCGTCGCTGCTGTTCGAGAAGGGGATCTACGAGGGCACCTACCTGCTCGAGTGGCTCACCGGGCAGCTCGCGGCGCTCGGCGTCCGAACGTTCGGGGATCTCCGCATCGACGACCCGGGGAGCTCGCTCCCACCGGAGAGGCGATACCGACTCGTCGTGATGGCGTCCGACGTCACGCGCGGGCGGCTCGTGCGCCTGCCGTGGGACTACCCGCACTACGGGGTCGATCCCGACCAACAGCCCGTCGCCGAGGCCGTCCGCGCGTCGATGTCGATCCCGTTCTTCTACGAGCCGCTCCGCTTCAAGGCTCGGGACGCCGACGGTCGGGAGCGGCTCTCGTACATGGTCGACGGCGGGATGCTGTCGAACTTTCCGATCGACGTCTTCGACCGGACCGACGGCAGGCCGCCCCGCTGGCCGACCTTCGGCATCAAGCTCTCGGCCCAGCCCGACGCCGCGCTCCGGCACAAGTACGAGGTGCACGGCACCTTCTCGCTCGCGCTCGCGATGCTCGGCACGATGACCGGCTTCCACGACCAGATCCACGTCGAGGACCCGGCCACGCTGGCTCGCACGATGTTCGTCGACACGTACGGGGTCCGGGCCACGGACTTCGACATCGACGAGGAGATGCAGGACATGCTGTTTCGGAGCGGGGTGGGGGCGGCCACGAAGTTCCTCGAGGGCTGGGCGTTCGATCGCTACATCGAGCGGTTCCGGAGCGAGGACGCGACCGAGCGGACGGCCTGACCGCCGCCCGACGGCAGAACCGTGCTCGGGGATTAGGCTGGTCGGATGCCGATCGCCGTCTGGACCGGGACGCTGAGCTTCGGGCTCGTGACGATCGCCGTGAAGCTCTACCCGGCGACGCAGCCGAAGGACGTGCGCTTCCACCTCATGGACCGCGAGGGTCGGCGGGTCCGATACCGGCGGATCGTGGAGGAGGATGAGCCTCCGCCGCCTCGAGCGTGGACGGCGCGGGCCGGGGCCGCCGGCGACGACGAGCCGATCGACGCCCCGGACCCCGCCCCCCGCGCCCGCAGCTCGGCCCCGAGCCCCCGGAGCGAGACGGAGGTCGCCTTCGACGAGCTCGTGCGCGGGTACGAGACCGACGAGGGCCGCACCGTGACGCTCACGAGCGAGGAGATCGAGGCCGTCCGCCCGCAGCGGAGCAGGACGATCGCCGTCGAGGACTTCGTCGAGCTCGCCGACATCGACCCCGTTTCCTTCGAGAAGACGTACTACGTCGTACCGGCGAACCGCGACGCCGAGCAGCCCTACGTCCTGCTGCTCCGCGCGATGCAGCAGGCGGGCCGGATCGGGATCGGTCGCTTCGTGCTCCGGACCAAGCCCCACCTCGTCGCGATCCGGCCGATGGCCCAGGCCCTCGCGCTCCACACGCTCTACTTCGGCGACGAGGTGCGCGAGCCCCGCTCGTTCGTCGACGTCTCGGGCGCCCAGGTGGACGAGCGGCAGCTCGAGCTCGCGATCTCGCTGATCGAGATGCTGAAGACCGACTGGAACCCGGCGGCGTACTCGGACACGTACCGTGAGGACCTCCTCCGCATCATCGCCGAGAAGCAGCCGCTCGAGGAGGCCGAGCCGCGTGCCGAGCGACCGCCCGCTCAGGTCGAGGAGCTGATGCGTGCCCTGAGGGAGAGCGTCGAGGCGGCGAAGCAGGGCAAGAAGCCTCGACGGCGCGAGGCGGGGTGACCATGGCCGGGGACGTCGAGGCGCGGATCGACGAGCTCTACGGGCTGCCGCTCGACCGGTTCATCCCCGAGCGCGATGCGCTCGCGAAGGAGCTGCGCGCCGCCGGCGATCGAGAGGCGGCCGAGCTCGTGAAGGCTCAGCGCAAGCCGGTCGTCGCGACGTGGGCGCTCAACCGGCTCGCGCGCGAGGACCCGAAGGGGATCGCGGAGCCCGCGGCGGTGGGCGAGCGTCTTCGCGCCGCGCAGCAGCGGGCGCTCTCGGGCGGCGACACCGAGCCGCTGCGGAAGGCCACCGAGGAGCGGCGCGCGGTCGTGGGGGGTCTGGCGGCCGCGGCCCGCGCGATCCTGGAGCGAGAGGGCACCGACCCCGGGCCGCATGCCGACGACCTCACGAACACGCTCGACGCGGCCGTCGTCGCGGAGGAGGGGGCGCAGGCGCTCTCGGCCGGTCGTCTGACGAAGCCGCTCAAGCCGCCCTCCGGCTTCGGCGACGTCGTCGGGCTCGTGGCGCTCGAGGGCGGCAAGCCGGCCCGCGCCCGAGCGGCGCAGGAGGAACCGCCGGCGAGCGCGGGGAAAGCCAGGGCCGGGGCCGAGCGCGCCCGTGAGCGCCGGGAGCTCGAGCGCGCCCTGGCGCAGGCTCGCACGAAGCAGCGCCGGGCGCAGGAGGCCGTCGACCGCGCCCGCCGCCTCCTGGAGGACCACGAGCGCCGGCGCGCCGACGCCCGCGAGCGCGTCCGCGCCGCCGAGGCCGACCAGCGGGGCGCGGCGGTCGAGATCCGGCGGCTGGAGACGAGGCTCGGGAAGCTCGGTCCGGCCGAGTGACGCTTGGGCCGGATCGATCGCGCGCCGTCCGTGCCGGCTACAGCGCGAGACGGTGGGATCGAGGTCTGGTGTACGCGGGGAGCCGGGCCGACACCGAAGGATGCCGTGCCAGCCTCGCGTGGACGCCCTGGCAGTGGGCGCAGAACCGGGCCCGGCACCACAGACAGGACGTCGTCGCCGTCATCGTGTGACACGCATCGCAACGGTCCAGGTTCGTCATCGCCACCTCGGACGTCTCGTGCCCGTACCCGGCGGACGCTAGTCCATCGACGCGCCCGATTCTCGACTTGAGGTCGCGGACTTCCGGCCGCGATCGACCTCGATGCGGACCTGCCGGTCGGACGGAGGCGGCCGTAGCCCGTTCCACCGATAGACAGGCCGAGCGCCCGACTGCTACGCAACCCTCGGCAGCCGTCACGAGGAGGCCGACGATGGGAACCACAGAGGGAAGGCGCACGCCGACAGGGGATGGGGGCGGACGGATCGAGGCCTCGAGCTGGGTGCAGCGACGGAAGCCCGGCTTCTTCTTCTGGCTGAACCTCGTCTACCTCGTCGTGCTCCTGTTGCTCCCGCTCTTCCGGGCCGCGGACGTGCTGTTCGTCGGCTCGGACCGGATCCCTGATCCGATCGGCGACGTGATCCCCGTGGGCGTGCCGTGGTTCGGGGCGCTCGGCGCGATCCTGATCAGCCTCTACGGCGTGTTCGACCACAACGACCGATGGGACCCGAAGTGGAACTTCTGGCACATGGCCCGGCCGGTGGCCGGCGTGGTCCTCGGCACGATCGCGTACCTGATCTTCATCGGGATCATCAACGCCACGGGCGCGACCCCGACCACGGGGGCCGCGGCCGAGGGCTCGGGACCGGTGCCGGTCTCGAACCTGATCCCGTACTACGTCCTCGCGTTCGTGGTCGGGTTCCGCGAGCAGACCTTCCGGGCGCTGATCCAGCGAGCGGTCGACGTGCTCCTCGGACCGGGCGAGGACGCGCGCCCTCCCTCACCGGGCGACGACCCGCAGCCGCCGTCCCCGGTCACGTGACCTGGACGACGACCGTGTGCCAGCCGGTCGCCCCGTCCGGGAACGGCGGCACGCGCTCCTCGGGCTGGGTCTCGCCGTCCCCGTCGGTGGCGCGGACCTCCAGCCGGTGCTCGCCCGGCGTCGCGTCCCAGACGACCACCCACTGCTTCCACGTGTCGATCGTGGCGGCCCGTGCGAGCTCCGCCTGGAGCCACGGGCCCTCGTCGACGCGGACCTCGACCCGCTCGATCCCGCGGTGCTGGGCCCACGCCACGCCGGCGATCGGCACCCGGCCGGCTCGAACCGGGGCCGAGCCGGTGGGCGTGTCGATCCGCGACATCGTCTTGACCGGCGCCCGCTCGGCCCAGCCGCGCTGCACCCAGTACGGGTCGTAGGCGTCGAACGTCGTGAGCTCGAGCTCGACGACCCACTTCGTGGCGGACACGTAGCCGTAGAGACCGGGCACGACCATGCGCACCGGGAAGCCGTGCTCGAGGGGCAGGGGCTCCCCGTTCATCGAGACGGCGAGCATCGCGTCGCGCCCATCCATCACGACCTCGGTCGGCGTGCCCACGGTGAACCCGTCGACCGAGCGCGAGACGAGCTGGTCGGCGCCCGGGTGGACGCCCGCCTCCTCGAGCAGGTCCCGCAGCGGAGCGCCGACCCAGCGCGCGTTGCCCACGTACCGGCCGCCCACCTCGTTCGACACGCACGCGAGCGTGATGTCGCGCTCGATCAGCGGCCGGGCGAGGAGCTGCTCGAGGTCGAGCGTGAGCGGCCGGTCCACCATGCCGTGGACGCGGAGCCGCCAGTCCTCGGCCATGACGGCCGGGACGAACAGCGCCGTGTCCACGCGGTAGAAGCGGTTGTTCGGCGTGAAGAACGGCTCGAGCCCCTGCACGTGGAGCGCACCCGTGGCGGACGGCGGGGCGGGGCTCGCCGGCGCGGGGATCGCGACGTCGGCCCTCGACGCGCTCGCGCGGAGACGACGAGCCAGGAACCCGCCGAGGCCGCCCGCCGCCACGGCGACGGCGGCGCCCACGGCGCCGGCGATCAGGAACCGTCGGCGGTCGAACCCGTCCTCGACGCCGGGGGAGGGCTCGGCCGACATCCACGACCGTCGGAGCGCGACGACGGCGGTCGCGCCGGCGGCGACGCCCACGATGGTGGGGATGGCGTCGGACGGGACGGCGCCGGGGCGCGTGAGCGCCGCGAGGACCCCGACCACCCCGAGCGCCACGAGCCCGACGATCGCGACCCGCGGTCGCCGCACCGACGCGACCCCGAGGGCCACGGCGATCGCGGCGAGCACGAGGCCGATCCCGATCAGCAGGACGGTCTTGTCGCTCTCGCCGAAGGTCCGGATCGCCCAGGCCTTGAGCCACTCGGGGGTGAGGTCGATGGCCGCCTGCCCCACCGCGAGGATCGGCGAGGCCTCGGGGTTCACGATCCCCGCCGCCAGGTGCGCGACGCCGATCGCCACCCCGCCGGCGACGAGGCCGAGCACGACGCCTGTGCCGGCCGAGGGGCGCTCGTTCGCAGTGGGTCGCGTCGGGGGCTCGGGTCTGGCGTCAGTCATGTCGGAAGGATGAACGGTAGACCTCCGCGGTCCATGACGTCCCGACCGCGACCCTCGGGACGGAGCGAGCGGGGGAGGTCGCCGCCTCCCCCGCTCGCGTGGAGCGTCTCACGAAGACCGCGGCACGGGGATCACCGGGCACTCGAACTGCCTGATGACGCCGTCGTCGTCGGCGAGGCCGTCGGCGAGAGCGGCGGCGACCTCCTCGTCGCTGTCGATGTCCCCGCTGCCGTTCGCGTCGACCGCCGCGACGGCGGCCTCGTAGTCCTCGAACGACAGACCGTGGACCATCCAGCGACCCCCGTTGAAGCCCGGGTCGCCAGGCGCCGCAGTTGCGACGTTCGGCTGCAGCCCGCCGAAGTCGTAGATCGTGTCGAAGCTGTGCGCGGGCGCCCCGGTTCCCGAGAAGTCCGTCTGGGTCCCCACGGTCCGGTACAGGCTGCCGTCGACGTAGAGCGCGGGGCCCGTGACACCGGCGCCGGCCACCCCCGCCGGGACCACCGCCAGCGCGGCCGCAGCCGCCAGGAGCACGATCGTCCGTCGAACCATGATGCGTCTCCCTCCCCGACCGACCGTCGCGGTCGTTGGAAGAGATGCTGCATGACGCGCGGTTGCGGGACGGTTGCTCCGTCCTTACGGGCTCGTGAAATCTGATCGAGGCTCGGCGGGGCCGATCGAGCCGACGTGCGAGCTACGTGCGCGCGGTCGAGACCTCGCCGTCCCGCCAGCGGAAGTCGAGGGTCACGACCTCGCCGGGGGTGCCCGTGCGGACCCGCTCGCCGCTCACGCGCAGACGCACGGCCCCCGCGTTCCCGAGCGTCAGCCGGAGCGACCTCTTGGCGCGGTACGAGATGGGCCTCCCCGGCTCGAGCGTCTCCGCGGCGACGACCTCGCCGTCCGAGACCGCCTGCACCCACGAGGGCTGGGTCAGCGTGAGCGTCGCGCGCACGCCCGTCGGAGGCTCCTTCGTCGGGCCGCCGGGGAGCCGTACGTCGCCGGAGCCGTCGATGACCACTGGGTCGTCGTCGAGCGGGAGCGTCGGCTCGGCGCTCGTCGGCTGGTCCGCCGGCTGGCGGACCACGAAGAAGAGGACGGCGGCGGCCGCCAGCACCGCGAGGACGACCGCGAGGACCTTCCAGAGACGCCCCCTCCCTTCCGGGAGCGGCTCGAAGACCGGCTCCACGCTCTCGGGGTGGCGCGCGTCGAGGTCCCGGAGCAGCGGCTCCGGATCGAGCTGCAGGTACCGGGCGTACTCGCGGAGGTACAGCCGCGCGTAGCCGTGCGAGGGGAACTCCTCGGGCGGCGCGTCGCTCTCGAGCGCCTGGAGGTACCGCTCCCACACGCCGGTGCCCCTCGCCGCGTCGCCGAGGGTCTTGCCGGTCGCGTGTCTCGCGCGCATGAGCGTCGTGCCGGGGCTCGGACCCGGGTGGTCGGGCGGCTCGCCCTCGGCTTCGGTCTCCAGATGGTCGAGATCCGCGGGGTCCCCGACGGCCTGCGGACGCCACGCCTCCTCCTGGTCGGCCGGGTCCCACCGGTGCCCGCACGAGCGGCAGACCCACTGGACGGTCCCCGTGGCGGCGACCGGCACGTTCTCCCCGCGCAGCTCCATGACGAGGACCGAGGGGGCTCCCGAGGGCGCGGCGACGATCAGGTCGGAGCCGCAGCGTGGGCAGTCGGGTCTCGCCATCTCGCCTCAGCGACATCCTCGGGGGCGGCGCAGTCGGCGCAGTCGGAACCGGCCCGAGCACGCACGGAACCCGCGCACGGGACGACGCGACACCGATCGCAACACTACCCCGGCCATGGGGAGACTCCACGCTAGCCAGGTCGACCGAGGGCCGTCAAGCGGGCGTTCCGGAGCGGGGCCGCCGAGGCCTCAGCCCACCGATCGATCTCGGCCCACCGCGAGCTCGCCATCCGCACGGGCCAGCTCCGTCCGCCGGATCGGGGTGAAGCTCCAGGGCCACCGCCACGGCGTGGCGTCGGCGACGTGCAGCGGCGAGCCCTGGACGTGGTCGGCCGGGTCGGGCACGTGGGCGTGGAACGGGACGACGCCGGGGCGGAGATCCCAGATGAGCGCCCGGCCGCCAGGGCGGAGCACGCGGCCGATCTCGGTCATGGCGGCGCTCGGGTCGGCCCAGTGGTGCATCGACAGGGTGCTGACGACGAGGTCGAACGAGGCGTCGGGGAACGCGAGCGAGGCGACGTCGCCGACGAGGAACGAGGGCCGACGCCCGTTCGCGCTCCGCGAGCCGTCGGCGTTCGATCGGGCGCGCTCGATCATCGCCGCGTCGAGGTCGAGACCGGTCACGTCGAGGCCGTGCTCGCGAGCGAGCCGGATCGACAGCCGGCCCGGGCCGCACCCGATCTCGAGCACCCGGGCGCCGTCCGGCGCCCGCGCCGCGACGTCGGCGGCGACGCCCGCGTAGAGCGAGCCGAACGCCAACCCCGTCAGCGCGTCGTACACGACGGCGTCGGCGATGACGATCCCTCCCGGCGCTCGTCGTCCCGTGGCGGCACCCCGCAGGTGCCGCGCGGCGACGATCGTCGCCACCGCCGCTCCGAGCAGCATCACGAGCGTCCCCGGACGGGCCAGCCATGGTCGTGTCCGCCTGGACCGCGTCGCCATGGCCGTCAGCGTAGATGGAAGGCGCCGAAGCGTGACGTCGCGCGCTCGATCGGTCACGGCGTCTCGCGCGCGAGAACGATGACGTAGGGTTGTCTGGCGCCCGCCGCCCGAGGGCGCGATCCGAGGAGAGGACCGATGGGTCGCTGGCGCCATCCCCGAGAGCATCGCGATGCGGACGTGGACGAGGACGTTCCGGGCGGACCCGAGCTGCCCGTCGCACCGCCTGCACGCGACGCCGGCGATACGGAGGCGACCGGCGGCGTGGACGAGACGTTTAAGGAGGTGACCATGGACCGTGCAGACGGCGGGTCCGAGCTCTCGGTGGTCGGAGCGGGGACGCGGATCGAGGGAACCGTGACGGCCGCCGGGTCGCTGCGTGTCGACGGGGAGGTCAAGGGCAGGATCACCGCGGCCAGGGACGTGACGCTGTCGCAGCAGGGCCGGGTCGAGGCCAACATCCAGGCCGAGAGCATCACCCTGGCCGGCCGGGTCAAGGGCGACCTCGTCGCCAAGGGGGACGTGTCCCTGCCGGCCGACAGCCGGCTCGACGGCGACATCCGAGGGCGCAACGTGCAGGTCGGCGGCGTGGTCATGGGCGACATCGTGGGCAGCGGCAAGGTCGAGCTCGGGCCGCGCTCGCGGGTGGAGGGCGACATCCGCTCGCGGTCGCTCGCGATCGCGGAGGGGGCCGTGTTCATCGGGACGTCCGCGATGGGCGAGGACGCACGTCAGGCCGACGAGAGCCGGACCTGACGCGCCGAGGTGTCGCGATGGAGTTCGGGCGGTTCGCCTTCGGGTCGATCGAGATCGACGGGACGACCTACGAGCACGACGTCGTGATCGAGCGCGGTCGCGTCCGCAAGCGCCGGAAGGGACCCTCGAAGCCGTTGCGCGCCACGTTCGGCCACACGCCGCTCTCGGCGGCCGAGGACATCCCGTGGGACTGCCGGCGTCTGGTGATCGGGACCGGGGCGTCCGGGGCGCTGCCCGTGACGGACGACGTGGTGGAGGAGGCCGAGCGGCGCAACGTCGAGCTCGTCACCGTGCCGACGGCCGAGGCGATCGAGTCGCTCCGGAGGGCCGCACGCGATACGAACGCGATCCTCCACGTGACCTGCTGAGCGCCACCGATCCCGCTCAGCCGGTGATCGGGTCTCCCTCGGGCGAGACGACGTACCACACGCCGCCCACGTCCTGGCCGTTCGTGTCGCCGGGGGCCTCGTCGCCCGCGAAGGTGTAGAGCGGCCAGCCGTTGTAGGTCACCTGCGATCCGCCGCCGTCCCGGTCGGCCGTGCCGAGGAGGTCCGCGTCGGTCGGGTCCTCGTCGTTGCCGCTCACCTCGAGCTCGCCCCTGGCCATCAGCGGTGGCCAGTTCGCGGCGCAATCGTCGTAACATGTGCTCGGCCCCTGCTCGTCCGGCAGGAAGGCGTACAGGGTGTTGCCCCTCGCGTCGGTGAGGATCAGCCCGAGCGCCGAGTCGTCGCTCTCGATCTCGGTGCGGCGGCCGGAGGACGGCGTCTCGCTCGGCGACTCCGTGGCGCTCGCGGCGGGTGAGTCGGACGGCTCGGTGGTCGGAGACGGCGCGCTGGGGGAGCCGGTGGCGCCGCCGGCATCGTCACCGGAGCATGCGGCGAGCGTGAGCACGAGGACGAGCGCGACGAGGAGCGATGTGCGGATGGACATGGCGGTCACCCTTCCTGAGGTCTCCTGCGGGCGTGGGGCACGGAGGGTCTACGCAGGAGTCACCGATGCGGTTCGCTCGCGCCCCGACGGGAGCGGCGTGCGCTCACGGGATGACCGAGAACCCGTCGACCGAAACGACCGTGGCCCCGGCCGCCGGCCTGGCCTCGCCGTGCTCGACGATCCGTAGCGTTTGATCGCCCTCGGTCAGGACCGAGACCGTCCGCGCGACGCC
>Ga0105100_10000775_pt1 | contig 18610 bp, 19 predicted proteins | sample PPLLak12cMay2015_2_FD_87033 | JGI IMG/M metagenome (GOLD analysis project Ga0105100, IMG submission 87033) | Freshwater sediment microbial communities from Prairie Pothole Lake near Jamestown, North Dakota, USA - PPLs Lake P8 Core (1) Depth... | ecosystem: Environmental > Aquatic > Freshwater >...
CATGCCTTTCAGGCGCCCCCGCAAACCATGCAATCAGTTGACGAATACGACCGATACGTCCTTCACGGCATTGATCACCTTCTGCGAGATGCTGCCCAGAAAAAACTCCTTGATGCCTGAAATACCCCGTCGGCCGAGAACCACGACGTCGTAACCGGCCTGCGCCTCAGCAGCGATGTCCTGCGCGATCCCCTTTTTTTTGGCCTCCACTTTAGTTTTAAGGGCCTCGGCCGCGAAGCCTGCGGCCAGAAGGTCATTCTTGGCGTGGGTCAGGGCGTTTTCGATCAATTCGCGCTTTTTGGCTTCGATGGTGCAGAAAGAGCTTTGTTGGGTCACGAAGTAGGGGGTAAGTTCCGGACTATCCATTTCGCAGATCGTGGCCGTGTCCGGTACGACGCTGAACAGGGTGATGTAGCTGTCGGGGGTGAAGGTCTGGGCGACAAATGCGGCCGCCCGTTGGGCATTTTCAGAGTCGTCGATTGCAATCAGAATTTTTTTGGCCATGGGGTTCTCTCCTTTTGGGTTGGGGATGTGAAGCACGCGGCCGCCAACACCCGCCAAAAACAACCGGCAGCGCCCGTGTTGCTGCCAATCCGTTGGCAGGCGGCGTGTCTTTCGAATGTCTGCCGACAACCTGGGGTAAGGCAAGCGCCGGAGACAATTATTGATAGTATTGTAAGCCAAATGTAAAAAACAAGGGGTAGGCGAGATTTTTGGAGATGGAAGTCAGGCCGCGTGCCGGAAAAACGGGCGGGATTGACAGCATATTGGGAGTTGACTATTTTCGCCTATAGGCAACTCTTGAAATTGTCTGTCCGCCTTCACCATTCCCCGGGCCAGAAAAGCCGGTTTCTGGACCTTCGAGAATGGCCCTATGAGCGCCACAGAAGCCTATGAATGCCGGGAATGTCATCGTCGGGAGCAGGCCGAAGCAAAGCGGATTACCGAGTACTGCGGCGAGCCGATGGCGGCCATCGACCCGCTGCCGGTCTGCGATGTTTCCCAGACCGCCGAACATTCGCACCTGGAGGATGACGGCGAGCCTTGCGATGACGGCCGCGGTGGCCTGCGCTGAAGCCGCCGTGCGTCCGCGGCGGGCTCAGGCCCTCGGTAAAAATGGATCGATTCAGCGGGTTGGGAGTTCCTCAGCGGGTCTGGGCGAAACGCGAAGGCGGTCGCGCCGCCGCATTGTTTTGGCAGAGGAGGCGCCGCCCCAAACTGCGGTTTTTTTTGAGGTCAATGCTCGCGGCGCGGTGGCGGTTCGCCCCGTTTGAAAGGGTTTGTAAATGCCAGAGGCCACGAAGGAAACAATTGCGGTACATGCGGTCGTCGAAATGACCACCGGCAGCCTGCAGGCGATTGTCAGAAATGCCAAGGCCATCGTCGGCCGGGATCAAAACGGCCGGTATCGGGTGGACACCGCCGACAAGGTCGGGGAAATGATTTCGCGCTTTCTGCGCCAGCATGATTTTGAAGGGTTTGTCGAGAATATCGACAACTACAAGGCCTGAAAAGGCCCCTGAGGTCTGGGTAAGAGGCTGGGGTGCTTGCCAAAAGCCCTCTGGCGTGTGCCGCTGGTGCGACTCACAAAACCGCCTGATTTCCGGTCCTCTGCGGGCCCGAGGGGCCCGCTAAAGCCGCTGGTTTCGAGGGTAGACGCGCCGGGTTTGTTCCCGCCTTGCCAGCGCCATCGATCGTGGTTAAGGTTTACCGATGCCGCTGATCTTCCGGACAGCTGCCTTAAACTTTCGCCCGCAAAGGATACGCCATGACGACATCCTCCCCCCAACCCGAAACCCTGGCGGAATTCAAGGACAGCTTTTCCTACGGATCGCGCCCCGATCTTAACTTCAAATTTCTGAAGCACCTGCCGGATCAGGCGGCCGCTGAATTTTTCCGGCTGCTCCTATGTAAGCTGGGCGACGCGCTGGACGACGGCGATTTCAGCCGTCTGGTCGACCACGTGCTGGAATGGCAGGCCAGGGGCTATGCGGAGGCCAAACAGTTCGCCTATGCCGACGGCCCCTTCACGCCGCTGGCCAAGCCGCTCTCCGAGGCCCGCATGGCGCTGATCTCCTCCAGCGGCCATTTTGTGGACGGCGACGACCCCGAGCCTTTGGGGATTGCCGACATGACCCAGGAAATGGCCATGGCCAAGATCATGGAGCTGATCAAGGCGCCCCCGACCCTTTCCGCCATTCCTTTCGACACCCCGCCCCAGCGGCTGCGTGTGCGGCACGGCGGGTACGATATTCACGGGGCCCAGGCGGATCATAACGTCGTTCTGCCCCTGGACGGCCTTCGGCACCTGCAGGCCACGGGTAAGATCGGGGCGCTCACCGACACTGCGTACTCCTTCATGGGGGTTTGTGCCCAGACCCGGCTGTTGAAGCGAAACGGGCCGGAGTGGGTTTCCCTCCTGCAGGCGCAGCAGGTTGATGCCCTTTTGCTGGTGCCCGTCTGACCGATCTGTCACATGTCGGTCGGACATGTCGCCAGACTGATGGAAGCCGCCGGGATCGCCACGGTGATCGTGGCCAGCCGGGTCTTCCGCGCCCAACTGAAAATGATGCATCTGCCCCGGGTGCTGCTGACGCCGCACGTGATGGGGCGCCCCCTGGGGCCCCCGGGAAACCGCAACCGTCATCATGAAGTCCTGACCGCCGCGCTCACCCTGCTGGAAACGGCCTCCGAAGCGGGCACCATCGTTTCGTTACCCGGCAGCTATCGGCCTTAGCGGCGTCCCACCCCACACCAAAGAAAGGAAAAGCCATGGCCAAAATAACCTTCAAAGGCACACCGACCACCACCCAGGGCGATTTGCCGCGACCCGGCAGCCCGGCGCCGGATTTCGCCCTCACCAAAACAGATCTTTCCGACGTCACCCTCTCGGATTTCAAAGGCAAACGGGTGGTGCTGAACATTTTCCCCAGCGTTGACACCCCGGTTTGCGCCACGTCGGTGCGACGCTTCAACCAGGAGGCCAGCAAGCTGGACAATTGCGTGGTACTGTGTGTTTCCAGGGACCTGCCTTTCGCCCATGCCCGTTTTTGCGGCGCCGAAGGCCTCAACGCGGTCGTTTCGGTTTCCGATTTTCGCACCGGAAGTTTTGGCGGGCGCTACGGGGTGGCCATTGCAGAGGGTCCGCTGAAGGGGCTGCTGTCACGGGCGGTGGTGATCGTGGATGAAAAGGGAAAAGTGGTTTACACCCAGCAGGTCCCGGAAATCGCCGAGGAGCCGGATTACGCGGCGGCATTGGCGGCCCTGGCCTGATTGGCGCCCGGCCGAAGGGGGGCGCTCTTGGCGTCTGGGTGTCCAAACCTACCGCCCGGCAGCGGAGCACCCCCGGAAGGCCCTCTCGGCAACCCTCGGACCGTGCTAAGCGTCGGCCACGGCGCGCGCAAAGTTCAGGGCCGTAAAATCCTGGTGCGACACGTAGCCCAGCTCGACGCTGACGAACCAGGCGGCCATGTAAGATCTGCGGTCGGCACTCCACAACCAGCGCTGTTCGCGGTCGAACACCGGGTTCAGACAGAAATCCCGGTTGCGGGGGGCTTCCGTCACTAGCGACAGCAGTTCCTCGACCGTCGGCAAGCGCCAGTTTTGCCGTCGGCCGAAGCCTTCGCTGTTCAGCCGCTCTACATAGGCTGCTGCCTGCTGCCAGGTCAGGGGGTAGGGGGCGCCTGATTTTTGCCACACCAGGCTGCTGCCGGCATCCTCGATGGTGTATAGGCCCTCTTGGCTGAAGGCATTCGGGCTGTAACTTATAGGGCGCCAGAGCGCGTCGATCCCGAAAAGCTCCCGGGCCTCTTTGGGGGCCACTTTTCGTGGGGTTTTTCGCAGGCGGCGGTTCCCCCGGTCTGAGGTCGTGGGCGCCGCCTGCGGTGCGGGCAGGCGGCAGACGGATGCCTTGCGCTGCGCCCAGTGGGTTTCGAGATCGGCCAAGGCCGTCAGCATCTGCGATGCATCGCCGTACCGCGCGCCGGGGCGCGGTGCGATGGCCTTCAGGACAAAATCATCCCAGGGTGCGTCAAGGTCGGGGTGGAGCCGGCTTGGGGCTTTCGGCGACGCCATCGGCAGGGCGCCGGTCAACATCCGGTAGAGCATCACACCCGCCGAAAAGACGTCCGCGCTGAAGCTCGCGGCGTTCGGGTCGGCTTCCTGCTCCGGGGCGGCATACCAGGGCGATCCGACCTTCAGCTGCGATGGACCCTCGAACGTTTCCCCCCTCAGTTTGGAAAGACCGAAGTCGCATATCTTAACCGTGTCCTGCTCCGTAATCAGGATGTTAAACGGCTTGATGTCGCGGTGGACGATCCCGGCGTAGTGCAGACAGGCAAGTCCGGCCAGCACTGCACGGATGTAGTGAAGCGCCTTGTCGACCGGAATGGTTCGGGACGGGTTCTCGACGATATAGGTTTCCCCGATCATCTCGCCGAGGTTGTGGCTGTAATGTTCCATAAGGTAAAATGGCACCCCGCCGGTTTCGTCAAAGTCCCAGACGGCGACGATGTTGGGGTGCCGCAGGCGAGCCATCGTGACCGCCTCGGAAACAAACAGGCGGCGTATCTTTTCGGGGCCCACCAGGTCCACCAGCATGGGATCGGGTTCGAGACGCTTGAGGGCCGCGATTTTTTGAATCGTGGGAATTTCAACCTTGTAGACGCGGCTCATCCCGCCGCGTCCGAGAAGGCCGCAGATGCGGTATTTTCCAATGGTCTGCATGGCGTTTCAATTGAGGGTTAGGTGTTGTGGCCAAGCTCGGGCGATGTCCGCGGCTCTTGCAACCGGCCTTCACCAGAGCCGATCGGCATGGCTTTCAGGAAGACCGGCGGCATTGATTTTCCGCACCACCGACGCGATGTCGTAGGGAACATACCGAACCGTGAGGATCTTTTCAAGGCTATCCCAGATCACATATTTGGCGCTATTGTCGCCATCCCGCGGTTGGCCTACGGCCCCGATATTCAGAATGTGGCGGTGTTCCAGGGAGAGCGGGATGCTGCCTGCCGCCAGGGGGTTCCTTGAAACGTCTTGTCCGTCGTATTCCAGGCGTTCCAGATTGTGGGTGTGACCGATAAAACAGAGGGGCACCGGCAGCCGCCGGAACGCGTTCAAAATCCGTTGCGGCGAAACCTGGAACAGGTAGGTGGCGATCGAGCGGGGGGGAAAGCCGTGGACGAACTGGCAGCCGTGCAGCACCAATGCCCCCGGCAGACGGCTGACGAAGGCCCGGGATGGCAGCGAAAGCATGTCCATGGTCCAGCGTACCGAGCGGCGCGCCAGAGGGTTGAACCAGTTGAGGTGCCGGGCGCTCAAGACCGCCAGTTCATGGTTTCCCAGGACCGAGGGAATCCGGCGTTCCTGAAGCAGGCCGATCACCGCGTTGGGGTCGGGCCCGTAGCCGATGTTGTCCCCCAGGCTGACGATGGCGTCGACATCGGACCGGTCGATGTCCGCCAGGACCTGCTCGAACGCCTCGAGGTTGGCGTGGATGTCGGATAAAACCGCGAGGCGCATGGCTTCGGTTCCTGTTCGTCAGGGATGAAAACGCGTTGGGCGGGGGAAGCGCCCCCACGGTCGCTTAGCGCATCAGCCCAAAATACCACCCCACCAATTCGGGCCCCACAAAAATAAAGGCGAGGGCGCCAGCGGCCAGAAAGGGGCCGAAGGGGACCGCCAGTTTCATGTTGCTGCGGGCATACACCATAATGCTCAGTCCAACCACGGTGCCCAGCAGGGAGGCTAAAAATATGGTGAAGACCACCCCCTGCCATCCCAAAAGCGCCCCGATCATGGCCAGCAGTTTGATGTCGCCGCCGCCCATGCCTTCCTTTCCGGTCAGCATGTTGTAACCCCAGGCTACCATAAAGAGAGTCCCGCCACCAACCAGGACGCCGAGCAGCGCCGCTTTCCAGCCCATGTTGGGGAGGGCCAGGGCGGCCAGGAAGCACGCTGGAATGCCGGGCAGGGAAATCCGGTCCGGGATGATCCGGTGGTCGATGTCGATAAACGTGATGGTCACCATCGCGGCCGTGAAGGCCATGTAAATCGCGGCCTCGACGGAAACGCCGAAGCGGTTTGCAAGCGCCGTGAACAACAGGGCGGTCAGGAGTTCCACCAGCGGGTAGCGCAGGGACACCGGGGCCTGGCATTGACGGCAGCGCCCCTTCAGCCAGAGGTAGCTGAAAATCGGGATGTTGTCGTAAAAGCGAATCGGCTTTCCGCAGTGGGGGCACATGGAGCCGGGGGTGACGATCGATTTGGAGAGCGGAATGCGGTAGATGCAGACATTGAGAAAGCTGCCGATGCACGCACCGAGGATGAAGGCCGGAAGCTCAGGGGCGAAGGCGATTGGCATTGTGGCGAGGCCTGTCCTTTTTTAACATTGCCGGGTTGGCGTGTGGGGGTGGAAGGCCGTCGGGTGACGAAAAGCCGTCCACCCGGCCCTGGTGGTGGCCGGCGCCTCACGAGTTTCTATCGGCACGCGCCGCACGGGCCTTGATTTGCGGCCGCAATTGCGTATCATCGGGCAATATTGTAAGGTCCGGGCAAAAATCAACCCCGTATCATTGTCAGAAGGCATAAATGTCTTATTTTAGAAATTTGTCGAATCGAACCCTTTCAGGGGACGCCGACGGGCAGCTTTCCGAATTTTCACCGCAAAGGGTCAATTTCCCCCATAGGAGCAAGAATGGCTGAAAGTGACAGGGACGATCTGATCAGTATCATCGAGGAAAGCGAAGATTTCAAGGACCTCCCCGACGTTTTGCCGCTGCTTCCCGTCCGGGATGTGGTGATTTTTACCGACATGCTGCTGCCGCTTTTTATCGGCCGCGAAAAGTCGGTGCGGGCGGTTGAGGAGGCCATGGCCCAGGATCGGTTTCTGTTTCTGGCCACCCAAAAGCAGCCCGGCCTCGAAAACCCCAAGGCGGAGGAAATCTATCGGGTGGGCACCGTGGGACGGATCCTGCGGATGCTCAAGCTGCCGGACGGCCGCATGAAAGCCCTCGTGCAGGGCTTGGGCCGCGCCAGGATCATCCGCTATGTCCGCAAAAAGTCCTATTACCGGGTCAAGATCGAACTGCTGGAAGAAGAACCCACCAAGGCGGCGGATCTCGAGATCGAAGCCCTGATGCGTAACGTCCGCGAGAGCAGTGAAAAGATCCTGGCGCTGCGGGGGGAGCTGACCAACGATGTGGGGACGATTCTGGAGAGCATCGAAGACCCGGGGCGCCTGGCGGATCTGGTGGCCTCCAACCTGAAACTCAAGATCGAGGAATCCCAGGCCCTGCTGGAAATGGTCGATTCCCAGGAGCGCCTCAAGAAGGTCAACGAACTCCTTTCCCGGGAAGTGGATCTGTCTTCCATGCAGGCCAAGATCCAGTCGGATGTGCGCGATGAGATCTCCAAAAGCCAGCGCGATTATTTTCTGCGGGAGCAGGTGCGCGCCATTCACCGGGAACTGGGAGATCTGGACGATAAGACCCAGGAAGTCGACGAGTACCGCAAGAAATGCAAAAAAGCCAGGATGCCCAAGCCCGCTGCCGACGAGGCCCAGCGTCAGCTCAAACGCCTGGAGCAGATGCACCCCGAAGCGGCCGAATCCACCATGATCCGGACCTATCTGGACTGGCTGGTGGAGATGCCCTGGCAGAAAGCCACCAAGGATGTGATCGACATCCCCAAGGCCAAGGAGGTTCTCGACCGGGATCATTACGGCCTGGCGCCGGTTAAAGATCGGATTCTCGAGTACCTCAGCGTGCGCAAGCTCAATCCCAAAATGAAGGGCCCGATCCTGTGTTTCGTAGGCCCCCCGGGGGTCGGCAAGACCTCGCTGGGCCAGGCCATCGCCCGCGCCCTGAAACGCAAGTTCGTCCGGATTTCGCTCGGCGGCATCCGGGATGAAGCCGAAATCCGCGGCCATCGCCGGACCTACATCGGTTCCATGCCGGGGCGCATCCTGCAGGGCTTGAAGCAGTGCGGCACCAACAACCCGGTTTTCATGATGGACGAGATCGACAAGCTGGGCTACGACTTCCGGGGCGACCCTTCCTCGGCGCTCTTGGAGGCGCTGGACCCGGAACAGAATTCCGAATTCAGCGACCACTACCTGAACCTGGCCTTCGACCTTTCCAGCGTGATGTTCATCCTGACGGCCAACCTCACCGACACCATCCCGTCGGCGCTCCTCGACCGGATGGAGGTGATCACCCTCTCGGGGTACACCGAGGATGAAAAACAGGACATCGCCGAAGCTTACCTGCTGCCGCGGCAGTTGAAGGAAAACGGCCTCAAGCCCGGGCAGTTGACCATCAGCGGCGGGGCCTTGCGCCAGATCATCACGGAGTACACCTCCGAGGCGGGTTTGCGCAATCTCGAGCGCGAGCTGGGGACCATCTGCCGCAAGGTTGCCCGCAAAGTCGCCGAAGGGGGCAAAAAAAAGTTTCTGGTGACCCGCGGCAATCTTACCAAGCTGCTGGGGATTCCAAAATTCTTCCCCGAAATGGACCAGGAAGAAAGCCAGGTGGGGCTGGCAACCGGGTTGGCCTGGACCCAGGTGGGCGGGGAGGTCCTATACGTAGAGGTGTCGCTTTTCGGCGGCAAGGGCGAGTTGATCGTCACCGGTCAGTTGGGGGAGGTCATGCAGGAATCGGCGCGGGCGGCGATGACCTATGCGCGGGCCAACCTGAAAGCCTTCAAGGTCAAGGAAACCGTTCTGGACAACCTGGATGTGCACATCCACGTGCCGGCCGGGGCCATTCCCAAGGACGGGCCATCCGCCGGGATCGCCATGGCCACCGCCCTGATCTCGGCCCTGACGCGGCGGCCGGTCGCCAAGGATGTGGCCATGACCGGGGAGATCACCCTGCGCGGCCGGGTGCTGCCCATCGGCGGCCTCAAGGAAAAAGCCCTGGGCGGCCTGCGGGCGGGTATTCGCACCATCGTCATGCCGGAGAAAAACCGCAAGGACCTCACTGAACTGCCGGCCTACGTTAAACGTAAAATCAAGTTCGTGCCGGTTGTCCATATGGATCAAGTCCTGGCCGTGGCGCTTGAGGAAGCCCCGCTAGCGCCCGCCGCGCGAAAAAGCCGTGCCAAAAAACCGCGGCCGGCCGAAAATGCCGGGCAATGACGCCGACGGTGGCCGCTTTCAATCGGGGGCGGTCAATCGTGCGTCCCGAAAACCCGGCGCGGATCGGCTGAATACAGAGCGGCGGTCTCGCGCCCGGGAGGGGCAATGAAACTTCTGGCGGTCGACACGGCAACCCAAAGCTGCGGGGTCGCCCTGATTGAAAAAGACCGGCTGCTGGCCGAAATGTTGCTGGTCACCCGTGAAACCCACTCGCTTCATCTGATGGGCATGATCCGGGAGGTTCTGGCGCGCTCAAAGGTCCCGCTCACGGCCCTTGGCGCTTTTGCCGTGACCCTGGGGCCCGGCTCCTTCACCGGGCTTCGGATCGGCATCAGCACCCTCAAAGGTCTGGCCTCGGCCTTGGACAAGCCCCTGGTGGGGGTTTCAACCCTGGCGGCCCTGGCCTGGCAGCACCCCCGCGCAGGATCGCCGATTGTGGCGCTGATGGATGCGCGCCGGGGAGAGGTCTATGCCGCACGGTTTCGTTTCGATGCGGACACCCTGGTTCGGGAGACCCCGGATCAGGTCCAAGACCCGGTCGCCGCGATTCGGGGAATTGCGCAGCCCTGTCTTTTTGTCGGCAGCGGTGTACTGCTCCACCAAGATCTCATCGCGCAAGCGCTCGGTGCCAAGGCCCGGTTTGTGCCGGCCGCCCAAAACTATCTGCGGCCCTCGTCGGTCGCCTTTCTGGGCTGGGATCGACTGGCCCAGGGGGGGCTGACGTCTCTGGAAAATCTCCAGCCGATTTATGTCCGAAAATCGGATGCGGAGATTCATCTCGGCCTGGCGGCCGAGCGGCTGCCCTGAGGTGTGCGGTTCTATCGATTAAATTGCTATCTTGATTGACTTTTTGAAATTATTTGGGTATCTGTCACGGGCTGGTTTTTGGCGGCAAGCGCGCGGGTTTCGCCGGAGGGTTCGATTCCATAACCTACGTTTCGCAAGATGGTTTCTATGAATAACTTCAGCTGGTCCGATCCCCCCGGGCAGGCAACCCTTCCGGTTGCCAGGGCCGGCGTGCCCATGATCCTCGCCGGGGCTTTTATTACAGCGATCTTTGCCATGCTCGGGTTTGCGCTGCCGGCGCTTTTGGGTCTGACGGCAACCCTGTGCGTCTGTTTTTTTTTCCGGGACCCGGACCGGGTCATTCCGGCCAAGCCGGGGGCGGTTGTCGCGCCTGCCGACGGCAGGGTGATCGCCGCCGAGGTGCTGGAAGAATCGCCTTTCTATGATGGGCGCTGCAAAAAGGTCAGCATCTTCATGTCGGTCTTCAACGTGCACGTGAACCGGACCCCGATTGAGGGCACCGTCAAAAAAATTGCTTACTTTCCCGGCAAGTTTTTTTCGGCCCACCTCGACAAGGCTTCCCGCGATAACGAGCACAACGCGGTTTGGCTGGAAAACGCGCAGGGACAGAAGCTGTGCGTCGTGCAGATCGCCGGGCTCATCGCCCGGCGGATCATCTGCTACGTCCGCGAAGATCTGCGGGTGCTGCGCGGCCAGCGCTTCGGCGTCATCTGCTTCGGCTCGCGTCTTGACGTTTACATGCCGGTCGAGACCGAACTGTCGGTGTCGGTCGGCGACAAAGTCCGGGCAGGAACCGTTGTCCTGGGGTTTATGGAAACCCGCTGAAATTGGTCCTGGCCCGGTGCTCGAGGGCCAACGGACCGCCATAAGTACCAAAGCAGTTAAATGGGGCCTGGGCGCGGGCGTCAGCCGTCCCGCCGATACCCCATTTTCCCTTTTGGCGGGGTGCGAGGTGGGGAAACCTTTTTTATCTGCAAACAGGAGTCAGGCCATGTCAGGTAAACAATTTCATGTTGCTGTCGCCGGCGCAACCGGCGCCGTTGGCAATCAGATGATCGCCTGTCTGGAAGAGCGCAACTTTCCGGTCAAATCCCTCAAGCTGCTGGCCACCCGTAAATCGGTCGGCCGCAAGCTCGCATTTCACGGCGAGGAAATCGCCGTTGCGGAATTGACCGCGGAATCTTTCAAAGGGGTCGATATCGCGCTTTTTTCCGCGGGCGGCGGTACCAGCGAAAAATATGCACCGGCAGCCGCCGCGGCCGGCTGCGTCGTGGTGGACAATTCAAGTGCCTGGCGGATGGACCCCGACGTGCCCCTGGTGGTGCCCGAGGTCAACCCGCATGCCGTGGCCGGCTACACCCGCAAGGGCATCATCGCCAATCCAAACTGTTCCACCATTCAGATGGTCGTTGCCCTTAACCCCGTCCACCGGCAATACGGCATCAAACGACTCGTGATTTCGACTTATCAGGCCGTTTCGGGTACGGGCAAGAAGGCCATCGACGAACTCTCCGACCAGACCCGGGCGCTTTTCAATTCCATGGAAGTCGAGGCAAAAGTGTATCCGCATCAAATCGCGTTCAACTGCCTTCCCCACATCGACGTCTTCTACGACAACGGCTACACCAAGGAAGAGATGAAGATGGTGAACGAAACCCGCAAGATTCTGGAAGACGACACCATCGCCATCACCGCCACGACGGTTCGGGTGCCGGTGTTCTACTCCCATTCCGAGGCCATCAACGTCGAAACGCGCAAGCCGGTGACGGCGGCGGGTGTGCGCGCCCTGCTGGCGTCCGCGCCGGGTGTCAAGGTGGTCGACGATCCAAAAAAAAATCTTTACCCCCTGGCCATCGATGCCGCCGGGCAGGACCTGACCCTGGTGGGCCGCATTCGCCAGGATGAATCCATTCAAAACGGCATCAACCTGTGGGTCGTGGCCGACAATATTCGCAAGGGGGCGGCCACCAACGCGGTTCAGATCGCCGAGGTGCTGGCCGAGAAGTACCTCTGAGCGGCAAGCAGCGGCCAGCCTTTCCAAGGGATGCGGCAGCCGTGCGGCCTTGCACCGGCTGTTTGACGCCGCCCGGATGACTTTGCCAGATCATTTATTTTCAGGAGCAGCGCTTTGCAAAGAACACCCATCACACGCGAAGGGTATGAAACCCTAAAGAAGGAACTGGCGCGCCTCAAGTCGGTTGACAGGCCGCAGAACATCAAGGCCATCGAAGAGGCGCGCGCCCACGGCGACCTTTCCGAAAACGCTGAATTTGAAGCGGCCAAGGACCGCCAAGGATTTATCGAAGGCCGTATCAGCGAGTTGGACTTCAAGTTAAACAGCGCCGATATTATCGATCCATCCAATCTGCCAAAGGATCGGGTGGTGTTCGGTACCCGGGTCCTGCTTGAAAACGTTGACACCGCCGAAACGGTGGAGTACCAACTGGTCGGGCCGGAAGAATCGGACGTGGCGCAGGGCAAAATTTCGATTTCTTCGCCGTTGGGCAAGGCCATGCTGGGCAAGAAACCCGGAGACGCGATTCTTCTCATGGCACCGGGGGGCAAGCGCTCCTACGAACTGGTGGAAATTTTGTAAAGCCCTGAGGCCCAGGCCCTGAAAATCAAAGGATCGATTCAAAAAAATATAAAGTTTTGATATTAGGAGAAAAAATTGGCTAGAATCACGATTGAAGACTGTATGAAGCGGGTGCCCAATCGTTTCCTTTTGGTGCACATGGCGGCCAAGCGGGTGCGCCAGATCCGGGAAGGTTCCGAATACCTGGTGAATTCCCCCAAGAACGAGGACATCGTCGTGTCCCTGCGCGAGATCGCGGCCGGCAAGGTTTTTCTCCAGAAAGACCCCGAGGCTGTCGAGAAATAGCCTTTTGGCGGAGGCTTCGATGGCCGCTGGGACCTTCAAGGCGCTCAATCGGGCCGTCGGCAAAGCCCTTCACCGCTACGAAATGCTCGCCGACGGCGACCGGGTGCTGATCGGGGTCTCCGGCGGAATGGACAGCCTGACGCTGATGTGGATTTTACAGGAGCGCCGGGCACGGGTGCCGATCGGTTACGAGATTTTTCCGGCCTATATCGATCCGGGCTTCGAGGACGGCTTCAACGACGAACTGGCGGGTTTCTGTACATCCCTGGGGCTTGCGCTGCGGGTGGAGTTGACGGATTACGGTCTGCGCGGCCACAGTCCGGAGAACCGTGAAAACCCCTGTTTTCTCTGCGCGCGGCTGCGGCGCAAGCGCCTCTTCGAGGTGGCCGATGAGATGCGCTGCAACAAACTGGCCTTGGGCCACAACAAAGACGATCTCATCGAGACTTTTTTCCTCAACATCTGTTACGCCGGTGAAATCAGTACGATGCAGCCCCGGCAGCCTTTTTTCGGCGGGCGCTTCGAGATTATCCGGCCGCTGGCTTTTGCCGACCAGGACCTGATTCGACGCTTCGCCTGCAGGCAGGCTTTTCCGACATTTGAAACGGCCTGCCCATCCGCCAAGACCTCCCGGCGGCGTGAAATCAAGGGGCTGCTGGATCAACTTTACCGTTCGAACCGGAAAATCAAGGGAAATATTTTTAGCGCCATGCACCACCCCAGGCCCGAATACCTTCTGAAACCGCCGCTGGGACCGCGCTCGGGTCCCTGACGATGACGGGTGCGGTGGTGGCCGGTCTTTTTCGGAGTCGCCACCGGGTCCATTCTGCACCTGGACCGCTGCGGCCCGGTTGGATCATGACGGTTCCGCAAAAAGACCGATTTCTGGGCTGCGCTTCACCTCGCAGCCGCCGGGGCGCACCGATCGTGATGAAAGATACCCAAAACCAGCGCGACTACCGCAACATCCCGATCGACAAGGTCGGCATCAAGAACCTGCGGTATCCCATCGTCGTCAAGGACCGCAGGGACGGGATTCAGCATACCGTCGCGAACATCAACATGTACGTCGACCTGCCACACAAGTATCGCGGCACCCATATGAGCCGCTTCGTGGAGATGCTGCACATCTTTCATCCCGAGATTTCCCTAAAACGCTTTTGGGTCATTCTCGAGGAGATGAAGCAGCATCTGAATGCCAAATCCGCGCATGTTGAGGTGACCTTCCCGTACTTCATCGAGAAGCTTTCCCCGGTCAGTCGATCCCCCGGGTTGATGGACTACACCTGCCGCATAACCGGCTCCAGCAATCCCCAGAGTCAAATCGACCTGATCTCCGAGGTGATCGTCCCGATCACCTCGGTCTGCCCGTGCTCCAAGGAAATCAGCGACGGCGGCGCCCACAACCAGCGCGGGAAGGTCCGGCTGCGGGTGCGGTTTAAGAAGTTCATCTGGCTGGAGGACATGATCGAACTGGTGGAACGCTGTGCATCCTGCGAGGTGTTTTCGGTGCTGAAACGCGTCGATGAAAAGTGCGTCACCGAGAGAGGCTACAACAACCCCAAATTCGTCGAGGATGTGGTCCGGGACATCGCCGTGGCCCTGAACGAAGACCCCAATATCACCTGGTTTGCGGTAAGCGCCGAGAACTTCGAGTCCATCCACAACCACAGCGCCTACGCCTCGATTACCAAAGAAAAGAACCCGGCAGCCCACGGGTCCTGACGGTCACCCTGCCATACCTGCGGGATCGCTGGCGCCCCGGCTCCCGCTATTTCCGCCACCTTTCGCACCCCTGATTTTTTCCTGATTGTGCAGCTTGCGTCCAATTCCGGGTTTCTGCCCGCCGCCCTGAAGCGATCTGCCGCAGATCAGTTCAGACGGTCGAGAAGCCCCCGCATGATCCTGTCGGTGGAACGGCCGGGGGTGTTGACCAGCAGCGCAAACCGGTAGCACCCGCCCGCGGCGCTGGCGATATAGCCGGCACGGGTGCGGATGCCGCTGAGGGTGCCGGTCTTGTAGTACTCCCGGCCCTCGTGGCGCATCAGGTGCCGCAAGGGTTCGAAGGCTGCGAGGACCCGGTCCATCTCGCGGGCCGAAATTCGGTTCTGGCGGGAGATCCCTGAGCCCTCGGCCATCCTGAGGGTCTTTAACCCCAGGACGTCAGCGGCGTAGGTGCGGGTTGCGGAGACCCCTTTGGCCAGCGTTCCCGGCGGTCCCGCCGCCGCGGCACCGATGACGACCGTCAACTGGTTGGCGATAAAGTTGTTGGAGTATTGCAGGAGTTCGGCAATGACACCGGTCAGCGGGGTGGTTGCGGTGTGACGATAGACCAGGCGCCGGCTGCCCGGTTCGAGGCGTCCGATTCGGACCGCTCCACGGGTCTGGATGCCGCTGGCGGTCAAAAAATGGCGGATGAGGTGGCCCGCATAGAGGAGGTTGTCCTGGTTTTGGCTTGACAGGACGATCCGGCCGTTCGTGAGGCCGGAGGCGCGAATGCGTTCCACGGCAAAGGGGATCAGCGGGGTTTGCGGCTCCGCGCTGACCAGCCGGCCGTTGAGGGTCTCGAAGGCGACGGTGTTGAAATTGACGCACAGGGCGCCGTTGGGGGCGTCGTAGGGTTCGGGCGAGGCGGAAACCCCCGGGATGCGGAGCGCGTGCTCAAAGAAGGCGGGGTCCAGCACCAGATCGTTGAACCGCTGGAGCCTGCCGCCCAGCTCGGCCGCAATGGCGGCCAGGGCTTCGGATACCAGGAGCGGATCGCCGGACCCTCTGACAACCAGGTTGTGATCGGAATCGAGATAAAAATCGGTTTCAAAACGGAAATCCTGTCCCAGGTAATGAACGGCGCTCAGGGCCGTGAGGACCTTCAGGATCGAGGCCGGCACCATCTGCCGGTCGGCGTTTGCGGCCAGCAGCACCCGGCCGTCGGGGTCGGTCACCAGCGCGGCGTCGCCCGGGCCGATCAGGGGTTTCAGCCCCTCGAGGGAAGCCGCCGGCAGACCGACCGGCAGCAGCAACCCGGCCAGGCATGCGGCCAACAGCCACCGCCGGCTGAATTTCCAAAGGGCCCCGGGGGGCGCATCATGTCTGGGCATCATTTGCGATCCAGCCGGTACCGCGGCCCCTTGGGCGGCGGGGGCAATCTGGTTTTCAAGAGACAGCCCTCACGTCTTGTGGCCATTTTCGGACGGACTTTCGAGGATCAGGGTCACGGGGCCGTCGTTTATCAGCGAAACCGCCATCATGGCCCGAAAACGGCCGGTGGCAACCCGCACGCCGGCATCGCGAACCTTTTCGACAAAGCCCTCGTAAAGACCCTGCGCCAGTTCAGGGGGGGCCGCCCGGGCGAATGAGGGGCGCCGCCCCTTGCGGCAGTCGCCCAGCAGGGTGAACTGCGACACCACCAGCATTTGCCCGCCGGTGTCGAGCAGGCTGCGGTTCATTCTGCCCTGCGCGTCTTCAAAGATTCGTATGTGTACGATTTTCTCGGCAAGCAGCTCGCCGTCCGCATGGGGGGCGCGGCGGGGGACGCCCAGCAGCACCAGGAGGCCGCGGCCGATCTCGCCGACCACGCCGCCGTCGACGGTTACCCGGCTCTGCAGAACTCTCTGAATCACGGCCCGCATGTATTGCTCCGATCATGGTCGAGGCCCGCCGCCGCTTTCAGGCGGCCCAAGGGCGGCAGGCGGTCACCGTTTTTTGGATCGGTCCAGCAGGGCGCCAAACGGGTTGTTAAACGGCCGCTGCGGGATTTCCTTTTGGGAAGTCTGGCGACGTCCCTTGGGCCGTCCCGGGGCGTCCGCGCGCGGTGCTGCCGGTTGCTCGCGGGGGAGGGCCTCGGCGGGGGCCGATTTCATCGAAAGTGAGATCCGTCTGCGGGCGAGATCGACCTCCAGGACGGTAACCTTTACCCGCTGCTGCAACCGTACCACCTGGGCGGGGTCCTTGACGAAGCGGTCGGCCAGTTCGCTCACATGCACCAGACCGTCCTGGTGGACCCCGATATCCACAAATGCCCCGAAAGCCGTGACATTGGTGACCACGCCGGGAAGTTTCATCCCCGGCTGCAAATCCTCGAGGGTTGCGACGCCCTCTGCAAAATGAAACGCCTCGAAATTATCCCGCGGGTCCCGTCCGGGTTTGGCCAGCTCTTTGAGAATATCGGTCAGGGTCGGCAGGCCGACGGTTTCGGTCACATAGCGCGGCAGGTCGATTTTTTGATGCAGCTGCGGGGCGGCCAGCAAATCTGTCAGTGGACGGCCCAGGTCACGGGCCATGCGGTCCACGATGGGGTAGCTCTCCGGGTGCACGGCGCTGGCATCCAAGGGGTGGGCGCCGTTTTTGACCCGTAGAAACCCCGCGGACTGCTCAAACGCCTTGGGTCCCAGGCGCGGGACCTGTTTGAGATCTGCGCGGGACCGGAACGGACCGTTTTCGTTTCGGAACAGCAGAATGGTGCGCGCCAGCCGGGGGCCCAGGCCGGAAACATAGGTCAGCAGTTCGGCGCTGGCCATGTTGACATCCACGCCCACGGCGTTGACGCAGCTGACGACCACGTCGTCGAGGGCCTCCTTGAGGGCGCCGGGGTCTACATCGTGCTGGTACTGACCGACACCGATGGACTTGGGGTCGATTTTGACCAGCTCCGCCAGGGGATCCATCAGGCGCCGGGCGATGGAAACCGCTCCACGAACGGTCAGGTCCAGATCGGGGAACTCCTCGCGCGCGGTCTCGGATGCCGAATAGATCGAGGCCCCGCTTTCGTTGACCAGCAGGACCATTTTGCCTTGGGCGCAGGGCAGGCGCGTGACCAGCGTTTCCGTTTCCCGGCCGGCCGTGCCGTTGCCCACGGCGATGGCCTCGATCTGATAGGCCTCACACAGGGCGGCCATTTTTTGGACGGCCTCTTCCCGGCGCTTTTCCGAGGTGTGAAAAAAAAGCGTGTCGTGGTGAAGGAGCTTTCCCTGGGGGTCCAGGCAGACCACTTTGCACCCGGTTCGAAACCCCGGGTCGATGCCCAGCACCCGCTTGGGCCCCAGCGGCGGAGCGAGCAGCAGCTGGCGCAGGTTCTCGGCGAACACCCGGATGGCCTCACGGTCGGCCCGCTCCTTGAGCGCCACGCGGGTCTCGGTTTCCATGGCCCGCGACAGCAGGCGCCGGTAGCCGTCGTGCAACGCCAGGCGGACCTGTTCGGCATCCTCGCCGCTGCCGCGGACAAAGCGGCTTTCCAGCAGCGCCAGGGCCGCTTCTTCGGCCGGTGCGATGCTGACGTTCAACATGTCCTCCCGCTCCCCGCGGCGCATGGCCAGGATGCGGTGCGACGGGGCGCTTGCCGCCGGTTCGGTCCAATCGAAATAATCGCGGTACTTGGCGCCGGCCGCCTCCTGGCCGGTGGCCACGGTGCTGCGGATTACGGCCTGGGCGGCGAACAGCTGGCGCAAATCGGCACGCGCGGCGGGATTTTCGTTGACCATTTCAGCCATGATGTCCCGGGCGCCGGCGAGGGCCTCTTGACTGTCGGCCACGCCTTTTTCCGGGTCCACGAAGGCGGCGGCCTCCTTGGCCGGTAAGCACCCGTTTTGCTCGAAGAGGATCTGCGCCAGCGGCGCCAGGCCCTTTTCGCGCGCCACGGTCGCCCGGGTGCGGCGTTTGGGACGATAGGGCAGGTAAAGGTCTTCCAGCTCGGAGAGGCTCGCAGCGGCATCGATTTTGGCCTTCAATTCATCGGTCAGGTGGCCGTGCTGTTCGAGGGACTTCAATACCGCTTCCCGGCGGGCGTCCAG